>Ga0193743_1000378_pt1 | contig 35244 bp, 36 predicted proteins | sample L2c2metaG_FD_143038 | JGI IMG/M metagenome (GOLD analysis project Ga0193743, IMG submission 143038) | Soil microbial communities from a riparian zone of the East river system, Colorado, United States - L2c2 | ecosystem: Environmental > Terrestrial > Soil > Riparian zone | place: USA: East River... | reverse complement strand
CAGCTGCATGTGGTAACGCATTCACCTGGTTGCCCCGGACCCTCGCCGCCAGGAGAGGGATCGATCGCATGCCGATGCTCCGGTAGAGGTCGACCGCGGGGATGTTGTCCTCGTCGGCGAGCAGGCCGGCCGTTCCGAACGTGCACAACGCCTCGCGCACGAGAAAGGACGTGATCGCCCGGCCGAGTCCCTTGCCGCGAAGGCCGGCTTCGACGGTGACACCGGAGATCAGGCCCACGGTGGCCGCCGACCAGGCCCACGCTCCCGTTGCCAGGATCCGGTTCCCGAGCGCGATCTTGGCCCAGCGCTGGACACCCGTCCGCCCCGGCTGGGCATAGGAGTCGGGAAAGTTCCGAGCCAGCAACGCGGCGATAGCCTCGGCGTCCCCCGGTTCCGCCCACCCGACCGCGCACGGGCGCGAGTCGCCCTGCCACGGCAGCGGCGCCGGGTGTCCGGAGTGGACCTCCGAGGGCACGCCATGACCTGCCGAGCACCACATCCAGTAGAAGTCGCCACGGCGTTCGAGCCCGGGCACGTGCCCGAGGATGTGGTCGACCAGGTGCCGGTCGCCGAATGGGCGGTACGTCGGCCCCAGCAGCGGAAGCAGGTCACCGAGCAGGTTCGCGGCCGCGGCCTCCTGACCGAGCACCAGGACCCGATCACGTTGCGCGAGCCCGGGCCGGGCGATGGCGGCGGCGGTGCCGTCTCCGGAGCACCAGGCGCGGGTGGCCGGTGACCGGTCCTGGGCCACCCAGCGGCGCAGGGGATCGTTGCCGACAAGCAAGGAGATCTGCCGGTCGCTCAGCTCGTGCACACCCGCCGCCCCCCTTCCGCACCGGTTGCCAGCGCCACGGCCGCGACGACCGCGAGCGCGGTCGTGGCTCCCAGGTAGACGAGCAACGTTGGAGTGAAACCGAACCGCGTGGCGCAGACGCCCGCCAGCAGGGGAGGCAGGGCGAAGGCGACGTAGTTGACGACGAAGATCACCGACAGCGCCCCGCTTCGCTGGTCGGCGGGAATGGACCTGCTCACCACCGCGGTGGCCAGAAAGAGCCCGGCGCCGAACGCAACACCCGACAACAGGCAGCCAGCCAGGAAGACGGTCATGCTGTGCGCCAGCACGCCGGCGGCGAGCATCATCGAGCCGAGCGCCAGACCACCACAGGCGATCAGGGTCCCGCGGCGGGTGGCCGACTTTCTCCTCGGCGCCGCCGCGGTCACCGCGCCGGCGCCGAGGAGCACGAAGATCGTCAAGGTGCTCGCGACCACGTTGCGCACCCCGAACACCTCCGGCATGAAACTGGGCGCCAGGGCGAGGAACAGCCCGCCGACGCTCCACGCCGCGATCAGCGTCGGCGCGAACCGCGCGAAGACCGTGCGGAACGCGCGAGGCAGTTGGAGGCGGGCACGCGAGGCACCAGGAGCGCGGGGCCGGCGAACGTCGAGCGAATCCGCGTCCAGACGCGCGATCAGGACCGCCACGACGAGATACCCCACGGCCAGGACGAGAAAGACGGTTCGCCGCGGCCACGGCAGGGTCTCGATCAGAACGGCGGACAGCAGGGCGCCGCTGCCCGGCCCCAGCGTCGGCGCTACCGCGGTCACGAACGAGCCGCGCTGCGTCCGATCCGCCGGTTGCAGATCGATGACCGACGCGCCGAACGCGCCCGTGGCCGCGCCGGTCGCCAGCCCCTGCAGGGCCCGCGCTGCCAGCAGGTCGGGCAGTCCACGCGCGAACGCGAACAGCAGCATGGCGCACGACAGCACGCCGAGCGAGACCACCAGCACCCGCCGCCGCCCCGCCCGGTCGGACAGGTTGCCGAGAACCAGCAACGCCACCAGGAGCGCGACCACGTACACCACGAAGACGGTCGCGACGATCGACGGCGAGTAGCCCCAGACCTGCTGGTAGACACGATAGACCGGGGACGGGGCCCCGGCCCCGGCCATCATGCCCAGGAAGCCCGCGGCGATCAGCCAGAAGGAGCCGGCCGTCCGGTGGCTGCCCGCTACCGCGCCCGCGCTAACTGGCGACGGGTTCGAATTCGGCATCGATTGTCGAACTGTGGTACCAGGAATTGCCCGCGGCCGACGAGATCAGATCGCGCGACTCGACCTCTCGGTACCGGCCGAGCTCCAGCGTCGCCCGCTGGATGATGTCCAGCGCGCCGAAGTAGCGGCGCAGGAAGTCCCCGCCCCGCAACGGAAGGACGGTCACCCGGATCTTGTCGTTCTGCTGCCGCCGCGCGGTCAGCAGCTCGACCAGGTTCTGCCCCTTCGCCTTCGTGTAGTCATCGTCCTCGGGATCGATGATCCACAGCACGCTGTGACCGCGCTCGGGGTCCGACAGGGTCGCGACCTCGCTGTGGCAGAACTCGTGGAAGTAGTTCCGCGAAGCCGGCACCATCGCCATCTCGTTGATGTGCATCTTCGCGAGCTTCAGCAGGCTCTCGTACCACTTCGGCGACGCGATCATCAGGATGTTCGCGTCGCGGCTGTTGCGCGCGAACTCGGACACGAGCGCCCGGGCCCGGTCGTCGAAGTCGGCCGCCAGCTCCTCCGAGAGTCTCGCCAGCCGATCGTGGTGGTCGTCGTCGATCAGCCCGAACTCGTGGAACATGTCCATGAGAATTGCGAAGTACTGGGAGACATGGAAAAGCGGGTATTCGCGGTCCGGCTCGCGCAGCCGCCAGTAGGCGATCGACGTGCCGTCCCGCTCGCCCGCTTCGGCCAGCGGGCCGCCCGACGTGAGCAGCATCGTCCGGTCGTGATAGTCGCCGATCGCCTGGTAGGCGCGCAGCGGCTCCTTCGAATGACCGCTGTAGGAACTGATGATGAAGACGGTGCCGGGGTCCTCGAGCACGGACTTCGGCGCCAGGAAGGTGAATTCGTAGTCGTTGAGGACGTACACCTCCACCGGCAGGCCAATCTCGGTGAAGTACCCGCGGACTATGTCGGAGACGATCGCCGAGCACCCCATGCCGGTGAACACGATCCGCTTCACCTCCCGGTTCCTGAACATGGAGATGAGCTCCGGCCGGACGGACTCGATCGAGTACTCCTCGTGCTTTCGCAAGCCCGCCTTGTATTCGCGTTCGATGAACTCTTCGTACCTGTCGAGTCGTGGTTTCACAGCGGATCCTCACTTGTTCCGATGGGGACAGTGACGGGCGCCGTTGCCCACTCCCCGGGCCCTACCTCCCGGCGCGGGGAAGACTGTGTGTTACCGCCGTCGTGACCGCACCGGGAAGGGCGTCAGGTCGATGGCGGGTCGGCGGCCCAGCATGAGGTCGGCGAGCGCTCTGCTCGATCCGCATGCCATGGTCCAGCCCATGTGGCCGTGGCCGGTGTTGTAGTACAGGTTCTCGTGGCGGCGGCCGCGGCCGATGATCGGCGGGCCGTCCGGGGTCATCGGGCGCAGGCACGAGCGCAGCGTCGCCCGGTCCCAGTCCGCCGCGCCGGGAAACAGTTCGCCGGCGACGGCGAGGATGTTCGCGAAGTCCCCAGGGGTGAACTGGCGGCTGTAGCCGTCGAACTCGGCCGTCGAGGAGACGCGCAACGCTGATCCGAAGCGGGACCAGGCGACGAGCGTCGCTTCGTCGACCCCGCCGTAGGTCGGCGCCGCTTTGTCGTCGGTGATATCGACGGTCAGCGAGTAGCCCTTGGCCGGATACACCGGCAGGTTCTGGCCGACTGTGCGGGACAGGAAGGGGCTGCCGACGCCGAGGGCGAGCACGTAGTCGTCAGCGCGGTAGAGCTCGTGATCGGTGCGTAGCCCGGTGATCCGGCCGTGGTGCTCGATCAGTTCGGTCGCGACCACTCCGGTGTGGAACTCGACACCCAGCTTCTCGCAGATCTTCGCGAGGTTGACGGTGAACTTCTCCGAGTTGCCGGTGCCGTCGCCCTTGCCGTGGATTGCCCCCTTGATCACGCCCATCGCTCCGGTGAACGCAGGGTCGAGCCGCGCGACCTGCTCCGCGGTCAGTGCCTCGATCTGCTGGCCGTGCTCGGCCAGCAACCGCATGCGCTCCATGCCGAGTTCGAGTTGCCGGTCGTCCCGGTACAGGTAGAGCGCCCCGAGCCGGTGCTCGTCGTACTCGATGCCTTCCTCGTCCACCAGCCGGTACAGCTCACGCTGGCTGTACTGGCACAGCGCGAGTTTGGCCAGGGTGTTCACCCGCGCGCGGTGTGGCGTGCACTCCCGCAGAAACTGGACGCCCCAGTTGACGAACCGCGGATCGAGCCGCGGTTTCACCCGGATCGCGGTGCGCTCGCCGCGCAGCGACCGCAGGAGCATGGCCGGTGCCCTCGGGGACGCCCACGCGAAGGAGTGGCCTGGGGCGATCAGGCCAGCATTGCCACCGGTGGCGTCGCGGCCCAGCTCCGAGCGCTGCTCGACCACGGTCACGACGTGCCCCTGCGACGCGAGGTAGTACGCCGTGGTCACTCCGATGACCCCGCCGCCGATGACGACCGTCCTCATGTCTCGGTCCTCCTCATGCGTAGGTCCTCCTCAGGCCGCGGCGATGGACTGGACTTCGACGACCAGGCCGTCGAGCAGCAGGCCGGCGACGACGGTGGCCCGTGCGGGGCGGTGCGCGCCGAAGCACTCCGCCCAGGCCCGGTTGAAGTCCGGCAGCACGTCGAGCGAAGTGACGAAAACCGTCGCGCTCACGACGTTCTCGAGGTCGAGGCCCGACTCGGCCAGGATGATCCGGATGCGCTCGATGATCGCCTCGGTCTGCTGGTAGGCGTCTCCGGGCGCGATCACGTTGTTCTGCGCGTCGAGCGCGACCTGGCCGGCGAGGAAGACGAATCCGCCGGCGCGGGTCGCCTGCGAATACGGGAACAGTGCCTCGCCAAGGCCGGCCGGGTTGATCGTGACGACGTCTGGCATGTCCGGCAGCTCCTCAGTAGATTCCGGCGTAGCGTTTCGGGACGACCGTTCGCTCGACAAAGTCGATCAGCGCCACCCAGTCGAAGACCGGGACCCCGGTCGCCTCGTGCACCGCGTGGGCGTAGACGGGTAGATCACTGCACTCCAGCAGCAGGGCGCCGATGTCGGGGTGGTCGATCAGCAGCCCTCGGCAGGCCTCCGTCACCTCGTCGCGCATCGCGTCGGTGTCGAGCTTTCCCGACTCCTGCAATACCACCGAGGCGAAATGCGGGAACGACTCCATGCCGGCGAACGCCGTCGAATCGTCGTCGCCGATGCCCACGGCCGCCAGCAGTTCACCGGTCACGCCCTCGGAGTTGGCCACGACCACGCCGACCTTCCGGTCCGAACCGATCAGGGAACGGATGAACGGGACCAGGAGCAGACTGCTCATGAACACCGGAACCGACACGGCGTCCGCCGCCGCGCGCTGCCAGAGTCCGAAGAACCCGCAGTTGCTGGTGATGGCGCGAACGCCCTCGGCCTCCAACTGCCGGGCCGCCGCCACGATGTCCTCGGTGTACCGCTCGGGCCGCGCGGCGCCACGGAGAATGTCGGCGCCGGGCACGTCCACCGGCAGGTACCGGACCGGGTAGTCGAAGCTCGCCGCGTGGTTGACATCCCCGGGAATGAACGGGATGTGCCACCGCGCACAGATGATTCCGACCGGATAGCCGTAGGCCGTCTGCCCCGGCCGAGCGGTATAGAGCGCCACCGCCACCTCCTGCTGCATTCATCAGTGCATGCAGCATAAAGCGAAGTGTCGGCCGACACAACCGTCGATGCTGGATCCGCCGCCGTGCCGGCGCTCAGCGCAGCTTGCGCAGGGTCACCGAGAGCGCTTCGAGGATGTGGTCCCGCGCGGCCTTCTCCGCCGCGTCACCGTCGCGCTTCCGCAGCGCGGCCTCGATCTGCCGGTGCCCCTCGATCGAGGCCGCCGCCTCCTCGTCGGTGTAGAGGTCGGCGATCCGGTAGTTGAAGAAGTGCTCGGTGTGTTGGCCGTTGAGGCGGCCGAGCCGCTCGTTGCCCGCCGCGGCGAAGATCGCCCGGTGGAACAGGGTGTTCTTGTCCACCAGGACCTGCCGCGCCGACTTTGCCAGCGTTACCGTGCCGGCCTCCACCTCGAGCACGGCCTCGATGGCCTTGCCGCCTCCCCGCTCCGCGGCGAGGCGGGCCGCCATGCCCTCCAGCGCCGCGCGAACCTCGTAGATCTCGATGATCTCCGAATGGGTGAACTCGCGCACCGCGAACCCGCGTTTGGTCGGGACGACCAGGCCCTCGGAGGCCAGCAGGTACAGGGCTTCCCGGACCGGGGTGCGGGAGACCTGAAGCTTGTCCGCAAGATCCGCGGCGATCAGCCGCTCCCTCGGCCGCAGCGTCCCTTCGATGATCTGACGGCGAAGCAGATCCCGAGACTCGAGCGTCAACGAGGAGGGTTGCGACACCGGACCAGCGCCCCTTTCGACGGACCACAGAATTTACCGAAGTTTACATGCAGTACTCCATGCGCCATGCCATGCACCACCTGGACACACCGACGACCTGTCGGCCCTCCCCCCGGCCAGCCCCCATTCCGCCGGCACAGAGCACCGATAGGTCACGCAGACCGTGCAGGGGCTGTGCGACCTGCTTGATACTGAGCACCATGACCGAGCACATCGGCGCCGCGAGCTCTCCGGCCGAGGCGAGGGCGGCGATCCGGGCGGGCGAATGGACCGGAATCACCACCGGCCTCTGCGGCGGGTACGTCCAGGCGAACCTGGCGATCCTGCCCGCCGCGTTGGCCGGCGAGTTCACCGACTTCTGCCGGGCAAACCCGCGCCCGCTGCCACTGCTGGAGGTCACCGAGCCCGGCGTCCCCGACCGGCTGCGCACCGCGCCAGGCGCCGATCTGCGCACCGACCTGCCGCGCTACCGGGTCTACCGGCACGGGGTGCTGGACACTGAGCCGACGTCGATCGAGTCGCTCTGGCGGGACGACTTCGTGGCGTTCCTGCTCGGCTGCAGCTTCAGCGCGGAGGAGGCGCTGCAGTCCGCCGGCGTGCGGCTGCGCCACCTGGAGGCGGGCACCGGGGTCGCGATGTTCCGCACCTCGCGGCGGTGTGAACCGGCCGGACGGTTCCACGGCCCGGTGGTGGTGTCCATGCGCGCCATCGCCGAGGACCAGGTGGAGCGGGCCCACGCGGTCACCGCTGAGCTGCCGTTCGCGCACGGCGCCCCGCTGCATGCCGGTGATCCGTCCGTGCTCGGCATCGCCGACCTGGCCGCGCCGGACTGGGGGGATCCGATGCCGGTCGGCCCCGGCGATGTGCCGGTGTTCTGGGCCTGCGGCGTCACTCCCCAGGCGGTGCTCGCCGAGGTGCGCCCGGAGATCGCCATCACCCACGCGCCCGGCCACATGTTCCTCACCGACCTGCTGGTCGCCGAGCTGGTCAGCTCCTCGGCGTCCTGATCACGAGCCGGTCAGGAACTGTCCGACCGCGGTGCGGCCTCCGGGGCCGTTGGCGTGGTCCTGGGTGATGTGGCCGGAGCCGGGTACGACCACGAGCCGGCCCTGAGGGGCGTGCGCGAGCTCCTGCTGTGCATAGGCGAGCGGGGTGATCACGTCGTGGTCGCCGGCCAGAACCAGCACCGGTACCGAGGGCAGATTTCGCCCAGGGGTCCACGGCACGACCAGCGTGGTCGGCCATTGCTCGCAGGTGAGCATCGCCCCGTTGCCGGTCGCGGTGTCCCGGTCGAACGGGAAGAACGCCGCGTCGGGCATCGCGCGCGCCGCCGCGCTGGCCGCCTCGGCGCGCCCGGCCGCCGGGGTGGACGCATCGCCCCACGGCCCCGGGTTGTCCTGGCAGACCGCGGACGCGTGCAGACCCTGGCTGAGCTGATCGGCGGACGCGGCGGTGCCCCGGTGCCCGTCGGCGATCATCGCGTCGAGCGCGGTGGAGTCACCGCCGGCGGCCTGGTGCAGCGCGGCTGGTACAGCGGTCAGGTTCGGTTTGCCGGCGGACAGCCCGGCGATGGTGTCGAGCAGCTCCGGCCCGTTGTGGCGGGTACGGACCACCTCCGCGAGGTCGCCGGCGGGGTCGGTGCCACACCCGGTCTCCTGGCACACCATCCGCAGTACCTCGACGATGCGCGCGTCCATGCCGATGTTCATCATGTCCAGCCCGTCGTGCGGCACGACCGAGTCCAGTACCAGGCGCGACACCCGATCCGGATGGATCATGGCGTAGCGCGCCGCGACGAACGAGCCGTAGGAGGCACCGTCCAGGCTGAGCTTGTCCACCCCCAGCGCCCGGCGCAGGGTATCCAGGTCGGCAACCGTGTCGGCGGTGGCGAAGAACCGCCGGTTGTCCCCGATCGCCCGCGCGCAGCCATCGACCGCGCCGGGTGGTGGCACAGTGAGATCGGAGGAGCCGACGGCCTCCTGGAGTTGCGGACATTGCAGGGCCCCGTCGCCGGTGCCACGTCCGCTGAAGAACACCAGCCGGTAGTCGCGCAGTACCGCGGGATCAAACCCGCTGGTGATGTCGGCGGTCAGCGAGACTCCGGGGGTGCCCGGGCCGCCGACAAGCCAGACCAACACCCCACGCGGCGCGTCCACGTTGTTGGCCATCGACACCTTGAGCGACAGCTGGCCAGCTGTCTGGGGGCCGGGTAGCAGTCCGTGATCAAGCGGAACGGCCAGCGTCGCGCAGCTGAAGTCAATGCGCACCGGCACGTTCGGAACAACCCCGGGCGGATCGGTGCCGATGTCCCCGAGCTCGGACTGAGCACACTGATGGACACCGCTCAGCCCGGACTCCGGCGCCGGGGGCGACCCGCCGCATGCGCTGAGTCCAGCCGCCAGCAAGCCGAGCACAAGCGCCACGGCGAGCCCTGAGCGACTCGCCCGGCCCTGTCCGCGATCAGCCGACCGCCCCGCCGCACACTCCGTGATCACCACACCGGAGCGTATCGGTCTCCAAAACATCAACTTCGGGTGGTGCGCCTCGGCCGGCTGGCCGCCCGGACCGCTTCGATGATCGAGTGGTAGCCGGTGCAGTGCGCAATGCGCTCGCCACGATCGTGTGGGCCGTGCTTTTCACCGGCGTTGGCTATGGTTTCGGTGGCGGCATCGAGCGCCTGCTCGGTAAAAGCCTCTCCGTCGGCCGCCTGCTGCGGGGGTACCGCTTCCCTTTGCAGCGATGGATGGGGATAGTCTGATCAGAGCATCGTGCCGAAAATGCCTGTCCTCGCGAAGTCGGGCTGAGTACCGGTTCTCGGCAAAAAACGATGCGACTACGTCTCGACGCGCGGTTATCCTCCGCGCGTGACTGACATCGACTCTTTGCCTCGCGTCGATCCCCTGCTGGTCAAGAGGTGGCTGGTCGCCCGTTCTGTGGCGCGCGGCCTTCCGCCGCCTGTACCGGATCACGGTGGACTGCGCGTCGAAACTGCCTTGCCGAATGAAACCCGGCGCTATATCTTCGCCTGCCCAACTGGCGGTTTGGGCGAACTGGCAAAGGCAGTTTCCCTTCCTCGCATCTTCCTGAAGCTTTTCGGTTCCGCGGACGAGATGCGTGTGCTGGTGCCCTCGCGCTGGCAGATCCAAGCGGCCAGCTACATGATGACGTATGAGGGCGAGATTGGCGGCCAAATTCAGCTTCCCGCAGGCTATGAAATTGAACTTTCCAAGACGGGTTCGGTGACGAGGGCACGCATTTTGGCGACAGGCGACGATATTGCCGCAAGCGGAGTTGCGGCGGAGGTTGATGGCGTCTTCATCTACGATCGGATCGTCACACATGCGGCCCATAGAAGACGAGGCCTTGGCCGCGCGATAATGGCAGCACTGGGCTCCGCGCGACATTCGAGCGCTGCCGAACAGGTGCTCGTCGCAACAGAGGATGGGCGAGGGCTCTATTCGAGACTCGGCTGGACGATCCGCTCCCCTTATACGACTGCCGTCATTCCGTTCAACGAAGATTAGCGGTGGCTTTCATGCCGGCCATGTCCGCGATCAGCCGGCCGCCCCGCCGCACACTCCGTGATCACCACGCCGGAGCGTCTCGGTGTCCAAAACGGGGTCGCCGTAGTACTCGCCGAAGATCGGGCGGATATGGCTGAGTAGGCTTCTGAACTGGGGATAGCGGCCGTGACGAGCTGTTCCGGTTTTTCACCCTGACATCGGCGGATGTCGCCTTCGTTGATCCCGGCCGGGGGCGTGGGCCGGCGGATCGCCTTGGAGTACGGCGCGCTGCGCCGCACCATCTACGCCGCCCGGTATCTGGCCGCAACTTCTTCGGCTCCATCGACGTGGATATCGAGGGCGAGCTGGCTCAGCTCGGTCCCACCGGCTACCGGCCGCTCCGCGTCCGCGACACCCTCTTCTGATGGCCACCCGTCGCGTCGGGCGCGTCCGATAGGCGATCGGCGGATCCCCAACCGGACACTTAGCCTCGATCTGGCCACCGGTCCTTACTTACCAACGCAGGTGCGCTGAGTCACATGTGGTCATCCTGAATCCAAGAAAGAGGGTGATTTCGTGGGCGCCATGGCCGTGTTAGCTCCAGCCGCCGTCGGCTTCGATGGTGGTGCCGGTGATATAAGACGCATCTGGGGAGAGCAGAAACGCGACCACGGCGGCGATTTCGGCAGGTTGGGCCAACCGGCCGAGTGCGCTCATGGAGCGGATGAGCGCGTCAAACGGTACATCGGCGAGTGCAGGGGGGGTGTAGTTGGCGCTGTAGCGGGTTGCCATGCGGGTGGCGGTGGCGCCGGGGGCGATCGCGTTGATGGCGATGTTCCGCTCGGCCAGTTCGGGAGCCAGATTACGCACCATGGCCGAGATAGCGGCTTTACTTGCCGCGTACAGGGCGTGTTGATAGACCGCCAGGCGCATACTGACCGAGGAGCTGAGCACGATCCGGCCGCCGTCGGTCATCGCGGCGACCGCCGCCTGGGTGACGAACAGTTGTCCGGCCACGTTGGTCTGAAAGAGGCGATCGAAGTCGGCCTGGGTGATGGTTTCCAGCGCTCCGAAGTGCTCGACCCCGGCGTTGCTGACCAACAGATCCAGGCCGCCGAACTCGGATACCACCGCGCCGACCAGCTCGTGGGTCTGCGCCGCGTCGCTGACGTCGCCGGGGAAGGCCGACGCGGCACACCCCTGGTCGGTCAGTTCGCCGACGAGCGCATCGGCGGCGGCCCGATCGGATCGATAGTTCACCGCGACGATGGCTCCCTGGGAGGCCAGGCGCCGCACGATCGCGGCGCCGATTCCGCGGCTGCCTCCGGTGACCAGGGCTCGTTTGCCCGCCAGGGTTGGTGCCGATGTCATGGTGCTCCCTCTGTTCTCTCTGTCTGTGTCGTCGCGCTGGATGGGCGGAGGTCGTGGACCCGTCAATTGGTCAGCTACACTGACGAATGTAGTCATAGAATGGCGCTAATGGCAACAGGTCCGGCATCACTGACGGGCACCGGCGGATGCCGGGTGGGCAAGCAGTAGGCGCAGCGCTGCGGAGACGGCCTGGCGGTCGTGTCGGCGGTGATCTGGTGCGGCGGTGGCGACGTAGGGTGTGTTCCTCATGGGGCGGGTGGGCGATGGAGCCGAGAACGGTATGAACGACGCGCAACGGGTGGATCTAGGGGTGGCGTTGTTCATCCCGTACCGGTACATGGAGGATCGGATCTTCCGGACCCTCCAGCAGGCCGGGTTCGATGACTGGACCTTGGCCCAGGTCCGGGTGTTTCAACGCATCGACCCGGACGGTTCGCGTCTCACGGACCTCGCTGACCAGGCGCAAGTGAGTAAGCAGAGCGCTGGGGTGCTGGTCGATCAGCTGGAACGCTTGGGCTATGTCCGCCGGGTCTCCGACCCCACGGATGGGCGCGCCCGGTTGATCGTGATCGAGGAACGTGGTCGCCGAGCCGCCGAGCTGGCCATCGCGACATCGGCCGAGATTCTCTCGGAGTGGAAGGCCTACCTGGGCACCCGCAACTTCACGTTGTTGCACCAGATCCTGGATCAACTCCGCGAGATCACCGACCCCTACACGCGGTAAACCCGGCCGCGCCGAGCCGTCCGCCCCCGATTCCCGTTCGCCCCGAGCCGCCGGGGCCAGCAGGCTTCGACTCCGGCTCGACATCGTCAGAGTCATTGACTACATTAGTCAATGACCCTGACGCCTGCATCGGCCTCTGAGCGATCCCCGCCCGCACAGCACCGACGGCATCCGCTCACACCGCACTTCCTGATCGAGAGGCAACACCGTGTCCACTGTCATCACCGGCGCATCAGGCCACCTAGGCCGGCTCGTCGTACAAGAACTCCTCGCCACCGGAACGCCGCCAGCTCAGGTTGTGGCCACCGGCCGAGACATCGACAAACTCGCCGACCTCGCACACGAAGGAGTCACGGCGCGGCGCGCGGACTTCGCCAACCCGATCACCCTCGACGACGCTTTCGTGGGCGCCGACGCGATGCTGCTGGTCTCGACGACGACGGTCGGGGAGCGGTTCGACAACGCCCGCAACGCCATCGACGCGGCGGCCCGAGCGGGTGTGTCCCGGATCGTGTACACCAGCATCGTCAACGCCTCGACCGCGCAAATGACGCTCGCTGACGAACATCGCCGCACCGAGGACTACCTGCGTGACAGCGGTTCGGCGTTCGTCATTCTGCGCAACGGATGGTACTTGGAGAACTACACCGACCAGCTCCCGATGATCACCCGATACCACGCATTGTTGGGCAGCGCGCACGACGGTCTCGTCAGCGCGGCCAGCCGACGCGACTACGCCGCCGCCGCCGCCGCGGTGCTGACGCAGGACGGGCACCTCGGAGCGACCTACGAGCTCGGCGGAACGCCGTTCACCCTGACCGAACTCGCCGCCACGATCAGCGACGTCCTCGGCACCCACATCGCCTACCAGGACATGTCGGTCGCTGACTACACCGGCGCTCTGACCGCTGCGGGGCTGCCCCCAGAGATGGCCGCCGCCGTCGCCGACGCCGATGCCGGCCTGGCTCGCGGAGAGTTGTTTACCGCTAGCGACGACCTGGTGAAGCTCATCGGTCGGCCAGCAACCACGGCGCACGAAGCCGTCCAGAACGCCTCGACCATCGAGGTGTCACGGTGAGCACCTCCGGACCCAGCGTCGATACCCACGAGATGGTTCTGATCCACCGCGTCATCCGGCGCGAGTTCGGTCAGCTCCCCCGACTGTTCCGCTCCGCGGCCAATGACCGTGCGCGATCTAAGGTCATCGGCGCGTACGCCCGGGAGATGTTGCACTTCCTCCACACGCACCACACCGGCGAGGACGAGCTGCTCTTTCCCTTGCTGCGCGAGCGAGCTGCGCTCGACCCGGAGCTGATGGACCGGATGGATGCGCAGCACGCGCAGGTCAACGACGCCGTCGCGGCCGTCGGCGCGGAGCTGCCGGCGTGGACAGCGAGCGCGGACGCCGCCGCCGGCGAGCGGCTGGCGGCCCTCATCGACGCCACGATGCCGATATTGATCGATCACCTGGCTGAGGAGGAGCAGAAACTGCTCCCGATCGTCTCGGTCACGCTGACGCAAAGCGAATGGGACGCGCTCGGCAAGCACGGAATGAGCGCGATTCCGGTCACGCGGCGGCTGGTCATCCTCGGTCACATCACCGAGGAAACCGATGACGCGGAACGGCAGAGGTTCATGCAGGTCGTGCCGGCCCCAGCTCGTTTGGCCTACAAGCTGATCGGCCACCGCCAGTTCACCCGCGAAACCACCGCGATCCGCGGCTGACCCATGGTCGACGGTCTGCAGGATGCGGCGGATCGTGGACTCACTCGGCGCGCGGCGTCTCATGCCCAGCCGCAACCGGGCGCTGGCCGGCCGGTCCTGGGCCCACTCGGCGATCGCGATGTAGGAGCGGGCGCCGGCCAAGACCGCGGCGACACTGAGCGCGAGCACGGTCACCAACCGGTTTTCGGCGAGTACTACGGCGACCCCACAACATCAACTTCGGGTGGTGCGCTCGGTCGGCTGGCTGCCCGGACAGCTTCGATGATGGCCTGGTAGCCGGTGCAGCGGCACAGGTTGCCGGACAGCGCGGCGCGGACCGTCGGCTCGGTCAGCTCGGCGCCGGCCGACTCCTGGATCAGCTCGGTGGCGGTGACCAGGAACCCGGCGGTGCAGAAGCCGCACTGCAGGCCGTGGCGGGTGGACAGCTCGGCGCTCAGCCGGCGGGCGGTGGCGCAGGATGCCAGGCCCTCCACGGTGGTCACCCGGTGCCCGTCGGCCTGTACCGCCAGGGTCAGGCAGGCCCGCACGCTCCGGCCGTCCAGCAGCACCGAGCACGCCCCGCACACGCCGTGCTCGCAGCCCAGGTGCGTGCCGGTCAACCCCAACTGGTCACGCAGGAAGTCGGCCAGGCTCAACCTCGGCTCCACCGACCGCTCCACCACGGTGCCGTTCACGGTGATCCGTACCTCGATCACGCCACCGCCCGCGCGTCCGCGTCAGCCCGGGTCTCGGCGTCGGTCAGCGCCCGGCGCAGCGCCACCCTGGCCAGCTGCCGGGCGTACTCGGGATCCTCGGAGAACTCCAGCCCGGCCGTCCACGCCTCGGCCAGCGCGTCCCACCGCCGCGCGGCCAGCGCGTCCCGGTCCGCCGGTCCCGATGCGCTGACCAGCAACGGCCTCTCCCCCGCCGACATCAGCCCGGCCCGCACGCCGCGCACCGAGCCGTCCTGGGCCAGGTCCACCACGGCCGCCGCGCCGGCCATCGCGAAGTCGCCGTGCCGACGGGCCAACTCGACGAACCCCCAGCCCTGGCCGGGCCGCAAGCGAGGCACCCGCACCCAGGTGAGCAGCTCGTCCGGGCGCAGCGCGCTGCTGAAGTAGGACAGGAAGAACTCCTCGGCCGGCACCGCGCGCACCCCGTCCGCGCGCGATTCCAGGTAGCAGGTCGCGCCGAGGGTGACCATCACCAGCGGCAGCTCGGCGGCCGGGTCGGCATGCGCCAGCGAACCGCCGAGAGTCCCCCGGTTGCGGATGCCGACGTGCCCGATGTGCCCGGCGGCGGCCGCCGCGAGCGGCACCTGGGCGCGCAGCTCGGGGTCGGTCTCCAACCGGCGGTGCCGGACCAGCGCGCCGATCAGTACGTCGTGCTCGTCGCTGAACACCCGGTCCAGCTCGGCCAGCCCACCGATGTCCACCAGCACCTCCGGCCGGGCCAGCCGCAGGTTCATCAAGGTGAGCAGGCTCTGGCCGCCGGCGAGCACCTTGACGTCGGCTCCCGCGTCGGCGTGCGCGGCCAGGACGGCCAGCGCCTCGGCAACCGACGCCGGCCGCAGGTACTCGAAGGGCGCCGGCTTCATCGGGCCAGTACAGGTTCCGGGGCACGCGCAGCGCGCCATAGCTGCCCCGGGGTGATCGGGGTGCTGGTCAGATGCGCGCCGATGGCGTCCTGCACCGCCGCGGCCACCGCCGGGTAGGCGGCGATCGTGCCGGACTCGCCGGCGCCCCGCACGCCCAGCGGGTTGCGGTCGGTGCGCGCGTGCCGGGCCACCACCCGCACCTCGGGCAGATCCGTGGTCTCCGGCACCAGGTAGTCGGCCAGTGACCCGGTCAGCGGCTGGCCGTCGGCGGAGTAGCGGAACTCCTCCAGCAGCGCCCCGCCCACCCCCTGGGCCACCCCGCCGACGATCTGCCCGTGCACGATCAGCGGGTTGATCTCGACGCCACCCTCGTGGGCCACCGCGTAGCGCAGCACCGTGCACAGCCCGGTCTCCCGGTCCACCCCGACGATCGCGGCGTGGGTGCCCATCGTCCAGGTCACCGTCGGCGGTCGGTAGCGCGCGGTGACGTCCAGCGGCTGCGCGTCGCCGAGCCGCCCGCGCGGGGCCAGCGCCCTGGCCAGCTCCGCCCAGTCCACCCAAGCCGCGGACCCGACCAGCTCCGCCCGGTCCAGAGAAACAGCGGACCCGGACAGCTCCAGCGCCCGCGCAACCAACTCCAGGCAGGCCTGGTGCACGGCGTTGCCGGCCAGTACCGCCGAGCGGCTGGCGAACGTGCCGATGCCGTCGGGCACCGCGTCGGTGTCCCCGTTGACCACGGTGATCCGCGACGGATCCACGCCCAGGGCATCCGCCGCGACCTGGGCCAACGTGGTCTGGTGGCCCTGGCCGGCCGAGGCGGAGCCGGCGAACACCTCGAAGCGGCCGGCCGAGGTGAGCCGCACCCGGCCGGTTTCGTACGGGCCGCGCCCGGTGGCCTCCAGGTAGTTCGCCACCCCGTAGCCGATGGCCAGCTCCGGGTGGGCGGCGCGCAGCTCGGCCAGCTCGGCGCGGGGCAGCGCGTCCAGGCACGCCTCGAAGCAGCCCAGGTAGTCGCCGCCGTCGAACTCGATGGGCACGCCGTCGCGGTACGGCAGGTCGACCGGGTAGGGCAGCTCGGCGGCGCTGAGCAGGTTGCGCCGGCGGATCTCCTCCGCGCCGATGCCGAGGTGGGCGGCGGCGGCGTCCAGCGCCCGCTCCAGCGCGAAGCACGCCTCCGGCCGCCCCGCGCCCCGGTACTGCGCGACCACCGTCTTGTTGGTGAACGCCGCCCGCCCGGACACCCGCATCGCCGGCATCCGGTACGGCCCGTGCAGGTGCACCGCGGTGTTGGCCAGGATGCCGGCGGTCCACAGGCTGGCCGCGCCGACGTCCACCACGAAGTCGTCCTCCCAGCCCAGGATGTGCCCGGTGGCGTCCACCGCGAGCCGGGTGTGGTGCACCTGGTCGCGGCCGTGGGCGGCGGCGACGAAGTGCTCGGCGCGGTCCTCCACCCAGCTCACCGGCCGCTCCAGCCGCCGCGCCAGCAGCGGGATGACGATCTCCTCGGGGTAGACGTTGGCCTTGGTGCCGAAGCCGCCGCCGACGTCCGGGGCGGCCACCCGCACGCCGTCCCGAGGCCACCCGGTCACCGCGCACAACGCCTCCCGGACCAGGTGCGGGATCTGCGTGGAGGTCCACACCTCGACCCGGTCGCGGCGGTGGTCGACCGCGGCGAACACCCCCCGGCACTCCAGCGGCACCGCGCCGTGCCGGCCCATCCGGTAGGTCCCGGTGACCACCAGGTGCGCGCCGGCCCGCGCGGCAGCCACGTCACCGAGCGCGAAAGCGATCCGGCCGGCCTCGTTGCTGGGCAGGTGCTCGTGCACCACCGGGGCGCTGTCGGCCAGCGCCGCCGCCGCGTCGGTCACCGCGGGCAGGTCCTCGTAGCGCACGTCGACCAGCTCGGCGGCGTCCTCGGCCAGGTGCCGGGTCCGGGCCACCACCACGGCCAGCGGCTGACCCACGTAGTGCACCGCCTCGGTGGCCAGGCAGGGCAGCGCCGCGTCGGCCATCCGGAACTCAGTGGCGGCGGCAAATCCCGGGTGCGGCTGGTGCAGCGTGGGCAGCGGGGCGGCGCTCTCCGCCAGGTCCGTGCCGGTGTACACGGCGACCACCCCGGCCTGCCGGCGGGCCTCCTCCACCTCCACCTTGAGCAGCCGGGCGCTGGGCTGGGTGGACCGGACGAACATCGCGTGCACCGTGCCGGGTTCGGCCAGGTCGGCCACGAATCGGCCCCGCCCGGCCAGGAACCGAGCGTCCTCCCGCCGAGGTACCGGCCGCCCGACCCAGCTCACCGCATCCTCCGTTCCCACCGCCAGAGCAGCAGCGACAGCACGAAGGACACCGAGACCAGCAGCAGGATGGTGGCCATCATGTTGAGGTAGTCGCCGGAGCTGTAGGCCTGCAGCACCACCCGCCCCAGGCCCCGCCGGGTGGCGAAGAACTCGGACAGGACCACGCCGACCACGGCCAGGCTGACCGAGAGCCGCACGCCGGTGAGCAACGGGCGGCGGATCGCCGGCAGGATGATGTGCACCAGGGTCTGCCAACCCGAGGCGTTCACCGATCGGGCCAGCTTGCGGTACACCGGCGGCAGCTCGCGCACCCCGATGGCCACGTTGATCAGGATCGGGAACAGCGCGAACATCAGGCCCATCACCACCTTCGCGCCGCTGAGGTGGAAGATCGGCAGCAGCACCGGGTAGAGCACGATCTTGGGCAGCCCGTTGAGCGCGATGAGCAGCGGCTCGAACACGATCCGGGCCCACCGGGACAGCCCCAGCACCAACCCGGCCGCACCGCCGATCAACGCGCCGAGCAGGAACGCGACCAGCGAGTTCTGGAAGGTCACCTGGGCGTCCACCAGGTAGCTGCCGGTCGTCAGGTTGGCCAGCAGGGTCCGCACGGTGGCCAGTGGAGCCGGGATGACGAACACCAGCTCGGAGGCGATCTGCCAACCGACCAGGGCCAGCGCGGCCAGCCCGATCGAGCCGAGCAACGCCGCATGCTTTCGGTCCCCCACCCGGATCGCGGGTGCATCGGTGGCCGCGGGCGCCGTCGTCATGACCGGCTCCGCCCCGCCATGACGACCCGCTCCAGCACCGCGAGCAGGACGGTCAGGATGATCGACACGGTCAGCACCACCAGGATGTAGGCGTACATCGGGGTGGTCTCGAAACTGTCGTAGAGGTACCGGATCCGGTACCCCAGCCCGGCCTGCGCGGTGGTGAACTCCATCGCGATGCAGCCGATCAGCGCGTACACCACGGCCAGCCGCAACCCGGCCAGCACAAACGGCGCCGCGCTGGGCAGGGCCACCCGGGACAGCTGCTGCCAGCAAGTGCAACCGATGGAGCGGGACAGCTTGAGGTACACCGGCGGGATGCCGGCCAGCCCCACCCAGGTGTTCAGCGCCATCGGGATGGCCGCCATCACCGACGCCAGGATGATCACCGACGGGGTGCCCAAGCCGACCACGACGATCATCACCGGGTAGAACAGCACCAGCGGGACCGCGTAGAACGACACCAGGTACGGCTCGAAGATCCGCCCGACCAGCGGCGCCTTCCAGAACGCCACACCGATCACCAGGCCAGCCACCCCGCCGAAGCCGATCGAGCCGAGCACCTCCAACCCGGTCCGGCCCGCGTCCGCCCAGAAACGGGGGTCGCCGGCCAGCGCACCCAGCGCGGGGAACAGCGCGGAGGGCGCCGGCAGGATCTCCGCGGACCACAGCGCCGCGGCCGAGCCGATCTCCCAGATCACCCCGAGCGCGACCAGCAGCGCCGCCGTGGCCAGCGCGCTGAGCTGGCCGTCCCCCCACACTCGCCGCCGCCGAGGCGGACCCGGGGCCGGTCCCGCCGGGGGCGCCGCCGGCTCGGCCACCTCGGGTTGCCGGACGGTCACCTGCCGACCCCCGACTCCTGCCGGAACCCGCGCAGTGACTCGGCGCGCAGCGACTCCCACACCCGGTTCTGCAGCTGGTTGAACTCCGGGGTGGACACCACCGAGGCGTCCCGGTCCTCCGGCAGGTCCACGTCGATCACGTCGATGATCCGCCCCGGCCGGTAGGACATCACCCAAACCTGCTGGGAGAGCAGGATCGCCTCGGACAGGTCGTGGGTCACGAATAGCACCGTCTGGTGGGTGCGCCGCCAGATGCGCAGGACCTCCGCGCCCAGCAGCAGCCGGGTCTGCTGGTCCAGCGCGGCGAACGGCTCGTCCATCAGCAGCACCGACGGCGCCAGCGCCAGGCTGCGGGCCAGCGCCACCCGCTGCCGCATCCCGCCGGAGAGCATCGACGGGTAGGCCGACTCGAACCCGGTCAGGCCGACCAGCTCGATCGCCTCCAAGGCCCGGCGCCGCTGTTCGGACCGCTCCACCCCGGCGATCTGCATGGCGAACCGCACGTTGTCGGTCACCGTCTTCCAGGGCAGCGTGGAGTCCTCCTGGAAGACCAGCCCGACGCGTCGGTCCGGACCCGTCACCACCCGCCCGTCCACCACCACGGTCCCGCTGGTCGCCGGCTGCAGCCCGGCGATCACCCCGAGCAGGGTGGACTTGCCGCAGCCGCTGGGCCCCACCACGGACACGAAGCTGCGTTCCGGGATGCGCTGGGTGACCCGGTCCACGGCGGTCACCGGCTCACCGCCGGGGGTGGGGAACCGCACGGTCACGTCGTCGATCTGGATGCCGCGATCGGTCATCGTTCCGCCTTCTGTCGCAGCCCTGGGGCTTACAGCTGGGTGCGGGCCGGGTCCGGCAGGTACTGCTGGTCCAGGACGGACTTCCAGTTCACCGGCGTGGTGATCTGACCGGCGTCCACCATCAGCCGGGACAGGTTGGTCAGCGCGGCGGCGTCCACCTTCAGCGAGTACGCCTTGGCCAGCTCGGGGGTCTGGGTGAGCGATTGCGCCATCACCGCCGGGTCCACCTTGAGCAGCGGGGCCAGGTCGGCCGCGGCCTGGGCCGGCTGGGTGGCCACGTACCGCATCAGCCGGTCGGCGACGGTGAAGAAGCCGCGCAGGTTCTGTGGGTTGCGCTGGGCGTACTCGGTGTTCGCCGCGACCAGGTCGGCCGGGAAGTCGCCGACCACGTCCCGGGTGGCGACCAGCACCGCCGCCCCGTCGGTCTGTTCCTTCTGGGTGACGAACGGGTGCATGGCCCAGCCGGCGGTGATCCGGTTCGCCTTGGTGGCCGCCCAGTTGTCGCCCATCGGCCCGATCGCGATGGTCTTGATGCTGGGCGTCTGCTTCTGCAGCGCCTTGACCAGCAACTCGGTGGTCGAGCCGGCCGAGGAGAAGCCCAGGGTGGCGCCGGGCAGCGCCTGGCCGGGCTTGCTGGCCAGCCAGTAGAAGTCGTTCACCTGGAACCACGGCGCGACGACGGTCAGGTGCGAGGCCGGCTTGGCCGCCGCGAGTACCACCGAGGTGTTGCCGGCGATGGCCAGGTCGGCGTCCCCGCTGGTCACCACCCGCAGCGTGTCTCCACCCCCGCCGCCGGAGTAGAGCGAGACGTCCAGCCCGGCCTCGTGGAACCAGCCCTTGTTCACCCCGACCTGCAGGATCGCCATGAACGGCAGGCTGTCGGTGCCGGTGGCGGAGATCCGTAGCGCGGTGGTGGGGGCGGCGGAGTTGGAGCCGCCGACGGCCGTGTCGCCGCCCTCGTTCGCGCACCCGGCCAGCGCCACCGCCGCGAGCAGCGCGCCGACCAGAGCGAATGTCCTACCTCGAAACGCTCCCATGGGATCCTCCCTGGTCCGTCATCGCGCCGGCGGCCCGGCGGCGTAGCCCCCGGCCAAGTAGAGCCCCGCAGGCGAGCGCAAAGCCAGCCACCGAGACCGTCAGCAGAACCGTCCAGTGCGCGCCTGCCCCGGACGAGTGTGAGTCCGTGCCGGGCACCCCGCCGGTCGAGATCGCCGGCTCGTCGCTGGTCCGGGTGGTTGGTGTCGGCCAGCCGCGCAGCGGTGGCGGTGCGCCCGGTACCGCGTCCCCCGGCATCGGGAACGCCAGCTCCGCCCGCTCGGTCGGCTGGTGGGTCGGCTGGTGCGCGGCGGTCATCGACCGGCGATCTCGGCGAAGGTCTGGATGGTGCGGGCGCGCCCCTGGGCCCGAGGGGCGAACGGCACGATGGCCACCTGGTCCACGCCGAGGTCGGCGATCTGCTTGAGCCGGGCCTGGCACTCCTCGGGCGTCCCGGCCAGCGCGAACAGGTCCACCAGCTGGTCGGGCACCATCCCGGCGTGGTGCGCCTCGGGATCCATGTGCTGGTAGTAGTCATAGCCCTGGCGGATGCGCTCGATCACCGGTTCCAGCGCGGGGTCCACCGGGGCCGGCAGCGGCCGGATCACCACCCGGGAGACGTGCGCGCGCACCAGGTCCTTGGCGGCGGTGCTGTCGTCCTGGATCGCGGTCGGCGTCCACAGCACGATGTGCAGGTCGGACAACTGGCGGCCGGACTCGCGGGCGCCCGCCTCGATGGTGGCCAGCGCACTGGAGACGAACTCCGGAGCGGTGCCGACCAGCACGATGACCCCGTCGGCGATCCGCCCGGCCAGCTTGAGGATCTTCGGGGCCGACGCGGCGAGGTAGATCGGCACCTGGACCGGCTCGGTGAGGTAGCTCAGCCGGAACTCCTGCCCGCTGTGCGACTCCCGCACGCTCTCGCCGCGCAGCAGCGCCCGCAACTCGGCGACCGCGTGCTCCAGCTCGGCGAGCTTCAGCGGGTTCAGCCCCATGGTGCGCAGCGAGGAGTCGCCGGTGCCGATGCCCAGCGCGACCCGCCCACCGGTGAACTCGGCCAGCGTCGCCCAGGTCGAGGCGAGCAGCGAGCGATGCCGGGTGACCGCGTTGGTGACGCCGGTGCCGAGCACGATCCGGCTGGTCCCCACCGCGGCGGCGCCCATGGTCACCGACGACTCCCGCCAGATGTTCTGCGAGTCACCGATCCACGCGTGCTCATAGCCGAGCGACTCGGCCAGGTGCACGTACTCGCGCATGGCCTGCACCGGCTCGGTGGGAAAGAGCCCTACCCCTGAACTGACCACAATCGACCTCGCACTCTGGAGCCTGGATCATGGATCATGTATACAGAGCACAGTAGCAACGTCAGTGTTTCCAGGGAAGGTCGTCGGCGCGACTTCCTGGTTACCGAGTCGGAGGTGGGCGATGACCACAACCCTGGTGACCGACGTGGGTCTGCTGGTGACCGGTGCCTACGGCGAGCTCCCCCGCCGGGAGGTGAGCCTGGTGATCGAGGACGGCGTGATCGCCGGGATCGACATCGACCACCCCGCCCCGGATCAGGTGATCGACGCGGCCGGCCTCACCGTGATCCCCGGCCTGGTGGACGGGCACGTACACCCCACCTTCGGCGAGTGGACCCCGGCGCAGAACTCCATCGGTTGGGTGCACAACTACCTGCACGGCGGCACCACCACCATGGTCTCCGCCGGTGAGCTGCACGTACCGGGGCTGCCCTTCGACGACCTCACCCCGGACCTGGTGATCAGCCTGGCGATCACCGCCAAGCACACCACCGGCCGGGTCCGCCCGTCCGGGGTGAAGGCGCACTGCGGCACGCTGCTGCTGGTGCCCGGGCTGACCGAGGGCGACTTCGACCGGCTCGTCGAGCACAACATCCACCAGCTCAAGTTCATCTTCTACGACTGGAACCGACTCGGCGACGGGGAGGCCCAGCGGTACGTGGAGTGGGCCCACGAGCGCGGCATGGTGGTCAAGCAGCACTCCGGCGGGGTGTCCCGGTCCGGGTCCAGCAAGGTCGCCGGGTACGACGTGGTCAGCGCGGTAGGCCCGGACGTGGTGGCGCACATTTCCGGCGGTCCGATCCCGATGCCGGCCGAGGAGATCCGACAGGTCATCGACGGGCTGCCGGAAGCCGCGGTCGAGGTGTGCAGCTCGATGAACTACCGGGCCACCATGGACACCACCGCCCACCTGAGCGTCACCGGCGGGCTGGACCGGCTGACCCTGGGCACCGACACGCCAGGTGGCACCGGGGTGATCCCGCGCGGCATGCTGCGCAACATCTGCTTCCTGTCCTCGGTGTGCGGCCTGGACCCGGCCGACGCGGTGGCCGCCGCCACCGGCAACACCGCGCTGTTGCATGGCCTGGACGTCGGGGTCATCGCGGTGGGTCGCCCGGCCGACCTGGTGTTCCTCGGCCCGGTCACCGGATCCGCGGCCACCGACGGCCTGGAGTCCTTCGCGCTCGGGGATCTGCCCGGCATCTCCATGGTGCTGGTGGACGGCGAGCCGCTGGTCACCGGCCGGAGTGAACAGACGCCGCCGACCCGTCGACCCGCACGAATCACCCACCCCGGACGCTAAGGTTTGTACACAGTGTCCACTCCGAAGTCCACCCCGAAGAAGTTCACCCGCCCGCCGACCGCGCAGCAGGCGGTGCTGGCGGAGCTGAGGCGCGCCATCCTGGAGGGCGACCTGGAGCCGGGCAGCCAGTTGATCCAGGAGACGGTCGCGGAGAGGCTCGGAGTGAGCCGCGTTCCGGTGCGCGAGGCGATGCGGATCCTGCAGGGCGAGGGGCAGATCTCCTACACCCCGCACCGTGGCTACTTCGTCACCGAACTGAGCCTGGACGAGCTGGAGGAGATCCGCCGGATCCGCGAGCTGCTCGAGGAGGAGGCGGTCGTCAAGGCGATGCCGAATCTGCGTGACGAGGACGTCGCGGTGATGGCCGAGGCGTACCAGGAGATGGAGCTGGCCGGCGCGGACGGCGACATCGCCGCGATGAACGCCGCGCACACCCGGTTTCACTTCGCCCTGCTCTCCGCGTCCGGGATGACCCGGCTGATCCGCATCCTGCGCCAGCTCTGGGACGCGGCCGACCCGTACCGCGCGGTCTACCACGGCGAGGAAGCCAGCCGGAGGGCCGCGCAGAAGCAACACGCCGCCCTGCTCCGGGCGGCCAAGCAACGCGACACCGAGCGGGCCATCAAGATCCTGCACGACCACCGCCAGCAAACCATCGACCGGCTGCGCGGGGCATTAGACAAGCACAAATGATATTTCCGGTGCGCTGTGTGCCTCCCGTGGTCATGATCTGGCGGGAACTGGGACTGGGGGGCACCGGAGATGAGACGTGTTTGGCGCGGCCTGCTGGCTCGCGGCGTGGTGTTCACCTTGGTGTTGACGGCAGCATTGGCCGGCTGCACCGGTGGTCCGGGCGGCGGCAAACCCGTACCACCGCTGAGCGGCTCGACCGGCGACGGGTCCGGGTCCGGGTCCGGGTCCGGCGAGGCGAGCGCGGCACCGGCGCCCAGCCAGGGCATCGTGGCCAAGCCGCAGTCGACCGCGCTACCGGTGGAGGCACGCAACATACGGCTGGTCCGCCAAGGCAGCGACGAGCTGGTGCTGCAGTTCGACTTCTACAACGGGACCACCGAGAAGCTGGCCCCGGACAACTACGGCATCGACCGGGTGCAGCGAGGGCTCCTGCTGGTCGACCTGCCCAGGCGCACCGGGTACAGCGTGCTGTCGGTCCCGAACACCGGCGCCTGGGGCAAGATGAGCGCCAACGTCGACGAGTACGTCCAGCCCGGCCAGTCGGCCACCGTGACCGCGGTGTTCGCCGCGCCACCGGCGGAGACCACCAGCATGCTGGTCGCCATCGACCCGATGCTGCCGGTACAGGTCCCCGTGCAGCCGGCCGGCTCCCCCGCGCTCACTCCGGACCCGATCCTGACCGCGCCCACCGATGAGAGCCGCGCGTTCAGCCCGCTGGTCTGCGCGGCCGCCCAGCAGGGCGGGCAGAGCGAGTTCCGGCTGCCCAGTGACGTGCTGTTCGCCTTCGGCAGCGCGGCCCTCTCCCCCGCCGCCGAGGCCGCCCTGGACTCACTCGCCGCCCAGGTGACCGGTAAGGCCGGCACGGTCACCGCGCAAGGCAACACCGACAGCATCGGCGACGACCCGTCCAACCAGCGGCTGTCCGAACAGCGCGCCGCCGCGGTGTCCCAGGTGCTGCAACAGAAGCTGGGCGCCGACTTCGACTACACCCCGGTCGGCTTCGGCGAGACCAAACCTATCGCCCCGAACACGAAGCCGGACGGCAGCGACTACCCCGACGGGCGGGCGCAGAACCGCCGGGTGGACGTGGTGATCAAGACGGCCGCCAGCGCACCGCGGGCGGCCCTGCTGCCGCCGGGGCAGCAGCTGGCGAACGAGGGGCTCAAGGCCAGCGTCGCCGAGGTGCAGCGGGTGGATGGCTACCTGATCACCACGTACCAGGTGACCAACCCTGGTACCGAACAGGTCCGCTTCGACTTCGCCGTCGAGCCCAGCAAGGACGAGGTCGCCGACGGCGAACTGACCGTGCTGGACAGTTCGGGCCAGAACCACGCCAAGGCGTGCACCGTCGCCGCCCCGGTCTACTTCGCACTCACCGCCACCATGGGCGCGATCTTCGGGATGCACGGCCTGGCCAACGTCCCGGCCGGTGCCACGGTCACCCTGTGGGGACTCACCCCCGACCCGGCACCGAACGCCACCTCGGTCAACGTCCAGATCGGCGGGTTCCCCCAGTCGCTTCCGGCACCGGTGACTCCGGGCGGCTAGCGCTGCCGGCAGCACCGACCGACTCGCCCACCGGCCGGCGCATGGTTCGGCGCAGGGTCTCCTCGCTGCCCAGCCCACTGCGCCGCGCGGCGGTGGCCAGGGTCTCGCCGGACAGCAACAGCGCGGTGGCGGCCTCCAGCCGGACCGAGGTGACGTAGCTGCTCGGGGTGCAGCCCAGCTCCGCGCGGAACAGCCGGGTCAGGTGCCGAACGCTCAGCCCCGCCCGGGCGGCCAGCGCGGCCAGGCTGTGATCGGCGGCCGGGTCGGCGGCGATCTGGTCGCACAGCGCGCGCAGCGGCCGGCGCCTCGGGCGGGCGGTCCGAGCCGGCACGGAGAGCTGCGGCTGGGCACCGAGCCGGCGCATGAAGACCACCAGATCCCGGGCGATCTGATGCGCCAGCTCGTCGCTCTCGTCCTCCTCCACCAGGGCCAGTGCCAGATCGATGCCGGCGCTGACCCCCGCCGAGGTAAGAATCGGGCCGTCCCGGACGTAGATCGAATCCTCGTCCACCCGGACGTCCGGGAACTGGCGGGCCAGCGTCCCGGTGTGCCGCCAGTGGGTGGTCGCCCGGCGCCCGTCCAGCAGCCCGACCGCGGCCAGCGCGAACGATCCGGCGCACACCGAGCTGACCCGCCTGGCCCGGGGCGCGAGCAGCCGGATCGCCTCCAGCAGCGCCGTCGGGGGGCCGTTGACCAGACATTCCCCGCCGGGCACCAGCAGGGTGTCGACCTCCCCCACCGCGGCCGCCGGGCAGCTGACCCCCAACCGCAGCCCACCCGAGGTGACCGCGTCGCGCCCGTCCGGCGAGCACACCGTGATCCGGTACCCCACGCCCATGTCCACTGCCACGTCGAAGACCTCGAGCGGCCCGGTGACATCCAGCAGCCGCACTCCGTCGTAAACCAGCACCACGATGGCCAGCGGACGCCCTGGCATGCTCGATCGCGCCGGGCCGACACCATCCATCGGCAGAGACTAAGCCAGCACCACGCGCGCCCCGCCCTCACACAGCCCGCCCCGCGCTCACGTAGCAGTCGTGGGTGGGTGGCCGATATCGCTCGCACAGACCGGCCGCGGCCGGCGCAGACCCTGCAGGGGCTGTGCGAGGGGGACGGGGTCTGCGCGAGCCGGGAGGGGCTCTGCGCGGGCTGGGCTGGGTCGACGCGAGCGGAGGTTGCGGGCGCCGGTAAGGCCCGGTGGCCAAGTCGGTGGCGCGCCAACCGGACCGTGATCTGGTCAGAGTCCGCTCACACAGCCCGCGCCGTGCTCACACACACCGCGCCGTGCTCACACAGCCGCCCAACGCGCTGTGCCGAGCCCAACGCGCTGTGCCGAGCCACGCGCGCTGTGCGAAGTGCCGGAACACGGCGCTCATGGCCGGATCTGAGGGCATTGTGGCCGGGCCGGCGGGGACCGTCACTCGCGCGTTACCTGGCGGCAATGCCTGCTCCCAAAAATTCGGTCACCGGCCGGTTATTCCGGCGGCAATCGTTCCCACTCGACGAGGTGGCGAGGAATTGTGTCCGAGAAGAATGCTCTGGCGCTGAGTATCGGAGTGCTCGGGGCGCTCGCGGTGCTGCTCACCGGCGCACTGGTGACGGTGCCGGTGTGGGTGGTGTTCATTGCCTGGGCGTCCTTCTTCATTCTCGGCGGCGGGGTCGGCGGACTGTGCCGATCCGTGCTGAGCAACCTGGTCGGGGTCGCCATCGCCGGGCTCACCCTGCTGGTCAGCGGCACGCTTGAGCTGGGACTCCCGCTCACCGCCGTCGCCGTGGGGGTGGGCAGCGCGGCGATGGTCCAGGTGTCCAGGGTGCGGCAGCTGGCGGTCATCCCGGCCATCGTCTGGGGGTTCGCCTCGACGGTCGGCACGGTGGCGGTCACCGGTCGGCCGGTCACCATGGCGGCCCTCGGGAACCCTGTGCTGATGGCCGCCGTGGCGATAGTGTTCGGCGGCCTTTTCGGCATAGCGTCGGAGTGGATTGCTCGATCGATCACCCATTCCCGCTCGCCCCACCCGCTGCCCGCACAGGAGCACTCCGGATGAAACTCCAACACCAGCTCGGCGGACTCGAAGGCCTGGACGGGCCCATCGACTTTGAGAAGCGGGTGTTCGTCCAGGACTGGGAGCGGCGGATCTTCGCCATCCACGCCGCCATGATGGGGCTGAGCGACTCGCTGCGCGAGGCCCTGCCCGACTATGACCTGGACGCCGTGCCCACCGCGTTCGCCAGCACCTGGACCTGGGCGGACCTGCGCAAGGGCGCCGAGTCGATGAATCCGCTGGCCTACTTCCAGTACCGCTACTACGAGAAGTGGCTGGGCGGGATCACCGGCTACCTGGTCGAGCAGGGGTACCTCAGCCAGGACGAGTTGCACGCCGCCGCCGAGCGCTACCGCAAGGAGCCGGACGCCCCGCTGCCCGCCCGGGACAGCGAGCCCATCGACGACCAGGTGATCCGCTACCTGCGGGAAGGCGACTCACCGCGCAGGGGGCCGGCCAAGCCCACCTTCGCGGTGGGCGACCAGGTGATCGTGGGCGACCCGCCGCGCGCCGAGCACACCCGGCTGCCTGGCTACCTGCGCGGCCGCCCAGGCACCGTGACGCGGGTCTTCGAGGGCAACTACGCCTACTTCTGCTCCACCGGGCCGGACGGGCTCGGCGAACCGGTGCCGGTGTACATCGTGCGCTTCGAAGCCGTGGACGTCTGGGGTCCGAGGGCCGAGCCGAACGGCGGGCCGGTGTTCGCCGACATCTACCAGGTGTACCTCTCCCCTGCTCCAAGCGAGAAAGGAAGCTCGTGACCGCACAGTTCGGCTACCCGGAGGACCGGGAAGAGCGCAGTGCCGCGCAGGTCCGCGCGCTGGAGGCGCTGCTCATCGAGAAGGGCGTCATCGGCAGCGGCACGGTGGACAAGGTGCTCGGCTACTTCGAGTCCGAGATGACCCCGCTGAACGGCAAGAAGATCGTGGCCAGGGCCTGGACCGACCCGGACTTCGCCCGCCGACTGGCCGAGGACACCCCGGCCGCGGTTGCCGAGCTGGACCTGCCGGAGGGCATGGCCGGCGCAGAGGGCGAGCACCTGGCCGCCGTGCTCAACGAGCCAGGTGTGCACAACCTGGTGATCTGCACGCTGTGCTCGTGCTTCCCATGGCCGGTGCTGGGCCTGCCGCCGTACTGGTACAAGGATCCGGTGTTCCGCGCCAGGGCGGCCCGGGAACCCCGCGCGGTGCTGGCCGAGCTCGGGGTGCCGCTGGATCCGGACACCGAGGTGCGGGTGTGGGACGCGAGCGGGCACGCCCGGTGGTTCGTGGTGCCCCAGCGCCCCGCCGGCACCGAAGGGATGTCCGAGAAACGGCTGGCCGACCTGGTCACCACCGAGTCGATGATCGGCGTCGCGCTTGCCGAGGCCCCGGCATGACCCCGGACCAGCACGGGACCGACACCCGGCTGCACCCGTCCTGCGTCACCGACCTGAACCAGCCGACCTTCGACGCGGAATGGCAGCGCCGAGCGTTCGGGCTGGCCGTGGCGCTGTCGGAGTTCGGGCACTACCCGTGGGAGGACTTCCAGCGGGAGCTGATCGACGAGATCGGCCGCTGGGAGGAGGCACCCGCCGACGCCCGCGGCCGGTGGGCCTACTACGAGCACTGGGCCGCCGCGCTGGAACGGGTGGTGCGCCGCCACGGGCTGCTCGAGGACGGCTACGTCAACCCTGAGGATCGGGTGGACGAGCCGGCCAGCGAATGAACTAGCCTCGGTTCGTGGCCGATGCGGACATCAACTTCTACTTCGACCCGGTGTGCCCGTTCGCCTGGATGACCAGCAAATGGGTGCGCAAGGTCCAGGCCCAGCGGGACTACTCGGTGGACTGGCGGTTCATCTCGTTGCGGCTGCTCAACTCGCACATCGACTACGACGCGCACTTCCCGCCGGAGTACGAGGCCGGGCACACCGCCGGGCTGAAGCTGCTGCGGGTCGCCGCGCGCACCCGGGCGGAGTACGGACGCGAGGCGGTCGCCCCGCTGTACGCCGCCCTGGGCGCCCAGGCGTTCGACCGGGAGGCGGTCGCCGGTGTCGCGGGCGCGCGGGCACATCGGGGGTCCCGAGAGTTCGCCGAGGCTGCCCTGGCCGAGGCCGGGCTGCCCACCTCGCTGTCCGACGCGCTGGACGACACCTCGTGGGACGCGGTGATCCAGGCCGAGACCGACGAGGCGCTCAGCCTCACCGGCAAGGACGTCGGCACGCCGATCCTGCACTTCGAGCCACCGGGCGGGGTGGCCTTCTTCGGGCCGGTGATCAGCCGGCTGCCCAGTGACGAGCAGGCCGCGCAGCTGTGGGACCACGTCATCGCGCTGGCCCGGTTCCCCGGGTTCGCGGAGCTCAAGCGCAGCCTGCGGGAGCAGCCCCAGCTGCGCGCGTTCGGCGTCCAGGACGACGAGGTCGGTGTAGCGGAGGACTGGCACGGCGGCAGCCGCCGGCTCAAGAAGTAGCCGCCGCCAGCCGGAGTTCGTCGAGCAGTGTCCGGGCGGCGGCGCCCAGGAATCCGCCCTGCCGGGTCACCGCGGTCACCGGAATCGCCAAGTCGAGGTCGGCGACGTCGAGCACCACCAGAGAGCCGGCCGCCAGCTCCTCCCGAACGCTGCTGTCGGGCACCAGCGCGATGCCGAAACCCGCCTCGACCAGCCGTTTCTGCGCGGTCAGGCTGTCGATCCGGAGGACCTGGCCGGCAACCACCCCCACCGCGTCCAACACCCGCCGGATCGCCGTACCGGAGGTCTCCGGGCGGTCGGGCGGCTCGGGGAAGGCGATCCAGCGCTGGTCGGCCAGCGCGGCCATGGCGACGCCCTGGGCGGTGGCAAGCCGGTGCTCGGGCGCGGCCACCACCACCATGCGCTCGCCGAACAGCGCCTCACACCGCAGGGCCGGGTCCGGATCCGAGCCGTAGCGCAGGCCCAGGCTGACCTCGCCTCGGCGGACCAGGTCGCTCACCTCGCGGCTGGTCGCGGTGCGCGGAACCACCTCCACGCCAGGGTGCTGCCGCGCGAACCGCCGCAGCACCGCGGTCAGGTCGGTGCTGGCCAGCGTCCCGACCAGCGCGACGGTGACCGAGCCACTGTCCGCCGAATGCACGGCGCGGACAGCGGCCTCGGCGTCCCGGACCGTGGCCAGCACCGCCTCGGCGAACGGCAGCAGCGCGCGCCCGGCCTCGCTCAGCACCACCCCGCCGGGCACCCGCTCGAACAGCGGCACGCCCAGCTCGCCCTCCAGCAGGGTGAGCCTGCGGCTGACCGCGGGCTGCGAGCGGTACAGCTCGGCGGCGGCCCGGGTGACCGAGCCGGACCGATGGATGGCGACGAAGGTGCGCAACGCGTCCAGGTCCATCTCGCAAGCCTATGCATAGTACTGATAGCGCACAGCTGAAGTATGCATTGGGCATATGTCGCCTCCCGGCCTACCGTGGCGCTGCAGAGCCAGAACCACGGCAAGGAGGACCAGGTGCACGATTCCGATCCAGCTTCGGCAGCGCGGCGAGCAGCCGTCTTTCGGGACCTGCACGCGGCCGGGGCCGGATTTGTGATGCCGAACGCGTGGGACGCCGGGAGCGCGATCCTGCTCGCCGAGGTCGGGTTCAGCGCGATCGCCACCACGAGTGCCGGCATCGCCTTCTCGCTGGGCCAGCCCGATCACAGCATTCCCCAGGGCGGATCGGCGGTGTCCCGCGAGGAGATGTTCGACCGGATCCGCCAGATCGCCGACGCGGTCGACATCCCGGTCAACGGGGACCTCGAGGGCGGCTACGGCGACGAGCCGGCGGAGGTGGCGCGCACGATCGACCTGGCCATCGACGCGGGCCTGGCCGGCGGCAACATCGAGGACTTCGCCGAGGGTGTGCTCTACCCGGAGGAACTCGCGGTCGAGCGGATCGCCGCCGCCCGCAAAGCCATCGACAACAGCGGCACCGACTTCGTGCTGACCGCGCGGACCGACGGACACCTGCTCCGTACGCCGCTTGCCGACTCGATTCGCCGGGCCAACCGGTATCGGCAAGCGGGCGCGGACTGCCTCTACGTTCCCGGGGTCAACGACCTCGACGAGATCGCCACCCTGGTCCGGGAGATCGACGGCCCGCTCAACGTGGTCATCGGCCTGGGCAGCAGCAGCCTCACCGTGCCGGCGCTGCGCCAGGCGGGTGTCGCCCGGATCAGCCTGGGTGGCAGCATCGCCCGCGCCGCGTTGGGCTTCATCCGGGACAGCGCTCGCGAACTGCTGGAATACGGCACGATCGGCTTCGCCAAGGACCAGATTCCCCAGGGAGAGCTCAACCAGCTGTTCGCCAGCCGCCGGGGGCGTTGAGCAGCCGCCGGATCAGGCGCGCGCGGTCGACTGGTGGGCAACCAGTCGCCAGCCCTCCGGACGCCGGGTCCACACCGCGATGGTGTTGCTGCGCAGCTGCCGATCGGCGCCGTTCGAGGTGATGTCGGCGTTCATCTGGCCGACCGCGATGGCCGTGTCCGGGCTGATCACGATCACCCGGTCGATCGGGTGTTCCGCCCGGTGGTAGACGTAAAAACCCTCCCGGCACTTCTTCAGGTATTCGTCGCGGGTGTCCACCACGCCATTGCTGTGGGTGTAGACCAGCTCCGGATCGCACAGGTCCTCGAACGCGTCCCAGTCGCCGGCCACGACGGCGTTGAACCGCTGGTCCTCCAACTGGTGGATCTGGGCCACGATGTCTTCGCTGGCGGTCACCTGCGCTCCTCCCCGACGTGGTCCGGCGGTTCCCGGTCCCGCATTCATTCTGGGTGGTGCGCTCGGGTTCCGCGCGGCGTCCTCAGTGTGACGGTGGAGTAGTTAGCTGTGGCCTACATGTGAATCCCCCGGGCGGCCCCTTTTGCCGGCTGCCCCCGGCGCGCCGCTTGTAGCGTGAAAATGTGAAGCAGGCCTGGACGTCGACCGCACGCCCGGTGGCCGGTTGGCTGGCCGCGGCTGCTCTGGTCCTGGTGGCGGTCGCGGCGTGCGCCGCGCCGGCCCCTCGGCCCGCTCCGGCGCCCGCCGCGCCGCCGCCGGCCCCGCCGAGCAGCGCCGCTCCGGCTCCGCCGGCCGCCCCGCCGGGCCCGGCCCCCACGCAGTTGAACATCTGGCTCACCGGCTACTCCTGGCAGGACAACACCCCGCCCGGCTCGTCCATCGTCGGCGAGCCGGTGCTGCATCAGCAGGCCGGTGGCCAGGGCACCTTCGCCGACCCGATCACCGTCGCGGTACCCGGTCACGCCGGGGCCATGGCGTGGAACCCGGGCACCAAGTTCTACCTGCCCACGGTGAAGCGGTACGTGATCGTGGAGGACTCCGGCGCCAGCCGCCCCCCAGCCGGCGCCGACACCCACCTGGACATGTGGATCGGGGGCCAGGGTGGGACGCTGGCCGCCACCAACGCCTGTGAGGACTCGCTCACCGATCGGGTGCCCGCGACGCTCAATCCGCCGCCCAACCTGCCGGTGATGGCCGGCCCGATCTTCGCCAACCAGACATGCAACATCCCGGCCACGGCCAACAGCTGACCCTCGGTTGATCGTAGGCTCGCCGGATGGCGGCTACGGGCACCCGGTCATGGTGGGGTTGGGGCTGGACCGAGGCGGCGCTGAGCGACGACGAATGCCGGCAGCTGGCCGGGGTGCTGCCCGGCGGCGAACACCTGGGTGACCCGGCGCCGATCCCCCGGCTGGCCGAGCTCGAGCTACCCGCACCTCGGGTCGCGGTGCCGGCGCCGTTCGCCGACTGGTGCTCCACCGACCGGTCCGACCGCGCCGGGCACACCTACGGCAAGGCCTTCCGGGACGTGGTCCGGGCGCTGGCCGGTGACCTCGCCGCCGCGCCCGACTTCGTGGCCCACCCGAGCACCGAGGCGCAGATCGGCGAGCTGCTGGACTGGGCCGGCGAGCACCGGATCGCCGTGTTGCCCTACGGCGGCGGCAGCTCGGTGGTCGGCGGTGTGGAGTACCGGGGTTCGGCGCACGCCGGCGCGGTGTCGCTCGACGTGAGCCGGCTGGACCGGGTGCTGGAGATCGATCCGGTGGCCCAGGCGGCGCGCATCCAGGCCGGTGCGCTGGGCCCGGTGCTGGAGGACCAGTTGCGTCCGCACGGCTACACCTTGCGACACTTCCCGCAGAGCTTCGAGTTCTCCACCCTGGGCGGCTGGCTGGCCACCCGCTCCGGCGGGCATTACGCGATGGGCGGCACGCACATCGACGACTTCGTGGAGTCGATGCGGGTGCTCACCCCCGCTGGGATCAGCGAGTCGCGGCGGTTGCCCGCCTCGGGCGCCGGCCCCTCTCCGGACCGACTGTTCCTGGGTTCCGAGGGAATCCTCGGGGTGATCACCGAGGCCTGGTTGCGGATCCAACGGCGGCCGGAGCAGCGGGCCTCCGCCGCCGTGCTGTTCGCCGACTTCGACGATGCCCTGCACGCGCTGCGCGCCATCGCCCAGTCCGGGCTGGTGCTGGCCAACTGCCGGCTGCTCGATCACGGCGAGGCCCGGTTCAGCGGCGCCGGCGACGGGAGCCGCGCGGTTCTGGTGCTCGGCGCGGAGTCCGCCGGCGCGCCGGTGGCGGGCACGCTGGCCGAGGCGGTGGAGCTGGCCAAGGCCGGCGGCGGGGCGCTGGAGGACCGGGAGCGGGGCGCGGTGGGGTCCTGGCGGTCGGCGTTCCTGCGCATGCCCTACGTGCGGGACGGCCTGGCCCGGGTCGGCGCGGTGGTGGAGACGTTCGAGACGGCGTGCACCTGGGATGTCGCCGTGGAGCTGTGCGCCAAGGTCCGGGAGACGGTGGCGGCCGAAGTGGCGGCGGTGTGCGGGACGCCGGGGGTGGTGAACTGCCGGGTGACCCACGTGTACCCGGACGGGCCCGCGCCCTACTTCACCGTGCTGGCGGCGGGGCGGCCCGGCGCCCAGCTCGCCCAGTGGGACCAGATCAAACGGGCGGCCAGCGAGGCGTTGGCGAGGCACGGCGGCACCATCACCCATCACCACGCGGTCGGCCGGGACCACCGGCCCTGGTACGACCGGCAGCGCCCGGAACCATTCGCCGCCGCGCTGCGTGCCGCGAAGCGAACCCTGGACCCACATGGCGTGCTCAATCCCGGGGTGCTCATAGATTGACCCGGGAACCGCATGGGTTCCCGGGTCAGCCGCGCTTCGCCTCGGATGGCTATTTCGACTGGTTCTGCTCGTGATAGGCGTCGACCATGTTGGCCGGGATGCGGCCGCGCCCGGAGATGTCCATTCCCTGGCCGCGCGCCCATTCCCGGATGGCCTGGTTTTGTTCCCGATCCACCCGAGCGGGGGCCCGCTTGCCGCCGCGGCCGCTTCCCGCTCGCT
>Ga0193743_1000376_pt1 | contig 35319 bp, 33 predicted proteins | sample L2c2metaG_FD_143038 | JGI IMG/M metagenome (GOLD analysis project Ga0193743, IMG submission 143038) | Soil microbial communities from a riparian zone of the East river system, Colorado, United States - L2c2 | ecosystem: Environmental > Terrestrial > Soil > Riparian zone | place: USA: East River... | reverse complement strand
CCGGACCGGGGTACATCTCGTCGTGGGCGACGCTGCCGCGACGGCGCGCCGTCTCGAAGCCGTCGCCGATCTCGACGCCCTTGATCGCCTGGATGCCCATCACCGCGGCGGCGAGTTGGCTGTCCAGTCGGCTCTCGCCGCTGGTGAACGAGCCCAGCCCGATCGGCAGTCCTTCGACGTCACCGAGATCGACGCCGCCGAGCGTGTCGCCGTCCTTCTTGGCGGCTTCGATCTCGGTGATCATGGCCTCCTCCGCGTCCTTGTCGAAGGCGCGCACGGGGCTGTCGTCGATGGCTTCGAGGTCACTCGGCTGCGGCGGCGGGCCGTCGTAGGGCTTCGATGCGCCGATCGAGATGACGTGCGACAGGACCTCGACCCCGAGTGCCTCGCGCAGGAACGCCCGGGCGACGGTGCCTGCGGCGACCCTGGCGGCGGTCTCCCTGGCGCTGGCGCGCTCGAGCACCGGCCGCGCGTCGTCGAAGCCGTACTTCAGCATGCCCGCGTAGTCGGCGTGTCCGGGTCGTGGGCGGGTCAGCGGCGCATTGCGCGCCACGTCCAGTTCTGCGGCGTCGACGGGATCCGCGGACATCACGGTCTCCCACTTCGGCCACTCGGTGTTGCCGATCTCGATGGCGATGGGCCCGCCCAGCGTGATCCCGTGCCTGACCCCGGCCAGCACGGTGACCTCGTCGGCCTCGAACTTCATCCTGGCGCCGCGACCGTAGCCGAGGCGACGGCGTTTCAGCTGGCCGGCGATGTCATCGGTGGTGACGCCGACACCCGCGACCATGCCTTCGACCACGGCCACCAAGGCGCGACCGTGCGATTCACCGGCAGTGATCCATCGCAACACACGTCCCATCTTCCCACGCCGGGGATTTCCGCACGTAATCGTCTCAAGCCAGCGAGCGCTGCAACAGCAACGTGTCGACGAACCGGTCGTGCTTGTAGCCCACGCGGGTCAGCCGTCCGGCGTCGACGAAACCGAACCGGCGGTGCAACTCGACCGAGGCCGGGTCGCCGGTGTCGGCGATCACCGCGATCACCTCGCTGATGCCCGCCGCGCCGCAGGCATCGAGGAGGTCGCGCACCAGTTCGGTGCCGCAGCCCTGCCCGACGGCGGACGGCGCGACGTAGACGGAGTCCTCGACGGTCGCCCGGTAGGCCGGCCGTGTCTTCCACGGCGCGCAGTACGCGTATCCGGCGATCGCCCCGTCGCGCTCGGCGACCAGGAACGGCAGGCCGGCGTCGGCGATCACGGCGAACCGGCGGCGCCACTCGGCGGCGTCCGGTGGGTCCAGTTCGAACGTGGCGAGGCTGGTGGCGACGTAGTGCGCGTAGATCTCGGCGATGGCATCGAGGTCGTCGGGGGTGGCGACACGGGTGGACATGGTCGCCAACCGTATTTCCAGATGTGCGAGCACACCACCTTGGCGCGGCCGGTAGCTTCTCGAATCATGAATGCCCCTGACCTGAAGGCGGACCTGCAGGGCTACCTGCAGGACTCCAGGGACGCGGTGATGTGGAAGCTGAGCGGTCTGTCCGAATACGACGTTCGGCGGCCACTGACGCCGACCGGTACCAACCTCCTTGGTTTGGTCAAGCACCTAACTGGCTGTGATCGGCTATTTCGGATATGTCTTCGGACGTCCGTTCCCCGAGCCGCCGCGCTGGCTCACCGACGAGGCCGAACCGAATGTGGACATGTGGGCGACCGCCGACGAATCGCGTGAGGAGATCCTCGAGCACTACGTGCGCGCATGCGCGCATTCCAACGCGACGATCGATGACCTGGACCTCGACGCCGTCGGCCGGGTCGCATCGTGGCCGGAGGGCCGTCGCACCGTGACACTGCATCGCATTCTGGTGCACATGCTCGCCGAGACCAGTCGGCACGCCGGCCACGCGGACATCGTGCGGGAGCTCATCGACGATGCCGCGGGGCTGCGCACCGACGAACACGACATGCCCTCGGAGGACCGGGCGTGGTGGGCTGCCCATCGCGATCGTGTGGAGCGTGCGGCGCAAGAGGCAGAGCGGGCTAACGACTGATGCGAGGAGCGCTCGGGTACGCAGATAGGACGCCAGCGCTACGCTCGGCCTCAGAACAGATATGGCGATGACTACCCCTCAGCACCTGTCCGATCGCTACGAAGTCGGCGACATCCTCGGTTTCGGCGGCATGTCGGAGGTCCATCTGGCCCGCGACGTCCGGTTGCACCGCGACGTGGCGGTCAAGGTGCTGCGCGCGGACCTGGCCCGCGACCCGAGTTTCTATCTGCGCTTCCGCCGGGAGGCCCAGAACGCCGCCGCGCTGAACCACCCCGCGATCGTCGCGGTGTACGACACCGGCGAAGCCGAGACCCCGACCGGACCGCTGCCCTACATCGTGATGGAGTACGTCGAAGGCGTGACGCTGCGCGACATCGTGCAGAACGACGGCCCGATGGACACCCGACGTGGCATCGAGGTCATCGCCGATGCGTGTCAGGCGCTGAACTTCAGCCACCAGCACGGCATCATCCACCGCGACGTCAAGCCCGCCAACATCATGATCAGCAAGGCCGGCGCGGTGAAGGTGATGGACTTCGGCATCGCCCGCGCGCTGGCCGACAGCGGCACCCCCGTCACCCGGACCGGCGCCGTCATCGGCACCGCGCAGTACCTGTCCCCCGAGCAGGCAAGCGGCGAGACCGTCGATGCGCGCTCGGATGTGTACTCGTTGGGCTGCGTGCTCTACGAGATCCTCACCGGGGAGCCGCCGTTCGTCGGTGACTCGCCCGTCGCGGTGGCCTACCAGCACGTCCGCAAGGACCCGGCCCCGCCATCCCAACGCCACGGCGGCATCTCCCCCGAGCTCGACGCCGTGGTGCTCAAGGCGCTGGCCAAGAACCCCGAGAACCGGTATCAGACCGCCGCGGACATGCGCACCGATCTGATCCGCGTGCGCAGCGGTGAGGTCCCCGATGCCCCGAAGCTCTTCACCGACGCCGAGCGCTCCAACCTGCTGTCGGCGCCGCCGCCCACGCGCGGCCGCGTGCAGCCCACCGAGCCGATCTCGGCCCACCAAGTGCGCGAGCGCGGCGGGTCGATTCGTCGGTGGCTGATCGCGGTCGCGGTACTGGCGGTGCTGGCCGTCGTGGTCACGGTTGCGATCAACATCGGTATCGACGCCCGCAGCCAAGAGGTGCCCGACGTGCACGGTCAAACACTGGCCGAGGCCAGAGCGACCCTGGAGAACCGCGGCTTCAACGTGAGCATCCAGCCGAAACCCGACTCCACGGCGGCGCAAGGCGTCGTGATCAACACTGAACCCGACGCCAACTCCGCCATCAGCACAGGTGATGACATCACGATCAACGTCTCGATGGGCACCGCGCAACAGCAGGTCCCCGACTGCCTGAATGCGACTTATAGCGAGTGCGTGGGCAAGCTCGAGGACGCCGGCTTCGACCAGCTCGCGCAAGCCCCGAAGGAATCGAGCCCCGAGCAGAAGGGCCGGGTGATGGAGACCAATCCGCCGGCCGGTTCCTCGTCGGCGATCACCAACAAGATCACCATCTTGGTTGGCGCGGGGCCCGGGAGCACGCCAGTGCCCCCAGTCGCCGGACAGACATGGGACGTCGCCCAACGGGTCCTCACCGACTCCAAGTTCACCAAGCCCATCCAGGTCCCCGCCGACAGCACCGAGCCCATTGGCCAAGTGGTGGGCACGATTCCGCCCGCCGGTGAGATCACGCCACTGGACGCCCCAATTCAGGTGCAGGTGTCCAAAGGCAATCAGTTCGTCATGCCGGACCTCACGGGCTTGTTCTACGACGATGCCTTGCAGCTACTGCACGACGCCGGGTTTATCGGAATCCTGCAGAAGGGTGCCGACGTGTCGGGCGCCGGCGATCAGAACCGCGCACGGGTCATGAAACAAGACCCATTACCGCACGCCGGTGTAAACAAGGACGGCACCATCACGGTGAACTACGGCTCGTAGCCGCCTAATGCGGTAACGCAAGACCCCGCTTCGCACGGACATGGCGCTCTGGGTGCTACGGCCTCTTTCTACGTCAGGGTCGTGTCTGGACGCGGCGTACCCGAAATCACAGCCCTGGTGTCGAAATCGCGCATAGCACCCACCAGGCAACCCAGCTACACGACCACGACGGCGAGTGCGGCGGCAGCGGCCGCGCACATCGACGGGCCGTGCGGCACCGTGGCGGCCCTGCCGCGGAACGCAACGGCGACCGCCCACATCGCGGTCAGCACCGGAGCGCCAAGCGCCGCCAGCACCCAGGCGTCGACACCGAACGATCCGGTCAGCGCGCCGATGCCGATCGCCAGCTTGACGTCGCCCGCCCCCAAACCGGTCGGCGTCACCAGGTGGACGCCGAGGTAGAACAGCGCCAAGGCGACCGCTCCGATGAGCGCAGGCGCACCACGACCGGTGGCCACCGCGACGGCCAGCATCACCGCAGCGCCGGGCAATGTCAGCGCGTTGGGTAGTCGCCGCTGCCGGACGTCGTACACGGTCAGCGCCGTGAACCAGGCCAGCACGCACGCGCAGGCCACCACCGCCCCCATCTTCGAAGGCTAACGTCAGCCGAGGGCGGCGCTCATCGCCTCTTTCGGCGCAGGGCGCCCGGTGAACTGCTCCACTTGAGCGAAGGCCTGATGCAGCAGCATCTCCAGGCCACTGATCACCCGGCCGCCCGCGGCGGCAACCACCTCCGCCAACGGGGTCGGCCAGGGCTCGTAGATCGCATCGAGCAACAGCCACGCCCCCGCGACTGTGGCAGCGTGCTCAGCGGCGACGCTCGCCGGCAGCGTGTTGATGATGGCGTCGACGTCACCGAGTGGGGTACCCAGCGCGACCCACCGCACGGAGACGCCGAGCCGGGCACCGAGGGCCATGAGCGGCTCGGCCTTCTCGCGGTTGCGGGAGACGATCGACACGTCGGCCGCCCCGAGCTCCACGAGCCCGACGAGCGCCGCGGGCGCGGTACCGCCAGAGCCGAGCACGGCGGCCCGCTCCACGTCGGACGGGTTCCCTTCGAGCGCCGCACCCAGCGCACCCGTGACGCCGTCGACGTCGGTGTTGTCGGCGCGCCAGCCGGCATCCGTGCGCACCAGGGTATTGGCCGAACCGACGAGTTCGGCACGGGTGGTGCGCTCATCGGCGAACCCCAGCGCGGCGAACTTGCCCGGCATGGTCACCGACACCCCAACCCATTCGGGGCCGAAACCGCCCACCAGCGAAGGCAACTCGTCGGCGGTGCACTCGATGCGGTCGTAGGTCCAGTCGGTCAGCCCAAGGGCGCGGTAGGCCGCAAGGTGCAGCTGCGGCGACCGGGAATGCGCGATCGGCGACCCCAGCACCGCCGCCCGGCGCGGCCCGCTACCGGGCGCTGTCGAGGACACCGTTGCGCCTGGCGAGTTCGATGTTCGCCAGGTGCTGCTGGTAGTCCCGGGTGAACAGCGTGGTGCCCGTCATGTCGACGGTGACGAAGTACAGCCAGTCACCAGGCTCGGGGCTCTCCGCGGCAGCCAGCGCCGGCTGGCCGGGCGAGCAGATCGGCGTCGCCGGAAGGCCTTCGCGCACATAGGTATTCCACGGCGTGTCCTGGCCGCGATCTCCGTCGGTGGTGGCCACCTCCTGCCGATCCAGCGGGTAGTTCACCGTCGAGTCGAACTCCAGGCGGTTGTGCTCGGGTTCGGCGAGCCGGTTGTAGATGACCCGGGCCACCTTGGCGAAGTCCTGGGGTTTGGACTCGCGTTGCACCAGCGACGCCACGGTCAGGATCTGGTACGGCGACAGGTTGGAGGCCTTGCCCGCCTCCAGCAGTCCTTCCTGCTCGTACTGCCGACTGCTCGCGGCGATCAGGGTGGACAAGATGTCCTGCGCCGACGCCGATGGGTCCACGTTCCAGGTGCCAGGTGCGATCAGCCCCTCGATGCGGCGGTGGTCGTTGCCGAGGCCCTTGATCGGATCGAGCGCCCAGTCAGGGATGGACAACGCCGACGGCTCCACCGAACCCGCTGCCTGCTTGAGATCGTCGGCCTTGACGCACTGTCTGGTGTCGTCGAGCTGCACGCAGGTGGCCTCGGAGATCAGGGTGAAGATGCCCTGCGTGACGTCGTTGGTCTTGACGTCGGCGATGTCGTCGAGCTGACGGCCTTCGGGGATCACCAGCCGGCCGACCCGGTTCTGCGCATCGGCAAGTCGCGCAACGGCATTCGATGCGGGGATCTCGGTGCGCACCTTGTAGAACCCGGGCTGGATCGACGAGATCGCGGCGTTGCCCGCGGCGGCACTCACGAAGGTCTGCACGGTCGCCACCACCTCGTGATCGAGCAGCGTCTGGCCGATCGCCGTCGTGGAGTCGCCGTTGTGGACCTCGATGACGACGTCGTTCACGCCGCCTCCCTGGTAGTCGTCCCCGGCACCGAACAGCCCGTGCCAGAGCCGGGAGCCGAGGAACACCGTGCCGACCACGAGCACGATCATGACGGCGACCGCGAATCCGGTGACCGTCCTACGCCTGCGGCGGTTGCGCGTCGCGCGGGCGCGTTCGGTGCGGCTCATGCCGCGACGCGGCCTGCCGACCGACACCGGCTCAGTGCGCTCGCGTGCCCAGTCGTCAGGCATCGGCCGCTCCGGCGCGGTCGGCCAGAATGGCACGCCGCTGGTCCAGCCAGGTCTGCAGAATGCCGACCGCGGCGGCCTGATCGATCATCGCCTTCTGTCCCTTCGCTTTGATGCCGGCATCCCGCAGCGCCCGCTGCGCGGTGACCGTGGTCAGACGCTCGTCGGCCAGCCGTACGGGTATCGGTGCGATGCGGGCCGCGAGCGTGTCCGCGACGGCGATCGCGTCGACAGCCGACGGCCCGGTCCGCTCGGCGAGGGTACGAGGCAATCCCACCACCACCTCTACCACTTCGAGCTCGTCGACGAGCCGGGCCAGTCGCTTCACGTGTTTGTCGGTGCGGTCGCGCCGAACCGTCTCCACCGGGGTGGCGAGAATCCCGTCCGGATCGCTGGTGGCCACACCGATGCGGACGGTGCCCACGTCGATGCCGAGCCGCCGCCCGCGTCCTGGGTCATCGCCCCCGGGTCGGTCCGGCAGACGGTCTTCGGTCTGGCGCACTCAGTCAGCTCCGCTGGCTCCGTGCCACCTCGGCACGGAGAGCGGCGAGCGCCGCGTCGATTCCCGAGGCGCCGCTGCCGGATCCCTGTGCGAGGTCGGCCTTGCCGCCACCGCGGCCGTTCACGGCTGCGCCGAGCGTCTTGACCAGGTCATTGGCGGACAGGCCGAGGTCCTGGGCGGTGGCGGTGGCCGCCACCACGAACGGCACCGTGTCGTCCTCGCCCTCGGCGATCAGCGCCACCACTGCGGGGTCGGATCCGAGCTTGCCGCGGATGTCGCCGACGAGGCTGCGCAAGTCGGCCGCCGAGATACCGCCGGCCATCCGCTGTGCCACTAGACGGACCTTACCGACTTGCTCGGCGCCGGCGGCGGCGTTCACCGCGGCGGCCCGCGCATTCGCCAGCCGGACTCGCGTCAGTTCCTTCTCGGCTGCCCGCAGCCGCTCTACGAGGTTGGCCACCCTGGCGGGCACCTCCTCGGAGGGCACCTTCAGCGACGACGCCAGGCCGGCCATCAGCGCCCGTTCCTTGGCCAGGTACTTGAACGAGTCGAGGCCGACGTATGCCTCCACCCGTCGCACCCCGGAGCCAACCGACGACTCGCCGAGGATGGTGACCGGACCGATCTGAGCGGAGTTGTGCACGTGCGTGCCACCGCAGAGTTCGAGTGAGAACGGGCCGCCGATCTCCACCACGCGGACTTCCTCGGGATAGGCCTCGCCGAACAGTGCCATCGCACCCATGGCCTTGGCCTTGTCGAGCTTGGTGTTGAAGGTGTTCACCGCGAAATCGGCCTCGACGGCCTCGTTCGTCACCACCTCGATCTCGTCGCGCTGCCCCTCGCTGAGCGAACCCTGCCAGTTGAAGTCGAACCGCAGGTAGCCAGGTCGGTTCAGGGAGCCGGCCTGAACCGCGTTGGGGCCCAACACCTGTCGCAGCGCGGCATGCACCATGTGGGTGCCGGAGTGACCCTGGGTGGCGCCGTGGCGCCACTTCGGGTCGACGGCCGCAACCACGGTGTCGCCCTCGACGAACTCGCCGGACTCGACGGTGACGCGGTGCACGAACAGCGTCTTGGCGATCTTCTGCACGTCGGTGACGGCGGCCTTGGCGGCCTGACTGGAGCCCGTGCCGCTGATCGATCCGACGTCGGCGATCTGGCCACCGGACTCGGCGTAGAGCGGGGTGCGGTCGAGTACCAGCTCGATGCGGTCGGCGGCAAGGGCCTCACCGCCGTGCGCGACGACGGGAACCCGCTTGCCGTCGACGAAGATACCCAGAATCGTTGCCTCGGAAGCGAGCTCGTCGAAACCGGTGAACTCCGTCGGGCCGGCGTCGACCAGTTCGCGGTAGGCGGTGAGGTCGGCGTGGGCGTGCTTGCGCGCAGCGGCATCGGCCTTGGCGCGCTGCCGCTGCTCGGACATGAGCCCGCGGAAGCCCTCCTCGTCGACGCTCAACCCCGATTCGGCGGCCATCTCCAGGGTCAGCTCGATCGGGAACCCGTAGGTGTCGTGCAGGGTGAACGCGTCGGTGCCCGACAGCACCGTGGCGCCGGACGACTTCGTCGAGTCGGCCGCTTCCTCGAATAGCCGCGAACCCGATGCCAGGGTGCGATTGAAGGCGGTCTCCTCGGCCACGGCGATGCGTTGGATCCGGTCGAAGTCGGTGACCAGTTCGGGATACGACGGGCCCATCGCGTCGCGCACGGTGATCATCAGCTCGCCGACGATCGGGGTGTCGATGCCGAGCAGCTTGGCCGACCGGATGACCCGGCGCAGCAGGCGGCGCAGCACGTAGCCGCGTCCGTCGTTGCCGGGGCTGACGCCGTCGCCGATGATGATCGCCGCGGTCCGGCTGTGGTCGGCGATGATCCGGTAGCGCACGTCATCATCGTGGTTGCCGACGCCGTACCCGCGCGGGGCGATTCCGGCAACCAGGTCGATGGCCGGCCGCAGCAGGTCCGTCTCGTAGACGTTGTCGACGCCCTGCAGCAGGCACGCCACCCGCTCGACGCCCATGCCGGTGTCGATGTTCTTGCGCGGCAACGGTCCGAGGATTTCGAAGTCCTCCTTCGAGGTGCCCTCGCCGCGCTCGTTCTGCATGAAGACGAGGTTCCAGATCTCGATGTAGCGGTCCTCGTTCGCCACGGGCCCGCCGTCTACGCCGTACTCCGGCCCGCGGTCGATATAGATCTCCGAGGACGGCCCGCACGGCCCGGGAATGCCCATCGACCAGTAGTTGTCGGCCATACCGCGGCGCTGGATGCGCTCGAGCGGCAGACCCGCCACCTCCTGCCACAGCGCGATGGCCTCGTCGTCGTCGAGATAGACGGTGGCCCAGATCTTTTCGGGATCGAAGCCGTAGCCGCCCTGATCCTGCGGATTGGTCAGCAGCGTCCAGGCCAGGTCGATCGCGCCCTTCTTGAAGTAGTCGCCGAACGAGAAGTTGCCCGCCATCTGAAAGAAGGTGTTGTGCCGGGTGGTGATTCCGACCTCGTCGATGTCCGGCGTGCGGATGCACTTCTGCACACTGGTGGCGCGATTCCACGGCGGCGTCTGCTGGCCAAGGAAGTACGGGACGAACTGCACCATGCCGGCGTTGACGAACAGCAGGTTGGGGTCGTCGAGGATCACCGATGCGCTGGGCACCTCGGTGTGGCCCGCCTTCACGAAGTGATCGAGGAAGCGCTTCCTGATCTCGTGTGTCTGCACGTGCTGCTGTCCTTCTTGATCCGGGGAATTCTGGGGAGATTCTCGACGGGATTACAGTACCGGTCCGCCGTCGGGTGGCTGACAGGCGCGGTGAGGACCAGCCACGGCGCGTCCGCCCGGTACCGCTCAGCCGTTGACGAAGCTGAACCGCACCGAGCGGCGGGGATTGTCGCGGTTGAGGTCGACCAGCACCACGCTCTGCCACGTCCCCAGCAGCGGCTTGCCGCTCTGCACCGGCACCGTCACCGACGGCGACACGATCGCAGGCAGGACTCCCCCGCAAGCGGGGGTGCCCCCAGGTCGGCAAGGCCAAGGGCCCGGTGCACCGTGTGAGTGCCGGTAGCGGTCGTCGCGGGGTAACAGGCGTTCCAGCGTGTCGATCAGGTCGTCATCGGACCCGGCGCCCGTCTCGATGATGGCCACGCCCGCGGTCGCGTGCGGGACGAATACGTTGCAGAGCCCATCACCCCGGTCGGCGCAGAACGCCCGCACCGCATCGGTCAGGTCCACTGTCCGCCGTCGGGCGGTGTCGACGTCGATCACATCGCTGTCCACATCTCCACCCTAGGAGCCATTGCCTCGGCAAACCCGGCGGAGGACAGTAATGAATGGACCGGTGGCGCCACCGGGGCGCCGCCCCAACCCGACAAGGGGGTGGATCGTGTACGCACGAACTACCACTATTGCTGCGCAACCCAAGTCCATCGACGCCGGAATTGCATACGTTCGCGATGACGTGATGCCAGCGCTTCAGGACATGGATGGCTACGTTGGCCTGTCGCTGGTGGTCGACCGGGAGTCCGGCCGGTGCATTGCCACCAGCGCCTGGGAAACTGACGAGGCCCAGCGTGCGAGCGCCGAGCGTATTCGGCCGGTTCGTGATCGGGCCGCGCAGGTGTTCGGGGGCAGCGCGACTGCTGAAGCGTGGGAGATCGCCGTTCTGCACCGTGAGCACAGCTCCGACACCGGTGCGTGCGTGCGGGCCACCTGGGTCACCCTGCCTCCCGACCAGCTGGATGCGGGTATCGAGTACTTCCGCACCTCGGTGCTGCCAGAGGTCGAACACCTGGACGGGTTCCGCAGCGCCAGCCTGCTGGTCGACCGTGGATCGGGACGCGGCGTGTCCTCGGTATCGTTCGGCAGCCGCGACGCCATGGAAGGCAACCGGGACCGGGCGAGGGCACTCAAGACCGAGTCGGTCCGCAAGGCGGGTGCGACCGAGGTCGACGAATGCGAATTCGAATTGGCGCTGGCCCATCTACGTGTGCCCGAGATGACCTGACCTTCAGCACTGCCGACCAGACTGTTGGCGGCCGCGCCGTTTGACGTGGGCGTTTATAACTGCGCGCCAGGGGTATTGCTCAATCACCAATCGTCCCCTGGAGGAAGACATGACAATCACCGGCATCATCACCGCGATACTCATCGGCATCGTGGTCGGCGTTCTCGGCCGTCTTGCCCTGCCCGGCAAGCAGAACATCTCGATGCTGCTCACCATCCTGGTCGGCATCGTCGCGGCCTTCGTCGGCACCGCGCTGGCCCGCGCGATCGGAATTCCCACCGCCACGAGCGGCATCGACTGGCTCGAGCTGGTGGTTCAGGTCGTGGTCGCTGCACTCGGCGTGGCCCTGGTCTCGGCCATGATGGGACGCCGCCGCCGTACCGGACTGCTACGCCGTTAATTCACCTGTGGCAGTAGGGGCTTGTCCGCCCGTGCCCTGATCTGCTGCACCACCCAGGCGTTGCCGTCGGGGTCGGCGAACTCGAACATCGTGCCCCCGTCACGATCGTCGATGACGCTGATTTTGCCAGCGGCAACGCCTTTTTCGGCGAGGTGCCGTCTCGCTGCGTCCGCGTCCGCGACCACCAACTGCAAACCCTTCAGGGAGCCCGGCTCCATCGTCGGCGGGTCGGCCAGCACGATCGAACAGCCCGAGCCCTTGGGTGTCAGCTGGGCGAACCGCATGGCTCCGCCGTGGGTGTCGTGATCGAGGTGGAACCCGACCTGGTCGCGGTAGAACGCGATGGCCCGGTCGACGTCGCCGACCGGTATCACCACGACCTCGAGCGTCCAGTCCATCACAGTGTTTTCAAGAGCTCGTCAAGCTTCTCGTAGCCCTCGGTCATGCCGCCTTCCATGCCGGACGACAGCAGCCCATCGCGGGCCTCGACGTTCGGGCAGATGGACCGGCCCCGCAGTCTGCTGCGCCCGTCGCCGAGGTCCTCGAACCACATGAATTCGATGTTCACCATGTCCGGTGCACCCTCGAATTCGAAGGTCTGGATGATGAATTCGTTGTCCCGCACCTTGTGGAACACCCCGTTGAAGCCGAACTTGCCACGCTCGTTCTCGTGCACGTAGCGATAACCACCGCCGGTGCTGAAGTCCCAGCGCTCGATCGTCATCTCGAGGTCGCGCGGCCCAAGCCACCGCTTGACGAGCTCTGGATCGGCGTGGGCACGGAACAGTGCCGACGCCGGCGCGTCGAACTCGCGGGTGAACTCCATGGCCAGCGTGTCGACCGGAGCATTCAAGTTGAGTGCGTTCGTCATCGTTTCTTTCCCTCGTTGTCGTGTTCGGTGTTGTCGTGTTCGGTCATTGCCGCCAGCAGTCCGTCCAGCCGGCGGTAGTTGCGTTCGGCGTCAAGCCGGTATCGGTCGATCCAGGCCGTCAGCCGCTCCAGTGCCGCCGCGTCCAGGTGCACCGGTCTGCGCTGGGCATCCCGACTGCGGGTGACCAGGCCGGCCTGTTCGAGCACCTGGATGTGCTTGGACACCGCCTGTTTCGTGATATCGAACGGCGCGGCCAACTCGTTGACCGTCGCCGGACCGCGTGACAACCTCGCCACGATGGCCCGCCGGACCGGGTCGGAAAGTGCCAGGAAAGCACGGTCCAGCCCCGTCTCCGCATCGTCATCACTTCTCAATTGTCAACCTCTACATTGATCAATCAATTGATTGACTACCAACGTAGAACGGGTGAAAGCGGGTGTCAAGGGGGTGATTTCTTCGAAACGTACGTCTTGCAGAGCAAGTTCGAGAAGGGGCCTGCAAAATGTACGCTTCGCGACCTCAGCGCTTCTTGCGGATGATGGCGCGCAGCTTGTCGAGCCGAGTGGCGATCTCACGCTCGGCGCCGTGCGTGGTGGGCCGATAGTAGTCCACGCCGACCACTTCGTCCGGCGGATACTGTTGGGGTACAACGCCATCGGGGTCATCGTGGGCGTATTTGTAGCCGATGGCATTGCCGAGCTTCTCGGCTCCGGAGTAGTGGCCGTCGCGCAGATGAGCGGGGACCAGGCCGGCCTTTCCCGCCTTGATGTCGCTCATCGCTTTACCCAGCGCCGTCGTCACTGAATTCGACTTCGGTGCGGTCGCCAGGTGAACCGTGGCGTGCGCGAGCGTGAGCTGGGCTTCTGGCAAGCCGATCAGCTGCACGGTCTGCGCGGCCGCCACCGCCATCGGCAACGCGGTCGGGTCGGCCATCCCGATGTCCTCGCTGGCCAGGATCATCAACCGGCGCGCGATGAACCGGGGGTCCTCCCCCGCGGTCAGCATCCGGGCCAGGTAGTGCAAAGCGGCATCCACGTCGGACCCGCGGACCGACTTGATGAACGCGCTGGTCACGTCGTAGTGCTGGTCGCCGTCGCGGTCATAGCGCACGGCCGCCTTGTCCAGCGACTGCTCGACGGTCTCGACCGTCACCTGATCGGTCGCCTCGGCCGCCACCTCGAGTGCGGTGAGCGCACGCCGGGCATCTCCTGCCGCCAGGCGCACCAGCAGATCGATCGCGTCGGGGTCAACGGAGACCGCGCCGTTCAGACCGCGGGGATCGGCGACCGCGCGCTCGACGACCGCCTGGATCGCCTCCGCGGTCAGGGGCTGCAGTTGCAGGATCAGCGACCGCGACAGCAAGGGGGCGACGACGGAGAAGGACGGGTTCTCGGTGGTGGCCGCCACCAGGAGCACCACTCGGTTCTCCACCGCGGCGAGCAGCGCATCCTGCTGCGTCTTGGAGAACCGGTGTACCTCGTCGATGAACAGCACGGTCTGCTGTCCCTGCGCAGCCGCCCGTCGAGCCACCTCGATGACGGCGCGCACTTCCTTGACTCCCGCCGACAGCGCCGACAGTGCCTCGAACCGGCGACCGGTCGCGTGCGAGATCAGCGACGCGAGCGTGGTCTTGCCGGTGCCGGGTGGGCCGTACAGGATGACCGACGCCGCGCCCGATCCCTCGACGAGGCGACGCAATGGTGAGCCCTGCCGCAGCAGATGGTCCTGGCCGACCACCTCGTCTAGGCCGGCGGGACGCATCCGCACCGCAAGGGGCGCCGACATGGGCGCGCCGTAGCCCTGCTCAGCGCGCGACAGGTCGCCGCCGAGGTCGAACAGGCCGTCGGACACGCTTCAGGCTTACCACGGTCAGCCGACAGGTTGGGTGACGAAGTCGATGAGTTCCTCGACCCGGCCGATGAGCGCCGGTTCGAGGTCGTTCCAGTCGCGCACGCTGCCGCGGATCCGCCGCCACGCCTCGGCGATGTCGGCCTGCCGAGCGTGCGGCCAGCCGAGTCCCTCGCAGATGCCGTGTTTCCAATCCGTGCCGCGCGGCACGACCGGCCAGGCCTGCAGGCCCAGCCGGGCCGGCTTGACGGCCTGCCAGATGTCGATGAAGGGATGCCCGACGACCAGCGTGTGGGCACCGCCTCGTCCGCGCTCGACCTCGCTGGCGATGCGGGTCTCCTTCGAGCCGGCCACCAGGTGGTCGACGAGCACCCCGAGCCTGCGGCCTGGGCCGGGTTGGAAGTCAGTGACGATGGCGGCGAGGTCGTCGATGCCGCCGAGGTACTCGACCACCACGCCCTCCACCCGCAGGTCGTCACCCCACACCTGTTCGACGAGTTCGGCGTCGTGGCGGCCCTCGACGTAGATCCGGCTGGCCAGCGCCGTCCGGGCCCGGCCGCCGGTAACCGCCACCGACCCCGACGCCGTCCTGGTCTGCGCGGCGGGCGCCTTCCGTCGCGGCGGGTTGAGGATCACGGGCTTGCCGTCGATCAGGTAGCCGGGACCGACGGGAAAGGACTTCCGACGGCCGTTGCGGTCCTCGAGTTGCATGCGCCCGTACTCGACCGCGACGACGGCGCCGACGTATCCCGTCTCGGCGTCCTCGACCACCAGGCCGATCTCGGCGACCCGTTCGGTGGACCGGGTTCGCCGCGAGGCATGCGGATCGCGGGCCAGCACGTCGGGGCCGTATCGATCGTTCACACACGCGATCCTATGGACGTTTGGCGCCGATTCCGGGCATCGCCACACCGTTGTCCCTACGATCGACCCGTGCTGTTGAACCGGGCCACCGCCGAGGGCATCGCCGATGGCACCATCACGCTGGTGCTGCGCCGCTGGGATGCGCCGCGTTCGAAAGCCGGTGGCACGCAGCGCACTCCGGTGGGCACCATCCACATCGACACCGTCACCGAGTATTCGGGTGGCTACCGGGTCACGGCGGCTCAGGCGATCGCGGCAGGCTATCCGAGCGCCAAGGCGGCGCAGGCCGATCTGGACCGACGCCCAGCCGGGCACACCTACCTGATCGGGGTGTCGTTCCTGGCGCCCGACGAGCGTCCCGACCTGGCCGCCGACGATGCGCTCGCCGACGCCGACGTCACCACCATCACCATGCGATTGGACCGCTGGGACGCCGTCGGGGCACCGTGGACGCGCGAATACCTGCGGATGATCGGCGAGAACGAGGCGGTCCGCGCACCCGACCTGGCGGCGCGGGTCGGGCTGGACGTACCGCGCTTCAAGCGCAGGGTGCGCCAACTGAAGGGGCTCGGGCTGACCATCAGCCTCGACGTGGGTTACCGGTTGAGTCCGCGAGGCCGGGCTTATCTCCAGTTGGCCGGGCGAAGGGGCTAGTACGGCATGTCAACCGCACGTCGGCGAGGCCCTGGTCGGTGTCGAGTTCGCCGCCGCGCGCGTGCGGGCCTTGTCGCTGTACGAGATCCTCGACAACCTGCACAACCACTTTCGCCTGCTGACCGGCGGCGCACTCACCGCGGTGCGCCAACAGACCCTTCGTGCCTCGGTCGACTGGTCGCACGTGCTACTGACCGAACCCGAACGCGTCTTCGAGTTTCGTCAAGTGGTTTGGCTCCGGCGGTTGTCACGAATTTTGGCCCCGCCGGCTCGGTGACGGACTGTCTGGTTTGTCTCGGTGAGTCGCTACGTTTTGCTCGGCGGATGCTCCCAGCCGAGATAGACGTACTTGTCGATGTTTGTCGTGGAGTTGCGTACGGCTTGGATGAGCCAGTCGCCGCCGAAGGTGATCGAGGACTCGTGGGAGGCGTAGATCATCCAGTACTGGTCGTCGACGAACCAGTATCCTTCGGCGCCGTTGTAGGAAAAGGACGTATCTTGTAGGTCCAGCTCGTAGTTGTCGCCGGACTCGCGGATCTCGAAGAGCCTGGTGATGCCGCGCGTGGAAAGCATGGATTGGATGGCTTGTTCGCCCCCGGGTGGGGCATCGACCCAGTCGGTGTGCAGGGTGAGGCATTGGTCTTCGCGTCGTTGATCAGCGGCCACGCCACCTCGCCACTGTCCCCACCGTTTGCAGAAGTCTTGGTAGTGCGCGTCGGCTTCGTCGGTTTGCAGGACGCGCCGATACGGCAGCGGTGGGCTTCGCCGCCAATCGTCTTCGTCGGAGTGCTCCACAAAGCGCACGAACGCGTCGCGCTCCCCGGCCATCGCCCGTTCCTCGGTTGGGTGGTTCGGATTTACGGTGAAGGGGTTCTGGGCGGTCTCTCCGGCCTTGGCCAGCCATGTCCGGGCGGAGTCGATCGAATCGAAATCGGTTGGGACGGCGCGTTCTACTTCCGACAGGATCGCTTGGAGCACGTTATAGCGGGGAAAGAGGCCGTAGGCCTTCTCGGTGTAGGTCCAGCCACCTCCGGGCTTGCTGGTTCGATCCTTACCGGCGGCAGACAACTTGGTGTAGGCCTGCTGCCAATGGGTGATCTGCTCGAGGCAATAGCGTCGAGCAGCGTTATGAAGCGCCGCAACAGCGTTCACGAGGATGGTGCTCCGCTCAGTAGGTCCAGAAAAGTTAGCTCGCATGCATCAGTCGCGGCGCCTACAGACTAGTTCGGTGCGCGTCGCTGCTTCATGTGGCCGTTGATGCGGGTTTCGTCTTGCGGCCTGATGTCCGGGCCTTGCTGGTGCGCAGGCGATAGGACTGGGTGCCGGTTTCGAGGATATGAGCGTTGAACGTGTGCGGTCGACGATCGTGGCGACCAGTCGCGGGTCGGGAACACCGAACCCCACTCGCCGAACGGAAGGTTGCTCGCCAGAGCGATGCTGGCGCGTTCTTCGCGGCCATGACCGGCGGATCGAGCAGGCCGAAACCGAGATCGACAACCTGCGCGCCGCGGTCGCCTGGAGCCGGGAAACTCCGGTGTCGAACACGCATTGCAGCTCGCGTCGTCGCTGCAGTCGCTGCGCTGACGCGTGCCGCCGAAACCAAAGCGCAGGCGGGCATTCCCGACATCCTCGAATGCCTCGCCGGTCTGATCAGAGACACCGGTAATCACCACGAAGCCGCGCGGCTGTTCGGAGCGGCAGAAACCATCCGGCAGCGGATCGGCCTGGTCCGCTTTATGATTCACCAACCCGGCTACCAGTCCTCCGTCGCAGCGCTGCGAGATGCGATGGGCGAAAAGGACTTCCAAAGCCCATGGGCGACGGCGCGCCACCTTCACCGTCACCGGTAACGCCTACCGGATTGCCATCACCCCCGACGGCACCCGCGCCTACGTCACCAACACAGCCGGTCAAAACATCTCCGTCATCGACACCCGCCCGACGGACAACACCGTCATCCTCACCATCAACGCCGGCGGGAGCGCCGGAGACCAGCCGAACACGATCGCGATCACTCCCGACGGCACGCGCGCCTACGTCACCTGGGGCGGCGACCCACAACGGCAGCGTCGCCGTCATTGATATCGACCCCACCCATACCGGGCCCTACGGTACGTACAACACGGTGATCGCATCAGTTGACGTCGGTACCACCAATCCGTCCGACGTCGCCTTCACCCCCGACGGTTCGCGCGCATACGTGGCCAACCCCAACGGCACCATCGCGGTGATCGCCATCTCGCCTGGCGAAGTTTGACTCCGACGGACCTCACGTGGCGAGGCGGCCGCCAGTCTGGGTGGCAATCCGAAACCAGCCCAAAGTCGGGTAGCCAACTACTCGAATCCAGTGGCTACGAAGTCCTGAGGATCTGTTGTAGCAGTCTCGTGCAGATCAGAGAGGTATGGCAATGTCCAGTACACGCGAAAACTCCTTTCGTCGCGCTCGGCGCGGCGGATCGTCCGTCGGGGAGCAGGAATCGGCGAGTCACGTAGTCGTCGCCTTCCGAAAGCGCCTCAGCGACAAGGGAGTCGGTGACAGGCTTCCCGAGGCAGCCGACGCCACTGGCGAAGCCGAGGAAGTCACGACCAGCCGCCCGCCCGACCCGGCGGGCGGGGAGGTCCTGCTGTGGTGATCGGCGTCCTCGCCCCACGCGCCGCGCGCCGGTCGCCCGTCCTCACGGCGGCCGAGCGAGTGCTCGGCATCGACTCCACCGGTGAGCGCCAGTTGTTCCCCACCTACACCGAGCTGCCGGCGAAGATACCGCTGCGCGCCTGGCAAGTGATCCGCGTCGGAAGCATGGCGGGCTACCTCGCGGTGATCGTCATGATGTTCGTTCGTCCTGCCGCGGGCCTGTTCGTCTTCTTTCAAGTCATCGTTCCGCTGTTCCCGTTGCTGATATTCGTGGCGCCCGGAGTGTGGCGCAACATCTGTCCTCTGGCCGCCGCGAATCAGATTCCCCGTGTGCTGGGGTTTAGCCGAGACCGCACCGCGCCGGACTGGCTGCGCAACCGCAGTTACCCGATCGCGGTGATGTTGTTCTTCGGGATCGTTGCGGCCAGGTTCTCTGGTCTGGACGACAACGGGACCGCGATGGGCGTCGTGCTCAGTGCCGTGGTCGCGGTGGCCTTCGCCGGCGGTGTCGTCTTCAAAGGGAAGAGCGGCTGGTGTAGCAGTTTCTGTCCGCTGCTGCCGTTGCAGCGCGCGTACGGACGGACCCCGTTGGTCACGGTTGCCAACAGTCATTGCCCGACGTGTGTCGGCTGTGCCAAGAACTGCTACGACTTCAAGCCACGCGCCGCATACCAGGCCGACCTGGCCGACCCCGATCCCCGCTGGAGTGCACCACGTAAACTCTTCGCCGCGGCGCTGCCCGGATTCGTCCTCGGCTTCTTCATACTGGCCGTCCGCCTCGATACCCCGCAACCGCAAAAGTACGGGCTGCTCGTCCTTTTCGTTCTGGTCAGCGTTGGCTTGTTCTTCGCGCTGGAGAGCATGTCGGCATTGAGCCCAGCCACGCTCACCGTCACATACTCCGCCGCGGCGCTGAACATCTTCTACTGGTTCTCCGGCCCCTCGTTGGGCAGCGCGCTCGAGCAGAACACCGGTCTGCACGCGCCGTGGTTGCGGTGGCCGATCACCGCCGCGGTCGCGGTGTTGACGCTGCTGTGGATCGCGCGCACCAGGGTGAGTGAGCTTCAGTTCGCTTACACCATGGGGCTGCGATCAGAGCCGATCCTGCTGAGGTCCCCGACGCTGCGCGCAACGCCTCGCTCCGTAACCGGAGTGCAGGTGCGTTTCGAACCGCACGACAGTCTGGTTACCGCCGACGCCGGCATGAGCCTGCTGGAGATCGCCGAGAAGCACGAGCAACCGATCGAAGCGGGCTGCCGGATGGGCATCTGCGGATCGGACCCGGTGGCCGTCCTGGATGGCATGTGCAACTTGTCGCCTCCCGAGCAGGACGAACTCGACACGCTGCGGCGGCTGGGCCACGGCGGGTCCACTCGGATGGCGTGTCGGGCCAGGGTCCACAGCGGCGTGGTGCGCGTTTCGATGAGCCCCGAACCGGTTGCCGAGCACAGCGACAGGCCAACCCGCTACGACCGGTCCATCGGCAGTGTCGTGGTGATCGGCAGCGGCATCGCGGGGGTGACCGCCGCCGATTTCATTCGCCGCGGTCACCCGGACTGCGAGATCCATGTCGTTGGGCAGGAGCCACACTCGCTGTACAACCGGATGGGGATCTCCCGGCTCGTGCACGGCCGTTCGGCGATGGCTGGCCTGCATCTGCTGCCCGAGCACTGGAATGCCGAGCACGGCGTCACCGCCTGGCTGAATACAGTGGCCACCCGGATCGATCTGCGCTCACAGCAAGTCCTGCTCGGCACACGCGAGACGCTGCGATATGACCGGTTGATTCTCGCGATGGGCGCCAGCGCAGACGTTCCGCCGTTCGACGGACTGAGCCGCCCCGGCAGCTTCGTCCTCCGCAAGGCAGAAGACGCGATGAACATCCGCGCTTACGTTCAGGAACATGGCTGCCGCCGCGCCGTGGTAGCCGGGGGCGGACTGCTGGGCCTGGAGGCCGCCGCCGCGCTGCACCGACTCGGCTTACGGGTCACGGTGCTCGAACGGGGCGCGCGCCTGCTAGGCCGCCACGTCGACCCACGGTGCTCTGAGCTTGTCGCCGATCACTTCGCCAAGGCTGGAATCGAGATACTGACTGGGGCCGAAACAGCCCATGTCTGCGGCCCATCCGCGGTGACCGGCGCAGTGTTGACCGACGGCCGCGTCTTGCCGTGCGAGGTCTTCCTCGCCGCTACCGGTATCCGTCCGAACGTCGATCTGGCCCGCGATGCGGGCGTGCCGGCCGCCCGTGGCGTGCTGGTCGACGACCGAATGCAGACCCGCGTTCCCGACGTGTTCGCCGCCGGAGACGTTGCAGAGCACGCTGGCCGTGTGCTGGGGCTATGGCCCACCGCGGCCGAACAGGCACGAGTTGCTGCCGTCAACGCGCTCGGCGGCAACGCAGTCGTCAGCCCACAGATGCCCGCGATGATCCTGAAAGACGTTGGTCTTGACCTATTTTCGATCGGCCGCACCCACGCAACGTCACACGATCAGGTCATCGTCGTCGACCGTCCGGCGATCCCGTCGTATCGACGACTCGTACTGTTCGAGGACCGCGTGATCGGAGCAGTCATCCTCGGCCACCATCCCGAGAACCGCACTGCGGTGCAGAAGGCAGTGCGGACCGGGACCATGCTCGGTGCTCCCGCACAAAGGGCGTTACGCGCGGGCGACTGGGGCGTGTTGGGCGAAGTGGCAGCTACGGTATGACCACCTGGGCAACTGTAGGCGCCCCAAGATTCAAGAGGCTTTGTGCAGTCCCCCAACGACATCGCCACGCGGCGCTCTTCTGCGCGTATCACCTCGAGGTCACACTGTCCAGTGGCCGGTCAGTCACGCTCGACGGATCTCGGAGACATCGCGGTCGAATGACAGCGCCCGCGAGGAGGTGTGGTCGCGGCCGATCCCCAGTGATCAGGCTGAGCCCACTTTGATGTCGCGGGTCAGCTTGCCGATGTCGACCTGGAGATCAGCGAGCACGCGCACGGCGTCGCTGTCGCCGTCGCACAGTAGGCCGAGCGCCAAGTGCTCGGGTCCGATGTAGTCGTGACCAAGCTGTTGGGCTTCTCGTGACGACTCTGCGAGGGCCCGCTTGGCGCCAAGGGTGAACGGTATGTGCGCGTTGGCATCAGGGTCCTCGTTGGCCACATTGATGGTCGCTTTCACCCGCTCTCGCACGGCGTGGAGTTCAGCTCCATGTGATTCGAGGATCCTGGTGACGGATTCCTCGGGTTGTTGCAGAACACCCAGCAACAGGTGCCCCGATCCAACCTCGGAGTGCTTCAGCGCCCGAGCCTCCTTCTGAGACTGGACGATCACCATCCGCGCAGGCACGTTGAAGCGTTCGAACATTCACCAAGCGTGGCACAGCAGTTCGTCGCATGGCGCACAACGAGAACACTCGCCTTGGCCAGTGTGGTCACCCGGCGGAGCCGGGGGACGTGGCCTGGGCCTGACGCCTATCCGGCCAGCTTGGTGTTGATGTCGAACAGCACCTGCTCACCGTCGATCTTGAGCACCTTCATGTGGGCGGTGTAGTTGCCGTCCGGACCCGTGAACTTGCAGTCGAACTCCTGGCCCACCTTCGCCTCGACGCCGTCGGGGCACGTTACGTCGGTCGGCTTGAAGTCCGTCTTCTCGGACACCAGATCGACGACCGACTGCGCCGCACCGTCGGGTTTGATGGTCGAGGTGCCGCAGGCCGCGAGCTGTAGCGCAGCCGCGCCGATGAAGACGGCCGCACCGACGCGGACGGCAAGTGTTCGGGTCATGTTGCGGAATGGTGCTAGAAGGTTTGCCAGAGGTCAATAGCAACACGGCCTTGACTTGAAGCGCTTCAAGTTCGGCAGAGTGGTGTCATGACCACAGACACGACCCTGACGTCCGAGCTGACCATTCAGCAGGTATCGCGCCACCGGCCTGGCGGAGTCGGCACTGCGGTACTACGAGCGCATCGGGCTGATCGACGCCGTGCCCAGGGACGCGAGCAGTGGGCACCGCCGCTACCCCGCCGACCTCGTCGCCACCATCGAATCCCTGAGTTGTCTACGCGGCAGCGGAATGTCGGTCGCCGACATCCGCACCTACGTCGCCAACACGAGACGCGGCGACGACGCGACCTCCGATCAGCGGAGGCTCTTCGAGGCACACGCCGCCCGACTCCACGACGAGATCGGCAGGCTGCGCCTGCGCGAGCGCTACGTCACTGCCAAGGCCCGGATGTGGGCGGCCAGGGAGCGCGGTGACACAAAGGCCGAACAGGAGATCATCGCGACCGTGATCGAGCTCGCAGGAAGGCTTCTCGACGACGAGGGGGCCCAGCGTGGTTGAGCACGACAGCCCGATCCTGGTCACCGGTGGATCGGGATTCCTTGCCGGGCACGTGATTCTGCGACTGCTGACCGATGGTCACCGGGTCCGCACGACGGTCCGCACGACGGTCCGCTCGCCCAGCCGCGAGGCAGGCATCCGCGCAGCCTTGCAACGCGCAGGCGCCGAGACGGGCCGGCTCGAGTTCGCCATTGCCGATCTCACCGCCGATGACGGGTGGGCCGCCGCGGTCGCGGGGTGTGAGTACGTGATGCACGTCGCGTCACCGTTTCCCAGCCGGCAACCCAAGGACGAGAATGACGTCATCCTTCCCGCGCGGGAGGGAACCATCCGGGTGCTGCGGGCAGCAGCGGATGCCGACGTCCGCCGGGTCGTGATGACCTCGTCGTTCGCCGCCGTGGGCTACAGCCCCAAATCTTCCGGCGAGCCGTACGACGAGACCGACTGGACCGACCCGTCCACGCCGCAATCTCCGTACGTGAAGTCCAAGACGTTCGCCGAGCGCGACGCCTGGGAGTTCGCGGCCGCCAATGATGTTGAGCTGACGGTGATCAACCCCGTCGGGATCTTCGGGCCGGTCCTCGGCAGCGACCTCGCCGCGTCGATCCAGATCGTCAAGGGCCTGCTGGACGGCCGGCCGCCGGTGCTCGCCAAGGCGTCGTTCGCGGTGGTGGACGTGCGCGATGTCGCCGACCTGCACGTGCGGGCGCTGACCGATCCCCGCGCCGCAGGCCAGCGGTTTCTCGCCGCGTCCGGTCAGCCGGTCACGCTGCCGGACATCGCGGAGATCCTGCGCTCGCGGCTCGGGCCAGCGGGACGACGCGTCCCGACCCGGGAGCTACCCGACTGGGCTGTCCGGGCCGCCGCTCGGGTGGTGCCAGCGCTTCGCGAACTCGCGGGCCTGCTCGTCGAACCCAAGCGGTTGTCGACGGCGAAGGCGACCGAACTGCTGGGCTGGCAACCACGCCCGGTGGCCGACACCATGATCGCCACCGCCGAGAGCCTCCTCGCGGGTTGAACGCCTACTCGGCCAGTTGGTTGACGAGTCCGGCGAAGATGCCAGGCAACGCGGCCGCCGCAGGCACGATTGCCGATCGCACCGACGCGTGCGTGCTGGCCCGCAACAAGCCCGCCGTCAGCAGGCGGTAGCGGCGGGACATCCGACGCCATTGGCGGTCGTAGTCGCTGGGCCGATCGGCGGCGACGCAGCCCACCAGCAGTTCCGCTGCCCCGAATGCAATGCCGAGGCCCTCTCCGGTCAGCGCGTCGACGTAGCCGGCGGCGTCCCCGACCAGCAGCACCCGGCCTGCGGCCCTGGCGCGCACCTTCTGCCGCAGCGGTCCTGCAGCCCGGTCCTGGCCGTGTGGACAGCCCTTCACCCGGCCCGCGAGGGCAGCGAAGTCACCGAAGTGACTGTCGAACCCGCCCCGGCGCGACGTGAGGATCACGATGCCCACGCAGTCATCGGCGACGGGAGTGACGTAGGCCTCGGCGGTGCGACCCCAGTGCACTTCGACGTGGTCGGTCCACGGCGCCACGTGCACGTGCCTGCGGATGCCCCACCGCCGCTTGCCGTCGGACGGTACCTCCAGGCCCATCGACCGACGGATCGGCGAGTGCAACCCATCGGCGGCGGCGAGGTAGCGCGCCCGCAGCCCTCCGGCGTAAACCGACTCCGCGTCCTGGGTCACGTCGGCGACTTCGCCACGGACGACGCGCACCCCGGCGGCGTTCACGGCGTCCGCGAGTGCGGCGTGCAACGCCGTCCGCTGCACGCCCCGCCCGGCGCCAGAGCGGAACGGTGCGCTCACCGACTGCTGACCGTCCAGATACGTGATGCCGCCCAGCGGCTTGCCCGGTGGCCGGACGCCGAGTCGCTCCAACTGGGCGACGGTGTGCGGCATCAGTCCTTCCCCACAGGCTTTGTCGATGGCGCCGACGCGAGGCTCGACGACCACCACCTCCAGGCCGGCCCGCGCTCCGTGCAGCGCGGTGGCGAGTCCGGCAGGCCCACCCCCGGCGACGATCAGGTCGATCACGTCAGGCTCGCCAGTGCAACGTTCTCGACCTTGATCCGCGCCCTCATGAGCGCCGCGTTCAGCACCGTGAACGCCAAGGCGGTTATCCAGGCGGTGTGCACCAGCGGCAATGCGATGCCTTCGAGCGCGACGGCGACGTAGTTCGGGTGCGACAGATAGCGGTAGGGGCCGCCGGTGACCCGCGCCGCACCCGGCACGACGATGACCCGGGTGTTCCATTGCCAGCCCAGGGTGGCGATGCACCACCACCGCAAGCCTTGCGCGGCGAGCACGACGGCCAGCATCGGCCAGCCGAGGGCCGCGATGAAGGGACGGTGCAGGGTGAGGACTTCGATCAGGCAGGAGGCGAGCAGAGCGGTGTGCAAGACGACCATCGCCGGGTAGTGGCCCGTCCCGAACTCGGAGCCGCCGCGGGCCTTGCTCTTCGCGAGGTTGCGTTGGGACACCACGAGTTCGGCCACGCGTTCGGCAGCGACCAACCCGATCAGCAGCACATAGGCGATCACGCGATCAGTGCCAGCGCAGGAGCACTAGTTCGGAGCAGAAGCCGGGACCCATCGCCATCAGCACGCCGGGGCTTCCGCTCGGGGGACGTTTGGCGATCGTGTCGCGCAACACGTGCAGCACCGACGCCGAGGAGAGGTTGCCCACCTCGCTGAGCGAACGCCACGTCAGCTCGAGCGCGTCATCGGCCAGCCCCAGTGTCGCGGTGATCGCCTCGATCACCTTGGGTCCGCCGGGATGACTCACCCAGGCACCGACCTGGTCGATGCTCAGGTGATGCGCAGCAAGGAATTCGGTGACGTCATCGCCCAGGTAGCGTTCCACGACGTCGGGCACTTCGCGACCGAGGACGATCTGGAATCCGGAGGCGCCGATATCCCATCCCATCGTCCGCAGGGAGTCGGGATAGAGGTGGCTGCGCGAATCGAGTACGTCCGGACCGCTGGCGCCGATCGTGTCGGCCCGCCGCGCGCCGACCGCCACCACGGCCGCCGCTCCGTCGCCGAACAGCGATCCGGCGACGAGGTTGGCCCCGGATGGATCCGCCGTTTGCAGGGTAAGGGAACAGAGCTCGACCGACACCAGCACGGCGACGTCATCCGGCGCGCCCCGCAAATAGTCGTTCATCCGCGCCACGCCCGCCGCACCGGCCACGCAGCCAAGGCCGAAGATCGGCACCCTGCGCACATCGGGGCGCAGGCCCACCCGCGCGGCGATGCGCGCATCCAGCGATGGCACCGCGACGCCGGTCACGGTCGTCGACATGATCAGATCGACGTCGCCTGGGCGCAGGCCTGCCTCGTCGAGCGCACCCTCCAGCGCAGCGCACCCGAGTTCGGTTGCCTTGTCGATGAATACGTCGTTGGCCTGCCCGAAGTCTGCCAGCTTTGGATAGTCCTCCAGCGGGAGTACCAGGTGGCGGCTGACGACCTTCGAGCTGGCGTGCAAGTGCCGGATCAGGGCTTCGTGCGGCGCGTTCACGGGCAGGTCGATCAGCTGCTGGGTGATCTCGTCTTGGGTGTAGCGATGCGGTGGCAGTGCGCCATGCACTCCGGCGATGACACTTGTCTTGTCCATCTAATTGACACGATCCCCGGCGCCGGTTGGTTCGATCCGGCTCCGTCACGACGAGACGGGTGTCGTCGACTTCTGTTCTGGGTCAGATTCGCTTGGGTGCAATATGGGTTCGTCGTCGATCCCGATGCGCTGGTGCAGCCATACCAACGGTTTTGGCGCCCACCAGATCCACCTGCCCAGGACATGCATGAAGGCCGGCACCAGCACCATCCGCACCAGCGTGGCATCGACCACCACGGCGAGCGTCAATCCGAGCCCGAACAATCGCATGACCTGCGCCTGGGCGGCAATCAACGCCGCGAACGATATCGACATCACCAGAGCGGCGGCAGTAATCACCCTTCCCGTGCGGGCCAGGCCGAGCGCGACGCTCTCGTCGTTGTCGGCACGGGCTCGCGCACCGTCTGATGTCCCCGATCGAGCGGATTCGGTCTTGACCCAGTACTCGCGGATCCGGGAGACCAAGAACACCTCGTAGTCCATCGACAGCCCGAAGGCGATGCAGAACAACAACACCGGAATGTTCGCCACCAGCGTTCCGGTTGATGTCGTTCCGAGCGCCCCCAGATGGCCGTCCTGAAAGACCCAGACGAGTGCGCCGAATGCTGCCGTCAGCGACAGGACGTTGAGCAGCAGCGCCTTGAGCGGCAGCACGACGGAGCCGGTCAGCAGGAACAACAGCACGAACGTGATCACCGCGATCAGACCGAGCACCAGCGGCAGCCGTGACGTGATCGCACTGACACTGTCGCGGTTGGTCTGGGCCGTCCCGGCCAGTTCCACCGGTCTGTCGGCCGGGCCGGGCACCGCGTGTAGCCGGTCCAGCTGAGTCTCCGACGCCTCGGTGAACAGAGGCACGGAGCTGGAGATGGTGAGAAACGCACTACCCTGCGCCTCACCGGTGGGCGCTGACGGTGGCCCCACCCGGTCACCACCGACGAACGTGCCCGTCGGCGCGGACACCAAGGACACGTCGGGAATCTTCGACAAGTCCGCCGCGTAGCGGTCAACGTCACGCGGTGCCAAACCGCTCGCGTCAGGGATCACGGCGGTCACCGCGGTGGCCGAATCGTCGGCGAAGTCATTCCTGAGTTGGTCGCCGACCTGGTGCGCAGACGCCGATGTCGGCAGGACACGGTCATCGGGGAATCCCCACCTGACCCCAAGAAACGGTGCACCCAGTGCGACCAGAAGCGCGACAACGGCAAGTCCGATCGGGACGGACCGGCGCATCACGCTCTTGGTCCACCGGTACCAGAACTGTTGCCCGAGGGGTTGAGGTACGGGGTCGGGCCGGTTCAGCAGGCGCCGCACCGGCCGGCGCACGTCCAATGAATCCAGCCTGTCGCCGAGCAGCGAGATCGCCGCCGGTGCGACCACCAGCGCGGCGACGGCGGCGAACCCGACCGTGGCGACGCCCGCGTAGGCGAAGGACTTCAGGAAGTGCATCGGGAACACGATCATCGCTGCCATCGACAGCGCGACGGTCGTCGCGGAGAACAGCACGGTGCGGCCCGCCGTCATCACGGTGCGAATCAGCGCATGTTCCGCTTCGGCGCCGCCGGCGAGCTCGTCGCGGTAGCGGCTGATGATCAGCAGCGTGTAATCGATTGCAAGCGCCAGGCCCATCGCGGTCGCCAGATTGAGCGCGAAGATCGACACGTCAGTGCCCAAGGCGATGAACCGCAGCACCGACATCGACCCGAGAATCGCCATCGCGCCGACCGCGACCGGCAGCGCTGCGGCAATGAGCCCGCCGAACACCCAGACCAACACCAGGAAGCTGAACGGGATGGCGATGGCCTCCATCAGCAGCAGATCGCGCTGCGACTGCGCGGTGATCTGCGCATTCACCATGGCGACCCCGCCCGACCGGACGGTGATTCGACCGGGCTCGATCGGCGTGGCGGGCACCAGTTGATCGGACAGCGTCTGCGCGTACTTCATGGCCTCGTTCTCGCCGCCGGTGATGTCGGCGACGATCAGGCCGATCTTCCCGTCCTTGCTGATCAAGTCGGCCGCACCGCCGGCGGGGGCGGTCCAGGCGGAGGTCACGTTCGTGGCATGGGGTGACTGGGTCAGCCGTTGGGCGATGTCGGTGCCCACGGCGCGGGCATCCGGGCTGGCCGCGCCGTCGGGAGCGGCAACCGTGATGATCATCTGCATGTCGCCCCGGCCGAATTTGTCGGTCAGCGCTTGCGTCGCCCTTGCCGATTCCGAGGTCGGGTCCTGGAATCCGCTGGCGGACAGGCTCTTGGCAACGGGGATGCCGAAGATGGCGGCAGCCACCGTCACTAGCGCGGCGACCGCAATGATCCTGCGGGGTGCCGTGATCGCCAGCACTGCGATACGAAACAGCACCGTGTCTTCCTTCCAAGGGGCGTTCGGATTGCAACGCCCCTCTTCATCACGATTCCGGGGCACACAGGGTTCACCAGGCCACCTGCGTGCGCTACGGGGCGGACGGTTGTGCGTAGGCTTGTCGCTACGCCTGCTTCTCGTCGATGACGGTGTGGATGAAGCGCATCTTGTTCAGTACCGCGGGGGGCAGCACGAACGGGTAGATGTCCGCCTTGCCCATCGACCGGTTCACCATGTTCAGCCCCCAGGCCAGGGGTAGCCACATCTCGATGATCGTGTCGAACCCGCTGGGGCCTAACGTTCGTCGCTCCAAGGTCGCACCCGACGGGGCGTACCCGAACGCTGCGGACGTGTCCAGGGTGTCGCGGATGTGCAGGTAGTGCGCGAACGTCTCGGCCCAGTCCTCCGCGGGATGCATGCTGGCGTAGGAGGACACGAAGTACTTATCCCAGCCCGTCAGGGCGCCTTCGCGGTAGTGCCGGTTGAGCGCGGCCTGATAGTCGGCGTTCGGGTCGCCGAACAACTCGGTGAAGCGCGCGGTGTTGTCGGCCGACGGTCCGACCAGGCGATAGAAGTAGTAGTGCCCGATCTCGTGGCGGAAATGGCCCAACAGTGTGCGGTACGGCTCGGCCATGGCGATTCGCAATTGCTCGCGGTGCACGTCGTCGCCTTCGGCGAGGTCCAGGGTGATGACGCCGTTGTGGTGCCCGGTGACGACCTTCTGGGTCTCGCTGGACAGCAGGTCGAACGCGAGCCCGTAGTTCGGGTCCTCGTCGCGGCCGACGATTGGCAGCTTCAGCTCGTGCAGTTCGACGATCAGCCGCCGCTTGGCCTTCTCCGCTTCGGCGAACGCCGCCATGGCCTTGACGTCGACGTCGCCGGGGCGGGTGCGGGTCAACCCGCACGACGCGCACAGCTGCCCCACTGGATACTTCGCTACCAGCCAGTTGCATTCGGCGACATGAAGATTGGCGCAGAGCCGGTATTTGCTCTCGTCGACGGCGCCGGCGTGCTCGCTCTCCGGCCCTGGGGCGATGACCAGCAGCGCCATGTCGGCCAGCGAGAAACCGAGCGCTCTGCCGCACGACAGGCATACGGAGTTCTCGAACGCCAACCTCTGACCGCAATTGGGACAGGTGAAGTCACGCACGAAGGATTCCTCCCTCGAACGGCGCAACGTCCACGGCCACGTCGATCACGCTCTTCTCCGAGTCGGTGTAGATGATTCCCCGTAGCGGCGGCACGTCGGCGTAATCGCGGCCGAATCCGACCACGATGTACCGCTCGTCGATCATCTGGTCGTTGGTGGGGTCCAGGCCCAGCCACTGGTTCTGCGGTGTCCACACCGATGCCCAGGCGTGCGTCGCGTCGATGCCGACCATGCGCTGCTTCCCAGGTGGGGGGTCCGTCGCGAGATACCCGGAGACGTAACTGGCTGCGAGACCGTTGGCGCGCAGGCAGGCGATCGCCAACCGGGCGAAATCCTGGCATACCCCCTCGCGGGCGGCCATTACCTCGCCGACCTGGGTGGACACCGTCGTCGAACCCGAGCGGTAGGTGAAGTCCGAGTTGATCCGGGCGTTCAGATCGCGCAGCACCTCGATCAAGGGCCGGCCCGGTTCGAAACTCGGTGCGGCGTAAGCGCGTACCTCGTCGGTGATTTCGGCCGGCTGCAGATCCAGGGTGAACTCGACGGCCAGCGCGCCGTCCGTTCCGACCGGGCGGGAGATCTCCCACGGCGCGTTCGCCGAACCGCTGCCGTACAGCTCGGCGGGAGGTGGGTCGACGTCGACGACCGAGTGACTGGTGACCGACAGGGTCCGGTGCCGCTCGGTGACGTGGAAGTACGAGCTGATGTTGCCGTACGCGTCACGGCTCGTCGAGCTGTCCGCGGCCTCGGGCGCGAGCACCAACTCGTGCGACAGGCAACGCTGCCGGGGCGAGTCCCTTGGCGTGAGGAAGCCCCGGCCGTACGAGCTGGTGACGTCGTCGGAGTACTTGTACACCGTCCGGTGCGTCACCTCGTAGCACCGGCCACTGCCGCTCGTCGGCCCGTCGGAGAAGGTCACGGCATCACGCGCCGCTCGTCGGGTCCCCACAGTGGTTGCATGCCGCCCGGCAGCGCCAGATGGGTCGCGGTGATCAGGCCCGACAGCTCGCGCAGGTCGGCGTGCATGCCGCCGAGCAGCTCGGCCAGTTCGGCGCGCTTGCCTTCGGGCGTCACGTCTTCCAGGTCGGCCGGGTCGAGCCGTCGCAGCCGCGCGGCGACCTCGTCGATCAGCCGTTCCGGTCTGGTGGACCCCGACGACGAGGGCAGCGCCTTCAGGTTGGTGCGCAACCGCTCGAACTGGTAGGCCAGCGAACGAGGATTCTCCTCGTCGAACAGCACCAGATCCGCCACCGCGGCCACACTGACCTTGCCCAGGGTGCGCCTGCGGTAGATCACCGACGACTCGCAGGCCACCAGCGCCGACTCGGTGATCGTCTGCTCTGCACCGGCACTGCGCACGGTGGTGAGCGTGGCACTCAGCAGCGCCGTCAGCCAAATGCCACGCTCAATGCGCTTGCCGATGTCCATCATCGTCCAGCCGACGTCCTGCACCATCGACTCGGCGGCCACCCCGGACAGGGCCAGCATTCCGGCGAGCGTCTGGCTGTGCGCGGTCGCCAGGTAGGCCTCGCCCTCGGTTGGTGATTCCGGCGGCCCACCCGACGGGTGCACCACCGCGCGCTCCACCGCGGCCAGCACCATCCAGGTGTCGTTGGACATCTGGTCGCGCACCGCACGCGAGCTCAGGCCGAGGCGTTCGACCGACTGCGCCAGCGCGCCGGGGCGGTGCCGATCAGCGGTGAGCGACCAGAGCGTGGTCGGTGCGGTGGCCACCATCTCGGCGTCGTCGTCGTCGGCTCCCGTATCGGTGCCGGTGATCTTGCCGAGCGCGGCCAGCAACACCGGCACGCACTCGCTGCCTGGCAGCTCCCGGCGGTACCGGAACTCGTGGTAGCGCTCGCGGGTGACGGTGAGCAGACGAGCCATGCTCTCCGCCCGCTCGGCGTAGCGCCCTAGCCAGAACAGGTCGGACAGCACGCGAGGCGAGCTGACCGCGCGGGTCGGGCTTGGCGTCATCATCGCGGGTAGGTCCACGGACGGCGGCGGGATCCGCTCGGCCGTCACCCGAGTCGGCGTGCGAACCCAGATGTCCTTGGCCGCAACGGTGTTAAGCTTGTACGCGGCATTGCCGGGTGCCAGCAGATAACCGAGCCCACCGATCATCGGGGCAAAACCGCCCCGTTGGGCGACGGTGAAAAGCCGCATGCCGACGCTGCCCGGCGACAACCCGCCAGGGTGCAGGTCGGTCGGTGCCGACGAGAACTGCGGCAACTCCTGGCCCACCCACTGCCAGGGCGTGGCGCCGATCCGCGCGGCGAGGTCCTCGCGCTGGGCGGCCGAGAGCGCGGGGCCGACGATCGCATCACCGCCGGTCACCGGCTTGATCATCAGCGTCGACAGGCGGGCGAGCAGATGCGACCGCTCCACGTCGATGCCGCCCCAGTACGCAGGAGCGGTGTTCAGCAGCGGCGTCTCGCCGAGCAGTCGCTCGGCCAACTCGGGCAGGAAGCGAAGCAGCCCTGGGCTTTCCAGGATGCCGCTGCCCAACGTGTTGACCACGGTCACCGCCCCGCGACGCAACACCTCGACCAGCCCGACGACACCGAGCCGCGAGTCCGCGCGCAGATCAAGTGGGTCGGCGTATTCGGCGTCGACGCGGCGCAGCACCACGTCGACCCGCTTGAGCGTGCCGAGCGAGCGCATCCACAGCTTGCCGTCGCGGACCACGAGGTCGGCGCTCTCCACCATTGGGAAGCCCAGGACGCTGGCGAGGTACGCCTGGTCGAACGCGGTCTCGGAGTGGATGCCAGGACTCAGCACCACCACGACGGGCTCCTCGGCGGACTCGGGCGCGGCGTCGATGAGCGCCAGCCGCAGCGCCTGCGCCCACGGTGAGGCGGGCCGCGGGCCGATGCGCTCGTAGAGGTCGGGTATGGCGTGCGCCACCACGCGGCGGTCGGCCATTGCGTAGCCGGCCCCCGACGGCGCCTGCGTCCAGTCGGCGTTCACCACGAACTCGCCCGTCGCGGTGCGGCTGACGTCGCAGCCGTGCAGGAACAACTGGTGGCGCCCCGGCACGTCGATGCCGCGGGCGGCCCGGACGTAACCGGGATGGGCGAACACCAGCGCCGCGGGCAGCGTGCCGCTGGTGATCGAACGGCGCGGCCCGTACAGGTCGGCCAGCACGGCGTCGAGCAATCGGGAGCGCTGCACCAGGCCGGACTCGAGGACATCCCAGTCCGACGCCGAGATCAGCAGCGGCAGCGCGTCGAGATGCCACGGGCCGGGCACCGCCGTGCCGTCGCCGTTGGTGATGGCGTCACCGTGCCGGTCCACCTGCACGAACGTGATGCCGTCGTTGTCGACGAGCCCGCGGACCACCGATCGCAGCCGCGCCAGGCCGCCGCGACCCCGCTCCCCCACGCATTTGGCCAGTTCCTGCCACGCCGGTCGGACGTTGCCCGCCGCGTCGACGAACTCGTCGTAGCCGGTGCCCGCCCCACCCCGGACGTCGAACAGCGTCTCCTGGGCGCGCGTTGCGCGGTATCCGGCCAGCACGTTGTCGGCATCGCCGACGATCAGACGACGGTCGGCATCGCCGACGGCAGGGGTCGGCTCGGGTGAGCCACTCGCGCGAAGAACCATCAACGCAGAACGGTACGCACCCGGCGCAGATCCAAGATCCCCGGCGCGCCCACATCGGTGGACTGGCGGGCCTGCTTCTCGCGGATGTCGGACATGTCGACCTGACCCGGTGTGAAACCGGTCGCTTCGAAGCGCCTGCCGCGGCGGGACTCGGCTTCCACGGCGTTGACGGGTGGGTTGTCGTAGGACCGGCCCCCTGGATGGGACACGTGGTACGTGCAGCCACCGCGCGACATACCCGTGCCTGCGTCGATCAGTTCGAAGCGCAGCGGCCCATCGATGGTGATGGTCGGGTGCAGTGCGCTCGGCGGCTGCCAGGCGCGGTACCGCACCCCGCCGACCTGGACGTCGGAACTGTCGGTAGCCAGCAATGGGATCGGGTGGCCGTTGGCCGTGACGACGTAGCGGTGCCGGTCGGCGCCGATGAGCCGGACCTGAACGCGTTCCACCGACGAGTCGACGTAGCGGGCGGTGCCGCCTGCGGTGGACTCCTCCCCGAGCACGTTCCACGGCTCGATGGCACCGCGCAACTCGATCTCGACGCCGTCGAACACCGCGGTACCGATGCGCGGGAAGCGGAACTCGGTGAAGGGGTCCAGCCAACTGGTGTCGAAGTGCACGCCGTGCGACCTCAGGTCGGCGGCGACATCGGCGATGTCCTGAATCACGAAATGCGGCAACAGGTACCGGCCGTGCAGGTTGGCGCTGTGCCGGATCAGCGGCGCGCGCAGCGGCTCGTCCCAGAACCACGAGACCAATGACCGCACCAGCAGCGACTGCACCATCGCCATCTGGAAGTGCGGCGGCATCTCGAAGCCGCGCAACTCCAGTAGGCCGAGGCGGCCGCGCGCGCTGTCGGGGCTGTACAGCTTGTCGATGCAGAACTCGGCGCGGTGGGTGTTGCCGGTGATGTCGGTGAGCAGGTGGCGCAGCGCACGGTCCGTCACCCACGGCTTGGCGGTGGCGGAACCGCTTGTCAACCTGTCGATCTCGGCGAACGCGATCTCCAGTTCGTAGAGCGATTCCGAGCGGCCCTCGTCAACCCGGGGCGCCTGCGAGGTGGTGCCGATGAATCGGCCGGCGAACAGATACGACAGCGCCGGGTGACGCTGCCAGTAGGTCAGCATCGATACCAGCAGGTCGGGCCTGCGCAGCATCGGCGAGTCCGCAGGAGTGACGCCGCCGAGCGTGATGTGGTTGCCGCCGCCGGTGCCGCCGTGCGTGCCGTCGAAGTCGAACGACTCGGTGGACAGCCGGGACAGGCGGGCCTGCTCGTACAGCGTCTCCAGTTGCTGCCGCTGCTCGGCGAAACTGGCCGTCGGCGCGACGTTGACCTCGATGACACCGGGGTCGGGCGTGACGGACATCGACACCAGACGCGGGTCAGGAGGTGGCCCGTAACCCTCGATGACCACCGGGCAGTCGGCCTTGGCCGCGGCGGCCTCGATCCGTGCGACGAGGTCGACGAAGTGCTCGAGTTCCTCAGTGGGCGGCAGGAACACGTGCAGCAGGCCATCTCGGACCTCGGCCACCATCGCGGTGGGAGGCACGCCGTCGGCCTCCTCCACCGCAGCGGCAGCGTCGTCGGTTTCGGGCCCCGGCGGTTGGATCAGGGCGCCGTGGCGCTTCATCGGGTCGGCGTCGAACGAGGGACGCGGCGGCTGCCAGCTGATCGAGTCGAGCGGCAGTCGCAGACCGGCAGGCGAGTCGCCGTCGAGAAGCACGATGCGGCCGCGTCGCAGTTGCCAGTCCGCGCTGGCCCAGCCGGACTCGTCGTCGCGGCGGTGCAGCGGCAACACGTAGGCGGCGGGCTCGGCGACGGGCTCCTCGAGTTTGGCAAGGAGCCCAGCCCT
>Ga0193743_1000375_pt1 | contig 35355 bp, 48 predicted proteins | sample L2c2metaG_FD_143038 | JGI IMG/M metagenome (GOLD analysis project Ga0193743, IMG submission 143038) | Soil microbial communities from a riparian zone of the East river system, Colorado, United States - L2c2 | ecosystem: Environmental > Terrestrial > Soil > Riparian zone | place: USA: East River... | reverse complement strand
TATCATGCACGGCAGACCGGTGGCGGCGTCGGGCCATTGGATCTTGTCGGGCTCGTCCTGCCAAGGCCCTGGCCCCCAGCCCGACTTGTCGAACGTCCGATACTCGATCCGTTTCATGGCTCGACCACCTTTCGCTTGTAGGCCTCGACGGCCTCCTCCAGCTTCCGATCGTAGGCCTCGATCGTCTGCTCCCGGATCTCCTCGCCCCGGTAGTCGGTCCACTCCATCCCGCAGTGAAGGCAGGACCAGACCGGGACGTTGTGGGCAGTCAGATGGACGAGATCATTTTCGCCGAGGCCGATGCGAAGGTCGAGGGGCTCGTCGCGCAGGCTGTCCTCGGCGATGCCGATGTCGCACCAGGGGCAGGGCATCGTCTTCATCGGATGAACTCCCCGAGATCATAGCGCTCGATCAAACACTCGTCGGCGTAGATCAAGCCATAGGCTTCCGACAGGAGCGTCACGGGATGCCGTTCGTGATAGGTCTGGCCCTCGGACCGGACCATCCGCTCGGCGTCCAGGTAGCCCTTGATCCGCTTCAGCAAATCCTCGACGTATGGGCTCATGGCTTGTCCTCCCATCCGATATGGCTCATTTCGATCAGGCCTTCGGTGCCGAGGTGAAGCGACCGGGTTGCGGCGGCGATTGCCGTCATGCGGGCTTCGAGCAACAGGATGCGGCGGCAGGCCTCTTCGGCCAGGGAGATCCATCCCTGCTGCGGCGGCTGGCCCTTCGCCGGGCAACCCTTCAAGAACTCCAGCACCAGCCGCGCATCGAAGTTGTCCCGGGTTTGGCGGATCATGGCTCGGCTCCCACGGGGTCAGCCCCAAATTCATCATGCAGAGCGGCCAGCTTGGCCTCCAGCGCATCCATCACTTCTCGGATGTCGCCGCCCTTGGCGACCCACTCGTCAATGACCGCCTCAAGGCGCTCCTCGAAATCGAACAAGATCCCGGTCATTTCTGCTGCTCCTTGTGTGGGGCCGGCGCTGCGCGATAGGTCACGCGCAGGAGGCATCCGGTCTCGTCCTGATAGCGCAGCGCGTCGGCCGGCCGGCTATACTTGATCCAGCCATCCGCATAGTCCTTGCACTCCCAGCCGATGGCGAGCGCCGGGGCCGGGTCGGCCTGGCCGATCTTAATCGCGGCTGCGGCGCGGGCTTCGGCCTCCTTGATCCACTTGCCGAACCACCGGAAGGCGGCGCCGATCATGGCTTCACCCCGCGCCAGCGTTCCATGAAGGTGATCGACCGCGCTCCGAAATTGACGCGGCGGCATACCTCGCGAAGCCCCGGGCCATCCTCCAGTGTGGCGCCTCGCATGCGGCCAGCATCGAACACGGTCCGTTTGAAGTAGCCCTTGGCGATCAGCTCCCGGCGCTGGGCCTTGTCGTACATCCAGAAGAGCCGGCGGCAATCGAAGTTGCGGCAGACCGCCGGTCGCTTCGGCCAGATCGAGCAGCGGCCATCCTTGAGCGCGTAGCACGACCCATCGGGATTGCGATCCAGGGTCAGCATGGTCAGGCCGTTTGGGGCGCTCGTATCGTGCGAAAGGGCGAGCTGATAGGCCTCGGGGTTGTCGCCGCGCTCGGGGCGGAGCGCGACGGGGCTATAGCAGCAGGCATTGCAGGTGCCGCAGGCCAGGACAGCATCTTCCCTCGTGCGCTCAATGATGGCCGCATCGGAAGGGCTCATTGCGGCGCCGTCCTGGCGGGGCAAAGGTCCGTCTTGTTTCATGCTCATTGATCAGCCTCCCCGTGATGTTTCAGGCAATCCTTCGACACACATGAGCCCAAGGGATCGACCTGGATTGGACCGCAGCCTTCGCACAGGACAACGGCGGCCCGGCCCTCCTGCCATTCGGCTTCCGAAGTCAGGCCGGCGAAGTCGTCAACGAAGTCATGATGCGACCCGAACAGATCGGCGGCGCACTGGCGGCAAAAATCAGCCATCCGCCTTCCCCTCCTTGGGCTTGAACATGTGGGCCAGGAAGGCGTCGGCGGCCTCGGAAAGGGACTGCGCCCGATCGAGGTACATCTGCGCCGCCTCGGGCCGGTTGTTCTTCCGGGCGGCGTCGCGGCGCTTCAGCTCGTACTCAGCCCGGTCGCGGAGAAAGCCGACCAAGGCCTCCACGACCCCGGCCATCTCGGCGTGCCCGACCAGCATCCCGGTCGCGCCGTGCAGCGCCATCTCCAGGATCGTGATCTCCCCAGCCGCCTCCTTCAGCAGATCGATTGCCGTGGAAGGCAGGCCGAGGCCGGCGCCAACCGCAGCGGCGGTCTCAAGCTGATCGGCCAGGGACGAAGCCCAGTCCCGGGCCAGCCCGTCGATGATCTCGGGGTTGAACCAAACGACCTTGCCGTGATCGGTGACGGCGACCATCCGGTCCGGCTCGTCCTTGACGGCGAGCAGCGAGCCGCACCTCCTGAAGCCCCGATCCTGGAGAGCCCGAAACTTGGCGAGCGCGACGCTGTTCATGGCGTCGCCCCCCGCTGATCTTCCAGCGCCGTCGCCTCCCTGTTGAGCGCCTCGATAATGGCGTCCACGGTCGCGCCCTCGGCCCGGAACTCCTCAACGACCTTCCCGATCGCTTCCGAAAGCTGGTCCATGGTCCCGACGTCGGTTTCGCCGCCGACCGGCCCAGCCGGGAGATCGGCCAGGCGGACGGTCCGGGGCGGCTCGATCATGCCCAAGCGAATGCCCAGGTCCACGAGCATATCCTCGGCCTGGACCAGGAGCCCGTCCGGGTGGTCGGGGTAGCGCGGCGTCTTCGCCAGATGGGATCCGATCTGTCGCAAAAGGGCCTTCAGCTCAGGCGCATCGTCCATTAATTCCCCCCCTTAAAACCAAGTCTCAACAATGACGGCGTAGTCGCCCGGCTGGCGGTCCTGCCGGTACAGCCCGCGCGGGAGCATCTCGCGAAGCTCCTCCAGGGTGTCAGCAAGGAGCACCGACCGCAGGCCGTTGACGCTGATCTGCGGCAGGCCAGGGCGCGCGGCGTAGCGGCCCGGGTAGTCGGTCGTGCCCGTGGTCACGGTCCAGATCACGAGCTGGCGCTCCGCGACGCAGGAGTCCTGGAAACGCTGCGCCTCCTCCGGGGTCATGATCTCGTCGGGAGTGCCCATCAGTGACGGACCTCCGACCCCAGCAGATCGGTCCAGAGGCCGAACGCGGTGAACTTCCCGCCCTCCTGCACCACGATGTCGTCGCCGAGCCCGAGGAAGTTCCCGGCCTCGTCCCGAAGCATCTCGAAGACGTGGGCGACCGGTCTGCCGCCGGCTTCCCCGACGAGAGCTACGGCTTCCTTTCGATCGGGATACTGGCCGGCGGACCGCCCATCCTGGAGCATCTTGTTGCCGCCAACCCGATACCAGACCTCCGCGCACTTGGCGTAGGAGTGGGCACGGTGATCCTTCAACAGGCCCCGAATGAACTCGACCAAGGCCGGGGCCTCGGGGCTGTCGGGGGCGTATTGTGGGAAATGGATGAAGCCGGCCTCCTTGTCGTTCACGAAGAAGATGATCCCGGTTTCCATCTGGCCTTCTCTGCGGATCATCGCTTCGCAGGAGCCCTTGGCCGCGCCGACTAGGTCAGCCGAGAACCGCTCGTGCATCATCTCGGACAGCATCAGGCCTACGGCCGCAATGACAGCCTCGCTCATGTCCGCTGCTCCCGGTCGAACTGGATCGTCGCGGCGATGATCCGGGTCAGACGCTCATTGCCAGGGAAGTCCCGGCCGTTCGTGAACTCCTGGACCGCCAGCCCGGCCAGCGCCTCGGCCGAGCGGTCCGGGTTGCGGCGCGGCGCCAGGACCATCATCTCCGGGGGCACCTTGTGACCCGTCTCGGTCTCGACCGAGAGCCGGCCCTGGAGCGAGGCCTGATCACAGATCTCCTGCGCCGCCTCCAAGGGGAAGCGCCGAGCCTCGTCCATCCATCGGGTGTATCCGTGATTGTTCTGGTGCCAGAAGCCCCGATGCTCGTTAGACCAGATCAGCCATTGCAGGGTCATGGCCGCACCGTCCAGATCTTCAGGTCGACCAGCCATGCGGCGCAGACCAGGGTCGACACAGCGCCGGTCAGGTTAGCCACGACCGCAGTCCAGCGGGAGACCAGCTCTGGCCCCGATGCGTAGAACATGGCGGCGATGACCATCATGCCGCCGCAGATGTACCAGAGGAAGCGGACGGCCTGGAGCAGCCGCGCGGTCTTGGCCTGCTCGACAGCCTGCGCCCGCTCGACCTCCATGATGTGCTTGATCGTCTCGACCATGTCCGGGGTTGCCCCCCGGAAAGCGGCGATCCCGAGCTGCTGGCCGAGGCCGCACTTGGGGCAGACGACCTCCAGGTTGAACTGCTCCTCGGGCATCAGATGAACCTCCAGAGGCGGATCTCGCCCTTGGCCTCGTTCTCCTCGGTCGTGTACCAGTGGCCGCGCTTCTCGCTCTGGCGGTCGGCCATGACCTGGAACCGATGCCGGAAAGTGCCCCAAGGCAGCCCGAACGGGATCTCGGCGAGGAAGCTGCCGCCCTTCGGCAACGTGTCCCAAGGGTACATCTCCGCCCGCAAGATCAGCGGCGGCATGGGGATGCCCATCTCGACCTTGACCGAGGGGAAGACCTTGACCGGGGCCGGGGCCAGCAGCTCGGCCTCGACCTCGGCGTCCGTGGGGGTCGCCATGATCTCGCGGCCAGCGTGGATGCCCACGGATACGGCAGCAGCGACCGTCGCCTGAAGCGCCTGGAGCGCCGGCTGCGACGGCGTCCCGGTGAGCTGCTCCTCACTGAGCCCGAGCCCGGCACAGAGCTTTGCGATGGTGGACTTGGACGCGGTCCGGTTGCCTCGCAACAGGCCGGACGGGACGTCCAGGCCGAGCCCGCAGAGCCGGGCGACGCCGAGCCCCGGAAGCTGCCGCTCGCGCATGACGGCGCGGAGGGCCGCCTGGAAATGGTTGTCGGTTGCCCGGGGCGCGGTCAACCGGTCAAGGGCCGCATCGCCCTGCCGCGGATGATCATTACCGGGCGTCTTGGCCGGGACGGGCTTGGTCCGTCCCTTGGCCGCACGGTTCTCCGCGCGCTTGGCATTGGCGCGCTTCGCCAGCCGGCGGAAGTGCGCGGACCGTTCCTCCGGGCTCAGGTCGGGCATGCCACGGCGATCCTCCTTGTTCGCCCTGGTCTTGCGCTTCTGGGCCGGCTCGGGCTCGGCCGCCGTCCGGGCCGCCTCCTCGGCGTCCTTCGTGATCTGCTCGTCAATCATGTTCTTGATGTCATCCAACGTGATGCCGAAAGCCTGTGCGATCAGCTCCAGCCGGTCATCCGTTGACCGGCCTACACGCATGAGGTGATTGAGGGTGTCCTTGTTGATCCCGGCCTTGGCTGCGAGCTGGACAAGGGTCTGCCCGTCTATGAACCGAAGCTCGGTGATGACCTTGTGGAGCGCCGACTTGCCGGCCTGCTCCTTGCGGCGCCGGGGAGCGGTAAGCGCATCCCGGTTCAGCCGGGCTAGAGCGCGGTAGTAGGCCTGGCGCTCGTCGCCCTTGAGGGTGTGGAGCTTCCGCCCGGCGAGGATCGCGCCAGGCGTCCCGGTCTCCAAGATCTGGAGCCAGCCGTCAGGGAAGGGCGATGTCTGGAGCGGCCTCTCGCGGGGGGCAGTGGGCGGCGGAGCCGCCTCTTTCTCCCGGAGGATCTCTGCGACGCGGTTCGATGGAGCCATGGTGCCATTGAGGATGCGCGGGTCATCCGGCCCGCTGGGGGGCGATGGCGGCAGTCGCTCCGCCGCCGGCTTGAGAGGCGCGCGACCAAGCGCGATCTGTGCGAGGCGCCTGGACCGATCTTCCTTGGCGCGAGTGTCCTGGAGGTAGTGCTGGGCGGAAACCTGGAGGGCGGCGCCCGTCGCCGGGGCCGGCTGCACGACCGGGGCCTTGGCCGCCTTCCCCGACTCAGGGCGCTTCAATCGGATGTTCGCCAGCCGTGTTGCGAGCTTCGCTTCCCTTCGTTCCCTCTTTTTTGTCCTTTTGTCCGCTTCTTTTTCGGCCGCGCGCTTGAAAGCGACCGCGATTGCGCCGTCGTCATCTTCGCTTGAGCCTGTCATGGCTTGGCCCTCTTGACGCTGGTAAGGCCGGAAGTCCACCGACCGCAAATCCCGATGCGATATGGTGTTTGAGATAGTCGGAACAATTTTAGTCAAATGATGATCGAATTGCTTATCCATCAGCGTTCCTCCTCATGTTGCCGAGAGGCGAGAGTGAACAGCGCGATGCGAAGCGCAGGTATCTAACTGCATCTCCGGGCCGAGCCCTGAGTCATCGCAAACGAAAGGATTATAAATATGCAATCGCCGCCTCCCTACCCCGACGTTAATGCTACATGGATCGGCTTTGCAAGACTCGATTTTTACAAATGTCATAGATCGCTTCTCCAAGGACTCCAGAAGGTTAAGCTGAATACCTATCGCACATTGTCAGGGCGACGTTAAGTCAACCTGGAGGGGATCTCCATCTCATATGGATACCGGCAGGTTTGCAGCAGGGGCGAGCCTAGTGCCGGGGGCTCTCGGGGGCCGGGAGGGCACTACCGCGAGCCTCGCTAGGGCACACATACCTGAACGAATAGATGCCGGGCGCGACCGACTTCTAGGCCCCCGACAGCCGAAGCGGCAATCGGTATTTCGTCCTACAAGGCTCATAACTGTGCCTTGCCAATCCCTCGGCCCCCGTTTTGCCGGGTAGCAAGGAAGGCGTGCGTAACGGAACTAGACGCGCTAAATTATAGTCGCAATCTGTGCCCAGGACGGTCTCACAATGCCGCCCGCACCGTGTGCGCCTGCCAGCACACTAAAGACCCAATACGGTCTTCGGTCGGGCAAAGATCGCGCAAAAAAAAACGCCCCAGCCAAAGGCCGGGGCTCTGTTAACTCTGACGGAGTAGCACATGGACATCGTCTATTTCGAGAAGGCAGGATCCTTACTTTTTGGTGATTACTGGATCATACCCATGGCTCGCGCGCTCGGCGTCGATCGTAGGACGATCTACAAATGGAAAGACAGGGGCGTCGTATCGCCGCAAGCGGCCGAAACGCTGAAACAATTAATGACCGAGCGACGAAGCGATCTGAAAGACCATTTGAAAGGCCTCAAAGCAGCCTGCAAGGCAGGCGCCAAACCCCCCGGGAACTAGGCTGGCGGCGTGTTTCGCGGGGCGAAATAGACCACCGCAAAACCTAAGACGCCGTTCAGCAGAGCGACGAGGACGTAACCGTACCAAGGCATCTCAATCCCAGTCGGGATGACGATGGCGCTTGTGCCAAGACCTCCAGCGATGCCAGCCACCGTGCCAGCGATCGCTTTAGAGATCTGTCCGAATTCAAATGCCATTGTCAGATCTCCGTGATCTCGATGCGCTGGGAATTCGAGAGGTACGTCGTCACCTCCTGTCCTCCGCTCAGCTCGGCGACCGGCGTTGAGAGCACGTCGACATCGCTTACGGCGAAGACCGCAGCCTTGCGCTCGTCCGCCGGATCGTTGGTGTTCTTAATCGTGATGCTGATGGTCATTTGAGTGCCTCCTTAACGCAGCAGGGGAGCCCCGATCGGCAGCAGGCTCACGGCGTAGAGCAGCAGCACGATCACGAGCAGGACGTAGATGCAGTTCTTGATCCAAGCGTCGAGCGGGATCTGTCGGATGATCCAGACGATCAGGCCGAAGACCACCAGCAGCACGAGGATCTGGACAAGGAAGGCGAGGGGTATCATCGAGCCTCCTCCGCCTTGGCCCTGGCATAGGCCGCAGCGAGCTTCGTGTGGTAGCCGAGCTTCGCGAAGCCGGCGCCGTTGTAGCCCCGGGCAAAGGCCGGCCAGTCCTTATCCCGGAGCGGGCGAACGAGATGCGCGGCCTCAACGAAGCCGGCGAAGGCGTGGAGATGCTCGTCCTCGCCTTCGCACATGGCGGTGACGAAGGCCTCGACGCTGGTGAACCCCACCAGGCCGGAGTTGAAGCCCATGATCTGCGCTAGGCCCCAGCTCGCGCTGCGGAGGGCTGCGTCGGCGTCCAGCGAGCGCGCCAGGCCGAGGCGGGGATACTCCTTGGCGCCGCCCTTGTAGCCCCCGGGGCGGGTCCGGCTTATATCCGGGGCCAGCGCGTCGAAACGGCCTCCGGTCAGCCGGTGGAAGACGTGACCCTCGAACAGGATCTTCGGCCGGCCATCCTGGAGGAAGCCCTGGCCGGCGGCCTCGACGGCGACGACGGCCTTGACCGCCGCCCGCTCGCACGTCAACCGCTCCGCGATCTCGGCATAGATCGTCGGCGAGCGCGGCAGAGCCGCACCCCGGAAGTCGACAGGGATCATGGAGGCCTCGTTGCTAAGCGAGAGTCAGCGCAGGCCGAAGAGCCAGAGCACGATTGCAATGGCGGCGACGAGGCCGACTGCCATGGAGTAGGCAAAGACGCGCTGCCAGGGCCACCAGCGGGCCTCGTCATAGGCCCGCCGGGTTGCCTCCAGCTCGCGGCTTGCGTCGGCCAGGAGCTTGCCTGCGGTGTCGCGGGCGTCGGCCTGATCTGCGAGCCGCTGGATCTGAAGGTTCAGCGAGTGCATCTCAGTGGCCCACTTTTCGAGCGAGCCGTTGATCATTGCGAAGTGCTTATCGTGGCCGGCGAGCCGGGCGTCGATCTTCCCAGCCACTTCTCCAGCCTCTCGGCCGCGCTCATAGTCGCGAGCCGAGGGTCCGCCAGGGTCGGGCATGGGATCACTCCGAGAGTGGACCGACCGTGACCGGGAGGCTGCCGCTCTTCCAGACCGTGGGGTCCGGCATGTCGAAGAAGATCGGCGGCACCGCGCTCTCGATCGGAACGAATTGCTGGAAGGGCCAGCACCAGTTCCTCGGGGTCGTCGTGAGCTTGATCGTCCCGCCGAGCGTGGCGGGGATCTCGATCAGGCTCGCGCGCCCGAGATAGGTCGTGCCGATCCTGGCCGCCCGGACATCCTCCGGGTCGACCTCGGGGTCGATGATCACAGTGGGCAGTTGGATCGCGCCGCCGATCTGGCCCGAGACCGTCCGCAGCAATTCGCCCGGGCAGTAGCGGCGCCGCGTCACCTCCCATTGCAGAGTCAGGATCCGCGTCGCCGGATCGTAGGCGCCGGCCCCGAGGCGCTCGTATTTGATCGGGGGCTCCCGGTCGATCAGTGCGACCAAGAACAGGAGGGCAACGGCGACCATCGGCCAGCCGATGACGATCACCATCCACCAGAGCGGCTCGCGATACCAAGGGCGTAGCTCTCTCCTCATGGGCCGCCACCGCGCTTGAGGACGATGTTCCAGAGGGTCAAGACGAACGCCCCGATCCCGGTGCTGCCGATGATCCCGAGCAGCCAAACCGCCGGGCGGAGTTGCTCCTTCGTGGCGCAGGCGGCCACGTCGGCGCGCAGATCCACGATGTCCCTGGAGACCTGTTGCAGGTTGAAATCGAATTTGGTCTCCAGGACCGTCACCCGCCGGCTCAGCTCTTGCATCTCGCGCATGAGATCGCGCATCTCGGGACGGTCGCCGTAGCGCCGGCCGGGATCTTGGGGCGTGTCAGACATGGCTTGAAGCCGATCCCCTCACGTCAGGGCGTAAGCCGACATCGGGATGAACGTTCCCGATGCCGCCACACCTCCCGCCAGCGTGCCGGCGCCGAAGGAGAGCGCCGCCGACACTTCGGTGGTAACGATGGCATTGCCGCCCGTGCCGGGCGTCTTCGCCCGCACGCTCACGTTGCCAGCAGCCGCCAGCGCGGTAACGGTCGGATGGACCGCCGTGGCCGCGCCGTAGCCGGTGGAGATCAGCAGCGGATCGCGCGTGATGGCGCCGATCAGGTTGTTCCGCGTCACCAGGGAGCTGCCGCCGATCAGGACCGAGTTGGCCCCGCCCAGCGCGGTGTTGAACGTGTAGGTCACGGAGCCGATCGTCACGGTGTCGCCGTTCGCCGGGTTGCCGGTGAAGGTCAGCAGGCCGACCGCGATGCCGTCGCCGTTCTTCACGACAGTGCCGGGATCTCGCGCAGTGGTGACATTGACGTACCGGATGACGTTGTCCGCGATGTCGCGGATCTGAGCAACGCTATCGACCGTGAGCGTCACGGCCAGGGCTTCAAGCTCCCGTCCGCCTGGCGCGGGCGTGCCGATCCAGCCGTTGGTCAGATCGAGTTCACACAGGGCCATGCCGTCCGTGTAGACGGTGCGAACGCCCGTGGTGCCGACGCCCTGCGGATCGAACCGGAAGTCAGACACGATCGCCCGCTGCGTGCGGCCGACCGCGTTGCCCGTGTTCACGCCGAGCACCGCAAACTGCTCGGTGCCGCACCGCGAGATGCGCAGGCCGGTCGCCTTCAGATAATCGTCGCTGCCGACGTAGCCGCACTTCCAGCAGTCTTCGATATCGACGTTGGTCATGTAGAGGCGATTGGATCGCAGCGACGGGTCGAACACGGGATCGAGGACATGGTCGGAAATGCCGTCGCCGCCGCTGGCCCCGGCCTGAGATCCGGTGTGCGAGATCTTGAAGTTGCGAAGCGAAGTGGTGAGGATTGAGCCGGCCTGATACGGCGCATCAATGCGAGGGGTCCGGCCAATGCCGTCGCCGTCGCTGTATTTGGAGTGCCCACCGTCGAAGACGTACTGGCCGTTCTCGACCTGGATGTTCGGGTTGTTGTACCCGCTCCACTCAAACACGCAGTTGGTGAAGGTGCCGAACCCGGCGCCGCCCGTGAGCAGCGCCCCGGAGGACCAGCGGAGGGTGATGTTGTTGAGGTTGACTTCCGGCGATCCGGAGACATCGATCAGGTTGATGGTGCGCGACACGATCAGGCTGTATCCGCCCTGCGGATAGGTGGTCGGGTCGGCGCTGGGCATCCCGTCTGGCAGGCGCAGGTACAATTGGCCGCTGGTGCTGGCGACGGCGCCATTGACCCTCCCGGCCATGTCGACGCCGGCATTGGCAGTGACCACCGACTCCAGGCAGGTGTTCGGGAAGGTGTACCAAGGCCGGGGGCTCCAGCCCAAGCCGTAGATGAAGACTTGGTTCGGGTGAGAGACCGTCTCCAGGCTATGCTTCGTCGGGGTCTTCCACACCAGATTTCCCGTGCCTGCCACCACCGTCCAGATCGGCACCTCGGCGAAGTTGAAGCCGTTCAGTGACGAGTTGCCGCCGGGGAGACCGTTGATCGTCCACCGGGGCGACAGGGTGTCTTTGATGTCGAGGTAGCCGTAGACGTTGTCGGTCAGGATTTCGATCGTGATCGGCTGCCCGACCAAGCCCTGGCTCACGATGGCACCGCTGACGTCGGTGAGCATCTTGAGTGGAGCACCCCTGGTGCCGTTGCCGGACGAGCCCGCGCCGGAGTGGACATAGAGCGTAGGGCCAGACGTGGCCTTCCGCGTGACCTGCGAAATGATCGCCGTCTGGCCGTTCGAGATCATCATGCCGATGACGACAGCACCGTGGGGGGTCTCAGGTGCCACGGTGAAGTCAGCGAACACTTGCTGATCATCCTGGAAGACCTTGACCGCCAAGCTCCGATCAGACTGGACATCGACCAGGATGCCGATCTCCAGCCCGTTGGCGACGGCCGGGGCGGTGAACGGCGTTGGCGTCAGGGTGCGAGAAGCATCGCTGGTGGTGCCGTTCGCCAGGGACGGGACCATCTGCGTTCCGCGACGGACCAGGGTGCGAGCGCCGCTCGACATGTCGCCCGTGGTCGCGGGATCCGTTCCAAAGAAGAACCCGGAGTTCCCCGAGATCGTGCCGGCGGTGTACTTGCCCACGAAATAGAAGCTGTCGCCCGGCAGCAGGTCATAGGGCAGTTTGATCCCGACCGGCCAAACGCCCGGCAGCGCCGGCAGGCCCACAACCGTAAAGCCGGCCGCGCTGGCGTTGATGGTGAAGCGAGTCGTCGGGTTCGAGATCGTGACCCACGTCGGGGCATAGCTCGCCGCATCCGTAAAGGCGAGCGGGCGCGGCGCAGCGGTCGACAGGTACAGGCCGTCCACAGCCGCCGTCGATTGAGCGACCGCGTTCTCCATCGGCGTGATCCGGTCAACGCCCATGACCCAGACGTTGCCGGCGTCGTTCCAATACCAGATCGTCGGGTAATTGTTGGCGGGGACCGGGTCGTTCGTGATCAGCCCGAGCTGGCCGTCCGCCTGCGTGGTGTCGGCATCCATCGCGGCCTTCGTCACATAGCGCCGGGCGCCAGTGTTCGAGACCGCAGCGGTGTTAATGAAATTCAGAAGCGCACGGATGTCCTGCTTGAAGGGCTCCTTGGGCGTATGCCCATCGGCGGCAAAATCCGCCCACACTTGATCGACGGTCGGAATGGCCATGACCGGGGGTCCCCATCAGATTTGTCGGTGGAGGCCGCGCTGGCGGCCTAAAGGGTCGTCCAGCCGCTCTTGGCTTGGATCTGCGCGTTCGTGGGCTTGGTCGTGCCCCACTTGACCTGCTCGATCACGCCGTTGAGCGCGGGCGTGAGGTTGAGGCTCACGGAGAGCTTGGCCGGGGTCCCGCTCGGCAGGTTCCCGGAGACATCCGTGATCGCCGCCAGGCCGTTTGCGGCGAAGGCGAAATCGTTGAGCTTGTAGCCGTAGATCATGGTCGTCATGACCGTCGCCGGGACGGTCGCGATCGGGCCGGCCTGCTGGACGCTGGCGATCTGCGTCAGGCCCCGGAAGCCGGTCGTGGTGACGCCCTGGATCGCGTTCGTGTCGGTGATCGCGGTCTGGAGCGATGCGAGCACGACACCGGAGCTGGTGACACCAGCCGAGGCCACTCGCGCCCGGGCACCGAGGAAGCCCTGCGTCGCGCTGAAGTCAGCGCCGACCGTCCGCTGGATCTGCGGATTGCTTCGGGTTGCGGAGGCGGCGTTGCAGATGATCGGCGCGGTGTCGAACGCGCCGCTCTCAATCACGTTGAGGAGCCAGAAGATCACTGCCCCAGGCGGCGCGGCGATCCGCATCTGCTCGGTGGTTGCCGCCGCCGTCCGGCCGCCACCGACCCGGACATAGGGGCTCGATACGGCGAAGGAGACGGCGGTCGCCCCGCCAATCTCGATCCGGCCGGCCGAGCCCCGGTAGACCACCGAGCCCCGGCAGGCACCGACCACCGCGATGGCCCCGGAGATCGTGGCGAAGGCGTCGGCGACCCCGAGGGTGTTGTCGAGCTTGTAGACGAAGCCGTTGAGCGTGCCGCCGGCCTTGAGCGCGGTCAGGATCGAGGAGCCGACCATCGTCGCGCTGTCATCGACCCGGGTCAGCGTCGCCGCCGGATCCCCGCTCAGCGTGACGCCGGTCAGATCGGTCGGCGCGGCGTTGCGGTTCGTGCAGCGGTTCGTTCTGGTCTCCCACACCTCCAGGCCGAGGTCGCTGATCGGCAGGGCATTGGCCGCCGTGAGGCTGAAGGCGCCGCTCGCGTTCGTGACGATCTGCGCGCTGGTGACGACGGAGTCGAACAGCAGGGCCAGCGTGGACGAGGCGCCGTTGAGCCGGGCGAGGCCGGCCTTGAAGTCTGCCTGGCCGGATGCGTCGGGGTCGTACCAGACCACGGTCAGGGTCACGGAGCCCGAGGCCGCACTCTCGTTGCCGGCGATGGTCGCCGTCGCGGTGATCGCCTGCGCGCCAGAGCCCAGCGCGATCAGGGGCACAGACCAGTTGCCCGAGCCATTGGCGGTCGTGGTCGTATTGAGGACCGAGTTGGCGAAGACCTTGATCGAGGCGGACGGATCCGACGTGCCCGTGATGGTTGGGTTGGTCTGGCCGATCGTGCCCGCGGCGGTCGTGATGACCGGGGCCGGCGGCGCCAGCTCGCCCAGCACCCCGGCGGTCTTCGCGCTCTTGACCGCGCTCCAGTTTTCCGACGTGGCGAAGTACCACCAGTCGCCGGCCCCGGGATGATCGACGTAGAGCGCGGTGCCGTTGGGCGGCCCGAAGACCGCTCCGCTGATGTACACGGCGAGAGCGGGGTTGTTGGTGCCGGCCCGCCAGAAGCGGATCGCCGCGAACCGGCTCTCGTTGGGGGCCTTGGCCGACAGGTTGACGGCGCCGGTCACGACCATCGCGGTCAGCAGCGTCGGGACCGCCGGGGCCGTAGGATCGGCGACGGCCTGGAACGGGGCGGTCGTGACCCATTCGGACACGGTCCCGCGCGGCCCCATGAAGCGGGAGCCGCCCTCGTACATCTTCCCGTTCTCAAGCGGGGGGGTCTCGAACGACAGATCGTCGGGGTTGATCCCGACCATCTGCCAGATGCCCCCGACCTCCCGCCAGCGGCCCTGCGAATTGAAGGAGGCCGTGGGAGGGGGGTTCCACGAAACCACCGCGGTCGCCACGATCGTCCGGTCGTCGATCTGGCGATGGACAACGTTGGCGACGACGCCGGTCGGCGCAGGCGTGACCGGGATCGGCCCCGGCGTGGCGGGGATGACCGCCGGGTCCTGCTCGTCGGTCGCGGCATCCCAGTCGAACCAACCGTCATAGCTGGTGACATTCATCTCGACCGACATCGTGTTGCGGTCGAGGCTCATGCTGCTCACTTCGAAGATCTGGTCGATGCCCAGCTCGGCCAGCGTGAGCCGGACCCACCGCTCGCCCCAGGCATTGAGCATCGCCAGGGAGCCCCGGAGCTTGCCAGCCCAGCGGGGCGACCCCTTCTTGAGCACGCTCTTGGCGAGGCGCTGGGCCTGCCCGTCGCTGGGGGCGCAGCGGATCTTGACGCTGGCGCTTTCGACGCCGTTGCGGTCGATCGCCTCCTGATCGTTCTGGATGCCGGCCTCGATCTCGGCCCAGTCCTGGAGCGGGCTCACATAGGTCGCCCGCACCTCGTTGATCCGCTCGATCGCGGCCTTGCCCGAGGACAGGTCATATTCGAGGACTTGGGGGTCCGTGACCGTGACGCCGGCAACCGGGTCCGGGGCGCCGACCGAGAGCCCGAGCCGGCCGTCTGGCCCCTGCGTGAGGCGGCCCGAGCAACTGTCCAGGAGATCGGAAAGCACCTGCTTCCGGTCTTCGATCAGGTCGTAGGCGAAGCAGGCCCGCCACCGCTTCTCGGTGCCGCCGGCCTTGAGCGGGATCGCTTGGTTGCAGACCGCCGCAGCCGCGACAAAGCTGGCAAGGTCGATCCGGTCCGCCGGGATGCCGAAGCCGACCGCGATCGGTCCTCGGATGCTGGGCTCGGTCCGGGTCAGGTAGTCCAGGACCACGAGCGCAGCGTTATCACTCCAGGAATACGTCGCCTCGTTGCCGAAGACCGCGCCGGGGTGCGCCGGGTCGTAGATCAGCGCCCCCTCCAGCGCGGCCCGGTAGGCGGGCGCTCCGTTGCCGTAGACCTTCTGCTGGAGGTCCGGCTTCAGATCGGAATACTTGACGTGGGTGCAGGCGAGCCCCTCGCCGCGATGCGCGCCAGGCGGGGTCATCCACTCGTCCGGCATCGACGTGATGATCTGCCCGGGCAGGCCGAGCCAGTTGGTCACGGTGACGGGCAGGATCGGATCGTAATCGTTGTAGACGCCGCTGATCACATGGCCGGTGACGGGGTCGACCTCGACCGTCTCGTCGTTGAGCCAATGCACCACGACCCGATTGATCCGATGGGCGCAGTGGCAGACCAGCGTGTGCAGATCGCCGATGTCGTCGCCGAGGTAATAGATGTACGCCCCGGCCAGCCGGTAATATCCGTAACAGCGCGTCCGGGCCGGGATCGCCTGCTTGATGCTCTGCGAGCCGTCCTCGAATTTCGGACGAGCCGGCTGGGGGGTCAGCAGCATTTGCACGAGGGCGCCGACGATGGTCAGGCCGACACCGATCGCGGTCAGGGCGGTCGCGCTCAGGGTGACGCTCGCGATCACGAGCCCAGTGGTGCCCGCAGCCGCCGCCCCGGCGAACGCGGCCGAGGCGCCCGCAGCGACGACGAGAGGAATGGCTTGCGGCATTCAGAAGCTCCAAGCCATGACGGCCGAGGGGGTGCGCCAAATGCCGGGGCCGGTCTTCGCCAGCCATCCGAGCTGCCCACGGATCGCCAGAGCCGGGCCTTCGGCGGTCTCGATGACGCCGATGTCGCCGGGCTGGGCCTCGGAAGGGGCGATTTCCCGCGCAGGCGTGGCGCACAGGGCGGCTCGGGCCACCTCGGGCAAGGTCCGGCCACGGATAAGCCGCCGCCAGCCCAGCCGCGTGCGGTAGCGGCCCCGCCAGGGCGCCGCCGGGTCAACGCCGCAACGCTTCTTGACCCAGTCCGCCACCCATAGGGTGCAGTCGCAGCGGCCAAACTCGAACGGGGTCTCGGCGCCGAGGCGCATGTGATCGGCCAGGCCGGCTAGAACCGGGGCCACTCGACCGGCCTGCTGCTGAAGACATCGACGCGGTCGGCCGGGTAGCGCCGGCCAGGCCGGTCGCTGATCAGGGAGAACGGGCCATCAGGAGCGGTCCCGGCTCGCTCGCGCGCAGCCGTCCAGATCGGGTCGCCGAGGTCGGCCTGCTTCCAAAGATGGTCGAGCATGACCATCGACCGGCAAACGATCTCGCCATCGGTCATCTTCATTTGCGATCTCGGCAGGGGATTAGAACCGGGGCCAAGTGACCGTCCGGTCGATCATCTTCGGGATGAATTCCAGCCCCCGGTCGCCGGGGTATCGCTGCTGCTGATCACGGTCGGTCAGGAGCGCGAACGGCGCCCGGCTCCGCTGCGAGAACAGCGTCTCGCACGGCAGGGAGATCGTCCGGAGGGAGGCGCCGCTGGCGGTGAAATTCGGCCGCTGCATGGTCCAGATGCCGAGGGTCACGAGGCTGTCCAGCGGGACCATCCCCGGCAGGGATGCGTTGTAGAAGCCCATATAGACCGTGAGATCCCGACCCTCGATCTCGCCCGCGTCAGCGTCGGCCTGCGCTGCCGCCACGATCCGTCCGTCGACCCCCGAGAGCGTGAGCGTGAGCTGGGGCGCGGCGCCGTTGATTGCCTCCTCCAGACCGTCGATCGATTGGAGGGGTGAGCCGGTCGCGTCCTGCCGGCTACCGAGACCGTTCCACGTGAAACCTTCGCGGTCGATCGGACCGTCGCCTTCCCAAACCCGGATCGGGGCGCTCAGGAAGTCGAAGAAGACGTAGAGCGAGCAGACCACGTGCAGCCCGTTGAGCTGGGCCATGGTGGTGCCAGGGAAGAGCGCCATTACCAGACCTCGACCAGATCCAGCGTCGCGGTCCCGTAGCGGCCGAGGCTCAGATCGAACTTGCCGGTCTCGTCGGTCATCAACCGCATCGGCGCCCGGGCATGGCACCACTCAACGACCGTGCCGATCTCGACCTGTGCCCGAAGCTTGGGCTTGAAGGTCAGGATCGCCTCCTCGCTCGGCTGGAGGGCGACCCCGGTGACGACGTAGAGGTAGCCGCCGAGCCCGATGAAACTCCCGGAAACGAGCGGGAGCTGCGTGCCGCCGAGGAAGATGCGGACCGTGTTGGTCCCGACCGGGGACACGGTCACGACATCGGGGTCGTTGCCGCCTTGGCTGAAGCCGGCGCCGTCCGTGTGGAAGACCTGATCGAGGTAGGGGATGTGACCGATCAGCGGCGCGACCCGGTTGCCGTTGGCGCAGTCGCACGGCCCGATCATCGTCATGTTCGCCCGGCCGTCCATTTGGGCGTGCCATCCGCGATAGGCGAGGATCCGCTCGCGATTGAACAGCGGGATCGTGACGTTCGCCCGCCAGCGACCCAGGCCGCTTGAGACCACCAGCTCGCGCCCGTCGATGCTCTCGCCGCCGGACCGAGACCGGGCGTCGAGCCACCATCCCTCAAGGTTCGCCGTGAGGATGCTCGGCAGGGGAATGTTGAGCATCAGGCGTACCGGATCTGGTAGTTCTGCTGGATCTTCGGGACGTTGCGTCCCGCGTTCCGCATGCCGTTCGCGATGCCGATGGCGATCATCGATTGCAGCTCGGAGTTGGTCGTGGCGCCCGTGACGACGACGTTGACCGGCCCGTTGCCGCCGCCCCCGGACATCAGCCGCCGGGTCGCGTTCGACGGCGAGACGAAGCCGCGCGATCCCATGTTCAGAAGCTCCGGGCCGGCCTCGCCGACGAGGACCGGGCCAGGGCCGGCGGCGCCGCCCGAGGCGGACGACCGGGCCGGCCAGGCCTTAATCGCGCCGCCGCCGATGGCGCCCGGCAGTCCAGAGGTGGCCGCGCTCCCGAGGATGCCGTTCGCAGTGACCCCGAGGAGGGAGTTGAACAGGCCCCCGAGCGACCCCTGGCCGAATAGCCCCTGCGCCGACAGCTCGATGATCTTGAGGGCGATGTTCTGGAGGGCGTCCAAGAAGCTGTCGGCCGACGTGATCGCACCGTCGAACGCGCTCGCGATGGCCTTGCCATACTCGGCCGTCTTGTCCTTGGCCTCGGCGGCGGCCTTGGTCGCCTTGTCGTAGGCCTCGCCGGCTGCGGTGACGGCCCGGGACACGGTCTCGTTCGCCGACGCCTCCGAGCCCAGCAGCGTGATGAGCTGGGGCTTGAGGGCGGTAGCCTCGGCGACGGCCGCAAAGTAGACCTCGGCCGGGGTCCGCACCTCCTCGTAGAGCCGCTTCGCATCGGCGATCAGCGCGTTCTCCTCCTTCAGAGCCGCGCGATCCTCCTTGGACATCTTGGGAGCGCCGCCGCCGGACTTCTTCTTGTCCTTGTCAGGATTGAAGAGCGCATCGAAGTAGGGGTCCTTCGGAGCCTCGACGTTGCCGATGTCAACGGAGGCAAAGGCTCCCGGGATCTGGCCGCCAGCGCCCGGGCCGGCGCCGAAGCTTAGGCCCTGCTTCTTGTCCAGGCTGAAGGTCGGCTTGGCCCGCGACATCGCGTCGAGCTTGTCGGTGACGCCCTGGATCGCGTCTCCGAACCGGATCGCTGGGGCGATGGCGTCGATGAAGCCGAAGCCGAGAACCTTGGTCGCCGTCGCCGCTTGACCGGCCGAGCCGGCGAGGGCTTGGCTCTGCTCACTCAGGGTCCGATGCTCGTCCGAGGCCTTCTTCAGCTCGGGCAGCAGGGCCAGGACCGCCGACTTCATGCCGGTGACGGCATCGGTGGCCGGCGGATATTCCCGGGCGAAGCCATCGGCCGCCACGATGAAGTCCTGGAGCTGGGCCAGCGTCGGCGTGCTGCTGGTCAACAGGGCCGTCATCGCCGCATTGAGCGGCGCCAGTGAAGCCGGGGCGTCGTCGCCGAACTGCTTGATCTGGCTGGAGACGCTCGCCACAAGGTCGTTGAGCGCCTGGAACTGCTTATCGTTGGTCAGCTTCTCGAAGCTTGCGGTGATCTTCTTGTTGTTCTCTTCGACCGCCGCAGCGAGCGCGAGGTTGGCAAGCTCTCCGTACCCCTGCTCCAGCAGGCTCAGCTCATTTCGGGCCTTGAGATACTCCTCGCCGCTCTCCGAGAGCACGCCGTTCAGGGCTTCCTGCGCGGCAGTGTACGCCTCGATCTCCTTCGTCTTGGGAGCGTCGGCGTTCATGGCCTTGGAATAGGGGTCGGTCGCTTCCTCGACGTTGCCGATGTCGACGCTGCTGAAGGCCCCGGGGATCTGGCCGCCAGGCGCCTTGCCACCAGCGAAGCTCAAACCGCCGGCGCCGAGATCCATGCTGAAGGTCGGCTTGGCCTTCTCCATCGCGTCGAGCTTGTCGGTGACGCCGCCGATCGCGTCGCCGAACTTGACCGCCGGAATGATCGCGTTGACGAAGCCGGTGCCGAGGATCTCTACCGCCGTCGACGCCTTGCCGCCGCTGGCAGTGAACTTCCTATTCATCTCGTCCAGCGCCCGCTGCTCGTCAGCCTGAGCCTTGAGCTTCGGGATCAGAGGGGTGACGGCAGCGAGCAGGCCGTCGATGCGCTGCTCAGCGTGCGGCGTACTCCCCTGGAGGCTTTGCAGCGTGACAACGAACGACTCCATCTGCTGGATCGTTGGCGTCGTCGTGGAGCCGAGTTCCCCCATGGCCTTCCGGAGGGATTGCAAGCCCTCCGGGAGCTTCTGCCCGGTCTTTGCGGCGCTCGCGTACATGGCGTCGAGAGTCCGCTTCACATACGACCAATCGCCGGCCGTCTTGATCTCCTCAAAGCTCGTGGTAATGGCTGCGTTGTTCTTCCTGATCGCATCGGTCAGGGTCAGCCGAGCGAGGCCGCTGTAGCCCAGTTGCAGAAGGCTCAGGGAGTCCTTGGCCTTGGAGAGCTTCTGCTCGTTCTCGTCCAGAACGCCGCCGAGGGCCTTTTGGGCTTCGCTAAATGCCTCGGTCGAGGCCTTGGCGAGATCCGCCGTGCTCTCGTAGCTGGCAAGGATCGTGATCAGAGCGCCGAACGCGGTGCCGACAGCGCCGATGATGGCGCCCATGGGGCCGAAGGCGCCGAGCACCTGCGATCCCTGCTGCGTCAGCGCCCGGACGATGCCCTGGCCACCCTCAAGCTGGACGAAGAAGTCGCCGACCTGATAGCCGACCTGCTGGAGCCGGGCCTGGAACTGCCGCGACGACTTGGTCGAGGCCTCCATGGCGGTCGCCATCGCGACGCCGGCCCTATTCGCCCGCTGCTCCATTCCGCCCAGCGACGTGTCGGCAGCGGCCTTGGCCTTCTTGAACGTCCCATCGGTCATCTGACCGAATTGCTGCATCTGTTTAGAGTAACGCTTGAGGTCAGCCTCAATCGTGACCATCAAGGTTTCGAGTTCAGTCTTTGCCATGCAAGCCGCCCTAGTGTATTAGTCGCGGAAAGGACTAAACCCGGAGATTGCGATCATGAATTTATTGGTCAGTGCCATTGGGGCCGTCGCAGCTGGTCTCGCCGTAGCCTTCGGCGCGACCCAGATCGACTCATTGACGATCGGCCAGGCCGACCCGGCCCCGCTCTATCTCGACTATGCGAAGCAGCAGGGAACGGCGGACGCCATGGGCTGGGCCTGCGCCAAGGGCGACGACGCACAGAGCCGGGCGGCCCTCACGCAGATGCTTTTCAACCGGAGCCGGCTTTCGAGCCGGCTTGAGGCCCTGAATAAGGCCGGGGAGATCTCCGCCGGGGAGATGGCCGAGGTCGCCCAAGCCTATCGGGAAGCATCCAGGATCTCGCCCGACGACGACTGCTTCCCCGGCCTCACTGGCCTCGCCCGCGAGGACGCAGACAAGAAGTGGACCGCGCTCAATGGAGCGTCGGTGGAGGGTTGAGTTCCCTCAACCGCTCGACCGACATCCCTTCGACCTGATCGCCTTCGCCGCCCTGCGATGCGTTGAAGCCGTCAACGAGAGCGCACAGCTCCCAAAGGCTCATGCTCCAGACTTGGTCCGCCGTGTAGCCGAGGGCTCCTCCGAGGCCGAGTAGGCGGGCGAGGGAGAGAGCATCACCGCTTCCTCCTCCTCGTCCGCTTGATCTTTTCCCGTGGACGAGCCCGCCGGTGCATCGACCACGGCGGCCGAGATGATCTTCCAGAACAGATCGACATTCCGGGAGAAGGGCCAAGCGACGATGTTCTGGTCGACCGCCCCCTGCGCCAGCGACGGGGTCATGCCGGCGCCGATCATGGCGATGATCAGGAAGTCCCGCATCTCATCGACCTTCCAGGCGTTCGCCCTGAAGTGGTCGATGATCTGGAGGATGCCCTTGCCGCCGAACTTCCGCTCAAGGTCCCGGAACTGCCCGAGGCCGAGGCGGAAGCGGTGAAGCTCGGTGCCGAACGGCACCTCGATCTCTGCGGTCCAGCTCACGTCGATGCTCCCGGGAAGGTCGGATCGAGCGTCATCGGGACCTCGCCGTCGCTGGCCAGCGTGATCTCAAGGGTCACATAGCCCTCCTGCTCGCCGCCGATGTTGCGGGCGGTCATCAGGTAAGGCCCCTGCCAGTAGGCGGTCTGATGGACCCCGATGCGCCAGTTGTGCGAGATCGCCGACTTGTAGACGCCCTCGAAATCCTCCAGGCGCTCCTTGGCGAGCATCCCGGTGCCCGAGATCTCCTCCGCAAAGTAATTCGCCGTCACCCGGCGGACCGGCATCTTGGTCGGATCATCGCAATCCGGCAGCGGGGTCTCGGTGTTGTTCAGCGTGCCATTCAGGGACCGCGAATTGATCCCGCACGCGAACAGCCAAGTGCCCGGGGTGCCGGGATCCTCCATGTAAAGCAGAAGCTCCCTCGCGCCTGCGAGTTGCGGCTGTGCCATGGCAATGGCTCCATCGTTTGGATTAGCGCAGTGCGCCGGTCAGCCTTGCCCAAGGGCCGGTTGGGGCAGGGCCGGCTAGAGGTCGGCCGTGGTGTCCGCCTGGAAATCGATCACGAGGTGGCGGGTCGATCCGTCCGGGTCGCGAAGGATCCGGGTCGACTGATGCTCCATGAGCTGCAAGGCATAGGGCGCAGGGAGCGGAAAGGTTTGGGCGTGAAGGCTTGCGTAGACGGCCGACCCGAGAGCGCGGACCGCATCGCCGGCATGCCCGTCATCAGCCCAGCCGTGCATCGTGAGGATGGTCGTCGCCCCAGTGACGCAATGGGCCTCGAAAGGCTGGACCAGGGTCTCGCCGATCTGGAGCCACGGGAAATCGACCCCCATGTCCGGCCGGTCATAGATCCGGGTGCCGACGATGGCGGCCACAGCGGGGTCGGCCAGAAGGCGATTGCGGACCGCCTCCAGCAGCGCGTTCGTGCCGTCCGGGCTCATGGCGCGGCCTTCGACTGGCCGGCGGCGACCGCCTTGATCGCCTTGCGGGAGGCCTGAGCCATGACCCGCTTGATGTCCCGCTTCTTCAGGCGATAGGCCGGATAGAAGAACGGGCTCGGGCGCTGGTAGCGGGTCCCGAATTCAACGAAGCTCGCGTAGTAGGCATTCTCGGTGTCCGTGACCCCGGCGTAGGCCTTGGCGGCCAGTTGCATCTGGCCCTTCTTGCTGATCTGCGCGCCCCGGCCCTGCCGTAGGCCCTCAAGGCCGACCTCGCCGGGCTTCGCCCAGCCCCAGCCGATGCTGCGCTGGAGCTTGCCGCCGCCTTGAGAGACGGGCACCAGCCGGCGCTGATAGTCGTTGAGGATCTCCATGCCCTCGGCGATGGCCCCCGAGAGCGCGAGGCGCACAGCCTCGGGCATCTCGGCGATCCTCTGATCCAGCCGAGCCGTGCCGCTCACTTTGAAGCCCATGGCGTTACCCGGGTTTGCCGGTCATCAGGATCAGCTCGACCGTCCGGTCGTGCTGGTCGGGGGCGATCACGGAGACGACCGCCATCTCGGGGCCGGCCTGGCCGGCTCTAAAAGCCGCCGTGATCTGCTTGGTCGTGTCGTTGAACCGGATGCGGACCGTGGCCGGAACCTGCGGCTCCAGACGGCCCGCCTCCATCAGCTCGCGCCCCCGGGTCGGGATGAACTCCGCCCAGCATTCGCAATGGAGCGCCCAGCCCAGCTCGACGTTGCCCGTGGGGCTCACGTCTTCAACCGGGCGGTAGAACTGGAGCCGGGTGCGCAGCCGGCGAGCCCGCATGAGCTTTGCCATCAGGCGAGCGCCGGATCCCGGTCGCGGTGCAGGACGTCGATCACGGCCTGAGACAACGGGTTGTCCTCGCCGTCGTAGAGCGCCCGGATCACCAGCAGGATCGCGGTCTGGACGTGCTCGGGCACGGTGCTGATGGTCCAGCCCCGGTCGAGGGCCGACCCGGCCGGCTGCGGCTTCAGGTAGCCGAGGACGATGCGCGTGCCCTCGGCCATCATGCGTTCGACGTCGGCCTGATCGTCGGTCGTGTCGATGCGGACACGATCCTTGACCATCTGAAGGGAGACGAGCGGGGTCGTTGCCATCAGAAGCGACTCCCGTCCGGGCCGATCTGTGTCAGGTCTTTTCCGGACGGGCCAGGGGCGCCGCGCTCGCCGCGATCCCCGTCCTTGCCGTCCTTGCCGTCGCGGCCCCGCTTGACGCAGAGCTGCCAGTCGTCGCTCGTCTCGGGCTTGGCGATGGTCTCGCGATGGGCGAAGTGCATCGAGCCGCCCAGCGTGACGAGGTCGCCCCACTCGTAACCCTCGCCGGCCTTGAACACGCCGCGGAAGATCGGCCAAGGCACATGGATGTCGGTGGCGTAGGAGATGCCGCCGGGGGCCTCCATGCCGAAGCTCAGGGTGTGCTTGCCGTCATACTCGACGGTGAAATTCTCCGGGCTGAAGCCGTCGCGGCCGGCATCACCCTTCTCGCCCCGGTCGCCCCGAGCCCCTGCCTCGCCGGCGGCCCCGGTGATGCCCTGCGGCCCGTCCAGGCCGCGCTCGCCCTGCGGTCCGGGCATGCCGTCGCGCCCATCGCGGCCAGGGAGGCCAGGGAGGCCGACAGGGCCTTCCGGGCCGGCTGGGCCTACCTCGCCCGCGTCGCCCTTGACGCCGGGCACGCCAGCGACGCCGCTGTCGCCCGGAGGCCCTTCCGGGCCGGCCTGGCCGGCCTGGCCGGGGTCACCTTGGGGTCCGGGCGCCCCGGTGGCCCCGTCGCGGCCAGGGAGGCCGTCAGGGCCGGCAGGGCCGGCCTCGCCGGGCAATCCTTGGGGTCCGGGCGCACCAGCGGCGCCATCGGCCCCAGCAAGGCCCGGGAGGCCTTCAGGGCCGGCAGGGCCGGCCTCGCCGGGCGGTCCTTGGGGTCCGGCCGCCCCGTCCACCCCGTCGCGCCCTGGCGGCCCCGCAGGGCCGACAACGGCCTCCCGCGCTTCGAGTGCGACGATGCGGTCGATCAAGGCTGCGTTTGCCGCCTTGGTCTCCACGAGCTGGGCCTCCAGCGAGACGATCAGGCCGTGCGTCACCTCCAGTGCTTCGGCGACCGAGGTCGCGGAGGCCATGGCCGGGGCGATGGCGCCGCCGACTTCCCTGGAGACATAGATCTTCACTGCGTCGAAGACGGCATCGGCCATCTCGGACACGTCGGTCATTCCCCGAGGCATCAGTCCCGGCCCTCCCTTTTCCCCTGGCAGGACCGGCGGATCGGCGTACCAGCTATTGATCGCGGCGAAGACGCCGGCCGGGCGGCCCTGCGCTGCGGCTCGCCGCAGACACTCGTCCTTGCCCGGATCGATCACGATGAATTCCGCGCCGGCATCGGCGTAGGCCTGGAGCCGGAACGGCTTGGGGTTGGTCGCGATGATCCAAGCGTCGTCATCGAGGCCCGCCATGATCCGGTTGATCGCCGCGACGCGGGCCGACCGAGTGACGAGGCGGATCGAGCCCTCGACATCGTGGTCATCCGGGAAGCCCAGCGCATGAGCGATGGCGTCGTAATCCACGATCACGTCGCCGGCCGAGGCGTGCGCTTCGACATAGGTTGATTTGCCAGCGGTCGGCGGACCGATGACGACGCGGATCATGCCGCCGCCTGGAGAAGCCGCCGCGTCAGACGAGCGGCGAAGCGGGCCGCCACGGTCGGGTCGGCCTCGGGCTCGTCTTCCGGGTCAGCCTGGCCGATCTGCGCTGGCGCGGTTTCGGTCTGTCCGGCTGGCGCGGCCGGGGCCGGCGCCGGCTTGGCGAACGGGTCGTCCCGATCGCGCTTGGCGAGCGCGGCAAGGCTGAAATTCTGCTGCTGCATGTACGGGGTGTCGCCGCCCTCGACCGGGGGCAGGTTGAGCCGCTTCCGGCTCTCGTCCGGCTTCTTGATGCCGGCGCCGATCGCGGTCGCCTCGGCGGCGATCAGCGTCGCCGTGTCCATCCGCAGCAGACCATCGGTGTCGAACTCGGTGCCGTAGGGATCCGGCAGCGCCAGCCCCTCGTCCAGGCACACTTCGATGCTCTCGACGTGGATCTGAAGGCACTGGCTGTAATACTGCTGCGACAGCGCCTCGATGTTGGTGTTGACCGGGGCCGGGCCGATGCCGGCCATGTAGGCCGGGACGCCGAAGGCCGCGCAGACCACCTCGGCGGTCCACTTGAGCTGCTCGATGAGCTGGGCATCGACGGCGTTGACTGCCATGCGCTCATATTTGAGCCCGTCGCCCAGCACCGCGACCTTGCCAACATTGGCGCCGCTATAGTTGGTGTCCCAATGTTGCTTGAGCCGGACTGCCGTCTCGTCACTGATCGCGCCAGGCGCAGTCAGGATGCCGCCCGGATTGGAACCGTTGGCGAAGAACGAGGCGGAATTGTTCTGGATCTTGAGCCCCTGCGCCGCAGCGAGGCCGCAGGCGAAGATCGGCGAGGTGCCGACCAGGGGATGAAAGATCGTGTTCCAGCGGTCGTGGATGATCTCGCGGGCCGGTGCCGTGATCCCGAATTCGAGGCCGGCGAGCCGGTCGGGCGAGAGCTGATAGAAGACCGATCCATCGGTCGAGACCATCGGCTGCACCCGCCAGGGGTCGAGCACCGTGAGCCCGATCACGACGCCGCGCTGGTCGCGCTCCTTGAGGATGTAGGCGTTGCCGTTGATCAGCTTCGACTGGACCCAGCTCTGCATGAACTGGATCCTGGTCTGATACAGATTGGGCTTGCGCAGGACCGGCGAGAACGCCGGGACCGAGACCTCGTGCCAGATCCCGAACGCATCCTCCTGCACCAGCTTGACCCGCATCTTGGCGATGTCGGAGCTGATCAGGGAGATGCAGCGGTAGACCGCGAAATAGCCCAGCACCTCGTCGGTCGACCACTCGACATTCTGCTGCCAAGCCCCGGAAAAGGGCTCGCGGATGATCGGATACCAGCCGCCCCGGTTGTCCGGCGGCCGGAGATTGGTCGGCAGGGCCTTCGTGATCGACAGGCCGAAGATGTTCATCAGTCGTCCACCTTCGTCGAAAGCACGGCGAGCTTCGCTCCAGCTTCGAGGAGGAGGAGCGGGAAGTCGGGGCAGAACGTCTTCCAATCGGCCATGATCGTCGCGACCTGCTCGTCGGTCAGGGGGCCGGGCGAGGTCAGGACGAAGCGGTCGCCAGGGCGCAGATCGACCCGCGTCAGGGCGCCATCGATCTCTGTCACCATTTCCGCGATGGCATGGGCCGCCATCCGGTCAACCGATGGCCCGTTCATGGTCAGTCCTCGGCCCGCATGTCGCGGCGCTGGTATGGGACCGTCTTCCGCTTCGGCTCCGGGCGTTCCGGCTTCTCGGCCGGGGGCTCGGGCTCGGGCTCGGGCTCGGCGATGCGCGCCAGGCGGACCCGGGTCAGCATCAGCGCGGCACGGTCGGTCAGGGCATCGAAGCGGTCGCCAGGGCGCAGCGACCGGTTGCGATAGCGCATGGCGGCAAGAGCGATCAGATCGGGCACGGCGACCTCACTTGTGGCGGAACCAGCTCGGGCCGGTCCGATCAAAGGTCTTGAAGACGGTATTGACCTCGCGACCGTGTCGGATCCGGGATCCGAAGAAGGTCCGCGCGGCATAGTTGAAGCAGCCCATGTCGCTATCGCCGGCCCCGGGCAGCCGCTTGTGATGCGCGTCCGCCTTGGCGTCGAAATAGGTCCCGAGGAGCTTCTGGATGAAGGCGATCACCAGCTCCCGGCGACCGCCGGCCAGGCCGGCGTTGAGGAGGGGGAGCCGGCCGTATTTCTGGATGAAGCCGCGCAGGAAGAGCGCCGGATGGTTCTGGACCATCCATGGGCAGGCGAGCTGGCTCGGCTCGTCGCCGAGGTACAGGTGCTCGCCCATCTTGGGGAAAGGGTTGTTGAGCATCTCCACGTCGGTCGCATCGACGCAGAAGACCTTGCCGATGTCCGGCCGGCTCCGAAGGTATTGGAGGATCGAGATCCATCGCTGCCAATAGGGCGAGATGCTGGCCTCGACCCGGACGTGCTTGACGGTTTCGGTGTCGGGCTGGTCCAGGCAGTTGTGCAGGATGACCAGCTTCGGCCCGGCCAGGGAGTCGATCAGCGGGCGGAGGCTGGAGTAGTCCGGTTCCCAGGCCGCCCCGAGCTTCTGGAGGTCGGGCAGGCCGGCGAAATAACATGTGACGATCACGTCCTCGGTCTCGCGGTACGGGACGAATTCGGTCGAGCCCACGAGGGCCTGATGCAGGGGCCGGTTGACCGCGATCTGGTGGATGCGCTCCTGGCCTCGAACCGTCGAGGTGACGGCGAGGTGCTCGTCGGAGCTGTAGATCAGCCGGTCGCTGTCGGTGACGTCGGCATAGCGGAAGGTGGTCAGCCCGAGATTGTGGATCCTCTCCGAGAGGTTCGGATGCTCCCAACCCCAGCGGCCGAAGACCGGGTTCATGCCGCCGGCCCGCTCCAGGCAGACCCGCTTCAGGTACAGCATGCAGCCCCGGGCATGGCTGTAGGCCGTGATCTTGCTGTCGCGGTAGAGCTGGACGTTGTCCCGGAGGGACGGGCGATCCGCGAAGTCGAGGAAGATGTACATCAGGTGCGGCTCGCCGGACCGGATGTAGGGCAGGTGCCAGTCCGCGACGATCGGATAGGTGTCGTCATCGAACAGGAAGATCTCGTCGCAGTCCTCCAGCAGCTCCAGGCACTTGTTCTTGGCCCGGGCGATCCCGGCGTTGACCTCGAACCGGTGGTCGGCGCCGGGCACGGGAACCGTGCTGGCATCATCGACCACAACGATGCGGGCGCCCGGAGGAGCGAAGCGCCGGATCTCGACCATCGTGCGGTCGAAGACCTCGCGCCGGTTGTGGGTCGTGACCCCGATCCCGACCTTCATTCGGTGGCGCCGGCCAGGTGGCCCACAGAGCTGTAGGGGTTGCGCCGGCCCCAGCGGTAAAGGTGGAACAGGTACAGGCCCAGCGCGACCCCGAGCTGGCCGCCGGCCGCCCGCACGTCGCCGCAGAACCGCTGATCGAACAGGAGCGACCGCTCAACGAAGGGGTGCGCCCGCCAGACCCGCTTCGGGAAGATCAGGCACATGCCGGCCAGGACGCCCGCGCGGAGCGGCTGGACGAGGGGGCCGTGCTCTTCCCAGCGTTGGAGAGCGATGTCCCGGTGGCGCCCGATGTCGGCCTCGTCGCTGAAGAGGCCGCCATGGAGCTGAAGGGGCGAGCGCAGCCGATTGGTCATGGCCCCGATCACGGAGAAGGCATCTCCGTGCGCGGCCACGACCTGCTCAACCTGCTCGCCCCAGCTCGGCGACAGCCAAAGGGTGTCGCCATCGCGTAGGCAGACCCAGGCATCGTCGGGAAGGAGATCGACGAAGGCGTTGAGGCCTCCGCCGATGTTCCCGGTCTGCCAGGGGGTAGAGTGGAAGATCACGATCAGGTGGTCGGGGTGTAGCTGGCCCCGGTGATGCGGGCCACGGAGTCGACCCGGCGCTTCTGCCAGTTGATGAACCGCTCGGCGCGCAGGCCGATCGAGTTGGTCTGCCACAGCGAGACCAGCGAGGTCGCGGCAACGGTCGGCGAGCTGGAGTTGGTCGGGTTGTCGAGCATCTCCAGGGAAGCCTCGCGGCTGGCGTCGATCACAACCTGCCCATCGTCGGCGAGGTAGATCTGATCCGCCGCGACCAGGATGATGTTCCCGGCCGGGGCATACTGCGAGGTGATGACCGGCACGCCCTCCAGAGAGCCGCCCTTCGGGCCGATCCCCGGGAACTCCGGCTGCCCGAGCGGGGTCTTCACCCGAGCGATCTGCTGGGCGAGGATCTCGGACATGATGAAGACCGCGTTCGCCGTCGAGAGGTTGGCGGTGATGAAGGCGGTATACAGCGCGTCGAGATCCGAGGCGACATCGCCGGTCGAGGCGATGCCGGCGACGCCGTTGGTGATCGACGCCGGGCTCACATTGGCCGCAGCCGCCTTGGCCGGGTCAACGAAGTCCAGGTCCAGCCGCGCCCGGATCGCATCGGCGAGGGCGTTGCGGACCAGGGTGTCGGCCGAGGGGTTGGAGAAGCGCACCAGTTCCTCGGTCAGGACGGAGATCGCCGCGACCTTGGCCCAGCGCAGCTCGATCTGGTCAAAGTCGAACTTGGTCAGGGGCTTCGGCTTGCCCTCGCCGACCCAGTAGGCATTGCCGCCGCTGGTCTGAGCCGGGATCTTGATGTTGAAGGGCACGTTGAACAGCGAGGGGATGCCACCCGCGCCGAACTTGCCGATGATCGTGGTCGGGCGCAGGAACTCGATGAAGTCGCCCGCGAAGGTCTGGTAATCGACCAGCGGGCCAGCCCAAGTCGGATCGGTGGTCGTGCCGGCGGCCACGGCGGCCTTGAGCACGTTGTGGATGCGGGGATTGTCCGGGTAGATGTTCCGGGCGATCTCCAACGCCTGCTGCGGGTTACCCTTGGCAGCGGCCAGGGTCTTGACGTAGCGGGCGAACTCGATGCCCGGGGGCAGCTTCACGTCGCGGACGATGACGATCGGGCTCTGCGAGCGGGCGTCGGCTGCGGACCGGGAGTCGGTCACGATGACCGGCTTGGCGGCCAGGGCGTTGACGGCCTCCTGATTGTGGAGGCGGACGAGATGGGCGTCGATCGACTTCACGTCGTCGGCGAGCCCGTCGTACTCATCCTCCTGAGCCTGATCGAGGGTCGCTTCCTCCTCGCCGGCCTTGTTCATGATGTCGCCCATCCGGGCGGCCTTCGCGGCGCGAGTCGCCTCGAAAGAAGAGATCTGTTCTGCGATGGTCCTCGGCATAGCCTTGGCCCCTTTCTTCGCGGTCTGTTTCAGGGTTCCCGAGGCGCCGGGCTGCACGGTCTGGCCGACCGAGAGATCCGAATGGCCTGTCGCGGCCCGGACCTCGGTGTCGACCGATCGAATGGTGTCTATGGTTGCGTCGGCATTGGCCGGGATCGTCACGAGTGACAGCTCCAACCATTCCCACGTCTTGAAGCGCGTCCCGCCTTCGATGAACTCGCGGTCCAGGGCGCGGAAGCCGATGCTCACGGCCCGCACGAGGCCGGCCTTAACGCTCTGCCAGGCCTCGTCCACACGGTCCTTGAGGATCCCGGGGTCGGTGATGCGGGCGATCACAGCGCGGAAGGGAATGCCGTCCTTGGTCGGCTTGGCGAACTCGACATGCCCGACCGGCTGCGATGCGTTGTGCTGCCAGAGTAGGGGCATCGGCAGGGCGAACTTGGCGCCCATGGGCTCGACCACGTCGCCGATGCGGTCAGGCCGGGGCGTCGAGGCGATGCCCTCAATGACGCGCGCTTCGTCGTTGACCGAGCGCACCGTGAGGACGCTATAGGCCCGATCGAGTTTCGGCATGGACGGCTCCCCAAACGAAAGGGGCGACCCGAAGGCCGCCCCAGCCGCCGGTCGCACCGGCGGTTACTGCGTGTTACCGATCGTCGGCAAACCGGAGGAGTTGCCGACGATCGGTAACGCGATCAGTGATTTCCTATGACCGGCGGCTACCGGGTGACGTGCTTGCAGGCCCAGAACACGGCCTCTTCGATCTTGGTCTGCGCGAGGCTCAGCTCGCGGGAGCCTTGCCGGTCGCCCTCCGGGCTGGTCTGGCCGATGCCGTGCAGGCAATTCAGGAACTCGAGACCGAGATCCTTGACCATTTCCATCTGCGCTTTCTCGTCATCGGAAAGCACCCGGTAGGAATGGCGCATCACGTTGTTGACGGTGCGCCGATCGGAGGTGCTGTCGAAGGTCTCGGCCATGGTCGCTCCTAGACGAAAAGCATTTGGTAGGACGGGATCACGACCCGCTGAAGGTCCCGGGCCTTGAGCCCGACCGCCATGGCGCAGGCGACCGCGCCGTCGATCCGGAACCGGGTCGCGCTCTTGTCCAGCTTGCGGTTCCCGGCCGGGTCTTGGACCGCCATGGCGTTGGCGACGCAGAAGGCGAGGACCGGGTTGCCGTTGTGGGCGAACCGCCGCTGGAGGATGGAGATCTCCCAGGCGTCGATTGCGGGGCTCATGTCCCGGAAGCCCTGGCCCCATGGGCAGAGCCGCAGGGCGCCGGGGATGGGCTTGTCGTCGTCGGTGTAGCCCCGGAGCCCGATGCGATCGAACTCCCGGAGCAGATCCTTGATGCGCCATCGGTCGTAGGCCAGCCCGACCACGTCGTAGTCGTGGGCGATCTCGGCGATGCGCTCGGCGACGTAGCCGTAGTCGATGGCTCGGCCTGGCGGAGCATCAATCCACCCCTGGTCCTTCCATAGGCTGTAGGGCGCCCGGTCCCGAAGCTCGTGCTCCTTGATCAGGCCTCCGGGCTTCCAGAACCAAGCCGCTACACGGTCGCCGCTGTCCGCCGAGCAGGCCACCAGGGCCGTCAGGTCGGTCGTGCTGGAAAGGTCGAGCGCGAGATAGATCCGCTCGCCGGGCTGGAGGCCCTCGTCGCTCAGGCAGGCCTCCCATTCCGAGCGGGGGATCAGGGGGCTTTGGCTGTCGACCCGTTGGTTCAGGTAGAGGTTGCGGAAGGTGCTCTCGAACGATGGCATACGGGACGCCCGTGCCGCAGCCGCGCGCATATCCTCCAGCGACCGGAAGTCGTCCAGAGCCGGATTTGCGAGCGGCCAGACGCTCTCGTCGTAAATGTCTTCGACGTCGTCGGGCAGGGCGTAGAGGTGGCAGACGATCGTGGGGTCTTCGGCCCGGAGCCCGTCATCGATCAGTTGCGAAAGGACATGGGTCGGATCATTGCTCTGCGTCGAGATGACGATGAACAGGGGCTCCTCACGGGCGCCCATGCCGCTGTCGAGGGCATCGTAGAGAGCCCGGTTCTTGCTCTGCGCCAGCTCGTCATAAACGACGACGCTCGGGTTGAGCCCCATCTTGGTCCCGGCCTCGGCCGAGATTGCCCGGTACAGGCTGCCGTTCTTCCGGCTGACGATCGTCTTCGTGCTCTCCACGATCTCAAGCTGGGCTCGGCGCTTCAGCTCGGGATCCGCCTCGATCATCTGGCGGCAGACTTTGAAGACCTGCGCCGCCTGCTCGCGCTCGTTGGCGGCGCTGTAGATCTCGCCGTTTCGGACCGCCTCGGGGCCGGCCAGGTGGGCCAGCACCAGGGCGGCGATCAGGGCCGTCTTTCCGTTCTTCCGGGCGATCGAAAGGATGCCGCGCCGGACGACGCGCCGCCACTTCCGCCCCTTGAAGGTGTGGGGCTCATAGATCGCCTGGACGAACCGGCGCTGGAAAGGCCGCAGCCGGAACGGCCTGCCCTGGCCTACGCCGGACGGGACGATCAGGCATTCGATGAACTTGCGGACCCGCTCGGCTCGCTCTGCCGACCGCCGAAGATTAGGCAAGCAGGCCGTCGAACTTGGATCCGTCGTCCAGCGGGCCGGCGGCGATGCGCGAGCGGGCGGACGGCGTCATGCCGAATTCGCAGGCATACCGGACCATGTCCGCAGCGGCCTTGTGAGCGGTGCCCACGAGCGGGTTCTGGATGGCGTTCCCGTTGCTGGTCTTGATCATCAGACCGCCGGTCAACAGGTCACGTTTCGCCATCTCCGCGATAGCACTCTCCGCCTGCACCCAGCGGCCATAGGCTTGGCAGTAGGCAGCGAGCGCCGCCCGGTCCAGGCCGGTCAGCAGCCCAAGGGCACCCAGCTCCTCCGAGACCCGCATCCATTCGATCGCGGCGACCGTGGTCAGGCACTCGGGGGGATCGGGGATGCGGTTTTCCGGCTTGGGCTCCCGAGGGTTGATCGGACGCTTGCCCGGGTTGCCCATGATCAGCTTGAGCGCGGTCGGCTTGGCGGAGGATCGGAGTTTGCTCATGGATGGTCTCGAACAGCCGCCGGACGAGATACGATCGGGCGAGGGAAACGAGCGTGAAGATCACGCCGATCAGGGCGTTCTGCGCCAAGCTGGCGTGAAGCCCGACCAGCGGGAAGGCCACGATCTGCGTTGCGAGGGCGACGATGTATCCGATCGCCGTTGAGGTGCAGGCCTCGATCAGGGAGAGTCGGCGGCTCTGCATTCGGCCTGGCCGAGCTTCAGTTGAGGGTCGCCGCCAGCTCGGGATGCGTCGGCGGCTGCGACCGCCGCTCCGTAACGGCGTCGAACGTCTCGTTCGTCCCTTCCAGCCGGGCAGACTGGCCGGTGAACTCCTGCCACCGCTTAACGATCACGTCGACGTAGGCCGGGTTCAGCTCCAGGCCGTAGCCGAGCCGGCCCATCATCTCGGCCGCGATGATCGTCGTCCCGCTGCCGAGGAAGGGGTCGTAGACGGCTTGCCCATTTGAGCTGTTGTTCTCGATGGGCCTGCGCATGCACTCGACCGGCTTTTGCGTACCGTGATCCCATGTCTTCTCGTGACCATGGTTGCCGAAGCTGTTGTTGTTCGAGATCGCCCAGACCGTGGTCTGCTTCCGATCCCCGCAGTAGTGGCCCGTCTTGCCCTTGCGCACGGCATACCAGCAGGGCTCGTGCATCCAATGGTAGTCGCCCCGGGAGAGCACGAAGTGCTGCTTGACCCAGATGATCTGCGACCGGAGCTGGAAACCTTCCGCCGCGAGGCTGTCGGCGACCGTGTGGGCATGGGCGCCGCCGTGCCAGACGTAGGCGACCTCGCCGGGGAACAGAGCCCAGGCCGGCGCCCAGTCCGCCCGCTCGTCGTTCATGACCTTCCCGGTGGCCCGCTTGAAGCCCATGTCGATGCCGTTGCGCCAAGCCGGGTCGTAGTTCACGCCATAGGGCGGGTCCGTGACCATCAGATGCGGCTTCACCCCGGCGAGGAGCCGGGCGACCGTGTCGGCGTCCGTGGCATCGCCGCAGACGACGCGGTGCCCGCCAAGGATCCACAGGTCGCCCGGCAGGGTCGCCGGTATCGCCGGCTCCTCTGGCACTTGATCCGGGTCCGTGAGACCCGAATTGCCGCCCCCCGACAGCTTTGCCAGCTCCTCCTCCGACCAACCCATCAGGGGCAGATCGAAGCCCATCGCCTCCAGGTCGACCAGCTCCAGCTTGAGCAGATCCTTGTCCCACTCGGCGTTCTCGGCGAGCTTGTTGTCGGCCAGGACGTAAGCGCGCTTCTGCGCCTCGGTCCAGCCGACCGCCACCATGACCGGGGCGTCTTTCATCCCCAGGCGCTGCGCCGCCATGACCCGGCCGTGCCCGGCGATGATGCCGCCGGCCTCGTCCACGAGGATCGGATTGGTCCAGCCCCACTCCCTGATCGCCGACATGATCTGACCAACCTGCTCGTCGCTGTGCTTCCGGGCATTCCGGGCATAGGGCACGAGCCGGGTCAGATCCCAGCGTTCGACCTTGTCCGCCGGCCAGGGCCGGGTCGGCTGGGCTTCGATGACTGATGGCATCCGGTCGGCCTCAAGGTCTCAGAGGGGTCGTCGCAAGCACGGAGGGGGTTAGATCCGGGTTTAACCCGGGTTAAAATCGGGGCTGGAGCCGCTGAAATATTTTCCGCGCCCATGTCCGAGCCCTGGAAAGGCCAGGGAAACCGCCAATTTCTGCTGATGGCGCGCGGCGGCTGCTGGAGGTCGCCCGTCTTTCATTGCGGCCGGACCAGCTAAGCCATTGATTTCATTGGCCCCCGGTCGTTTTACTGCGGCGTCTAAAAGGAGAG
>Ga0193743_1000374_pt1 | contig 35376 bp, 32 predicted proteins | sample L2c2metaG_FD_143038 | JGI IMG/M metagenome (GOLD analysis project Ga0193743, IMG submission 143038) | Soil microbial communities from a riparian zone of the East river system, Colorado, United States - L2c2 | ecosystem: Environmental > Terrestrial > Soil > Riparian zone | place: USA: East River... | reverse complement strand
TAGGGAGGGAGACCGCAGGCTGGCCCAATTGCCTGCAGTCGCGTGCCGGTCCGGCGCGCCCACGTGGGCCCTGCAGTGGCGCAAGCCGCCGCAGCGGAAACCTCCGGGTAGGTCGCTGATGAACGCCGGCAGCAATGCCGCGTCTAGAGGAATGGCCGTCCTCGACAGAATTCGGCTTACAGGCCCGCCTGCAAAGTTTTCTTCCCGCCCTGGTACCCCCGCTCCATCAAACGGGCTTACCATGGCGTACCGGAATGTGCCCGGCTTCTTGAGCGATGGGGCATATCCATTGGGGAGGGAACATGCATCTGCTGTGGGAGGCGATCATTGGGCTCATCGTCGGCGCTCTCGCCAAGTTCATCATGCCGGGCAAGGATCCAGGCGGCATCATCGTCACCATGCTGCTCGGCATCGCGGGTGCGCTGCTGGCCGGCTGGCTTGGAAAAATGCTGGGCTGGTACCGGGAAGGCCAAGGCGCAGGCTTCATCGCATCGCTGATTGGTGCGCTGATCCTGCTGTTTCTCTACCGGCTCATCCGAGGCAAAGCAGCCACAACGTAAAGACTTTCTATGGGCTACGCGTCAATTTTCCTCGTCATTCTGTTTATCGCGATTGCTTGCCCCATTGTCGCCATGCACGGCCTGAGGCGAAATCGAAGCAAACGGAAAACCTCAAACTGATCTCCAAAAAGAAGGCCCCGGCATACCGGGGCCTTCTTACTTCCGCGCTCCGTAGGCTGTCTTCGACTTGGAGCTTTTTTGAGCGAACAGTATCAAGCCGCTTTGTTTGACTTGATCAGCCCATTCGGGTTCAGCACAAACTTCTTTGCCGCCCCCTTGTCGAAGTCCTCGTAGCCCTTGGCCGCCTGGTCCAGCGGAATCACCGTTGCGTTCACGATCTTCGCAATCGGCAGCCGGTCATGCAGAATGGCCTGCATCAACTGCCGGTTGTACTTGAGCACCGGCGCCTGCCCGGTGTGAAAGTGCAGCGACTTCGACCAGCCTTTGCCGATCCGCAGCTTCAGCATGCCTTTCTTGGCGTCCTCATTCACGCCGCCCGGATCTTCCACCACATACAGACCCGGAATCCCCAGCCCGCCGGCGACAAAGGTGATCTCCATCAGCTCATTCAGCACCGCGGCCGGCGCCGCGTCGCCCTTCGATCCGTGCCCGCTGGCCTCGAAGCCCACGGCGTCCACCGCTGCATCCACCACCGGCTCGCCCAGGATCTGCGCGATCTGCTCGCCCAGCTTGTCGTGCTTCGAGATATCCACCGTCTCAAAGCCCACCTTCTTCGCGTGCGCCAGCCTCTCCGCCTGGCGGTCGCCGATGATGACCACCGCCGCGCCCAGAATCTGCGCGCTCGCCGCCGCGGCCAGTCCCACCGGGCCTGCACCGGCGATGTAAACGGTCGAGCCAACCCCCACGCCCGCAGTCACAGCGCCATGGAAGCCCGTCGGCAGAATGTCCGAGAGCATGGTCAGGTCGGTGATCTTTTCCATCGCCCGCGCCTTGTCCGGAAACTTCAGCAGGTTGAAGTCGGCATAGGGCACCAGCACATACTCCGCCTGGCCGCCCACCCAGCCGCCCATATCCACATAGCCGTAAGCTCCGCCGGGCTGCTGCGGGTTCACGTTCAGGCACACGCCCGTGTTGCGTTCGCGGCAGGCCCGGCATCGACCGCAGGCCACGTTGAAGGGCACAGACACCAGGTCGCCGACGTTGAGATACTCCACATCCTTGCCCTTCTCGATAATCTCGCCGGTAATCTCGTGGCCCAGCACAATGCCTTTGGGCGCCGTGGTGCGTCCGCGCACCATGTGCTGGTCGGAGCCGCAGATGTTGGTGGAAACGATGCGCAGAATCACGCCGTGCTCGATCGCTTTGCCCCGCGGATTCTGCATCTTGGGGTAATCGATCGACTGCACTTCCACTTTGTTCGGGCCCAGGTAGACAACGCCATGATTCGAAGCCATGGGAACTGCTCCTTTCGGGTAAAAAGGCGGGGCGCTGCGCGAGGCGTTCCGTAGCGTCGACGGGGAAAGATCCAGGCAACCGCCGGGAAATCTCAGGAAATAAATTGTGGGAAGGCCGTCACGCCGGATTGGTCATTCAGACGCGCCACTCGCCCATCTCTCCCATTGGAGAGGCAAATGGCACTGGAACGTTGCCCCATGCATCCGCCGGGGAACCCTTTGACTGCTAAACTCGTTTCCTACATTCAGGCCAAACCTATGGCATTCCGAGAAGCCATCCGCATCGCGCTGCAGTCGCTCTGGGCGAACAAGCTGCGTTCCATCCTCACGCTCATCGGTATGGTCATCGGTGTGGCCTCGGTCATCATGGTCATGACGCTGGCGGCCGGCGCCAACAAATTCGTCGCCACCAAGGTCTACGGCTATGGGGCGGACGTCTTTACCGCCTCCAAGCAGCCCTCCGTCGTTTTCAGCGACGCCGAGTACACCAAGTACCAGAAGCGCAAGGATCTGAAGTACGAAGCCTATGAGGCCATCGCGGAGCGCTGCGAAGCCTGCACCAGCACCGGCGCCATGGCCAATGCCACCGGCTCGGTGGTCTACGGCGCCCACTCCGCCACCGACATCGACATCCGCGGCTGGACTGCCGAGATGCCCTCCATCTACGACATCAATATCGAGCGCGGCCGCGCCTTCACTCCCGGCGAAGAGAAGCGCCGCATACACGTCGCACTCATCGGACCCGACATCGTCGATAACCAGATGGGCGGGGAGGACCCCCTCGGCAAGGAGATCCGCGTCGATGGCGAGCACTACACCGTCATCGGCGTGGGTGAGCGCAAGGGCAAGACCCTCGGCCAGAGCCAGGACAACTGGGTCGCCGTCCCGCTCACCACCTTCCTAGACACCCACGGCGCCAACCGCAGCCTCACCCTCTATGCGCGCGCCAACGGCGTTGGCGATCCGCTGGAAGTGGCGTCCGATCAGGTGCGCGTCATCCTGCGCTCCCTCCGGCACGACCCGCCGGGCGGCGAAGACAGCTTCTCCGTTGACACCAATCAGACCTTCGTCGGCATCTGGCAGAGCATCAGCTCCAGCTTCTTTGCCGTCTTCGTCTCGCTCGCCGCCATCTCGCTGGTCGTCGGCGGCATCGTCATCATGAACATCATGCTGGTCAGCGTGACGGAACGCACCCGCGAAATCGGTGTGCGCAAGGCGCTCGGCGCGCGCCGCAGCGACCTTATGTCGCAGTTCCTCATCGAGTCAGCCACCATGTCCTTCGTCGGCGGCGTCGGCGGGGTCCTGTGCGGCATCACTCTCGCCAAGCTCATCACGCTGATCATTGGCTTCCCCTCCGAAATCCAGATCTGGTCTGTGGCGCTGGGCCTGGGGGTGGCCACCTCGGTGGGCATCTTCTTCGGTGTCTATCCCGCGCGAAAAGCGTCGATGTTGGACCCCATCGTCGCGCTACGGTCGGAGTTATAGCGGAAAGTTTTTCAGGAGCAATCGATGCGGTTGATTGATGCGAAAGAAGCGGTGAGGATGGCGGTGGACACGCTGCGTTCGAACAAGCTGCGCTCCGGGCTCACCATTCTCGGCATCATGATCGGCGTCAGCACGGTCATCCTCATCTCCTCCGTCATCAACGGCCTCACCTACAACGTCAACGACCTCATCAAATCGCTCGGCACCAACATCTACTGGGTCTTTCGTTTCCCCGTCTTCGGCAACCGGCCTACCCAGGAGATGCTGGCCCGCAGGCAGCTCACCTACGAAGATGCGATCGCGCTGCGCGAACTGCCGCACGTTCTCGCCGTCGATCCCTCGCAGCAGTACCGCTCGCCCACCGGCCGACTCGGCAGCTTCTCGCTCAAGTACAAGAATCGCAAGGTCACCAACACTATCCTCGAGGGCGACTCCGAGCAGCAGCCGCTGGTCTATGACATCGATATGGCACAGGGCCGCTTCTTCACCGATGAGGAAGAGAAGCGCCGTGCCAATGTTGTCGTGCTGGGCCACGATGCCGCGGAAGAGCTCTTCGCCCAGGAGTCCGCTCTCGGCAAAGAGGTCGAGATCGAAGGCGACGTCTTTACCGTGATCGGCGTGCTCGCCAAGCAGAAGCAGGTCTTCGGCGGTGGTAAGAACCCGGAAGACAACGCCGCCCATTTCCCCCTCTTTACCTTCCGCAAACTGCATCCGGAGATCCTCGACTACTGGATCACCGTGAAGTACGACGACGCGAAGAACAAAGTCGCGGTCGAAGACGAGATTCGCGATATGCTGCGCCGCCGCCGCAAGGTGCGCCCGGATCAGCCGGACAACTTCGCCATCTTCACTTCGGACGGCCTGCTTGAGCTGTGGAACTCGCTCACCGGCGGCCTCTTCATCTTTCTCGTCGGTGTCTCCAGCGTCGGCCTCATGGTGGGCGGTGTTGGCGTCATGAACATCATGCTGGTCTCGGTCACCGAGCGAACCCGGGAGATCGGTGTGCGCAAAGCCCTCGGCGCCACCCGCCGCACCATCATGCTGCAGTTCACGCTGGAAGCCATGACGCTCTGCGCCTTCGGCGGCATCATTGGCATCCTCATCGGCGCGCTGCTGACCTTGCTGCTCAAGCTGATCCTTGGCTCGGTGCTGCCCGCACAGATGTCCGTCATCTGGGCCATGACGGCGTTTATCGTCTCCTGCGTCATCGGCCTGGTCTTCGGCATCTACCCCGCCTGGAAAGCCGCCACCCTCGACCCCATCGAAGCGCTGCGCTACGAGTAGGCCAGAAGATTTCGCTGTCATCTTGACGCAGCGAAAAACCCGCACTCTGTCCGCATCCCCACCAATCGTGTGCCCCATGTCCCTGTGTCGGAACATGAGATAAAGTCAGGTAGCCCCAACCCCCAACCCCACAACACGCGCCAAAGGCGCCTCTGCCTGGATGGCAGATCCCGCCGCAGGCGCAATCGCCCGGACGGCCAGTCCCAATTCCTTGAACGCTCTGCTCATCGCCACCATTGTCGCCGGCATCACCACTGTCCTCGCCTGGGCAGGCATCGGCTACTACCTCCTCGCCCTGTGGAGCGCGCGCTCCTTCGTTCATAGCCTCCGCCATCCGCGGCCCGCCTACACCCCCGGCGTCAGCATCCTCAAGCCGGTCCACGGCCTCGATCACGAGATGTATTCCGCCTTCGCCAGCCACTGCCGCCAGGAGTACGCAGGCGAGTACGAAATCCTCTTCGGAGTCAGCGCGCTCGACGATCCTGCCCTCACCGCTGTTCGCCAGCTCCAGGAGGAGTTCCCCAGCCACGCCATCCGCATCGTCGAGTGTCCCGAGTCGCTGGGCGCCAATGGCAAGGTCTCGAACCTCGTCCAGATGGTGCCGCACGCACGCTATCCCTACATCGTCATCAATGACAGTGACATCGTCGTCTCGCCTCACTATCTGGCGACCGTCATGGCGGGATTCGCGCCGTCACCGCTGCGTGATCGCTCCGTCGGCATGGTCACCGCGCCCTATCGCGGCCGCGCCCATGGCCTGCCGCGGCAGGAGCCGACCATCGGCTCGCGCATGGAGGCGCTCGGCATCTCCACTGACTTCATCCCCGGTGTACTCACCGCGCGGCGCATCGAAGGCGGCATCCACTTCGGCCTCGGCTCCACGCTCGCTGTCTCCCGCGAGGCATTGGACCGCATCGGCGGCCTCGCGCCGCTGGTCGACTACCTCGCCGACGACTACGAACTCGGCGCACGCATCGCCGCCGCAGGCTACGCCGTTGAGCTCTCATCGGAAGTCGTCGAGACCTGGGTGCCACCCTACGACGTAGCCGGATTTTTTGCGCATCAACTGCGCTGGTCGCGCTCCACCCGCGACTCGCGCCGCTGGGGCTACGCCGGACTGGTCTTCACCTTCGGCCTGCCCTGGGCCTTCCTGAACCTCATCGCCGCCGGTCTCAGCCTGGAGAGCATTGCGCTCTTCGTCCTCGCCCTGCTGGTGCGCGTGGCCCTCGCGCTCGTGGTCGGTGTCGGCATCCTTCGCGACATGCAGGTGCTGCGCGATCTGCTGCTGCTGCTGCCCCGCGACCTCATCGCGCTCTTCCTCTGGATCTGGAGCTTCGCCGGCGACACCGTCACCTGGCGCGGCGAGCGCTTCCTGCTCAAGCGCGGCAAATTGACCCGCCTCGACACTCCGGCGACACCCGCCTGACGCGAGATCAAGTCTCCGCCAGAGCATCGAAGCACCGGGTAGAGTCCTTATCCCGCCGGCATCAGGTAAAACATCACACCGAGCATGCAATAGACCGCCAGTAGCTGGACGCCTTCCATCCAGTTCGCTTCGCCGTCCCCGGCGACCTGGCCGTGGATCATGATGGCGACCACGAGAGCCAGCAATTCCACCGGCGTAAATACCAGGTCCATCGGTCGCGGCCCCATGCCGTGGCTCAGCAGCACCAGCGCGGGGGCCACGAAAAGCGCGATCTGCATGCTGGAGCCGCTGGCGATTCCCACGCTTAGATCCATGCGGCCACGCATCGCCGCCCGGATGGCCGAGGTAGCCTCCGCCGCATTGCCGGCGATGGCGATCACAATGATGCCGGCGAACAGGTCACTCATGTGCATGGCATGCGCCGCCGCTTCGATCGAGCCCACCAGCACTTCGCCCATCACGGCGATGCCCAGCGCGCTCACCGCGAGCATCGAACCGGCCATCGTCGCGCTCCAGCGCGCGGTCTCGCCTGTATCGTGCGGTGCAGAGAGAAGGTCGCGGTGCGTGCGCAGCGTGAACAGCAGGCTGAGCACGTAGGTCACCAGCAGGATGATGGAGAACTCCAGGCTGAGATCGGCTTCGTGGCTGCGCGCACCGCTGCCGCCCAGCAAGTGATATGCGGCCGGAAAGATCAACCCGACGGCTGCCAGGGTCATCATGGTGGCGCGCGAACGCGCCTGCAGCGGGTTGAACCGCAGCACGCGCTCCCGCATCCCGCCGGCCACCATCGAGATGCCCAATGTCAGCAGCAGGTTCATCAGGATGGAGCCGGTGATCGAGGCCTTCACTACGTTCTGCAGCCCATGCCGCAGAGCGAAAAAACCGATCACCAGCTCGCCTGCATTGCCGAACGTGACATTCAGCAGCGCGCCCAGGCTCGCGCCCGTGTGCATCGCAAGCTGCTCCGTGGCCTCGCTCAGCACCCGCGCCAGCGGCACCATCGCGAGTGCGGAGAGCAGAAAGATCCAGGTATCGCTCAGGTGCGTGAAGTGCCGCAGCAGAACGGTGACCGGCACCAGCACCAGCAGCCAGCTCACCCGGCTCTCCGCGAAGAATGCGAACGGCTTCTGCTGGCTGGGCGTCTTGCTCATGGGGTATCGTCGCGCATTCCGGGCTGGTTGGAAAGCGTGATCCGGCATGCGGCAGAAGCTGCCTGCTTAACTCAGAGTCAAACCTTGGTCGCGCTCACCATGCAATACACCAAAGGACCAAGCGGCGAGCTCACCAGTGGCAACAGCACCGGCGCCAGCACATTGTTCCATCGCGCGCGCGTCATCTTCCGCTTGCCGAACAGCACATCGCGAATCAGGAACTCGAGTGTCACCCACGGAATGTGAAACGCCGACGGCGCCACACGAAACTGGCACTCCTCCACCCGGATATCGCGGAAGCCGAGCAGCCTGAGCTGCGCCTCCACGCGATCGAGTTCGCCCCACGATTCAATCACCCAGCATTCGCACATCTTGTCGAAGATGCGCCGCTGCACCGGGTGCATGTGGTTGCCGCTGCGCAGAAAGCCATCGACCATCACCAGCCGCCCACCAGGGCGCAGCAGACGATGCGCCTCCTTGAGGAACGCCGTCTTGTCCGCGCCATGCGCATGGTAGGCGCTCTCGATCGCATACGCGGCGTCGAAGGATGCAGAGGGGAGCCGCGTCTTCTCATAATCCAACTGCGCTATCTCGATGCGGTCGCCATGCGGCGTCGCCGCATTTCGGTCGCGCGCCTGCTCCACCTGCCACGGCACGCGCGTCACTCCGGTCAGCGACGCCAGCGGCAGCCGCCGCGCCAGGCTGCGCAGGGTCGCGCCCAGTCCGCAGCCAAGGTCAATCACCCGGCTCTCCCGCTTCGGATCGATCGACAGCCGCTCCAACACCTCCACATTCATCTGCTCCAGCATCGGCTCGCGGTCCAACGGGTTCATGCCCCAGCGGTAGTAGCCGAAATGCATGTTGAACTCGCGGCTCCACGCGGCATAGTCCGGGCCTGCTTCCGAGTAGTACTCCTCCAGTCCAACCTTCTCCGGCTTTGCGGTTGCGACAGCATTGTCCACGTGGTCCAGCAACACAGCGGCGCGAGATGGGCTCATGGCTTTGGCCCTTTCTTTCTGCTTATTGGAAGGAGGCGCGTGATGCCGGCGCCGGTCCGCAGCAGCGAGCGCAGCGTCGCCGGCGGCAGCTTCTTCATCTCGCTGTACCAGTCGTGCATCTCCTGCATGAACTCCGTCATGGAACGAATGCGTGCGGCGGTCTCCGGCTGCGCAGCGCGTCCCGCCTGTGCCTCCGCCGCGCAGCGGTGCAACACCGCCAGTGTCGGCTCAATTTCGCGCTCCACCCGCTGCTCAATCACCGTCATGAACAGCTCCCAGACGTCGCGCGAAGTCTGGAAATAGTCGTGGCGGTCGCCCATGCGATGAGCGAAATGCGCCAGCTTCCAGTTCTGCAGCTCCTTCAGGCTGTTGCTCACATTCGATCGCGCAACGGAGAGCGTCTCCGCAATCTCCTCCGCTGTCAGCGGCTCGGGCGACAGATAGAGCAGCGCATGCACCTGGGCGACTGTGCGGTTCACGCCCCAGCGTGTGCCCATCTCGCCCCAGTGCAGAACGAAATCCCGGGTGGCTCCTGCGAGTTCCATGTGTCGTTTATATCAGATATTTCTGTCACAACAGAAATATCTGATATGTCGGACATAGTGGTCCCAATCTGGAACTCCTCGGCCTTCCACTTCGAGAAATCTGCCAAATCACCCCATCCAATTTGCTAGCCTTGAAATAGGGGAAATACACGGCTGGGCGCTTTCCGGCAGCTGCAGCCCTAAGTCCTTTCGCAAGAAGAATTTACATGTAACTCACTTTGAAATGAGTGGATTACGAGCCGGGAACGAGAGTGCCCTAAAAATAGAGCAAAACTGAAGGCGTAAGTCCTTCCATTGGACGAATTTAGCTGCAAGTCTTTTGGAATGACGATTTTGGCCCCCGGAGTGCTGCCTAAGTCAAAGCAACCAAATGGCTTACCGGCAAGCCTCCCGCACCGGGAGGGGGGAGGGTAGGCCACTACGTTACCCTCGTCGACGGACCAAACAAGCCTCAAGGCCGGTTAGAGAGCACAGCCTTCCCGCCCGACTCGGCGAGAGTGAAGATCGCACCCGGCAGATGTGGCGGCTTTGCGGCATCGGTCAGCAGGAAGACCCGCCGCGGTCCGCTCCATAGCCGGCCAACCGAAGCATCGTCGTCGAAGATTGCGGGCGCGTCGGAAAAGAACGATCCGTACCAGAGATTCGAGCTGCGGCCATTGAGAATCCGCACCTGCCGCTGCAGGTAGAAGCCCAGCGTCGAGCCGCTCTCGTACTCGCCGTTCAGCACGATGACATCGTCGGGCTCAAGCCGCGGACGGATCGCACCCGCTAGCGTGGCCGATGACAGCACCGGCGAAAACGTAACCAGTGCCATGTGCGTTGCAACCAGGAACAGCACGCCGCCGCCGGCGAGCATACCGATCGCTGCATGCCTGCGGCCGGCACGCCGCAACAGCAGATGTCCGCCGGTGCTCACGAACAAGGCCACCGCAGTCAACAGCAGCGGCACACGGAAGAACGCCATCGCCCGCGTGCTCAGGTCGAGGAAGTGTCCGAAGGAGAGCGCGTAGTCGCCGGGATTTGTGCTGAGCGCCGCCGCCAGATCGCCACGCGGCGCAGAGGAATGCCGCGCGAAGAACAGGGCAACCGCAGCACCGCAAGCGCCCACGGCAAACAGGAACCATGCGATGCGCATACGCCGCGTGGTGTCCGCTGCATCCTCGGCCAACCAGCCGCCGACGAGTAGCGCGAGCGCGGGCATCGCGGGCAGCACGTAGTACTCCTGCCGGGTGGAGAAGCTGAAGAAGAGCATCGGCACCGCCGCCCATACGAAGAGCAGCAGCCGCGCCGGCTCCGCCCCCTTCAGCGGCACATCGCGGGAAAGACCCCGCCACCAGCGGCGCAGCGGAACGCGGCACAGTGCGGAGGGCAGGAACGCGCTCCACGGCAGCAGCCACACCAGCAACAGCCCCCAGAAGAGGGCGAGTGGCACCGTGTCGTAGTCGCGCGGCACACGCCGGTTGAGATACCGCAGCAGGTGCTCGTTGACGAAGTAGAACCAGTACCAACCGTGCACATTGCCCGGCGTGGGCAGCGGCCCCGGGTGCCCCTCGGTCGGGTTCGCCAAACCCGCCGCCACATGCCACGGCGCGGCGATGGCGAAAAAAATCAGCGCACCCAGCAGCGGATGCCAGCGCCGCAGATGCCCGAGATTGCGCGTCATCGCGAGATACACCGCGACGATCAGCAGCGGAAAGACCAGCCCGATTAACCCCTTGGTCAGGACGCCGAGCGCGCACGCAATGGCGAAGCCAGCAGCATCCGCGCGTGTCGGCTCGGCGAGCGAGCGCCAAAAGCACAGCATTGCGAGCGTGAGCCACAGGCAAACCATCGCGTCCGGAATGAGAATGCGGGTAAAGATGAACAGCCCGAAGCTCGTCAGCAGCACCAGCGCCGCATAGAAGCCGGCAAGCGCGTTGGAGAAGCATCGCCGGCCCAGCGCGAAGACGATGAGCAGCAGGAGCAGCGTGTAGAGCGCCAGCGGCAATCGCGCCGACCCCGTATGGACACCAAAGCAGCGGAAGCTCGCCGCCATGCTCCAGTAGAGCAGCGGCGCCTTCTCCAGATAGCGGATGCCGTTCGCATAGAGCGTCGTCCAGTCATGGCGCGCCACCATCTCTCGCGCCACCTCTGCGTGGACGGAGTCGGCGTCGTCCAGCAGCGGCGGGCGCAGCAGCGTGAAGCTGCCGTAAACGACCAGCCACAGCGCGATCAGCATCCACAGCAGCGTTCGCGGCGCCAGGCGCTTCTCGCTTGGCTCATGCTCCATCGAGAGCGATTGTCGCATCCTTGGCAGCACCGGTTATGCGGCGCCGAGCGGAGTGCAGGAGCGGCTTATAGTAGACCCAGTTCATGGCGAAGGACCCCATACAGATCGCGCCCGGCTCGGCAGCAGCGCCCGCGACCACGCTGATCTACGACGACTGGTATCCCGCGTTGCGCAGCGATCGCCTGCGCGGCAAGCGGCTGACGACCGCGATGCTCCTCGGCATTCCGCTGGTGCTGGGGCGGCGCAGCGACGGCGCCATCTTCGCTATGCGCGACAGTTGCCCGCACCGCGGGATTCCGCTCTCCTGCGGTTGGTTCGACGGCGCAACGGTGACCTGCAGGTACCACGGCTGGGCCTTCGAGCCCGCCTCCGGCCAGTGCCGCGAGATCCCCTCGCTCACCAGTGAGGACACGCTCGACCCCACGCGCATCTATGCCACCGCCTATCCCTGTGTGGAGCGCGACGGCTACGCCTGGGTCTACATCCCGGATGCCGGCCGCAGCCGCCTGCGCGCAGAAGACCTGCCCGAACCGCCGTCGTTGCCGCGGTTTAGTGACAAGTACCGCTCCGCCCATCTCTCCGCCGAGCTGCCCTGCAATGTGGACCACGGCATCATCGGCCTGATGGACCCCGCCCATGGCCCCTTCGTTCACCAGGCATGGTGGTGGCGCTCGCGCGCCAGCATCCACGAAAAGAATAAGAATTTCGAACCGATTCCCCAGGGATTTCGCATGTCTGCGCACGCGCCTTCAGGCAACAGTGCGCCTTACAAATTGCTAGGCGTCTATGGTGAGCCGATCACCACGACCATCGACTTCGTGCTGCCCAATCGTCGATGGGAGACGATTCGCTGCGGCAAGAAGTGGTTCTCCAGTCTTACGACGGTGACGCCAGTCACGTCGTCCACCTGCCGCATCGATGTGATGGCCGCCTGGAATGTCTTTTACTACGTTCCATTTGTCACAGCGATTGCGCGCTTCTTCGGAGCGCGATTCGTCCGGCAGGACCAGCAGACCATGATCGAGCAGGCGGAGGGCCTGCGCCACAATCCAACGCTCATGCTGATTGACGATGCGGATAGGCCGGCAAAATGGTACTTCGCGCTCAAGCAGGCGCGACTCAAGGGAGAGAAGGTTCATCCCCTGGACGGCCCTGTCACGCTGCACTGGCGCAGTTAGAGACAGCGGATTTGGGTTATTAGTTGCGGGCTTCCGTGGAAGGGCGGTTGGCGTCGCTCGCGGTTGCCGTGGGCAGATCCATCAGGCTCTTGCGGCAGCTTTCCTTCTTGGCTGCAAGTGCCGGCTGGTGAACGCGATCCAAAGCTGCCAGCGCTTCACGCCTGTGTTGCAGCATATATTTTTCCGTCTGGCGCACAAATGGATAGCCGCATGCCTCATCGAAGTGCTCTTCAGTGCCGATCATCTTGAGCACGCCAGTCGGATTGACTACCAGAGCGTCTGCAATGGCAATACGGATTCCCTGGCTGAAGGTCGCGTCTGTATATGGAGCAATCGCGGCGGCTGCATGCAGCCAGCCATTGCTGCCCTCGGCTACATGTTCCAGTACGATGTCGTAGTTCGGCTCTTCGGGGCTATGAGGATCAATGTCTTTGATGAGGCGCCGCACAAACTGCTGCGCGCCTTCCTCATCGATATGCCGCTGGAAGTCGGTCGCGGTCATGTTGCGCAGCTCGGTGGAACTCATGCTCTGCGCGAAGCACGCGGGGACACACGCCACCACCAGGGTCAGCAGAGCACCGGGCACGAGATACCGAAGGGCCGTCATAGGCAAATCATCGCACTGCTGCATCGACTCGCGCGAAGAAAGCATTCACGAAACACAAGTCGACGGTAATGGAACTGCTGTGACCACAAAGGACTTTCGGGTACACCTCAGAATTCCCGATTCGGCTTGGTACAGCTTACCCGCTGAAAATGAGATGGTCGCGGGTAACCGCCCGCGCGGCCTCCCCGCAAAGATGTTTTCCAGCCCGGTCCGGGGACGCGAAGATGCGCTACGACGCAGCTTTGACGGGCCGGTCCACCCGGATATTCAATGCGGCGCCAAGAGCGAGGAAATCGTCCCGGAGCGCCTTTCCTTCCCCGGCAACGCGCGGAGACAACTCGTACCAGATATTTTGCGCCTGCCACAGGTCCAGCGAAAACGGAAGGGCGCGCAAGGCGGTTGCCAGGCCCAGGGCATGGCGCACGGCCTCGGGATCGGCTGGAGTGCGCTGCAGCCGTTCCATGGCTGCGTGCATCCGCTCGTCGGCCAGATAGCCGAGGGTGGGGTTGTCCACCACCACTGCCTCTTCGCGTGCCTGTTCCAGCAGCCGCTCCACCGCCACCCTGTCAATGGGGTCCGCCTCCAGCGCGCGGCGCAGTTGGGCGTGGATGGCGAATTGGGCTGCCACCCGCAATGCACCGGGTCGCGGCAGACCGCTGCGGCCAAGAAAATGCAACAGCGATGCGTGGCTGGAAAACAGATCGGTAATCGCCGTCTCCAGGGATTGCATCGTTGGATCGAGGATGCTCTTCACAATGCGGCGCTGTTCGTCGGCAAAGAGGGACGTGAGCGAGAAGCGGCTTTCTCCAAAGTAGTCGTCCATCAGGCGGACGACCGCGGTGAGATTGCTGGCATCCACGGCGTCTTCGATCTCCTTGGCCAGTGCGGACAAGGCTTCCTGCTCTCCAGCATCGACGCGCTTCACCGCCGCGGAGACATTCTGATCGCCAAAATGCAGGAGGCCATACGCGGCCTCTTCGCACTCCTCCGTGAGGATAGAACAGATGCGCACGCGGCCCAGCCGCAACTGCCCAAGGCCGTAAGGCAGCGTCGTTTCCCAAACGTGCGCGATGGTGTAGCAAAAGAGACGGTCGCGCTCGGTGCTGGAGACATCCCCGGCACGCGGAAAGACACAACTAATGGCATAGTGCGCGACTACCTGCTCCAGATCGACGATCATGGGGCGAATCGCCTCGTCGTAGATGTAGCGCCCGTCGCGCCATTGCGGATCATTGCTCTCGGCCTTTGCCAGGCGATCGGTGAAGCTCTTCTCGAGCACGCCGCGGGTCTCCGGGAGGAGCATCGCAGCCAGCTCCAGCACACGCGCCGCATAGGTGATGATCTGCACCGTCTCGATGCCGGAGATGTCGTCAAAAAACCAGCCGCAACTGGTGTACATCAGCATCGCGTTGCGATCCAGCTCCATCAGATCGAGGGCGCGGACGCGCTCCTCGGTGGTGAGCGTACGGATGCTGTGACGGGCGAAGAATGCATCGATCGAGGCGTGCGAGCGATCAAGAATCACCGCAATGTAGTCGTTCCGCGCTGCATCAGCGTCGGTAAGCAACTCGGAGCACGCAGTCCGCACCGGCGGCGCCAGAATATCGCGCAGCCAGTCCAGAGCTTCGCGCAGCGGGGCGCGCCATTTCTGATTCCAGCCGGCTCGGCCGCCGTTGCAGCCACAGTCGGAGCGCCAGCGCTCTATGCCGTGAAAGCAACTCCAGGAGCTGTTCTCGACGATCTCTGCTTCCTCTGTCGGCGGGAATTTCGAGAGGTATTGGCCGTAGTTGGTCAGCTTTATGTCGCCTTCTTCGATCAACTGCAGGGCATAGGCCAGGGCCATCTCACCGTGGCGGTGGTGATGCCCGTAGCTTTCGCCATCGGTGGCGACGTGCACCAGTTGTGCGCCTTCCCGGCCGTTGAAGCCACCTAAAAGGCGATCCGCGAAGAGCTCGCCGCTGTTCAGCAGCCCGTCAAAGGCGATCGCACGCGATACGGGGCCGTTATAGAAAAAGACCGTGATGGAGTGGCCGGGGCTGGTCTGGACGAGGTAAGGCTGCGTGGTATCGACGCTCGCGTCGGGCGTCTCTGTCCATTGCGTCGCCCGGGGCTCCTCAGTCTCTTTGGCCGATTCCGCGTTTTTGCCCGCGGATTGGGGCGTAGCGGGCGCAGGGGCGGATACGGGCGCGATGGGGCGAACACGGGCGCATTGGTGCGGCGCCAGGACGGTGAAGCGAATTCCGTTGCGTGCCAGCAGATCGAGCGATTCCAGGTCGACCGCCGTCTCGGCCAGCCACATCCCTTCCGGCTTGCGGCCGTAGCGATGCTCAAAATCGGCAATGCCCCACACGATCTGCGTTTCGCGGTCGCGGGTGGAGGCCAGCGGCATGATGACGTGGTTGTAGACCTGCGCCATCGCAGATCCATGTCCGCCGAAGTGCTTCTGACTCAGCCGGTCGGCATCCCGCACCATGGCATAGGTCCGCGGAGCCTTTTCCTCCATCCAGGAGAGCAGCGTGGGTCCCAGGTTGAAGCTCATCCGTGCGTAGTTGTTTGTAATGCGGAGGATGCGATTCTTGCTGTCCACGATGCGGGCGGCGCCGTTCGGCGCATAGCACTCGGCCGTGACGCGCTCATTCCAATCGTGATACGGCGCGGCCGAGTCCTGCGTCTCGACTGCCTCGAGCCAGGGGTTCTCGCGGGGGGGCTGATAGAAGTGTCCGTGAACGCAGACAAAACGGTGAGCGGGAGAGACCGACATGCTGGAACAGTCTAGCTGGCTCGGCGCGTGGTCCGCATATCGCAGGAGAGTTCGGCGGCTTTTCTGGGTTTGGACGGGTCAGCTCTCTGCAGTCACTGGCCCGGCACATGGTGCGGACTGCTCGTCGGCAAGGCCCGTCGGTAGTCCATCCAGACTGCGCGCGTTCTTCTGGCGGCGGTACTCTTCCAGCCTGCATCGCCCTTCTGTTCCGCCCAGCGGCGCAGTATGTCCCGCTCGCCCACAAATTCGAAGAGCGGCACCCCGTATCCGCAGGAGGTCTGCACCAGATCGATATCGATGCGGACAATCTGCCGCGCGACCAGGGGCGCCTGATTGCCGTATGCGGACGCCAGCAACGCGGCGTAGTCCTCGCTGGTGCGAGGAAAGCTGGTGCCCCGGCCATAGAGCCGCAGGATGGACGGTGGTTCCTCCAGGGCACAGAACATCAGGGTGATACGGCCATCGGCACGCAGATGCGCCGCCGTCTCGCTTCCGCTGCCGGTCAGGTCGAGAAGGGCAACGGTGCGCTCGTCGAGGATACGCAGCACATCCGTGGGACGCGGCGAGACGTTCACGCGGCTGGTCGCCGTCGCGGAAGCGGCGAAGAAGATGTGCTGCCGCGCGATGAAGTCGCGATGCGCAGGCGTCATGCTGGCAAATTGCTTGCCCATAGTCTCAGCTTAACCCCGAGGAGAGCGCCTATTCTGGCGGTGGCGATGCTGTGCCGTGCAGGTCGCATGCACGCCACAAATACCAGCTTGCGACAGAGCGCCAGGGCTGCCATTTTTTCGCCCGCCGCAGCATCACGTCCGGTTTGGGCAATACCGCCGGCGTGATCGGTTTGGATTTCGGCGGACGCCCGAAGGTCAGCAAAAAGCCTTTGCGTACTCCGTAGTCACTCACGGGAAATACATCCGGCCTACCCAGCCGGAAGATCAACAACATCTCCACGGTCCATTGCCCGACGCCGCGCACTTGCGTCAACCGCTCGACAATTTCTGCATCGGTCATGCGGCGAATGTGTGAGAGTGTGGGCACGGTGCCGTCCAGCGTCTTTGCAGCCAGATCGCGCAGCGCCTTCAGCTTGTTTGCGGAGAGGCCGCAGGCACGCAGCATCTCCTCCGGCGCGGCCAGGATGTGGTCCGGTTGCGGGTGGATGTCGCCGAAGGCATGCAGCAGGCGGCTGAGAATGGCGAATGCAGCTTTGCCATGGATTTGCTGGTAGATGATCGACTCCACCAGCGCCTCAAACGGCGAGTGCTGGCTCTTCAGCCGCATGGTGAACGGGCCGGCCCGGCGCATCAGCTCGCCAAGCTTCGGATCGGCGTCCGTCAGCGCGGCGATCGCCTCTTCTGGATCGTAATGAACACTGCGGCGGCCATCACTCATAGCGAAGTTGAGTGTATCGAAAGGGAAAACGGCCGACGCGACGTGCAGTGCAGGGCGTCCTCTGTGGCGAGATTGTGGAAGGGTATCGAAAAAATCAATTTCGTTAGCGAAAACCTTGCTGCGCCTTGCTTTGACGGGCGCAGAAATTGCGCAGCATCCAACCATCAGGCCGGACGCATTATTACTCAGACAAGAAATGCTGTTATAGTCCTGCTTTGCCCCCTCAGTGGTCTTTTCTAAATAGGACTAGAGCGGTCGCAAAATACTGATTGCAGTGGACCTCTAACTCCTCTCTTAGACGTGAGGGAAGCAGGAACGGATCGATGCCGCAGATTTTTGACCGCAGCTCAAACGCTCTCGCGCGTATGAGCCTGATCCTGACGGGACTGATTGTGATTGCGTTGGGAGTAACACTGGATCAACTGCAGCGCTCCCCATGGGTAACCCGGCAAGGGCAGCGTGCGGATCAACCAGTACCTTTCAGTCACAAGCACCACGTCACGGGCCTTGGCATCCAGTGTCAGTACTGCCATACCACTGTGGAGCGATCGAGCTACGCAGGCATTCCCGCGACCAAGACCTGCATGAACTGCCATGCCCAGATCTGGACCAATGCACAGTTGCTGCAGCCGGTTCGGCAGAGCTGGGTGACCGGCGAATCGATCCGCTGGATTCGCGTGCATGATCTGCCCGATTATGTGTACTTCAACCACTCCATCCATGTGAACAAGGGCATCGGATGCTCCAGTTGTCATGGCCGCGTCGATCTGATGCCGATCATGTATCAGGAAAACTCGCTGCAGATGGAGTGGTGCCTGAACTGCCATCGCGATCCAGCCAAGAATCTGCGGCCGGCAAACCAGATTTACAACATGGCATGGACCGGTCCCTCCAGTTCCAAGCCGGTGTGGTGCGGAACGACCGGAGACAAGAATGGGACGCCTACCGCGCAGACGGTGAACTGCACTACGGTGAATCCGGAAGCTGTGGGAGCGCGCACTGCGTCGCTGGACATGCTGCCGCCTACTGATCAGCCGGAGACCCACATGCTGGATGTGGCGGCGCATCCGAATGGCGCCGCAGGACCAACCGGGGCAGACAACGTGAACTACACCAAGTTCACCAACCAGGAGGCTCTGGGCCTGTTTCTGCTGAAGCAATACCACATACGCGATCCGCATGAGCTGAGTTCGTGCGAGACCTGCCACCGCTAAGCGATGCCGCTGGCGGAGATGACGATAGGGAACTGAGAGCAAAGCCGAAACGATGGACACACAGGACGGAATCGTGGCGAAGGATACAGGGCTTACGGTGCTGGAATCGATTCAACCCGGCACAGGCTCGAAAGAGGGTCAGGGCATGACATTGTCCAGCGCCCGCGCCGAGCTTGACGGCCCACGGTCGGAGAGTTCCAGGAAGGCCTGGCAGGGACTGGATCAGGCGGCGGAGCATCCGGGCTTTGACCGCCGCGTCGAGCAGGAGTTCCCGGCGCACGCCAGTGAATGGGTCGACCCGGTCTCGCGCCGCGGCTTCATGAAGCTGATGGGTGCTTCCATGGCCTTGGCCGGACTGGCCGGTTGCACCAAGCAGCCTGACGAGCCGATCTACCCCTATGTCAAGGCGCCGGAAGACCTTATTCTCGGCAAGCCGAACTACTTCGCGACCGTTTTTCCGTTCTCCACGGGCGCGCTCCCTTTGCTGGTCAAGAGTGACGCGTACCGTCCCATCAAAGTCGATGGCAATCCCGAGCACCCGATGAGCGTGGGCGGTTCGGACCCGCTCAGCCAGGCTTCCTTGCTTGGCCTCTACGATCCGGACCGCTCGCAGCACGCGCTCTATCGTCTGGAGACGAGTTCGTTTGGGAATTTCCAGTCGGCGCTGGTTCGCGATCTGGCGAACATGCCGGACGGGGAGGGGCTTTACATCCTGAGCACGACGGTTACCTCGCCTACGCTTGCGGCGCAGTGGAAGGACGCGCAGAAGCGCTACCCGCAGGCCAGGCTGATCCAGTACGACCCGGTGAACCGCGATTCCGCACGCCAGTCCTCGAAGGCGGCGTTCGGCGGCTTCTACGATGCGCAGTACATGCTGGACCAGGCAGATGTCATTCTGTCGCTCGACGCGGACTTCCTCTCCGGCATCATGCATCCGGGCTTCGTCAAGCTGGCGCATGACTACGCACACCGCCGCAAGCTGATGGATTCATCCATCGAGATGAACCGGCTCTATGCGGTCGAGAGCATGCCGACCACAACCGGCTTCAAGGCCGAGCATCGCCTGAAGGTGAAGGCCAGCCATGTGGAAGCGGTTGCGGTTGCCATCAGCGGAGGGCAGATACCCCCCGGCACCCCGGCGCCCAACTGGACCGCAGAGCAGCAGGCATTCATCGCGGCGGTAGCAGCCGACCTGAAGGCCCACGCGGGCAAGTGTGTGGTGATTCCCGGTGAGCAGCAATCCGCCAATGTGCATCTGGCGGCGATTGCCCTGAACCAGGCGCTCGGCAACGTGGGCAAGACGGTGATCTATACCGAGACGGTCCAGCCGCTGCCCTCGATCCAGCTCGACGATCTGAAGTCACTGGTTGCCGACATGAATGCCGGCAAGGTCCAGTGGCTGCTGATCCTCGATGCAAATCCGGTGTACGCCTCGCCCGCTGATCTGAATTTCGCCGAGGCGCTTGGCAAGGTACCGAAGAGTGCTCACCTGGGCAGCCATGTGGACGAGACCGCGCAGATCGCGACCTGGCACATCAACAGCGCGCATTATCTGGAAACCTGGTCGGATGCGCGCGCCTACGACGGCACGCTCTCGGTGATTCAGCCGATGATTGAGCCGCTCTACGGCGGGAAATCGGCGCACGACGTCATTCAGACCCTGCTCGACGACCCGCAGCGTTCTTGCTATGACGCAGTGCAGGCGAACTGGCAGCCGCTGCTCGCGGGCAAAGGCGACTTCGCATCGGCATGGCGCAAGGTGCTGCATGACGGCTTCTTGGGCGGCACCGCATTCGCGCCGAAATCGCTCTCAGCCGGCGCTACGGCGCGCGTTGCTTCATCGGCAGCCTCTTCCGAGGATGCAATCGAGATCATCTTCCGCGCCGATCCATCGATCTACGACGGCCGCTATTCGAATATTGGCTGGCTGCAGGAACTGCCTAAGCCGGTCGTGAATAACTGCTGGGACAACGCCGTGATGATGAGTGGGCCCACCAAGGAGAAGCTGGGCCTGGAGGAGAACGACGTCCTTGAGGTCACACTCGATGGCCGCAAGGTTCTCGGGCCGGTGCTCTCGGTGCCGGGTCATCCGGACAATGCTTTCACGCTCCACCTGGGCTATGGCCGCCAGCACGCCGGACGCGTCGGTTCGGGGATGGGCTTCAACGCCTACGCCCTCCGCACCTCGAATGCCCCGCTCTTCGCACAGGGAGCGACCTTCAAGAAGACGGGCGACGTTTGGGGCATTGCGGTCACCAAGAGCCACTACAGCGACGAGCGCGGTCCTCGCGCGCTGGCGGGTTCTGCGCAAAGCGGCAATGTGAGCTCGCACTCTCTCGAAGGCGATGAGGCCATCACGCGCGGCATCGTCCGCTCGGCCACGCTGGAGGAGTTCCGGCAGGAGCCGGACTTCGCCCACGAGAAAGGCGTCTTTCCGGAGGATCCATCCCGCAATACGAGCCTTTTCCCGAACTACGCATACAACAAGAACGCCTGGGGGCTGGCGGTCGATCAGAACTCGTGTGTGGGCTGCAATGCCTGCGTGATCAGCTGCTATGCGGAGAACAACATCCCGGTCGTGGGCAAGCACAACACGAAGACCGGCCGCGACATGCAATGGATTCGCATCGATACCTACTTCGAGGGTGATCTGCAGTCGCCGCGGGCGCACTTCCAGCCCATGATGTGCCAGCACTGCGAGAACGCACCCTGCGAGCAGGTATGCCCCGTGGCCGCTACGGTGCACACGCCGGAGGGCCTGAACATGATGGTCTACAACCGCTGCGTGGGCACTCGTTATTGCTCGAACAACTGTCCATACAAGGTACGGCGCTTCAACTTCCTGCTCTTCTCCGATTACGAGACGGAGAGCCTCAAGCTGATGCGCAATCCCGACGTCACGGTCCGCAGCCGCGGTGTCATGGAGAAGTGCACTTACTGCGTGCAGCGCATCATGGCCGCCAAGATCGAGGCAGACAAAGAGAATCGCGAGATCCGCGATGGTGAGATCGTCACCGCCTGCCAGCAGGCCTGCCCGACGAATGCGATCACTTTCGGCAACATCAACGACAAAAACAGCCGCGTATCCAAGATCAAGGCGCAATCGCGCAACTATGGCGTGATTGCCGATCTGAATACGCGTCCACGGACCACTTACATCGCAGAAGTGACCAACCCGAATCAGGCATTGGCTGGCGCGCCGGTGGAACACGCGCCCGAGCACAGCTAGCGAGACACAGAAGACATGGCGACCAGAGATCTATCAACAAGCGACCCGATGCTGGACCCGATCACCGGCGAAGTGGTGGTCATCGCACCCGGTCACTCCTTCAAGTCGGTCACGGAGAAGATTTCCCGGATCGTGCTGACCCCGCATACGCCCGTGGGCTGGTTCCTCGGGCTGCTGGTCGCCAGCGGTGTCGTCATGATCCTGCTGACATGCCTGACCTGGCTCTTCCTGAAGGGCGTGGGCATCTGGGGTCTGGACATCCCGGTCGGCTGGGGCTTCGCGATCGTCAACTTTGTGTGGTGGATCGGTATCGGCCACGCCGGAACGCTGATCTCCGCCATCCTGTTGCTGTTCAAGCAGACCTGGCGCAACTCGATCAACCGCTTCGCCGAGGCAATGACCATCTTCGCTGTGGTCTGCGCCGGCATGTTCCCGCTGATCCACGTGGGCCGTCCGTGGCTGGGGTACTGGCTCTTCCCCTACCCCAACTCGATGAACGTGTGGCCGCAGTTCCGGTCGCCGCTGTTGTGGGACGTCTTCGCGGTCTCGACCTACGCCACCATCTCGGTCGTCTTCTGGTACATCGGCATGATTCCCGATCTTGGTACCCTGCGCGATCGTGCGAAGACACCCTTTGCCCAGTACTTCTTCGGCCTGCTGGCGCTTGGCTGGCGCGGTTCGGTGCGGCACTGGATGCGTTATGAGACGGCTTCGCTGCTGCTGGCCGGCCTGGCGACACCCCTGGTGCTCTCCGTGCACACCGTCATCAGTTTTGATTTCGCTGTGGCCATCATTCCTGGCTGGCACACAACGATCTTCCCACCGTACTTCGTAGCGGGCGCTGTGTACTCCGGCTTCGCCATGGTGATCACGCTGGCGATCCCCATCCGCAAGTTCTACCACCTGGAAGACCTGATCACCCTTCGCCACATCGACAACATGGGCAAGGTGATGCTCACGACTGGCCTGATCGTGGCGTACGGCTACGGAATGGAGCTCTTCATGAGCTGGTACTCGGCCAGCCACTGGGAGTACTTCGCATTCTGGAATCGTCTCTTCGGTCCGATGGGCTGGAGTTACTGGGTGCTGATTACGTGCAATATCGCACTGCCTCAGTTTCTCTGGTCACGCTATGTGCGTACGCACGTTGGGCTGATGTTCATCATGTCCATCATCGTGAACACGGGCATGTGGTTCGAGCGCTTCGTCATCGTTGTGACCAGCCTCTATCGTGACTACCTGCCGTCCTCCTGGGGCACCTACAGGGCCACCCGCTGGGACTACGGGACCTTCATAGGCACGCTGGGGCTGTTCACGTTCCTGTTTTTCCTGTTCATTCGCTTCCTGCCCATGATCCCCATGTCGGAGCTGCGCATTCTGCTGCCCCAGGCAAAGGTGAAACATCTGCCGGAAGCGGCGCATGAGGCTGGTGACTGATGCCATTTCCTGAAGGTATCTACGGCCTTCTGGCCGAATTCGACTCCGTGACATCCTTAACCGCGGCTGCGGCAACCGCCTATAAGGATGGTTGGCGCCGCCTGGACTGCTACACGCCCTATCCCTGCGAAGAGGCGGCGGAAGCCATCGGATTCCATCGGAATTTCGTGCCGCTGCTCACTCTGGTCGGCGGATTGATGGGCTGCTGCGCGATGTTCCTGATTGAAACCTGGATCAACCTCTGGGCTTATCCCCTGAACATTGGCGGTCGTCCCTATTACTCCTGGCCGGCCTTTATCGTTCCGGCATACGAGTGGACGATTCTTTTCGCGGGGTTAACCGCGGCTTTCGGCATGCTGGCAATGAACGGTTTGCCCGCACCGTATCACCCGCTCTTCAATGCGCCTAATTTTCGTACCGGTGCCACTTCGGACAAACTTTTTCTGTGCCTTGAGGCGCGCGATCCCAAGTTCTCTATTGCAGAGTCGCGAGCCTATCTCGAGGCCATGCATCCGGTTTCGATCGTGGAGGTGGAGTATTAAGCCGAGGAACCCAGCTTCGAATCCGGGCCGCCTCCGGAGTGCGTCCCTGCGGCAAGGCCTTGGCCTGTGCGCGGTAGCCGCCCTTGTCCTGATTGCCGGCTGCCGCCAGGACATGCAGGACGAGCCCAAATTCGTTCCGCAGCGCGGAACGGCTTTCTTCCCCGACGGCCGTTCAGTCCGGGATCAGGTAATGCACTCCGTGGCCCGCGGCCAGGAAAATGTAGGCGACTTCTTCCATACCGGACTGCAGAACGGCAAAGAAGTGGATGCCCTGCCTTTCCCCGCCACGCTGACCGTACTCGAACGGGGGCAGGAGGAGTTCAACACCTATTGCACGCCTTGTCATTCCCGTGTGGGCAATGGCGCCGGCATGATCGTTGAGCGTGGCTACAAGCCGGCTGGCAACTTCCACGACGCCAAGCGGCTGGCGCAGCCCCTGAGCCATTATTTCTACGTCATCTCCAACGGTTACGGCGCCATGCCGGACTATGCCGCGCAGGTGTCCGTTCCCGATCGCTGGGCGATCGCTGCGTACATTCGCGCGCTGCAGTTGAGCCAGAATGCGAAGCAGAGCGACGTGCCGGCGGGCATCGGGGTACAGCAGTTAAGCGAAGTGGCGCAACAACAGGGCCTGCCGGCCAGCTACGCTGAGCCGTGGAAGATGCCGACCACGGCGGTTTACGCCACACCACCAGGACCCGGAACACCGGCAATGGCGCCGGCTGAGAACATCACAACTCCGGATGCGAGCCGGCATCCGCAGATTCAGCTTGAAAACGGAGACAGCCCTGACGCTTCCGGCGCTCCGGCCGTGCCCCCGGCCACGACGCGCCAGCAAGCTGTGACCCCGGCCAAGGCGGGCGGAGCGAAGCGATGATGTCAGCGCGCATGAGGATAGGACTACGGTGACGAACGCACACGGACACGCAACACGAGCCCTGACCGGCGACCTGGCCGCCTCTTCCGCTCTCATGGGGAGATGGCGCCGCCGCGCGCTCACCTTCGGGGTTGTCTTCACCATCCTGGCGGTGGTGCTGGTGGTGCTGGCCCAGGTTATGGAGAACGATAAGTTCCTCCACCTGCTGACCTCCTGGCTGATGGGGGCGATGCTGTGCTGGGGCTTTTCGCTCGGCGGCCTGGCACTCCTGATGGTGCAGTACTGCTCTGGCGGCAAATGGGGCCTGCTGATCCGGCGGCCGCTCGAAGCCATGAGCCGTACTCTGTGGCTGACGGGACTCATGTTCTTGCCCATCCTGATCTTCATGAAGAAGATCTATCTCTGGGCGCGGTATAGCAATCCTTCTGAGGTTGCGCAGGCACTGAGCCAGGGCCTTATCGACAAAGCCCAGGCACACGCTCTCAACTGGAAGCACCCCATGCTCAATCCGACCAGTGTCTGGGTGCAGATCATCGTCTGCTTTGCTATTTGGCTGGGATATGTGTTTTTGATCAATCGCTGGTCACTGCAGCGGAATGCCGATCCCAATCCCAATGTGCCGTTCTGGCAGAAGCGCTTTGAGAACATCAGCGGCTTCGGCATCGTTGTGTATTCGCTCACGCTCACTGCGCTCGTCATCGACCTGGTCATGTCCACGAACATCACTTGGTTTTCGACCATGTACGGCCTGAATTATCTGGTCGGACAGGGCTATGCGGTTTTGGCGATCTCGGTCATCACGGTTGTCAGTCTCTCGAAGGCCGAGCCGATGAAGACGATTCTGCGGACAACCGAGCAGCACGATCTGGGAAAGCTGATGTTCGCATTCGTGATGCTGAACATCTATCTGAACTTCTCGCAGTTCCTCATCATCTGGTCCGGCAACTCGCCGGAGGAGATTTCCTGGTATCTCGACCGCATCCGCGGTCATTGGGGTGTGATGTTCACCCTGGACTTCATCTTCCACTGGCTCATTCCGTTCTGCCTGCTCTTGTCGCGCGATATCAAGCGTAACAAGCGGCGCATCGTGATGGTGGGCATGTGGATGGTCTGGGCGCGCTGCTTCGATATGTTCATGCTCATCGAGCCGAACTTCTCGCCGCGCCACCTGCACTTCTCGATCGGTATTCTGGAGTACATCGCTGTCCCAGGCGCAATGATTTCATTCTGGGTAGCCGCCTACATCGGCCAGCTCGGCAAGCGGCCGCTGGTGCAGACGAACGATCCGCATCTGGCGGAGATTCTGGAGCCTGAACATGCACACGCCTAACACTCCGGAACACGATCCACAGAAGCAGCACGGCATCTCGTCGACCGGCCACGGTGTGCCTACACCCGGCTACGAGACGTCGGACGTCAAGGTCGGCGGCATCGTTGTCTTCATGATCTCGCTGCTCGTGTTCGTGATGATCTTCTTTGTCTTCTGCTTCGGCATGGGCAAGGTGATTAACAATGCGCTGGTGAAGCACGACGGTCCCCCGAACAAGTGGAACCAGTTCCAGTACTCGCCTGAAGACCGGGGCAAGAATCTCGAATCGAACGCGGTGCTGGAGCAGCAGCAGCTTCGTGCGATGACCGCGCGCTTCCCGACGCCGCGACTGCAGATGGATGATGGCGACCAGGACGTCGTGGATCTGCATGACCGCGAAGATCTGCTGCTGGATCACTACACCTGGGTGAGCCAACAGCAGGGCGTGGTACGCATTCCTATCGGCCAGGCGATGCAGATCGTTGCACAGCGCGGACTGCCGGTGGTCTCGGGAGGTCCGAGCCCGAGTGGGCCGCCGCTGATGACTGCCGATGTGCAGCCACAGGTGACGGCGCCGTTGACCAATGGTTTCGCGCGCACGGGATACGAGCAGCGACTGGAAGTGGAGCAGTCGCGGCAACAGCAGGAGCAGCGCAAGGAAACAAAGCCAGGTGAGCAGGCGCAGTTGGCGGCGCCGCACAAGTAACGAGCAGGAGAGATGGGCAGCATGACGCAGATGACGACATATACGCAGTACGAGAGAACGGCCCGGAGTGCATTCCGGCCGGGTCTCCGAGGTGTGCGTCTGCTTGCGACTGCGTGCGTGCTCCTCTCATGCCTTACTAGTGCGCATGCGCAGGTCTCACCAATCGGCCAAAAGCAGATGGGTGAGCCGGCCGAGGATAAGCTGCCCTCCATCCTGCACGGCGTCGATATCCAGCAACGTCTGAACCAGCAGCTACCGCTCGATACGGAGTTTGTCGACGAAACCGGCAAGACGGTGAAGCTGGGCCAGTACTTCGACGGCAAGCATCCGGTGCTGATGACGCTGGTGTATTACAAGTGCCCCATCCTTTGTTCGGAGGAGCTCAAAGGTCTGACCGGCGCGCTCGAGATGGTGAACTATCGGCCGGGCAAGGACTTCCAGATCGTCGCTATTTCGATCGACCCGACAGAAACTCCGGAAGTTGCCGCGTCGAAGAAGCGCGAGTACGTCAAGTATTACGGACACCCTGAGAGCGCGGACGGCTGGCACTTTCTCACCGGCCAGCAGCCGGCGATCAGCGCCGCGGCCAAGGCGACCGGCTTCGGTTATGTCCCCACGGCGGGTCCGGATGGCAAGAGGAACCAGTTTGCCCATGCCAGCGCGCTCGAGATCGTTACTCCGGAGGGGAAGATCGCGCAGTACTACCTGGGGGTCGAGTATTCACCGCAGGATCTGCGGCTGGGCCTGATCGAGGCCTCCCATCACAAGATCGGTACGCCAGTGGATAACATTCTGACGTACTGCTACCACTACGATCCGACACTCAACCGGCACAGTTTGCTCGTCGCGCGCATCGTGCAGGCGGCGTGTCTTCTGACAGTTTTGATTTTGGGCAGTTACATGCTCGTGATGTTCCGCCGGGATATCAAGGGCAGCCGAGCAATCCGAGGCCAGCAACATTCAGCAAAGGCGTAAGTTACAAAGCCAAGCGGGTCACGGCAGGTTTAGGAAAAAGGAACGCAGGTAAAGGGAACGATGCATTTTTTCAGTCCAGTCCTTTGGCAATTCTTAGTCAAGTGGCTCACCGAGTTCGCGCTATTTCCGCCGCAAGCGTCGGCGATTGCGCCCTACATGGACGCCTTTTACTTCTTCCTGCTGCTGATTTCGCTGGTGGGTCTGGTGCTGGTCGGGCTCATGGTGGGCACCTTCTCCATCATGTTCCGCAAGGAGAAGAATCCGCAGGCGACGCACATCGAAGGCTCCACGCTGCTGGAGGCCACCTGGACCATCATTCCGCTGGCTTTGTTCATGGTCTGTTTCGTCTGGGGCGCGCTGCTTTACTTCCGCATCTATAACCCGCCCACCAACGCGATGAACATTTACATCGTCGGCAAACAGTGGATGTGGAAGGCCGAGCATCCGGGCGGCCAGCACGAAATCAATGCGCTGCACATCCCGGTCGATCGCGACGTCCAGCTCACGATGATCTCGCAGGATGTCTTCCACAGCTTCTCGATCCCGGCATTTCGCGTGAAGCGCGAGGTGATCCCAGGGCGGTATTCAACAGTCTGGTTCCGCGCTACACAGGCGGGCACCTACCACCTGTTCTGCACACAGTATTGCGGCACGCTGCACTCTGCGATGATCGGGGATATTGTCGCCATGCCGCCGGATGACTACCGGAAATGGATCGCTGGATCGACCAGCGGTCAATCATTGGCACAGAACGGTGAACGCCTCTTCGCCAGCCTGGGCTGCAACTCCTGCCACAGCGGCACCTCCGGAGCGCGGGGTCCAAATCTGGCCGGTATCTACCGCAGCAAGGTGACGTTAGAGGGCGGCCGCACGGTGACGGCGGACGACGAATTTCTGCGAGGCAGTATCCTGAACCCAACGACCCACCAGATGGCGGGCTATGCGCCGATCATGCCCACATACCAGGGGCAGGTCAGCGAAGAGGGTCTGATCGATCTGGTGGAATACATCAAAGGTCTGGACAGCAATGATCGCATTCACCAGACGTTGAACGATTCCAATTTTTCGCCCAGCCAGGCTGGCGCCACGGGCGCTGCGCCCAACTACCGTTCGGAACAGCTCACCGGGGCCAAGCAACTGCCTGACGCGAAACCGGACACATCGACTTCGAAGGGGATGGGGCCTTCGCCACAATGAGTACAATCGTCCGTCTTCCCAACCAGCAGGATGCGACGCTGCCGAAGCGCAGCTATCTGAACAGCGAGTACGGCCTGAAGAGTTGGCTGCTCACCGGGGACCATAAGCGGATCGCGATCCTCTATCTCATCTCGATCACGTTCTTCTTCTTCCTTGGCGGTGCCTTCGCCGGTTTGATCCGGCTCGAGTTGCTGACGCCGATGCCGGACCTTGTCGCGTCTGACACCTACAACAAGCTGTTCACGATGCACGGCATCATCATGGTCTTTCTGTTCCTGGTGCCGTCGGTGCCGGCGACTATCGGGAACTTTGTGCTGCCCATCATGCTGGGTGCGCGCGACCTGGCTTTCCCAAAGATCAATCTGCTGAGCTGGTACCTCTATATAGTGGCCGGCATCTTCACTGTCTCGGCTCTGGTTCTGGGTGGCGTCGATACGGGCTGGACCTTCACCACACCGCTTAGCACGCACTATCTGAACACGCACGTGATCACTGCGGCGATGGGCGTCTTTATCGCGGGATTCAGCTCCATCTTTACCGGGCTGAACTTCATCGTCACGACGCACCGTATGCGCGCGCCGGGCATGACCTGGTTCCGCATACCGCTCTTTGTCTGGTCACACTATGCGGCCTCGATCCTGATGGTGCTGGGTACCCCGGTGCTGGCCATTACGCTGGTTCTGGTCGCGCTCGAGCGCCTCTTCGGTATCGGCGTCTTCGATCCGAGCAAGGGTGGCGACCCGCTGCTCTTCCAGCACCTCTTCTGGTTCTACTCGCATCCTGCCGTCTACATCATGATTCTTCCCGGCATGGGCGTGATCTCGGAGGTCATCAGCACCTTCTCGCGCAAGCGCGTCTTCGGATATACCGCCGTCGCGTTCTCGTCTGTCGCCATCGCCGTTTTCGGCTTCTTTGTCTGGGCACACCACATGTTCATCATGGGCGTCTCCAATTACTCAGCGCTGGTCTTCTCGCTGCTCACGATGCTGGTTGCTGTGCCCTCGGCCATCAAGATCTTCAACTGGGCCGCCACGCTCTACAAAGGATCGATCACCTTCGAAACGCCGATGCTCTACGCCTTCGGCTTCATGGGTCTGTTCACCATCGGCGGCCTGACCGGCGTCTTCCTGGGTTCGCTGGGCATGGACATCCACCTTACCGAAACCTATTTCATCGTGGCCCACTTCCACTTCGTCATGGTGGGCGGCATGCTGATGGCCTATCTTGCCGGCGTGCACTTCTGGTGGCCCAAGATAACCGGCCGCATGTATCCGGAAGGCCTCTCCAAGCTGGCCGCCGTCGTTACCTTCATCGGATTCATCCTCACTTTCTTCCCACAGTTCATTCTGGGCTACCTGGGCATGCCGCGCCGCTACCACGCCTATCCGCCGGAGTTTCAGGTGCTCAATGTGCTCTCCACCGCGGGCGCTACGGTGCTGGGCATCGGATATCTGCTGCCGATGATCTATATGACCTGGTCGCTGAAGTACGGCGCAATTGCGGGCTCGAATCCGTGGCAGGCCACCGGCCTGGAGTGGCAGATCCAATCGCCGCCGCCAACCGAGAATTTCCTGGAGATTCCCGTTGTGGACCACGAGGCGTACGACTACGAGTGGTTGGCGAACAAGACTCAGCACGAGGTAACGACCGTTGGATAGCCAAACTGTTGCCATCCGTCAGCAGGCGGAGATCGAACATCACGAGCACGAGCACCCGCCTTATCTGCGCCATCATTTCGAGACGGTGGAGCAGCAGAAGGAAGCAGTTTCCTTCGGCATGTGGCTCTTCCTGCTGACCGAAATCATGTTCTTCGGCGGGCTGTTCATGGCCTACCTGCTATACCGCAACTGGTACTACGACGCTTTCGTGTCGGCATCGAACACGCTGGGAATCGGGCTGGGTACCACGAATACCGCGGTGCTGATCCTCTCGAGCTTCACCATGGCGATGGGCGTCTATTGCGCGGAGATGCGCAACAAGCGCGGTCTTCTGATCTCGCTTTCGGCCACCATCCTGTTGGGGCTGGTCTTCCTGGGCATCAAGACGATTGAGTACCACGAGAAGTACACGGAGCATCACATCCCGGGAGCCAGCTTTTCCATTGAGGACTTCACGCACCCAACGGACAAGCGCGATGTGGCTCTGGCGCCCGACATGGCGCAGCACGCGCAGATCTTTTTCTTCCTGTATTTCGCCATGACCGGCATGCACGCGCTCCACATGATCATTGGCATATCCATCCTGTTTGCGCTGCTCTATAAGGCGTCGAAGGACGCTTATACCAAGGGGCATACCTCTACCATCGACAACTTCGGCCTGTACTGGCACTTTGTCGATATTGTGTGGATCTTCCTGTTCCCATTGCTCTACCTGATCAGCCGTCACCCATTGCACTAGCTGCCTATTTGTCTCAGGAGAAAGACTGTGTCGCACCCTACACTCGAAGACGCACACGCCGAACCCCACATCGTTGGTCCCAAGATCTATGGTTTGATTCTGCTGGCTCTGCTGTGCCTGACCGCGCTGACGACCGGGATTGCATTCGTGAACCTGGGCGTATTCAGTCCGATTGTGGCTCTTGCTATCGCGACGATAAAGATGGTTTTGGTCATTCTGTTCTTCATGCACGTGAAGTACAGCTCTCGGCTGGTGAAGTTGACCGTGGGGGCTGGCTTCTTTACTTTCCTCGTGCTCATTACCATGACGCTCAGCGACTACATCAGCCGCGCATGGGGACTCTGGTAGCACGGCTGGAGCAGCTTTCCTTTCACGGGCGGCCTTTGGCCGCCCGTTCTGCGTATCGCGTCGAAGCTGCGGTTCGCTCGGCCGTCATTCGTCCTGCGCACCGCATCCTAAGCCGTATATGTGCGATCGCGGTGAAGAATGACGAGGACTGAGGCGCACTCCCATGAGGCGGATGAGGTACTCGCTTCGGTGCCTGAAGGGTTGCGCGCGATCGCGGGTACGCCCCGGGTGCGCATCCGCCGACGCGGGGTTCCCGCATCAGGCGCGAAGTGCGTCGTCTACTGGATGCAGCGGGCGGAGCGCGGCGTGGACAACCCGGCACTGGACTGCGCGATCGAGGTCGCCAACGAGCTGGGGCTGCCGGTGGTGGCGTTCTTCTCCGCCATCTCCAACTTTCCCCGCGCCAACCTGCGTCATTACGCCTTCCTGAGCCAGGGGCTGCATGACGTGGAGGAGGAGATGGCGGCGCGGGGCGTGCCGCTCATCGTGCGGCGGCCCCCGGAGAACAAGCTGGAGCCATTCCTGCATGACGTGGGCGCGGGGATCGTTATCGGCGACGAGAACCCGCTGCGCGAGCCGGAGCGTTGGCGCAGGGTGCTTGCGGGACGGCTGCGAATCCCATACTGGACGGTCGATGCCGATGTCATCGTGCCGTCGCGCCTGTTCACCAAGGGCTTCTATGCGCAGCACCTGTTTCGACGCCAACTCGATCCATTGTTGCCTGAGTATCTGGTGGAAGCTAAGGTGCCGAAGCTCGACAAGCAGTGGGCGCATGCGAAGGTTACGCGATGGGTGCTCGACGACGACATCACCAAAGGATGGCGGAACTTCGACCGCAGAGTGAAGCCGGTGGATACGTTTCGCGGCGGTGCGCATGCTGCACGGAAGCGCCTTCGGTACTTCGTTGACAATCAACTGGCCGATTTCGAGAAGGGGCGGAACAAACCGCAGATCAATGGGACGAGTCAGCTCTCGCCATATTCTGAACTTCGGACATATCAGCGCGTTGCGCATCGTGCTCGAGGCTAAGAAGGAACTGGCCGCGCGCAAGGTGCCGCAGGGCGCTTACGACACGTTGATCAACGAGTTGGTGGGATGGCGCGAGCTGGCGGTGAACTTTGTCACCTATTCGCGCGATACGTACGACACAATCGAGTGCGCGGAGCCGTGGGCGCAGAAGACGCTGCGTGAGCATCTGCGAGACAAACGCAAGTATGAATACACATACGAGCAGCTGGAACGCGGCGAGACGCACGATCCGCTTTGGAATGCGGGGCAGCTGCAAATGGTGCGCTACGGATGGATGCACAACGTTCTGCGCATGTACTGGGGGAAGAAAATTCTTGAGTGGTCGCCGAACCCGGCACGGGCCATCGAGTGGGCGGTCATGCTGAACGACACCTACGAACTGGACGGACGCGATCCGAACTCCTACGCCGGGATCGCGTGGGCGATCGCGGGCAAGTTCGACCGGCCCTGGTTCGAGCGCGAGATCTTCGGGACGATCCGCTACATGTCCGGCGCCTCGACGGGGAAGAAGTTTGCTTCGCGGCTCTACATGGCGCTGGTGGCAAACCCGGAGATGGCGGAGGAGCAGTTGTTTTTCGTCGGCGACGCGGATTTGACTGGCTCTGGGGTACCCCCCTCCCCCTTCACCGCCTGATCGCTGTAAGCGTCTCAATCCATGACGCTTATGGAGCGTCCCGTTTGCAACTCCGGACTTCTAAAGGGCTTACGGCTAAAAATGTCCTAACAAAGGACTTAGCGGCGTTATTTCGCTGCTGTTGGCACGGCTCTCAAGTTAAGTTGTTGATTCTGCTAGGCTACTAGCTCTGTCCCGGGAGTAAGCTGCTCATTCCAAGGGCTTTGCGGCTAAAATAGTCTTATCAAAGGGGTTAGACGTAAGTCATTCTATTTCAATGAACTAGCTACGGATCCACCGAGGCTGGTGCGCCTGAGGCAGGCCCTATTTTTAGTCTAGCAATGTTGGATAGGGTGAATTGGCAGGTTTCTTCGCTTGAAGGGGATTGTGGTTCGGTTTTGGAACTCGCGTGCCGATCACCGTCCGCCAGATCATGTGTGGTGAGAACCTCCTCAATTGTTCGGAGGTAGACTTGCACCGGCATTGCGAGACTCGGCCTGACGGAGCGACAACGCTGCGCGAGCGGAAACGGATGAGACATGGATATGGATGAGAGGCTGTGTTCCTTTTGCAACAAACCTGCCGCCGCACTGATTAAGGCTCCAAACGCTGCGGCTCCCAATCCGGCGGCTGCCAAGGGGCGTGGCGAGGTTTACATCTGCACGGAGTGTGTCCGCGCCTGTGCGGCCATTTTGGATAGTGATGACGGCGACGCGCTACTCGCGATCGGCAAAGAAACGGTGCAGTAGTTCGGAGTCCGGGTGGATATGTCGATGGCCTGGCAGCGGCGGCGGAAGCGATAGCTTAGATCCTTCCAAATTGCTTACCCAGACCGTCGTTTGCTGCTTGCGCCTTTCCTGAATGGCCTGAGAGCATAGCGGCCATGAGCGTTGGGGTTGCAGGGCGCATCTTCGCCGCGTGCATCGCTGCTGCCGCCTGGGTTGGTCTCATCGTCCAGTACGCCGATCTACATCGCGCCAACTCGGCTGTGACGTCGCTGTGGGTGATGTTCGCGTTCTTCACCATCACAACGAATGTTCTGGCAGCGGTTGTTTTCAGTTTCATTTCCATCGATCGCGGTGGGATTCGTGCAGAGTGGATCGTGGCGGGGACGGTGCTCTCGATTGTGCTGGTGGGCGTGATCTACGCTCTGCTGCTGCGAGGTGCGCTGGAACTCTCGGGCGGCTCCGCGTTGGTAGATACGCTTCTTCATGACGTCACACCTGCGTGCGCGCCGTTGTTCTGGATCCTCTTTGCGCCTAAGGGCCAGCTTGCGTGGAGAGATCCGCTACTGTGGGCGATCTATCCGCTGGCGTACTTGGTGTATGGAATTGGACGCGGGCTTGCGACCGGCAAGTATGCCTATCCGTTCCTGAACGTGCTGACGCTGGGGTGGTCGCGGACCGCGCTCAACGCTTTCTATATCGCCATTGTCTTCATGGTGTCCGGCTATGCGATGGTGTGGATCGATCGCCGGATCGGCCTGCGCGCGCTGGTTGCTCCCGCAGAGCGGTGAGGATCTTCTGAACGAAATCGAGGCAGGTTGCAGAGCGCCTATCATCTGAGCATGCCCGAAGTGATTCAGACCGGTGTGATGTGCGGGGATGCGCGGGCTCCGGCTCGACCGCCGAAGACAGTTCTGTGGCTGCAGTTGATGACGCTGGTGTGGATGCTGGTGGAGTGCGGCGTCTCGATCTACGCAGCAAAGGCGGCGCACAGCGCGGCGCTGCTGGCCTTTGGCTCGGATAGTTTTGTGGAACTGCTGTCGGCGTCGTTGGTGATGGCGCAGTTCATTCCCGGTGTTGCGATCGCGGAACGGCGCACGAGCCGGATTGCCGGGGGTCTGCTGTTTCTGCTGGCCCTGATCGTTTTGGCGACTGCAGCGGTGTCGCTGGCGCTGCGGGTGAAGCCGGAGATCAGCGTGGCGGGGATGGCGATTACGGTCGCGGCGCTGATGGTGATGCCGGGGCTGGCGTGGCTGAAGCGGCGCGAGGCGCGGAGGAGTGGCAACATAGCGCTGGCGGCGGATGCGGTGCAGTCGGCGACGTGCGCCTATCTGGCGCTGGTCACGCTGGCGGGACTGGCGGTGAATGCGGTGTTTCACATCGCGTGGATGGATTCGCTGGCTGCGCTGGTGGCGGTGCCGATCCTGATCAAGGAAGGGAACTTGGCGTGGCAGGGACAAAATTGCGGCTGCTGCTAGAGCGGTTTCATTTCCAGTCAGTACAGAGAAGATTTGCGAAGTGTGGCGTTCCTTAACGGAAAAGCCACGATGAGTTTGATTGCTGTGTATATAGCGGAAGTGAAAGTGCCAGGCATGAGAGATGGCTGCGCGCAGAAAGGCCACTCATGCGGAGTGGCCTTTTCTTCGCACTACACCCGATTTCTTAGTGACCGTTATGTCCGCCGCCGTGATCGCCGCCGTTATGTCCGCC
>Ga0193743_1000373_pt1 | contig 35397 bp, 36 predicted proteins | sample L2c2metaG_FD_143038 | JGI IMG/M metagenome (GOLD analysis project Ga0193743, IMG submission 143038) | Soil microbial communities from a riparian zone of the East river system, Colorado, United States - L2c2 | ecosystem: Environmental > Terrestrial > Soil > Riparian zone | place: USA: East River... | reverse complement strand
CCTCATCGGCCACATGCAGGCCAACCGCCTTGGTCAGGTGATCACGCATCCACCCACTGGCCTCAACATGCTTCTTGGCGGCGGCCGCCATGCCCTTGCGGGACAACCCCAGCCGCTCCCGAAGCGCTTTCGGGTCGGCGGCGCGTTCACGATGGGCCGCCCGGTAGGCCCGGCACCGCGCCGCCGCGTCACGCTGCAACGCCCGCCGCAGCCCAAACGCGGCGGTCCACTGTGCTTCGACCCGTCGGCGAAGGCGAGGATCGCTGACGTCGAGCTCCAGGCGGATCACCGACAGCGGCCCCGCGTAGGTGAAGTTCGGGGCCTTCGACCGACCACGCCGCCGCGGCACCCCCACATCACCGCCAGTCACGGTGGTGACCTCGGACGGCGCGGATGCCATAACGATCATGAAACCACCCTGCACCGACAACGACACCGACGACGCGGTGCACCGCCACCGAGACCTGTTGGCGCTCAACAGGCTCAACTCCCATCAGGTCCACGCCGTGTGTGCCGCGGCCCGGCAGGGCTGCCGACTACGCCCGGGACGGCCCTGGCGCGCCTGCCGCTGGGAGTCCGGGTGCTATTTGGTGCTGATCCATCTGCGCACCAACCTGACCATCCGGGCGCTGGCCGTACTGTCTGCAAGGAGTCAATCCACGGTTGATGGGGTCCTCCGTCACCTGGTGCAGCGCACCGTACCGGCGACCACGTGAGCGCAAGTCCTGTCGGCTCGTTCCTGACTGCCATTGGCAGGACGGCGCGGTCGGTGCGGGAAACACCGCGAGATGCCATGACGGTCAGCATTGAATCCGCGACGTTATCCCGCGTCGACGCCCGCGGATCAGCGAAGCGGGTTGGCGATCTCGTCGCGCGGCATCCGCGCCGCCGTCAAGGCGACCGCGCCCAGCAGCACCGGCACGATGCCAGCCGCCAGGAAGATCGCCTCCATCGACACCACCTTCGACAGCGGACCGACGATCGCGAACGACAACGGCATGAATGCCAGCGAGACGAAGAAGTCCAGGCTCGACACCCGGCCCAACATCGCCGTCGGCACCCGCCGCTGCAGCAGCGTTCCCCAGATCACCATCCCGGCGCCGTCGGTGACGCCGACGACGAACGTCGCAGCGGCCATCGCGGGGAACGACGACGTGATGCCGACGACCACCAGGGGCAATGAGCCCAGGCCCCACATCACCATCATCACCGTCAGATAGCGCCGAGGCAGCCGTCGCGATGAGACCGCAAGCGCACCCAGCGCGCTGCCGACGCCGAAGAACGCCAGGATGAACCCGTACGCCCGCGCGCCGTCGGCGAACCGGTCCTGCGCGATGAACGGCAGCAGCACCTCGATCGGGCCCAGCACCACTAGCACGAACATGCTGGCGAACAGCAGCGTCCACAGCAGCCACGGGGTGCGCAGCACGAACGAGAAGCCCTCGCGCAGGTCGCGCAGCGCGTGCGGCCGCTCAGCGTCGGCCGTCGGCGCCGAAGCCCGCGTGGCCGGTCGGGTGGCCACCAGCAGCACCAGGCCGATGCCGAACAGCGCAGCCACCACGAACGCGCCGAGCGCGGGGAACGTGGCTCCGACCACCAGACCGGCCAACGCCGGACCGACCGCCCGCTGGAACACCGGACGCACCACGCCCTCCACGCCGTTGGCGGCCAGCAACTGGTCGGCGGGCAGGATCCGCGGCAGGATAGCGCTGTAGGCGGGGAAGAAGAACGCCGCCGCGATGCCAAGCACCGCGGCCGCCACGGCCATGTGCCAGATCCGTAGCGCACCAACTGAACTCAGTACTGCGACGGCCGATACCGCGGTCAGGTTCACGGCCTCGACCACGATGATGATGCTGCGCTGGTTGATGCGGTCGGCCGCGATTCCGCCGACCAGCACGAACGCCACCAGACCGGCGCCCAGGCACGTCGCGACCAGCGACAGGGACGTCGGGTCGTTGTCGAGGGCGATCACCTGCAGCGCCATCACGACGGCCCACATACCCTCGGCGAAGATCGAGATCGCCACGGCGGCGATCAGGAAGCGGTACTCGCGGACCCGGAACGGTGCGAGCACGCGCCAGCCGCCGGTGGTCACCGGCTGCTCGATGTCGAATTGCGTACTCACTCGCTGATGGTGTCTGATCGGACCCCTTGGAGTCGAATGATTTTCGCTCTACCGGGCCCCGTTGAGGTAGTACTGGCGGCGACCTTCACTCGCACATTCTCGCCGGGAGTGCTACCTCAACGGGGGAAGAGGCGGACGGTCAGTCGTCGGTGAACGTGGCTGGGCGCCGCTGCTGGAACGCCTTGGCGCCCTCGCGGAAGTCGTCCGAGACGAGCAGTTCCAGCTGGCCTTCGGTCTCCCGCCCGAACGCGGCCTCGAGTTCGGTCAGCGTCGCGGCGTTGATGGCCTGCTTGGTCTTGCGTAGCGCCACCGCCGGGCCGGACTTCAACGTCGCGATCACCTCGTCCACCGCGGCGTCGAGGTCCTCGGCCGGGTACACCGCGCTCACCAGGCCCGCCGCCAGGGCATCGGCGGCGGGCAGGCGTTCGGCCAGCAGCGCCATCCGCATCGCCCTGGTCCGACCGATCGCCGCAGCGACCAGAGCCGACGCGCCGCCGTCGGGCATGAGTCCGATCTTGGTGAACGCCAACAGAAAGTACGCCTTCTCCGAGGCCAGGATGATGTCGGCCGAGATCGCCAGCGAGACGCCGACGCCTGCCGCCGGGCCCTGCACGACGGAGACCACCGGCTTGGGGAGCGCCACGATCGAGCGAACGGCACGGTTCGCCGCAGCGAGCACGTCGTCGGGGGCGCCGGCGGCATTGGGATTGGTGTGGTCCGCCTCGCTGATGCCCGCGCCGGAACTGAAGCCGCGGCCCGCGCCGCCGAAGCGCACGACCCGGACCCTGGCGTCGGTGGCCGCGCGTTCCAGCGCGACGGCGATGGTCTCGAGCATCGGCGCGGTCAGCGAGTTGAGGCTGTCCGGCCGGTTCAACGTCATCGAGAGCACGCCGTCGCTGAGCGACAGGGTGAGGTCGTCGATGCCGGTATAGGACTCGATGGTCGTCTCGGAGTTGTTCATGCTTCGCCTTGGGTCTGGCGAGCCTGAGGCCCGCGACTGATCGACCTGGTTATACAAGTAAGCTATGTCGGCGGTCAACTAAGGCTACTGGTGGAGGACGTTGCGCGATGGCTGGACCACTGCAGGGATTGCGAGTCGTGGAGCTGGCCGGCATCGGCCCAGGACCGCACGCCGCAATGATTCTCGGCGATCTGGGCGCCGACGTCGTGCGGGTCGACCGGCCCGGCAAGAGGGGCGGCGTGCCACGCGGAAACCGCGACTCCATGCTGCGCAATCGGCGGTCGGTGACCGCGGACCTCAAGAGCGACGAGGGACGCGATCTGCTGCTGCGGCTCATCGCCAAGGCCGACGTGCTGATCGAGGGCTACCGGCCGGGCGTCACCGAGCGCCTCGGCCTCGGGCCGCAGGACTGCGCGAAGGTCAACGAGCGGCTGATCTACGCACGCATGACGGGCTGGGGCCAAACCGGGCCGCGGGCGCTGCAGGCCGGTCACGACATCAACTACATCTCGCTCAACGGATTGCTGCACGCCGTCGGCCGGAAGGACGAACGGCCCGTCCCGCCGCTGAACCTGGCAGGCGACTTCGGCGGCGGTTCGATGTTCCTCATCGTCGGAATCCTCGCCGCGTTGTGGGAGCGGCAGACCTCCGGCAAGGGCCAAGTGGTCGACGCGGCGATGATCGACGGGTCCAGTGTGCTGATGCAGATGATGTGGGGCTTCCGCGCCATGGGCATGTGGTCCGACGAGCGCGGCACCAACATGCTCGACACGGGCGCGCCGTACTACGACACCTACACCTGCTCCGACGGTCGCTACGTCGCGGTCGGCGCCATCGAGCCACAGTTCTACGCCCTGTTGCTGCAGGGGCTCGGCCTGGATCCCGCTGAATTGCCTGACCAGAACGACATGGGCCGTTGGGCCGAGTTGCGCGTCGCCTTCACCGAGGCGTTCGCCGCCCAGGATCGCGACCACTGGGCCAAGGTGTTCGACGGCACCGATGCCTGCGTGACCCCGGTGCTGTCCTTCGCCGAGGTCGAGACCGAGCCCCACATCACCGAGCGCGACACCTTCTTCCGCGACGGCGACAACTTGGAGCCCGCGCCTGCGCCCCGGTTCTCCCGCAGTATTCCTCCGACGCCGAGGCCCCCCGGGGAAACGGGCGCCGACACCGAGGCCGTTCTACGCGACTGGGTATAGTCCCAACCAACCAGATGGTCGAGCGGAGGCGCGAGCCTCCGAAACTTTGAGAAGGGAATGCATCTGTGCAGATCAAAGACGCCGTAGCAGTCGTCACGGGGGGTGCGTCCGGCCTGGGCCTGGCGACCACCAAGCGCCTGCTGGACGCCGGGGCGAGCGTGGTGGTCATCGACCTCAAGGGCGAGGAAGTGGTGGCCGGACTCGGCGACCGCGCGAAGTTCGTCGCCGCCAACGTCACCGACGAGGAGTCCGTCTCCAAGGCGCTCGACGTCGCCGAGTCGCTCGGCCCGGTGCGCATCAACGTCAACTGCGCAGGCATCGGCAACGCGGTCAAGACGCTGAGCAAGAACGGCGCCTTCCCGCTCGATGCATTCAATGCCGTCGTCCAGGTCAACCTGATCGGCACCTTCAACGTGCTGCGCCTGGCCGCCGAGCGCATCGCCAAGACCGAGCCGATCGGCGAGGAGCGCGGCGTCATCATCAACACCGCCTCCGTCGCGGCGTTCGACGGCCAGATCGGTCAGGCCGCCTACTCCGCGTCCAAGGGCGGCGTGGTCGGCATGACGCTGCCGATCGCCCGCGACTTGTCCCGCGAGCTGATCCGCGTGGTCACCATTGCGCCCGGCCTGTTCAAGACGCCGCTGCTGGGCTCGCTGCCCGAGGAGGCGCAGAAGTCGCTCGGCCAGCAGGTGCCGCATCCGGCCCGGCTCGGCGACCCCGACGAGTACGGCGCGCTGGCCGTGCACATCGTCGAGAACCCCATGCTCAACGGCGAAGTGATCCGCCTTGACGGCGCGATCCGCATGGCTCCGCGGTAGAGAGGGCAACCATGACACTGACGACGAAGTTCACTGAAACGTTCGGGATCGAGCATCCCGTCGTGCAGGGCGGTATGCAGTGGGTCGGTCGCGCCGAGCTGGTGGCCGCGGTCGCCAACGCCGGCGGACTCGGTTTCATCACTGCGCTGACTCAACCAACGCCCGCCGATCTGGCCAACGAGATCGCGAAGACCCGCGACCTGACCGATAAGCCGTTCGGCGTGAACCTGACGATTCTGCCAACGATCAACCCGCCGCCGTATGACGAGTACCGGCAGGTGATCGTCGACGCCGGCATCAAGATCGTCGAGACCGCGGGCTCCAACCCGGCTCCGCACCTGCCGATGTTCCACGACAACGGCATCAAGGTGCTGCACAAGTGCACGTCGGTGCGACACGGGGTGAAGGCGCAGAGCCTGGGCGTCGACGGCATCAGCATCGATGGCTTCGAATGCGCAGGCCACCCGGGCGAGGACGATATCCCCGGCCTGGTCCTGATCCCGGCGGCCGCCGACAAGATTGACATCCCGATGATCGCCTCCGGTGGTTTCGCCGATGCGCGTGGGCTGGTGGCAGCGCTGGCGCTGGGCGCCGATGGCATCAACATGGGGTCGCGGTTCATGTGCACGGTCGAGTCGTGCATCCATCAGAACGTCAAGGAAGCCATCGTTGCCGGCGACGAGCGCGGCACGGAGTTGATCTTCCGCCCGCTGCGCAATACCGCGCGGGTGGCGAGCAACACGGTGTCCCGTGAGGTGGTGGAGATCTTGAACGGCGGCGGTCAGTTCCCGGACGTGCAGGAGCTCGTGGCGGGTGTGCGCGGTCGAAAGGTGTTCGAGAACGGCGACGTCGAGGCGGGCATCTGGAGTGTCGGTACGGCCATGGGGCTGATCAACGACATCCCGACCTGCGGGGAACTGATTTCCAGAATTGTGGATGAGGCAGAAGAACTGATCAATGGGCGCCTGAGCGGCATGGTCACTTCATCGGGGTCCGAGGCGTTGTCCGCGTAGCGGGAGACGTTCAGATTGGGCTGAGGGTCGTGGTTCGCGCCGGATCACGACCCTCAGCGCAGTCTCGACGCGGTGCCCTTAGATAGAAGAGCCGCCGACGGTATCCGTCGGCGGCTGTCTGCCCAGGTCACACGATGCAGCTACCGCTGCCGCATGCCTACCTCGGCGCCCACGTGATCAGTCAAGCCACGTGGTCTGACCTGCTGTGTTATACCGCTGCGGCGAGGTCGGGGAACTGTTCGGTGGTATCACCCTCGACTAGGAAGTCCCCGTGGTAGAGGGCTTCGAAGTCAACCTTGATGACATCTGCGCTGGTGTCGTCGATCCACATGTACTGGACAGTAACCATCACACTTAAGAGGACTTTGAGTCACGATTGTGACTACGGTGGCAATTCTTACCTGCCAGTAGGTTCTAGGCGGCCGGACTGCTGAAGTGGATCGGGTTGGTGCCGTTCAGCAAGACCCATGTCGCGACGGCCGCTGCGATCGCGACAACAAACAGCCCGACCGTGATGACCCAGGGCCAGCGCGCCCGGCCGAACGCCTTCGCGTCCACTGAGTAGGCACCCGCACCGGTGAAGAGCAGGGCCGTTGCGGCGAACGCCACCAGGAACGGCACGTTGAACGGCTGAGACCAGAACGCACCTGCCGAGACGTTGACGGCCCAGGCATCGATCATCGCGGCGATCACGGCGCAGGCGGCCACTGGCGTCAGCAAACCCAGCATGAGCAGAATTCCGCCCGCAGTCTCCGTGGCCGTCACCAGAATCGCGGCGAACTTCGACATCTTGAATCCGTTGCTATCCATGAAACTGACGGCTGCGCTGATGTCGAGCGCCTTGATCAGGCCGGCCTGCAGCATCGTCGCGCCGGTGGCGATGCGGAGCACGAGCAGCCCGAACGAGCTCACTGAGTCGGTGGTCGCGGAGGCGTACCTGGTCGAGATCGCGTCGGTCGTGGCCATGTCAAGAAGCCTAAATGTCTGTGCAGACGCTGGGAAACGCTCGTGGGGCCGGATTCGGTGAACGTTCCGTGGTCCAACGCCGTGATCACGGGTATGGGGAAACGGTTGACGATCTTAAGTTATCGCTGATAACTTAACGTCGATATTATGACTCTCCGGGAGGGGCCCGACATGTTGCGCAGGATCGCCCTACTTGCGATCGCCGCGCCGCGACGCATTCTCGCCGTCGCGGCGCTGATCATGGTGGCGGCCGCGATATTCGGCATACCGGTGGCCAAGAGCTTGTCGGCAGGTGGTTTCCAGGACCCGACGTCCGAATCCGCTCAGGCGACGAAGCTGCTGACCGAGAAGTTCGACCAGGGCGACATGCAGATGCTCGTCACGGTCTCCGCACCCGACGGCGTCAAGTCGTCGAACGCCACCGCCGTCGCCACGGACATCGTCGACCACCTCAAGCAGTCACCGCACGTCGCAGGCGTCACCTCGGCGTGGACGGTGCCACCCCAGGCCGCCGGTGACCTGGTCAGCAAGGACGGCAAGTCGGGCCTGATCATCGCGGGCATCACCGGCGGAGAGAACAACGCCCAGAAGTACGCCAAGGCGTTGTCCGACCAATTCGAAGGTGACCGCGACGGCGTGACCGTGCGGTCGGGTGGCGTTGCCATGGTGTACGCGCAGATCAACAAGCAGACCGAGCGCGACCTACTGCTGATGGAGGCCATCGCGATCCCGCTGAGCTTCCTGGTGCTGGTGTGGGTGTTCGGTGGGCTGATCGCGGGCGCATTGCCCATGATCGTCGGCGGGCTGGCCATCGTCGGCTCGATGTCGGTGCTGCGGCTCATCACTTTCAGTACCGACGTGTCCATCTTCGCGCTCAACCTGTCGACTGCGCTGGGGCTGGCGATGGCCGTCGACTACACGTTGCTGATCATCAGCCGCTACCGCGATGAGCTCGCCGAAGGCACCCCTCGGGAACAGGCGCTGATCCGGACCATGTCGACAGCGGGCCGCACCGTGCTGTTCTCCGCGACTGCGGTCGCGCTGTCGATGGCCGCGATGCTGCTGTTCCCGATGTACTTCCTGAAGTCGTTCGCATACGCCGGCATCGCGACGATGGCGTTCGCGGCAGCCGCGGCGGTGATCGTCACCCCCGCCGCCATCTGGCTGCTGGGGGACCACCTCGATGCGCTCGACGTGCGACGGCTGTTCCGGCGAGTGCTGCGCAGGCCCGAGCCCACCCCGAAACCCGTCGAGCAGCTGTTCTGGTACCGCTCGACCCGGGTCGTGATGCGCCGTGCCATCCCGATCGGCCTTGCCGTCGTCGCGCTGCTTCTGGCTCTCGGTGCCCCCTTCCTCGGCGTGAAGTGGGGCTTCCCCGACGACCGGGTACTGCCCAAGTCCGCGTCGGCGCACCAGGTCGGCGACCAGTTGCGCAACGACTACGTCGACGACTTCTCGACGGGGATCACCGTCGTCGTACCGGACGCCACTGGGCTGGCCCCCGCCGCGCTCGAGCGCTACGCCGCAGACCTGTCCCGCGTGTTCGACGTATCGGCTGTGTCTGCGCCGACCGGCACCTTCGTGGGCGGCAACAAAGTCGGGCCGCCCACCGGGGCAACCGGTGTCGCCGAGGGCAGCGCGTTCCTCACCGTAGGGAGCAGCGCGCCGCTGTTCTCCGATCGCTCCGGGGCACAGCTCACCCGCCTGCACGAGGTCGCAGGGCCGGACGGTCGCGCGGTGCAGATGTCCGGCATCGCGCAGATCAACGAGGACAGCGTGGCGGCGATCACCACCCGCCTGCCGTGGGTCTTGGGTGTGATCGCACTGATCACGTTCGGATTGCTCTTCCTGGTGACGGGCAGCGTGGTGCTGCCACTGAAAGCCGTTGTGCTGAACGTGTTGTCGTTGACGGCGGCGTTCGGTGCGCTGGTGTGGATCTTCCAGGACGGGCATCTCAGCGCACTCGGCACCACCCCGACCGGCACGCTGGTGGCCAACATGCCGGTGTTGTTGTTCTGCATCGCATTCGGGCTGTCGATGGACTACGAGGTGTTCCTCGTCGCGCGGATCCGGGAGTACTGGGTGAAGCTGCGGGCCGGCGCGTCCGTTTCCCCCGCCGGTTTGCAGGCCATCAAGCTGGCCAGGACCGACAACGACGAAGCGGTGGCGCTCGGGTTGGCACGCACCGGCAGGGTGATCACCGCCGCCGCGGTGGTGATGTCGATCTCGTTTGCCGCGTTGATCGCCGCGCAGGTGTCGTTCATGCGGATGTTCGGTGTCGGGCTGACGCTGGCCGTGCTCGTCGACGCCACGCTGGTGCGGATGATGCTGGTGCCTGCCTTGATGCACGTGTTGGGCGGCTGGAACTGGTGGGCGCCAAAACCGCTGGCCCGCCTGCACGAACGGATCGGCTTCAGTGAGTCCGGCCCCGACGAGGGCGACGATCCGATCGAACCGAAATCCAACCGCACCATGGTCTCCGTGGCGGACGCTGGCTAGCGTGACGGTCCAGCCACTCAAGCGTCGCCGTGCCCCGCGCGGCTCCGGCGAGCACCTGCGCGAGGAGATCCTCGACGCCACCACCGATCTGCTGTTGGAGACCGGCCACGCCAAGGCCGTCTCCATCCGGTCGGTGGCGCTGCGCGTCGGTGTAACCCCGCCGTCGATCTATCTGCACTTTGCTGACAAGGACGCACTGCTGGATGCGGTGTGCGCCAGGTACTTCGAGCGACTCGACGAGGTCATGCAACAGGTCGCGGCCGATCAATCGTCGAACATCGACCGGCTCCGCGCGCAGGGCCTGGCCTACGTGCGCTTCGCCATGCAGACCCCCGAGCTGTACCGCATCGCCATGATGGGCGAGGGCCGACTTGGCAGCGACGTCGACGTCACGCTGAACAGCTCGGCGTTCGTGCACATGCGCAATTCGGTGGAGTCGTTGATGGCGGAGCGCGTCTACCCGCCCGGCGATTCCACCGTGGCGGCGCTGGAACTGTGGACGGTCGCGCACGGTGTGGCCGCGCAGCTGATTTCGCGGCCCTACCTGCCGTTCGGCGACGTCGAGGAGTTCGCCGACCGGATACTGAGCGCGGTCTGCTGCGGGCAGATCGCATACGGTGTGATGGGCCCCGATGTGACACCGCAGGAGGCCGTCGCGCGGATGAAGGGACAGACCGATGGCTGATGACGGCACCGTCGACAACCCGTTCTTCGCGCGGCTGTGGTCGAAGCTCTCCACCCGCGAGCCCGAGTCGATCAAATTGCTGCGACGGGAGAACCTGGCCGGGCTCACCGGGCGAGTGCTGGAGGTCGGCGCGGGCACCGGCACCAACTTCGAGTTCTACCCGGCCTCCGTCACCGAGGTCGTCGCCATCGAGCCCGAGCAGCGCCTCGCGGTGCTCGCGCGGCAGGAGGCCGACCGGGTGTCGGTCGCCGTCACGGTCAGCACCGACACCGTCGAGCGGTACGGATCTGGCGAACCGTTCGACGCGGTGGTGTGCTCGTTGGTGCTGTGTTCGGTGCAGGACCCCGACAGCGTTCTGCGGCAATTGTTTTCGACGCTGCGGCCGGGCGGGGAGCTGCGCTACCTCGAGCACGTGGCGAGCACCGGTCTGCGGGCGAGGATGCAACGCCTGGCCGATGCCACGGTGTGGCCGCGGCTGCTGGGAAATTGTCACACCCACCGGCACACCGAGCGGTCCATCGTCGATGCCGGATTCGAGGTGGCCGACGCCCGCCGCGAGTGGGTGTTCCCTGCGTGGGTGCCGCTGCCCGCCTCGGAAACAGCGATCGGGCGGGCGGTCAGGCCCGCCGCCTGACGCCGGGTCAGCCCAGCAGTGCGGGCAGTCGCAGCAACAAGCTGGGTAGCGCGGTGGCCGCGGTTTCGCGCAACGAGATCGACGCGCTGTCCGATAGCGGTGTGCGCTCGGGGTTGACCTCGATCACCGGGATTCCGTTGGCCAGCGCGAGCTCCGGTAGCCCCGCCGCGGGATAGACGATCGCCGATGTGCCCACCACGATGGCCACGTCGGCGGCGGTGACTACGTCGACCGAACGCTGCCACGCCTCGGTGGGCAATGCCTCGCCGAACCACACCACGTCCGGCCGGATCAGGCCGCCGCACGCACACGTGGGTGGTTCGACCCTCTCGACCGGCTCCGGCATGGCGGGCAGCTCGCCGTGGTACGGCTCGTGGCAACGGTCGCACCGGAATTCGAACAGGCTGCCGTGCAGGTGATAGACGCGAGTGCTGCCCGCACGTTCGTGCAGGTCGTCCACGTTCTGGGTGACGACGTGCACCTCGGCGTAGTCCTGCCATGCGGCGACCGCACGGTGGCCGTCGTTCGGTTCGACCGACTTCATCATGTAGTGCCGCCACAAATACCACGCCCAGACCTTCTCGGGATGGCGACGCCAGCCGTCGGCGCTGGAGATCTCGTAGGGATCGACCTTCGCCCATAGACCCGTCTCGACGTGCCGAAAGGTCGGCACCCCGCTCTCGGCGGAAATCCCGGCGCCGCTGAGTACGGTCACTTGCACACGACCAAACTAGACGAACTTTGTGATACTGAGCACGTGACCGATTTGGGGGAATGGGTCCAGGTCGACCCGCGGGCCGCAAGGCCGCTGTTCGATCAGTTGCGGACCCAGATCATAGAGGGAATTAGGGACGGCAGGCTTTCGCCGGGGACGAGGTTGCCCACCGTTCGGGAGTTGGCCGTCCAGACCAGTATGGCGGTGAACACCGTCGCACGCGCCTACCGCGAGCTCGAGGCGGCTGGGCTGGTCGAAACACGGGGGAGGTTCGGCACTTACGTCGCGCGGGCGGATCCGGCCGATTCGGCGATGGCGTCCGCGGCGCACACCTACGTGGCGGCCGCACGGGCACTCGGGGTGAACAAGGCTGCCGCCCTGCGCTACGTGGAGGCGGCGTTCGATTAGTTTGGCTAAGTTAGCCGAACTCGAGCAGGGTCAGCGCGGGGCGTACCGGGTCGAACAGCGGAATGCGCTGGACCGCCCACGTCACCGCGTTGAGTACGGTGCCGCGGCCGAGGGGCAGTGGCACGTCGTGCACGACGCGCACGCCCGGCACGACATCGACCAGTTTCGCCGCCTCGGCCGCCGACATGGCGAACGGCATCGGTGGAACCCGGTAGCGCAGCGACGTCCGCATGCCCCGCCGCGCCCACATGCCGAACCACGACGGTGGCAGGTCGAACATCATCCGGCCACCGGGGAACCGTCGCGCGCATTCGGTGATCAGCCCCATCGCCTCGGCTGGCTGCAGGTACATCAGCAGCCCCTCCGCGGTGATGAACACACCGTCGGAGTCGTCGACCTGGTCCATCCAGCCGTAGTCCAGCGCGGACTGGGCGCACACCGACTGCCGGTCCGATACCGGCAGCAGCTTGGTGCGCAACTCGACGATGGGTGGCAGGTCGACGGTCAGCCACCGGAACCGGTCGCTGACGTCGCTTGCCTCACCCGGACTGCCGGCTCCGTCGGCGGCGATGCGGTAGAAGCTGGTCTGCAGACCCTCGGCTAGCGCGACGACGGTGGCAGCCGGGTGGTCGACGAGGTAGGCCCGGGTCGCGTCGTCGAAGGCCAGCGCACGCAGCGCCATGTCCTGGCGGCGGGAGTAGCCGAACTTGGCGAAGTCGAAGTCGATGGCGTCGACCAGTTCGATCGCCATCGGATCGTCGATGATGGCGTCGGGCCTGCGGGCCTCGGTCGCCCGCACCTTCAAGGTCAGCAGCGCCGTCTCCGACACGCCGGTCAGCGTGGCGCCGTCGATCTTGGGTTCAGAACTCACTGTCGCGAATCTACGACAAGCTCAGGCCTTGAGCACCTTGTCGACCGTCCGGAGGTTGCGGGTGGTGGTCGACGACTTGTACCGCTTCTTGCCCATCGTCTTGCCGATCGTGGTGTCCAGCGTGCCCATCTTGGGGACCTGCCAGTAGACGACCCCGTCGCCGCGTTCGATCTTCTCGTCGGGCCCCGCGTCCGCGGCGAGCTCCACTAGTTCGTCGAGCACTGCCGCGTCGGTGACGAACGTGACGTAGGAGTGGTGGCCCTCGACCTCTCGCTCGAACGGGTAGGCCGCCGATATCGCTGCGACGTCGGCGAGGTCGTAGGCCAGCACCCACGCGTCGTAGCCGAACGTTTCACGCAGCGCCGCTTCGGCTTTCGTGCGCACCGCCTTGACCGAAGACCTGCTCTCCAGCAGCACGTTGCCACTGGCCAGAACGGTCTTGACGGCGGTGAAGCCCGCCCCGGTGAGCGCCTCGGCCACCGCGGCCATCTTCAGATTCACCCCGCCGACGTTGATGCCGCGGAGGAACGCGGCGTAGCGCGTCACCCGAACTCCAGCAGTGTGTTGCTCGGCCGGATTCGGCGGTGCAATCCGATGCGGTCCAACGCAGGCCAGGCGGCGAGCTTCCACCACCCTCGGCCCGGCGGCCATGGGACGTCGCGGGCGGCGCGCACCCCGGGAACGGTGCCGGCCAGGGCCAGCGCCTCGTCGACGGTCTGGCCGAACGGCATCGGCGGGGCGATGTAGCGGTCCGAGAGCTTCACGCCCGTCAGGGTGCGCTTGCTGAACCAGCGCGGAATGGAGTCGAACATCATCCGGCCGCCGGGGAACCGGGCCGCGCAGTCGCGGATCAGGCCAAGCGCATCGTCGGGTTCGAGGTACATCAGCAGCCCCTCGGCGGTGATGAACACTCCGCGTGACGAATCGACCCGGTCCATCCAGCTGCGGTCCAGTGCCGACTGCGCGAGTTCGACGATCCGGTCGTCGCTGGGCAGCAGTCGCCGCCGCAGGTCGATGACGGGTTCAAGGTCGATGGAGTACCACGTCGAGCCCTCGGTGACGCCGGTCCGTTCCAGTCGCCAGAAGCTGGTCTGTAGACCCTCGGCCAGGGCCACCACCGCCGCTCCGGGATGTCTGGCGAGGTAATCGCGCGCCGCGCTGTCGAAGGCGACGGCACGAAGGCCGTGCGACTGGTTGGGCTTGCCGAACTTGAGGTAGTCGTAGTCGATCGTGTCGAGCAGCGTCACCGCCCACGGGTCGCGGATCACGCCGTCGGAGCGCTTGGCCTCGCTGCCGCGGTTGTGCAGCGTCCACAGCGCGGTCGCCGAGACGCCCTCCAGCGTATTGCCGTCGATGGCGGTCATGGCCCCATGTTATTGATGCGGTGGCCGAATCCGGCCGGTTCCCCGTGTCGCAGCCGTAGGCTGGCTCACATGACGCGGCACGTGTTCGACGAGAAGTTGATGGCCGTGATCAGCGGCAACTCACTCGGGGTCCTGGCCACCGTCAAGCGCGACGGCAGGCCGCAGTTGTCGAACGTCTCGTATTACTTCGACCCGCGCAGCGTCGCCATCGAGGTGTCGGTCACTGAGCCGCGGGCCAAGACGCGCAATCTGCGCCGCGACCCGCGGGCCTCGATTCACGTGACGGGCGACGATGGGTGGGCGTACGCGGTGGCCGAGGGCGATGCGATCCTCACCCCGCCGGCTGCCTCGCCCGGCGACGACACCGTCGAGGCGTTGATTGCCTTGTACCGCAACATCGCCGGTGAGCATCCCGACTGGGACGACTACCGCCGCGCGATGGTGCAGGACCGCCGAGTCCTGCTCACGCTGCCGATCTCGCATCTCTACGGCATGCCACCCGGCATCCGCTGACTCCCCCTTTCTTGCGCGAACGTGCGTGTCTGTTGCACGACACGCCGCGAAACTGCGGCGTTCCGTGCACGCTCGCGCCGCGCGGGCGTGCGTAATCCCCGCGACGGCGCCGCCGTCGGCGCGCTACTCTGCGGACATGGCCGAAGAACCCGAGGACGACAACAAGCGCAAGTTCCGCGAAGCGCTGGAACGCAAGAAGGCCAACGCGGGCGGTGGTTCCGCCCATAAGGACGCAGGCAAGAAGCAACCGAAGGTGCACGGTCCGGAGCAGAGCCGCCGCGAGTTCCGTCGCAAGAGCGGTTAGCCCACCTTCGTCGGGACGAATTCTGCGCTCGCAGGACTCTCGTAGGCCAGCCTGCGAGCGCCGATCAGCGCGACGAGCATCACCGAAACGCAGAACAGCCCTTGCTCTTTCAGGCCCCAGCCGACCGATGCCAGCGTGGCCGCCCCTGCGATGCACAGCAGTGTGCCCACCGCCGCGCTGCGGCGGCCGGCAGCCGCGACGTAACCGCCGTCCCACAGCGGTAGCGGATTGCTCTCCAGCGGCCGCAGCACGACGAACATCGCGGCCACCAGCACGGCCACCAGGACCATCTGGGCGATGCTGAGCATCACGAAGTGTGGCTGGCCGGGATAGCGCGGCAGGCCGAGATAGTCGAAGGCCAGGTGCACACCCAGCAGGGCAGGCATGTGCCAGAGGTACAGCGTCATCGCGCCGGTGTTGCCGATCACCGCGAGCCGCCACACTCGCGGCCGCCGGGCCCACCGGCCGATGCCGGGTGCTGCCGCAATGGCGAACGCGCACAGCATGATTGCGTGCCCAGCGAGCAATAGTGACGGAGGTGTCATGTTCTTGAGATGCTGGGACTCGATGCCGACCAGGCTCAGCTCGTACGGCCCCAACCACAGCAGGCTCAGATTGACGGCGAGCATCGCGACGCCGAGGCGCAGCGCCGTCCGCGGCGTCAACAGCTGGCGCCGGTAGGCCACCCCGAACATCCCAGGGATGAGCCAGGCGAGCATGTTCAGGTAGCCCACCGTCGACCAGGCGGGGTCGGTGACCCGGACCGCGTCGACCACCGCGACGACGGCGTACACCCCGACGACCGCCACGACCAGCCGCGTCCCGGTGGTGATGCGGGCCAGCAGCGGCATCGCCGCCAACACCAACACGTAGGCGCCGAGAAACCACAGCAACTGGATGCTGATCCCGGCGACCGGCTCGTACACGTGCACGGGCAGCACCCCACGCAGCACGACGAGCGCCACCGCCCAGAAGGCCAGGTAGTAGAACACCGGCCGGTACAGCCGGCTGCACCGCTTCAGCAGCCAGCCTCCCCAGCTCCCGCCGGGTCTGTACGAGCCGACCGACGCCGCCACGCCCGCGAAGAAGAACAGCGGCATGATCTGGAAGACCCAGGTGAGCGCCTGGAACACCACCGACGTGGTGAGCAGGTTGTCCCAGATGAACACGTCACCGGCAATGATGCTGGTCGCCATCACGGTGTGGCCGACGACCACGCCGACCAACGACACGATCCGGATGACGTCGATGGCCCGATCGCGGTCGGCCGGTGTCTTGGCTTCGACCTCGGCGGGCGTGGGAAAACCAAACAGCTGCGTCATGCGGCAAATCTAACCCGGTAGGGCCTAAGTAGAATTCCCTAACTTGCGCCGTCGGCCGAGCTCAGACTTGTCCGCCGGTGAGCGCCAGTAGGTGGCGGGTCCGGGCCTTCGCGAGATCGCAATAGGCTCTGGCCGCCAGTCGGGCGGCGGTGGCATCGCCGTTTTCGAGCGCAGCCAGCAGATCGCGCTGAACCTCGAGAAATGCGGCAGACGACGTCGCCGTGGTCCCGAAGCTGCGCATCATCACGTTCTTGATGCTCAGCGATCTGAATGCCGCGACAAGAAGGGCGTTGCCCGACAGTGCCACGATCGCTTCGTGGAAGGCGTAGTTGGCGTCGAGGTAGGCCTGGAAGTCTCGGAAATGGTCGCCGACCAGATGATGCGACATGGTCTCCAGGTGTGCGCGCGAAGCGGTGAGCTGATGCGAATCTAGATGGCCCGCAACCTGATCGATGACGCCGACCTCGATCGCGAGTCGGGCCTCGAATGCTTCGTCGGAGGTGCGGACGTCGAACGGAGCGATGATGTACCCGCGCTGTGGGTCCCGCTGCACCAGGCCGTCCGCGGCGAGCCTGGTAAGCGCGTAGAAGGACCTGGCTCGATCGCCGCCAAGGTTGTCTGCGAGTTCGTCGACGGTGATCACCTGGCCCGCGGCGAACACCCGGCTGAGCACCATGTCCCTGGCCTGTTCGTAGGCTCGGTCGTTCCGCTCGAACTCGAAGCGTCCGAATCCGCCACGGAAATAGGTGAGCGGATCTCCATCCCGCGCGGTTGCCGAGATCACGTGGCCGAGGAACACCGAATGACTACCGCCGGTAACCTGTTCGGTGACTTCACATTCGAGCGACGCGATCGCGTCGGCCAGGACGGGGACGCCCCCCGTTCCACGGTCAATGGGAACGCCGGCGAATTTGTCGGGCCGCGGCGAGGCGAACTGGTAGGCCAGATCGCCGTGGGACCGGCCGAGGACGTTGATCGTGAACCGCCCGCTGCGTTCGATCGCCGCCGCGGTTGGCACAGCATTGTTGATGCAGGCGAGCATCATCGGTGGATCCATCGACAGCGACGTCACCGAGCTTGCAGTCATGCCGTGATCATGACCGTCGACCCTGGTCGTCACGATGGTGACACCGCTGGCCAGATGCCCGACGACGTGACGGAACAGGCCGGAGTCGACCGCTACGTCGTTGGTGACGTAATCCTGCGTCATGTGTGTTCTCCCGTCGTGCCCTGGCGACCCAATTGAACGCCGTCCGGCTCCGACAATCACTCACGGACTTCGTGAATCTGCCCGTGAACCAGTGGCGTTGGCGGACACGGTTACACGGGTGGTCATTGACGGATTGCGGCACCAGCACAACCGAACTTCACGCCGGCGGACACTGCACCGGTGCTTCTGCGGCTCTTGACTGGTGGCGTGATCAATGCAGCCGTGGTGGGACTGGGATGGTGGGGTCGCAAGGTCGTTCGCGACCTCGACGGAAGTCAGTACGTGCGGGTGGCAGCGGGCGTCGACATCGATGCCGCCTCCCGTGACGCGGTGCGGCCGCTGGTGGACGACGTTTACCCCGATCTCGACGCGGTGCTCGACGACGACTCGATCGACGCCGTGATCCTGTGCACCCCGCACAAGTTCCATACCGACCAGATCATCGCCGCCGCGGTGAGCGGCAAACACGTCTTCTGTGAGAAGCCGCTGAGCACCTCGGGTGCGGATGCACAGCGCGCCGTCGACGCCATCGTGGCAGCCGGCCTGCAACTCGGCATCGGTCATGAACGCCGGTTCGAGCCCGCGATCGTGGCTCTGCGACGCGCGATCTTGGAGGGAGAGTTGGGCACCCCGTTGGTGTTCGAGGGCAACTTCAGCCAGGACAAGTTCCTGGACCTGCCACCCGACAATTGGCGGTTGTCGGCCGTAGAGGCGCCGGTCGGTCCGTTGTCGGCGACCGGCATTCATTTGGTGGACCTGGCCATCAGCATTCTCGGGCGACCCACGGAGGTCTGGGCCCGGTTGTCGACGCAGGCAACCAATTTCGCGAACGGCGACACGCTCGCGGTCACGCTGGCGTTCGAGAAGGGGCAGACCGCTCTGATCACGGCAATCTTGGCAACACCATTCGTCGGCAGGGTGACTGTGCTCGGGTCCGACGGGTGGGTCGAGATCCGGGATCGAAACCACCCCGAGCAGTCCGAGGGGTGGGATGTCACCCGGCAGGTTCGCGGCGAGCCGGCCAGTTCAACCTTTTTCGCTCCGCACGCGTCGGTGCGCGAGAACATCGAGTCATTCGCCATGGCGGTGGCCGGGCAGTCGGTCTACCCGGTACCGCTGGAGGAGATGGTTGCCAACGCGCGAACCTTCGAAGCGATTACCCGATCGGCGCTCAGCGGGGTGGTCGAGGTTGTCCGATGACACTGCAGCGCCAGACCTACACATCCGACTAGGATTCTGACGGTGTGTGGCCCACGTCATAGCGCGCACTCCGCACAACCCGACCGAGGTGGGGCCCGATGTCCATGACCGTGGATCGAAGCCCGGCAACCTCGACCGACGAGGTACCGATGCCGGTGCCGCTGAACCTGTGGCGAGACGACCGACCACCACCCCGCTGGGTTCAGGCCGTCGCCAAGGACTTCGATGTCGACAAATTGGTCGACGTCATCATTGGCCGTTGCGTGGCGATCGCGTTTCCGAACCAGTCACACGACGACGAGTTCCGCGCACACCTCACGGCGAGCACACGCGCGAACGCCCACTGTCTTCGCTCGGTGATCGCCGGCGAGATCGCCCTCGAAGACGTCTACCTCGAACAGGTCCTGTCCTTTGCCCGGGTGCAGGCGCAACTGCGCATTCCGCAGAAATCCATGCAGCGGTCGTACCGCATCAGCTTCTTCACGATGTGGGAGGCGTGGAGCGCCCACCTGCGCGAGGTGATCAAGGCCGATGACGTCGACCGCGATGAGGCCGCGCTGGCCCAGCAGCTACTGACTCAGACGATTCTGGGGTACCAGGACTTCGTCGCCTCCCAGGTCGCCGAGACCTACACCCGCGATTACGAGGCGCTCAATCGGTCGCGAGGGCACATGCGTCGCAGCATGGTGAAGGACATCCTGCGTGGTGAGGGTGGGGTGCTGTCCGGTTCGGACACGGCGATCCTGTCCTACGAGCTGGGTAGCCGGCATATCGCGGTCTTGCTGCCGACCGTTGCCGAAGGTGCGGCCACGCAGTTGGCCGTCGGCCTGCGCGCCGCGGTCAGCTGCCAACATTCGCTTGTCTATCCGCTGACGCTGAGCTCGACTGTCGTGTGGCTCGGCCGGATTGGAGAGTGGAAACGCACGGTGCTCGACGCACTCGACGGCGTGCTGAGCGAAGCCGGTGTCGCAGCAACCCTCGGCGAGCCTCACGCCGGCATCGACGGATTCCGTACCACGCTGGGGGAAGCGATGGACGCGGAACGCATCCGGGTGGCCTGGGGCGAGTTGGGGGCGCCGTCGGTGGTGCATCACCACGATGTCGGCTTGGAGATTCTGCTCATGCGTGACCCGGAGACGGCCCGCGAGTTCGTGCAGCGCGAGTTGGGGCCGCTCGCGCTGGATACCCTCGAGGCATCGCGGTTGCGCGAGACAATGGAGGCTTCCTTTCGGTTCGGTTCGCACGTCGCCGCGGCCGAGCACCTGCAGCTGCACGAACACACCGTCCGCAATCGCCTGCACAAGGCCGAGGAGTTGCTCGGCCACCCGATCGGCGAACGGCGGACCGAGCTGCAGGTCGCTGCGCGCCTTATGCGGCTGCGGCCTGGTTCCGAATCGGCGTAACGGTCGAGTCAGGCCGGTATCGCGGTGACCAGGAGGTCGGCAAACTCGGTCGGGAACTCCACCGCGCAGGCGTGCCGGCCGGGCAGCCAGTGCACGGTCCCGTCGCCGGTCTCTCCTGCCAGCCACGACGCTCCCTCGCGGAACGCCGGGGCGTCGTCGTACCCACAGACGACCGTTGTGGGTCTGGTCAACGAGGCCAGACGCTCGCGCAGGTCCACGTCGGCCAGCACCTCGCACGAACGCGCATAGCCTTCGGGATCAGTTGCAGCGAAAGTGTTTCGGGCCCGTGCGACCCGTGCATCCGCCGTCGCTGCCAGGTCCACCGAGAACCACATGGCGACCATCGGATCGACGAGCGAGGACAAGCCACTGCGCCTCGCCGTGTCGGCCCGCTCGCGCCAATTCTGCTGCAGGGCCTGGGGATATACGGGCACGGTGTCCACCAGCACAGCGGAGGCGACCAGTTCGGGTCTGGCCACCGCGAGTTCCTGGGCAACCAGTCCGCCGAGTGACATGCCGACGACGTGTGCCGCCGTGCCCATGGTCGAGATCTGCTCCGCGACCGCCGCAGCGTAGGCGTCGATACCGGCGCCCCGCGCGGGCTTCGGTGCGCGGCCGTGGCCCGGAAGGTCGAACGCGACAGTCGGCCACGTCCCGAGCTCGGCGCGGACCGGATCCCAGAAGGATCCGTCGGCGCCGAGCGGATGCAGGAAAACCAGCGGCGCGCTCACGGCAGGCACTCGTAGCCGTCGGGCACCGGAGTCCTGGCGACGTTCATCGTCATCGCCAGCGTCGTGTAATAACCCGCGGTGGCAACGACTTCGACCACTCCAACGTCACCGATGGCCTCGACGGCGGCTTCGAATGTCGCGTCAGTCACCGCGTGGCTCTCGCACAGCTCGCCGACCAGCCGCCACACAGCACCCACGTCCGCCGGACCAGACGTGATCACGTCGGCGCGGTCGCGCACCGCGTCGATGGTCTGCTCGCCCAACCCGGCGGCACGGGCCAGCGGCACGTGGTGACCCCATTCGAAGTCTTGGTCCCAGCGTCGTGCTACCAGCAGGACGACCAGCTCGGTCAGATGAGCCGCGAGCCCGGAGTTGAACCGGAGGTACTCGCCGACCAGCTGCAGCCGCGTCATCAGCTCGGGGCTGCGCAGCAGGGGGACGAACGGGCCGATGAGCGCGCCGCGCGGCCCCGTCTCGATCATCTCCACGGCGAACTGTTGGCACGGCGTCAGCGCCGCAGGCAACGGCAGCCGGTCCGGCCCCTCAGACAGCATCGATCCGTGGCATGACCTTTTCGGCCATCAGCTCCATCGACCGCTGCGCCAGCGCGGGGTCGACCCAGTCCAGCCCCGCGTAGACGAGCTCGCCGAAGTCGCCGGTCTGCTCGCGGAATTCGATCAGCTGATCGGCGACGGACTCCGGGGAGCCGGTGATGACCAACTGGTCGAGGACGCTATCCAGCGTGACCTCGTCGTCGGGTTGCTCGCGGTGGGTCTTGAACAGCTCGAGCCGTCCGATCTTGCGCATCTTCGTCAGCATCTTCGAGTAGTAGAACCGGTAGGGACTGTGGGCGTCGCTGCGGCCGTACTCTTCGGCCACCGTCGCGTCGTCGGCGACGAAAATCGTGCGGGCCACCCGCCAGTCGTCGGTCGTCGCGTGTTCACCGACCGACTCCTTGCCTTGCACGTAGTTGGGCCAGTGCGTCGCGACCCATTGGGGCAGAAGGAAGTTCGCCGACAGCGGGTGAAAGTTGCGCGCGCCCATGGCGATCACACCCTTGGAGAACGGCGCGACTACGGTGCCGACGATCTCCGGACGCGGCTGCTGCAACGGCTTCGGCAGGATCCCAACGCCGAGCTCGAGGTCCAGGGTGCGCTCGGTGGTCACCGAGTAGCGACCCCCCTCGCGAACCAGCGAGTACGGCGGCTCGGTCTCCCAGACCGCGGTTATGACGTCGATCGCCTCGGCGAACATCTCGTTGCGGTCCTGATCCAGGATCCCGAGCGCCTCGGCGTCCGAGGGCAATGCGCCAGGACTGATTCCCAGGATGAAGCGGCCGTCGGCGAGGTGGTCGAACATCGCCGAGTTGGCCGCCACCAGCACGGGGTGCTGCTGGGAGAGGTTCGTCGTGCCGGTGCCCAGGCGGATCTGCTCGGTCTGGTGGATCAGCGTCGCCAGGAACACCAGGCTGTTGGTGATGTTCTCGTGGCGGTCGGTGAGGTGTTCACCGATGAACGCGTCGTGGAAGCCCAGGCGATCGGCCAGGATGACCGCCTCGCGGTCCTCGCGCAGCGTCTCCGACCAATTGCGGCCGGCGGGATGCAGGGGCATTGAGAAGTAACCGAGTCTCATTGTCTTTCCTCCGGTTCGCGACGGAACGTGCCTCTCTAGTGAAGGCTTGAGGAGCGCCGGGGGCAGTGGCGTGTGCTGCGAAATCGGGCACCCCTCGATCACGCCATTCGTCACCACGCCGCAAGGCGACACTGAGCGACATCGGCCGGCGTCACAGCCCGCGACAGCGGTTGGAAGCGAAATTCACGGGGCACGACATAGTCCGCCCGCGGTGCAGGAGGCTGTACTTGGTGATACACGTCACAGGCATGATCAATCCAGGTTCGACGTGAACTGAGGAGGACCATCGTGAAGGTCACGAAGACAATTCGATTCGCCGCCGCGGCCGTCGCGCTCACAGTTGTCGCCGGTTGTTCAGGAGGATCGCCCGGCGAAGTCGGCGACGACGCGCAGGTCATCCGCTTCGCGTTCGCACCAGAGGCGGTATGGGACATGCTGACCGACTCCGGCACGTTGGCCAACTGGGAGAAGGAGAACAACGTCCGCATCGAGACCTCCACGACGTGGGACGAGTTCACCTACTTCGCGGGCGGCCACGGGGACATCGTGTCGATGTCCACCCAGGAGACGCCGGTCCTCGAGGCCGAGACCGGCATCAAGACGGTGACCTTCGGCAAGTACAACTACCAGCGGGTGCCACTCATTCGACGGGCCGGTGACCCGTACGAGACGCTCGCGGACATCCCGAAGGGTTCGAAGATCTGCGTCTCGGGGCCGACGTCGAACGCCGCGTTCTGGGGCGTGCTTGCCAACGAGATGCACGGCCTGGACTACCGCGTCGGGGGCGGCGACTTCCAGCTCGTCGTCAACGACCACTTCGTGAACCCGACGAACCTGTTGCGGGGCGACTGCGAGGCAGCGGCGATCATCCCCGAGGCGGCCGTGCCGCAGTTGCGCAAGGGCGAGCTGGAGATCATGTACGGCGGCAAGTCACCCTTCCAGCTCTATCAGGAGTTCGCACCCAACAGCGACGGCCTGAACCACGTCAGCGGCAACAATTTCGTCGCCACCGAGGAGTGGTACAACGCCCACCCGGATCTCGCCGCGAAGTTCCTCGACCTGTGGCAGCAGGGCGTCGACATGTGGACGACCCAGAAAGCCGACATCATCCAGAAGTATCCGCAGCACTTCTCCGTCGAGTCCCAGGACGACATCGACTACTTGATCAAGTACATGTCCGGCGATAACGACTGGTTCGTCGACAAGGTCGCGCTTGACGAGGCATGGATCGGCCCTGAGACCGAGCTCTGGGAGCTGATGAAGAAACTGCACCCCGATAATCCGAATTATCTCGCGGCAGACGCGCCGACCCCGCGCTTCGAAGCCATCACCCCCCAGTGATCCAGCGCCGGGGTCGGCGCGCACCGGCCCCGGCAACCACCACCAGACGAGAGGCTGACGTGGCGACGACGTTGGAAACCGCCAGGCCGACACCGCCGAGACGCCCGAGCGAGGAGGACGTGGTCCGCGCCGCCAAGCGCAAGGACCGCATCACCACCTGGGGATGGCGGCTCGCCGGATACGCCTTCTTCCTGGGCATCTGGGAGCTCGCCTCAGGACGTCTCATGGACGAGAACCTGCTGCCCGGCCCGTCGACGGTGTTCCGAACCTTCGGAGAGCTGTGGGCGACCGGTGAGGTGCCGGGAGCATTCGCCACGACGCTCAGCCGCATCGCGATCGGTTTCTCCATCGCGTTCATCGTGGGCGTCGGCGTCGGCATCCTGATGCAGAATCGCTTCCTCAACGGGTTCTTCCGCGACGCGGTGACCATCGGCGTGACGACGCCCGGCCTGATTTGGGCGCTGCTGACGGCGATCATCTTCGGCAACCGGCCGGCCGGCCCGATCATCGCGATCGTGCTGACGACCTTCGCGATCATCACCGTCAACGTGTCTGAAGGCATCAAGTCGCTGCCGAAGGACCTCATCGACATGGCCAAGTCGTTCGACGTCGGGGTGGTGCGCCGGAACCGGGAGATCGTCCTTCCGCACCTTGCGCCGTTCATCTTCACCGGTGTGCGCTTCGGCTTCTCGATTGCCTGGAAGGTCACGGTGCTGACCGAGGTGTTCTCCTCGTCGAAGGGCATCGGTTTCGAGATGCGCACGGCCACCCAGCTCTTCCGGCTCGACGAGTTCCTGACCTGGATCCTGGCGTTCTACGTCCTGGCGCTCGTCCTCGACAAGGTCGTGCTCGAGACGCTGGAACGTCGGTTCTTCGCCTGGCGCGGGGAGCTCAAGTCATGAGCGCCGACCTGCGTGTCGCCGGACGGACCACGGCGGGGCCGCAACGCGCGTCGAGGACCCGGCGCGCATGGCGCACCGTCTGGCGTAGCCCGCTGGCAGGCAGGCTGACCTTCCCGATCGTGTGCCTGATCGTGTGGCTCCTGGCGATCAAGGTGGTCACCACCATCTGGCCGTTCGCGGTCGACGTGCTGCCGACACCGTGGCAGGTGTTCGGGTTCATGTTCGACGAGATCATGGGCAAGACGGTGGCACCGCACAACATGTACGAGACGTTCGCGATCTCGTTGCAGCGCCTAGGCATCGGGATGGTCATCGCCTTGATCATCGGCACGATCATCGGCATCGCGATGGGGCTGTCGAAGGCCGTGAACGCGTTCTTCAACGACTGGGTGGTGGCGATCCTCGCCATGCCGAACCTGGCCTGGGCGCTCTTCTGCAGCCTCGCCTTCGGCTTCGGTGACATCGGACCGACCATCGTCGTCGTGCTGACCGGCGTCCCGTTCGTGATCATCAACGTCCGTGAGGGCGTGCGGAACACCCCGACCGACCTGTTCGACATGGCGCGCGCCTTCGGCGTCCCCCGGCAGCGAGTCATAAGGCAAGTGCTGATCCCTTCGCTGCTGCCCTTCCTGTTCGCCGCGGCCCGGTACAGCTTCGCGCTCGGCTGGAAGGGTCTCGTCGTCGCCGAGGTCTTCGGCGGTCAGGACGGTGCCGGGTGGACCATCAAGTTCTGGTACGACGCGCATCGTGCCTACGGCGTCGTGGGCTATGCACTGCTGTTCGTGATCTTCGCGCTGGTCTTCGAGAAGTTGATGTTCGACCAGCTCTCCAAGCGCCTGTTCAAGTGGCGGCCGGCGATCGACGCCGCGGACGTGGTCGAGGCGCGGTTCGACGCCCAGACGAAGGCCGCCCCCCAACCACCCACGGCGCCCAGCGCACCCGATCACCCGAGGAGCAACGACCATGGCTGAGATCACCGTCCAGAACCTGCACAAGGATTTCGGCCTGGGAGCCGACAAGGTGGTGGCGCTGGAGAACGTCAACCTGAGCATCAGCGGGAAGGCCTTCGTCTCGGTCGTGGGTGCGTCCGGCTGTGGGAAGTCGACGCTGCTGAACATCCTCAGCGGCATCGAGACCCCGACGAGCGGGAACGTCAGCATCACCCAGGAAGGCCGGCCGGCCCATGCCGGCTACGTCTTCCAGGCGGCCCGACTCTTGCCGTGGCGCACCGTCATGGACAACATGCTCTTCGTCCAGCAGGACCGTTCGAAGGAGACCCGCGAGCGGTGCCAGCACTATCTGGAGATGGTGCAGCTCGGTGACCGGGGTGACAAATTCCCAGGCCAGCTCTCCGGCGGCATGCAGCAACGGGTCGGCATCGCCCGCGCATTCTCCACAGAGCCCGACGTCCTGTTCATGGACGAGCCGTTCAGTCACCTCGACGCAATCACAGCGCGCACACTCCGCAAGGAGCTGAACACGATCTGGGCCGAGACCGGAACGACAGTCGTGTTTGTCACGCATGATGTGGGTGAGGCTGTCGAGCTTTCCAACCGAATCCTGGTCTTTGCCAAGGGCGGTCGTCTCGCTGATGACATCGACGTCACGCTGCCGTTCCCGCGAGATGTCGCCGATACCAAGGTGGCCGTGACGAAGGCCGAGGTCTTCAAGACCTTCGAGGACATCGGCGCGCTGGCGATCAGCTGACGGGATTGGACAAGACGCCGATGCCCTCGATCGACACCTCCATGAGGTCGCCGGGGGTGAGGAATCGGGGGGGTGTGAAGCCCAGCCCGACGCCGGCCGGGGTACCCGTGGCGATGACGTCGCCGGACTCCAGGCGCACCGCAAGGGCAATCGCCGCCACCAGTCTCGGAATGTCGAAGATGAGGTCGGAGATCGGTGCGTCCTGACGCAGCTCGCCGTTGATCCGCGTCTGTACCCGTAATGTCGTGACGTCCGGGATCTCGTCCGCGGTCACTAGAACGGGACCGATCGGGCAGTAGGTGGCGGCGCTCTTGCCGATGAAGAACTGCACGTGCCGCTTCTGCAAATCACGGATGGTGACGTCGTTGACGATCGTGTAGCCGTAGATGTGTGTGAAGACATCGGATTCGGGCACCTGATGCCCGCCCGGACCGATCACCACTGCGAGCTCACCCTCGTAGTCGCTGGTGGCGGTCGGGTCGTCACTCACTCGGACTGCGTCCCCCGGCCCGACAAGCGATGACAACGCCTTGGTGAAGATCACCGGTTCGTCGGGGACCTCCTGCTTCGCCGAGGCGTCGTAGCCGCTTCCGGCGAACTCCCGGGCGTGTTCGACATAATTCTTGCCGACGCACATCACGTTGTTGCGCGGTCGGATCGGCGCGAGAAGCCGGACTTCGTGAAGTGGTATCCGACGCGCGTTGCATTGCACGGCGGCGGCGCGGGCGAGCCCGGTGGGGCCGAGGGCGACGAAGTCGGCCATGGTCTGGGGCAGGTCGGGATCGGTTGACAGCGGGGCGATCTCGTCGCCGACGAGGCACCCGATCGCAGATCCGGTGCGTGCGGCGACCGGGCGGTAGGTAACGAGCTTCATTGAGAATCCTCATGGGAGAAGGGTGAGGCCACGCCGCAATCGCGGGCCAATTGGTGGAGTTCTGCGGCGAGTGGGTCGGGAACGGGAATGCCGCGCCCGATGTTCTCGGCGTGCACCCGGGCCGATTCGTCGCCAGGGAGACGCACTTGCCGCCCGTCGGGGGTTCCGGAGTCGCGCAATGCCTCGAGGTGGCGGGTGAGGTCCGCGATAACCTCGCCCTGCGGCCGGAACAGGTCGGGTCGCATGACGAGGATCGCCTGGCCCGTGTTCGTCGCAGTGACCGCATCGCGCCGATGATCGACCACCTCGGCACCGAAGGCGGCTCCGTTCAGCACACCGGCCAGCAGTCCGATCGCGATTGTCAGGCCGGAGCCCTTGTACCCGCCCATCGGCACGAGGAAGCCGTCCGCGGCGCGCTGCGGATCGGTGATCGGCTGACCCCGACCGTCGACGAGCCAGCCTTCCGGCAGTGAACGGCCCTCCCGCGCAGCCACTTTGATCGTTCCATGCGAGGCCGCGGTGGTGGCGATGTCGAGCACGAACGGCGAGCCGTTCGTGGGTATGGCGATGGCAAGCGGGTTCGTTCCCAGCAGCGGATTGGTGCCGCCCCACGGGGGCATTCCGTTGGCGTTGGCGACCGCGGTGTAGATGCCGACGAGTCCGGCGTCGGCGGCCAGCTGGGCGTAGAGGCCGGCCGCCCCGGCGTGGTTGGAGTGCACGGTTCCCACCCAGGCCAGGCCGGACTCGCGTGCCTTGGCGATGGCCAGCTCGGTGGCTCGCGTCATCACCACCTGCCCCAACCCGTTGTCACCGTCTACCTGGGCCGAGACCGGTGTCTCGTGTGTCACCTCGACGGCGGGTCGCACGTTGATCCCGCCAGCGCGGATCCGGCTGACGTAGGACGCCAGCCGGATGAGGCCGTGCCCCGTACGTCCCCGGAGGTCTGCCTCCACCAGCCGGGTCGCCGTGATGTTCGCATGCTCGGGTGGGACACCTACGGCGCCGAGGATGGCGGCGGTGAGCTCGGCCAGCGTGGCCTTCGGGAGTCGCGTGTGTCGAGGGCTCACGCGGACCACCGCCCGAACGGTCGTATATCGTATATGATCTTGCGATGACGACCCCGGCAGAATGGTGGCCCGAGCTCGCGCCCCGGATCGAGCCCTCGCGCGCCCCGCGCCCTCGAAGCCTGTGCGTCGACGCGCATACCCACCTGTCGGTGCGGCCGGCCGCGACGCTCGCCAAGCCCTACTTCAGGCCCGAGCTGGAGCCCCGCTCGTTGCACTCCTCCGCCGAGACGACGCGGTACAACGCCGAGTACCGGGCGAGCCCGCTTAACACGGCCCAGTTCGAGGACGCCGAGCAGCGACTGCTCGACATGGACGCCCAGGGCGTCGACGTCCAGGTGCTCTCGGTGCCGCCGACCGAGTACTTCTACTGGCTGCCCGAGGACGAGGCGAAGCGCGCCAACCGGCTCCAACACGAGCGGTTCGCCGAGGTCGTCGCGAAATGGCCCGATCGGTTCGCCGCTGTCGCAAACGTGCCGATGGACCATCCCGTGCTGGCCGTGCAGGTGCTGCGCGAGGCGCACCGCGACTTCGGCCTCCGGGGTGTCGAGATCAGCGCCGACGTGCTGGGACAAGAGCTCGACGACCGGCGGTTCGACCCGGTGTGGGAAACCGTCGTCGAGCTCGGCATGACGGTGATTCTGCATCCTCAGGGCTTCACCCACGGACAGCGTTTCAGTGACTACTACCTGGTCAACGTGATGTGCATGCCGCTGGCATCGACGCTCGCCGTGACCCGGATGATCCTTGGCGGCGTCTGGCAGCGACACCCGGATCTGCGAGTTCTGGTGGTCCACGGCGGCGGCTATCTGCCGTTCTACGTCGCCCGCACCGACCATGCCTGGCGGGTGCGACCCGAGCTTCGCCACCACCTCGACGTGCCACCCAGCGAGGTCCTGCGCAAGGTGTTCGTTGACACCAATGTCTTCGACCCGAGGATGGTCGAGCAACTGGTGCGCGATCTCGGCGCTGATCACGTTCTGATGGGCACCGACTACCCGTTCGACATGAGCACGGTCGATCCGGTCGGGTTTCTGGCCGGGGCCGACCTTGGTGATGGCGACCGCGCGCTGGTGCTCGGGGGCAACGCTGCCCGCCTGTTCGGAATCAAGGCGGCGGGACGATGAGCTCACGGCTCGACCTCGAAGTCGGCCTCTCGACCGATCGGCGGACGGCACACGAGATCGTTCGAGAAACACTGCGGTACGCGATCTTGCGCGGTCAGCTCGCCGGAGGCACCCGCCTCGTTCTCGCCGACGTGGCCGCCGATCTGGGGATGAGCGTCACTCCGGTCCGCGAGGCCATGCGCGACCTGGCCACCGAGGGACTGGTCCATCTCGACCCGCACCGCGGCGCGGTCGTCAGTTCGGTCGGTTCCGACCAACTCGAGGAGATCGTCGCTCTGCGCCTGCTGCTCGAGGTCGACCTCGCTCAACACGCGGCGCGCTCTGCCACCGGTGAGGTGCTGATAGCGGCGCGCCCCCTCTACGACGAGATGCTGAACGCGCCGGACCCGGCGACCTGGGCCACGCTGAACCGCGACTTCCACCTGACTCTCTACAGCGCCGCCGCGCGACCGCGCGAGTTCGAGATGGTCCGCAGCCTGGTGGACGCCTCGATGCTGTTCGTCGATGTGGCGCAGCACGAACGTGCCAACCGGGAACTGGCAAATGACGACCACCGCCGACTGCTCGAACTGTTCGCCGAGCGCGACGACATCGGCGTCGGCGAGCTGATGCGCGAACACGTGACCATCCCCCTGTCCGTCCGTACCAAGACCACTACGCCTGGTTGACGTACGGCTCCGGCACTGCGACACCGACAGGCGACAGCGGTAGTTCCACCACCTGGTTGCGTTCGGCTGACAGGTCCGCCGCCAGGTAGACCTCCATCGTGATCCGGGCGAGGTGCGGGTCGACCATGACGGGTCGATCGAGCGCCACGGCCTCGATGAAATGTGTGGTTTCGCGTTCCATCGGGCCGGCGTAGACGTGGTCGACGAATTCACCCGGCATGGTGGACAAGGGAAATTGCACTCCGCGCTCGACGGTGTTCATCACGATGTCGCGGTGGCTGGCGTCGGCGATCACCGCACCGTCGGTGCCGATGACTTCCATCCATGTGGTCGAGGCATTGGGATAACCGGAAGGAAGCGACATGCCGGCGCCGACGGTCACGACCACGCCGTCGTCCATGGTGACGACGATGTACTGGGTGTCAGGCACGCCCAGCGTCGCAGCGCGAACACCCCAGGCATTCTGCGAGTAGACACGCACGGGCCGCCGAGGTTCGAGGCACCAGAAGGCGAAGTCCAAGTCGTGAGTCGCCTCCATGGCCGCGGGCGACAGCTTGGTCCGAGAGCCGATCTTGGCGCCCAGCGAACGGGTGATGTGCCTGCTGACCAGGATGCTGGTGACGTCACCGAGGGTGCCGTCGGCAATCGCCCGCTTGATCATCGCCTGCTTGGCGTTGAAGCGCTGCGAGTATCCGACCGTGAGCTTGAGTCCGCCGTCGTCGGCGAGGTCGATGAGTTCGTCGGCCTCGTCCAGGGTGAGTGCGATGGGCTTCTCCAGCAGCACGTGCTTTCCAGCCTCCAGCGCCGCCTTCGTCATCGGATGGTGCAGATCTTCCGGTGTCGCCGAGACGATGACGGCATCGATCTCCGGATGTTCGACGATGTCCTGCCAGCGGTCGGTCGTGCGGGTGGGTGTCGTCTGTTCGGCCACCCGAGTCTGCTCGACCATCTCCGCGAGACGGGCCTCGTCGATCTCGGCCAGATGCAGCTCCGCAACGTATGGGCTGCGTGCGGCGGTGACGGCGCGAATGCCGCCGCACCATCCGGTGCCGATGATGCCGAGGTTGATCTGCCGCATGCGTCGTCCTTCTATTGGTCGTCTTCTGGTTCAGTCGTCGAAACCGGCGAGCAGCTCGTCGGGGCTGATCGGCAGGGCTACTGGTTTGCCGGTCCGTGCCGAGAGATCCATCGCCATGGTGTGCAGCAGGTTGGCGTGACCGTCGGCCGCCGAGGCGTGCGGCGTGTCGATCCCGCGGCAGACGCGGGCGAACCACGTGGTGGTTTCCTCACGCATCGGGCCCCACAACAGACCACCCGAGACATCGCCGGGCGGGTAGCTGCCGACGAAGTCGACGTGCCTGGGTGCCGGGGGAGCGAACCCGCGGCTGGTGTAGCCCGCGGGTTGAGAGACCTCGGAGGCCAGGATGACGTCGCGGTGGGTGTCCTCGATGTCGATGACGCCGCGTGTGCCGACGATGCCGATCTCCAGCCCGTACACCGCGCCTGGCCACACCGTCGGCAGCGCCCAGTTGATGTTCATGCTGAACACGACGCCGTCGTCCATCGTGAAGATGCCCGAAGTGCCGTCCTTGGTTCCGATCGGCCCCAGTGTCCGATCAGTCGAGCGTGCGTACACCTCGACTGGTGTGCGGCCCTCCATCAGCCACATGCACATGTCCAGGCTGTGCGTGCCCGACACGACCATGGGCGTCAGCCCGACCGGGTTGGTGACCTTGCGCAGGGTTGCTTCGGGCACCATCCGATTCATGAAGGCCCGGGTGACGACCGTCGTGACCTCGCCGATCTGGCCGTCGCGCAGCCGCTGCTTGACGGTCTGGAACCGCCGCCGGAAGCGTTGGGTGTAGCCGACGACAGCGTCCACGCCGGCGTCCTCGATCGCAGCCAGCACCCTGGCGGAATCGATCGGGTCTGTGGCCAAGGGCTTTTCGATGAACAACGGGACGCCGAGTTCGACCGCACGCAGGATCGGTTCCACGTGCTCTTGCTCGTCTGTCGCGATGATTACCGCTCCGACCTCGGGTCGAGCGAGCAGATCCTCGAGTTCAGTCGTGAGGTAGTCCGCCTGGGTGTCGGCCGCAAGCGACTTCAGGGTGGGCTCATCGACGTCGCACAGGCCCAGCCAGCCGATACCCGGGTATTCGCGGGCCAGCATGGCGCGGATCCTGCCGACTGTGCCGCAACCGATGATGGCCAGTCCCACGGTGCCGTGCGCCCGCAGATCCCCGGGGCCGCTCACGCCAGCCCCAGCAGACGGGCGGCGTTTCCGCCTGCAACCAGATCGACCTGGTTCTGGTCGAGCCCGACGGCCGAGGCGAGCAGGGCGAGTGGATCGTCATCGCCCATGTCGTACGGGTAGTCGGTACCGAGTAGCACGTGGTCCGCGCCATAGGTACTGACCAGGTACTCGAGCTGCCCGGGTTCGAAGACCATGGTGTCGAAGTAGAACTTGCGAAGGTAGGACGTCGGCGGCTGCGGAACCCCCTCGCGCACGTCCTCGCGAGCCCGCCAACCGTGGTCGAGTCGGCCGGCATAGGCCGGCAGATACCCGCCGCCGTGCACGACGACGATCTTGAGGTCTGGATGGCGCTCGACGACGCCGTCGAAGATCAGGTGTGCCGTAGCCAGGGTGGCCTCGAAGGCGTGGCCGATGATGTTGACGAAGTTGTGATCGGCAAGCCGCTCCGGGTGCGTGGCGCCGTGGGTGTGGATGACCACGACGAGACCAAGCTGCTCGACCTCGGCCCAGAACGGCTCGAGGCGTGCGCTGGAGATCTCCTCGCCTTCGATGTGGGTGCCGATCTCGATTCCACGCATGCCGAGTTCAGTTGCCAGGTAACGCAACTCCTGAACAGCCGCGTCAGTATCCTGTAACGGCACGGTGCCAAACGGCAGGAATCGTCCGGGATACTTCGACGTGGACTCGACGAACTCCTCGTTGGTGATGCGAGCGACCTTGGCACCGAGTTCAGCATCGGCCCAGTAGAAGTACTGGTACACCGCGACCGCGACGGCCTGGACGTCGACGCCCATGCGGTCCATGTCGGAGACGCGCACGTCGAGCATGTCCATCTTGGGTTTGATCGCCTCCAGCTGGCGCCGGTTCACCGCCCGGGTGATGGGGCTGCCGTGACCCAGCGCGACCTTGCCTGCCGAAAGCGCGGCGTCCTTCATGAATTCAGCCGCTGGTGCGCATTCCCGGTGACAGTGGATGTCGATGACCGGGCCGTCGGCGCGGTACGCCCTGTTCATGGGGTCCTCCTACGATGCGTGTGGTGAGGGGCGCAGTGCATGCGCCTCACCTCCTGCTCTGGTTCGAAGAGTAGGCCGGTTGACGTCGACTCACACTGCCGTCGACCGTGAATGTCAATGCGCCGTAATCCCGTACGACGTTATTGGCGCACCCAGGTCAGGCGGCGCTCGCGGGATTCCTGGATGAGCACAGCCGCCAGGCAGATCACGGCGAGTACCGCTATGGCTACGGCAAATGCCAGGCCGCCGGTACGCAGCCCCCACGCCCGCGACGCGAATCCTTCGCCGATGACCGGCAGTGAGATCGCCACGTAGGCGACTACGAAGTAGGTCGAGCTGACCTCGGCCCGCCGATCCGGCGGCGTCCGTTCGATGACGGCGGCCAGGCCACGGCCGAAGCTCATGCCCTGGCCGACGCCGGCGACCACGGCGGCGGCGATCAGCCCGACGAGCGAGGAAACGTGCAGTGCCACAGCAAGAATTACCATGCCAATCACCAGGATCGCGCAGCCCACCGCCACTGCCCGTGGCGGCGGGATGCGTCCGCCGACCAACTGCGTCACCGCGGACGCAGCGAAGAGCGTGCACACGATGGTCCCGGCCACGGCGTGATTGGAGATGCCGATGACTTTGGCCAGGAATGACGGTGCCACCGCCGAGAACAACCCCATCACCGCGAACCCGGCGAACGCGGCCGTTGCGGCGGTCGTGAAAACCGAGCGCACCTGTGGCGGCACTGATAGTCGCTGCAACCCGATCCGGCCCGTCTTCTCCGAGGTTTCGGGGGCGATCGCCACCGCCGCCGCCGCCAACACGACCATCACGATGTGCACGACGAATGCCAGTCGTAGCGGATCCGGCGCGTACTGCACCAAAAGGCCCGCCAGCAGCGGTCCAAGGCCGAGGCCGCCGACGTTTGCGACCGTGGCCACAGCGGCCGCCCGGGATCGCCACTCTTCGGGTGCGGCCTCGATGACGGCCACGGTCGCAGTGCCGGTGAAGATGCCTGCCGACAGGCCGGACAGCACGCGTCCCACGAGGAGCAGCGGCACCGAGTCGGCCGCCAGGAACATGATCGCGCTGGCCAGCGCGGCGATCGTGCCTGCGAGCAGCATCGGCCTTCGCCCCACCGCGTCGGACCAGCGGCCCAAGGTGAGCAGGGCGAACAGCACGCCGACCGCGTAGGTGGCGTAGATAACGGTGGTGGTGAGCACCGAGAAGTGGAACTCATCGGCGTAAATGGCGTACATCGGCGTCGGCAGGGTGGTGCCGATCATGATCGCGGCGAACGCGTATGTCAGGAGCGCGAAGCCGTACCGTCGCCGAGTCACGGTGGACGATTGTCCAGGCTCGCGCCGAGTGTGGCCCATGTGGAGCCCAACGCCGGGCGGGGGTGACCACAGTCCGCAACTTGGCGAGAGCCTCGCCACAGTTGCCGGTTAGTGCGCGACGGCCTTCTCCGCTCCGATGCCGGTGAGCGAGCGCACCTCCATCTCGGCGGCGAGTTCTGGATCCTCGTCATCGGGAGACGACAGCGTGCCCAGGATGCCCAGGATGAAGGCCAGCGGAATCGACACGATGCCCGGGTTGGCCAGCGGGAACCAGGCGAAGTCCGCGTTGGGCAGCATCGCGGTCTTCGCTCCCGACACCGCGGGGGAGAAGACGATCAGCACGATCGTCGAGATCAGGCCGCCGTACATGCTCCACAGCGCGCCGCGGGTGTTGAACCTGCGCCAGTACAGCGAGTACACGATGGTGGGCAGGTTGGCGGCCGCGGCGACCGCGAACGCCAACGCGACCAGGAAGGCGATGTTCTGCTCGGCGGCCAGGATGCCGAGCCCGATCGCGAGGATGCCGATTACCACGAC
>Ga0193743_1000372_pt1 | contig 35411 bp, 32 predicted proteins | sample L2c2metaG_FD_143038 | JGI IMG/M metagenome (GOLD analysis project Ga0193743, IMG submission 143038) | Soil microbial communities from a riparian zone of the East river system, Colorado, United States - L2c2 | ecosystem: Environmental > Terrestrial > Soil > Riparian zone | place: USA: East River... | reverse complement strand
CCTAAGCAAGCTCATGAACTTCACATGAAGTCTTTAGGATTATACCCCGCTTGAAGGGGAGTGTTGAGAATAATTACCTCAGCAAGCGGAGTATCTGGGATTGAACCAGACTGAGACAAGGTAAAACCTGTATATATATTCTATGACATCGAAATAAAAAGCATAAGCTTGCTTGCCTTCGCCCAAAATTGTCCCCGCAAAATATCTAAAAACTTACTGATTATTTTATTACTTACATCCTCACATATTTGCATATCGATTATCGCATATCGAGTCGAAGATCACACGTCGTCACACGTGGTCACATATCGTTACAAAACAATCGTATCTCAACACCTACTCTACCTGATGAGATATACCTCGAAATCATGTCTCATATTCCATCGGTACCCATTCCAACACCAATCAAGTTACGGTCGTATCCAGAGACACGTCGCTCTAGGCACGAGACACTGCTATCTCTGTCACAAAGCTCCCGTTCGCTTCGTAGATTTTTCTTGCGTTACCTATGGCAGCGTATCGAGGTCCGTGAGGGAATGAAAATCGAACAAGATGATCCTTTGGACAGCGCTCCATATCTGACCAACAGTGACTCCCGGTCAAGACTCGCAAAGTACGCAACAGAACTCGTCCTTCAATTAAAAATCGTCACAGTCCGCAATCCACAATTGGCCCAATATGTTAAGTCCGTTCTGTTTGAATTATCCGTACTGCAACTTGTTCAATTGTGAATAGTTACGTTGACGTATTCATTGACGACTATTCAATCGGCGCCGTTCTTGCTGAATTGGCGCGTTGTTTGAGTCTATTCTCAAACCTGCATACAGTCCAGATCGATGTCACTTCAAATACTGGGCGATTTGTGAGGAAGATCTTTGAGCAAGCTTTCAAAAAGTATACATACCCTCAGATTCGCAATGTTTTCGTCATGTCTTTGAGCCAATCCTTGATTGCATCTTGCCCCGAGGCGAGGTACATCAGCTTTACGCCACGATGGGCGCTCAAGTCATATCTGCAGATTATAATTGACAATTGTCCTCGTCTGGAAGTACTCGAAGATTTCACTGATCATTTTTGGGAAGCCGATATGTGCAAACGTACGATCCTACAAATTAGTTTTATCTCGTTGCAAAATCCTAACCGTTTGCACATTCCCAAGTCATCGTCGATAACTTGCCAAACCTCCGTACCATCATACTATCTCCTTTATCAAGTGTAGACCCCTCTGCTGTATGTCTCTTCTTTGCCTGTGAATTGACTCGGCTAATTCCCTGGTCTTGTAGATCGACAGTCTTAAGAAGCTAAACCATCTCCAGACCATCATACTATGCTGGGACCCGCCACTAATAACTTATACTGATGAATTTTGGCATCTATCACGGGATGAACAAGTTATACGCCTGGCCAAGATACAAGAAGATTGGATAGAGACGTTCAAACATATTTTGATTCAAATTCAGCTTCGTGACAATCTCGAGAAAACACTGGTTATGAGGAGCGAGAAGGGTGAACTAACGCAAATCCGATTGCCAAAACTTTGAAGGTTGACATTTTGGAAAGCCTGTAGTTGGTTCAACTTGCAGACTGAAATATGATCATCATCATCAGTAATCGCTGAGAAGCCTGTCCTTTGCTCGTCCTGCAAATTGCCTACAATCAAGCTGCGAAAGCTGATTTTTAGAAAGTGTCATGATCAGCTTGACAACTGGATATAAGTATGCCGTTTTATAGGTTCCAATCGTCGCTCTAGCGAATTTCGAACCCCCAGGTCTATAGGATATAGTATCAACGCTTCCCTCAATTGAACATGCCATCGCAAACGGAAGACCCTGTACTTCCTAAGTTCTTCTGGCACCTTTCACATGGCCTGGAAAAGACCTTCGTGGTATTGACACGACCTTTAGTCCCATCACGGACGGCACTGAGGCGCAGGAACCTCACAAAATCCTTCATCTCAAGCCTGAAGAAGCCGATCCGCTCCACAAAGTCCCCGTCAAAGACGATGAAACCGGGAAGACCACATTTTACATCGTGAGCAAGCCGTTCACTAACAATCATATATTCTTGGTCGGTCGTGGTACACGATGTTTCAAGGCTTACGATTGTCAGACGGGGCAATCGTCCTATTGAAGGACGCTTGACAGGTGTCGACGTATGAGCCGGAAGGTGCCATCCACCGGGAGATCCATAAAGCAAAAGTTCACAATATTGCTGCATTTATCACAGCGGGCCATGTGAACCATGTGTGCTGGGCTGACAGAGAGATTCAGCGCCAGTACAGCTGACACACAGCCCCGTGTCCACTACCATTACCGTCTCATCCTTGGCACCATAGGCTCTCCTTTACAGGGCAGCCAATGCAGCGACAGATGCCCTGATAGGTAAAATTCTTTCCTGCATTTCCATGACATTGATTGCTGACGAACGTTCTTCTCAAGCACATTGGGATGCGACGACAAATGCTAAGATCCTCCACAGGGATGTCTCATCGGGAAACATTGTCATTGTCGAGGAGAAGAAAGGGACACTCATAGATTGGGAACTCTGCAGATGCATAGGCCCAGGGACTGCGAGGTGTCACGACAAAACAATAGGTTTACATAGATCAACGCAACTGCCTGATCTGACTTTCTGTCGCAAGGAATCTTCCAGTTTATCTCTGTTTGGTTGCTCAGAACGACACAAAGTTGGGGATGACCTCAAGCCGTTTGTGCACGTCCTGACATGGATTGCTATATACTCGGAATGCGTTGACTCCACGCTGCCATACATGGTTTTTGAAAGGTTTGACCCTCCTGTTAGCGGCATGGGTGGGGATGATAAGGTACAGTTGCTCAAGCAAGACTGGTCCGCTGTTACCGACAGTGATTTGGAACAAAAACCATTCTCTGATGTTCTAAAGTGCATTTATTCAAGATTCGGGTGTCGGCATGGGTCAAGGTGGTATCAAGAGTTGGAGATGGAGAACAAGGATGCTGCAAAAGCGGAGGTGGAGAAGCTCGAGACACACGATTGGCTCCATAGCGTTTTGAAGAAGGCACTCCAGAACATCAAGTGGATGGAGACTGGAGATGGGCGAGTTGAGCAGGAGGTTCTGGAGGATGACAAGTTATCTGATGGCAAGACAGGCGAAAAGAAGAAAATCTATGCTTGAAGAGTATGATGAGAAGCCCTCAGGCATTGTCGTATATGCATATAGGGGACTCTTCTCTGTATAAATACCTAGTAGTGGAGTTTTTTTCCCACATTTATTTTACCCACACCCCAGACTGTCTTTTGAGCAACCGTCTTCGTCACGAATAATAATATATGGCCCCTCGTAAGCGGCGTGCTGTAGGAGGCCCTCAGGCTACCACACCAGGAACCTCTTTGAGCACTCAAGCTGTGAACACCCACGGCTTCTCTGCTCTAGCTGATGAGATATACCTCGAAATCATGTCTCATATCCCATCTATACCTATTCCCACATCAGTCGGTTCCGAGTCACGGTCGTATCCAGAGATACGTCGCTTGAGGCACGAGACACTGTTATCTCTGTCACAAACCTCCCGTTCACTTCGTAGATTTTTCTGGCGTTACCTATGGCAACGTATCGAGGTCCATGAGGGAATGAAAATCAATGATCAAGATGATACTTTGGAAGGCACTCCATATCTGACCAGGAGTGACCCCCGGGACAGAAGACTTCAAATGTATGCAATAGAACTTGTCCGTCAATTAGAAATCGTCACCGTTCGCAACCCGCAATTGGCCCAATATGTCAAGTCGGTTCTGTTTGAATTATTTGTGCTGCAATTTGTTCACTGGTCAATAGTTATGTTGACGTATTCATTGGCGAATATTCAATTGACAGGGTTCTTGCTGAATTGGCGCGTTGTTTGAGTCTATTCTCAAACCTCCATACAGTCCAGATCGATGTCACTTTATATTCTAGAAGATCTTTGGAGAAGATTTTTGAACGAACTTTCAAAAAGTATACATTCCCACAGATTCGCAATGTTTTTGTCATGCGTTCGAGCCAATCCTTGATTGCATCTTGCCCTGAGGCAAGGCGCGTCGGCTTTACGCCACGATGGGCGCCCCAGTCGTATATGCAGATTACAATTGACAGTTGTCCTCGTCTGGAAGTACTGGAAGACTTCAATGAATTTCTTTGGAAAGTCGATATGTGCAAAGGTACGATTCTATAATCATCTTTACCCCGGCGTTGCAAAAATTCTAACCATTTTCACATCCCCAAGGTATCGTCGATAACTTGCCAAACCTCCGCACCATCACGATATTTCTTTCAGGAAGAGGAGGACACCCCTCTCATGTATAGACAATCTCTTCCTTTCCTGAGAGGACTCGGCTGATTTCCTGGTTTTGTAGATCGACATTCTTAAGAAGTTGAACCATCTCCAGACTATCATATTATTTTGGGCACCGCCACTAGTTGATAGGCCTGACTTCTGGCATCTATCACCGGGTGATCGAGTGGCACACCTGGACAGGATAAAAGAAGGTTGGATAAAGATGTTCAAACATATTTTAATCGACATTCAGCTTCGTGACAAACTCGAGAAAACACTGGTCATAAGGGACAACAAGGGCGGACTGAGGAAAATATTGATTGGCAAGACTTTGAACGTTGAAAGTCTGTAAGTTGCTTCAACTTGCAGACTGTTGTAATGTTATGAAATAAGATCATTTTCTCATAATTAATCGCCGAGCAAATGAACCCTTGTCATTTACTGGTTGTGCCGTGTGGGTCTTATGGTGGGTTCTACTCAATAACACTGAAGTAACAGCTGACGTCAGAAATCTAATAAAAGCGAACCTCGATAAAACACTGGTCATGAGGAGCCCACGGGGATGAAAAATATAAGATCATTTCCTCACAAGTAAACACTTGCTCGTCATATGCCAATGTGGGTCCTACAAACAGTCGATAAATGAATTCAAGCTGCGAAACTTGGAGCTGATTTTTTTCAAAAAGAATCTTGAGAGTTTTGTAAGTCACATCCATACTATTGTAGTATTTTATAGGGCTCTGAGGTAAGTAACTGTTTTTTTAATCAAGTTACCAGTAAGTCACTGGTACACCTGGTAAGTTAACTAGGCCATGTTGCTTGGAACATACACAGAGCAGAATCAGAAGTTGGTGTAGTGCAGAGTTTTTTGTTCATTATTTAAGATGTAGTACAGTTGATCTATGTATTCCTACTACAATTGAATACTACTGTCTTTTAACAATGCAGGCCACACCTGGTTTGGTAAGACTTATCAGTAACTTACACCTCCCTGTGGTCGGAGAAATTTTGGGTGGTAACTTACCAGTAAGTTACTGCCCAGTAAGATAAAACGTTGAGGGGGGGGACAAGGGGTTGAGACAGATACTACAGTAGAAAGTGCCACGACCGACTTCAATTTGGATATACCATCAAGTTGTTCTGGCCTTTTACTAAGTGAGAGTAACAGTGGGATAAGAAGAGACGAAGTGGTGGATGATATAATGTCAGAAATCTGGTCGTTACTGTGACCTGAAGTATGTTCTGATTGTGACCTATCTTCACAAGTACCTACTAGAGCAAGGTTGTGGACTGCGCCAGTGCCACGACCGTGTTCGTCACGAATAATAATATATGGCCCCTCATAAGCGGCGTGCCATAGGTCGCCTTAAAGGCCCTCAGGCTGCCACACCACAAACCTCTTTGAGCACTCAAGCTGTTAACACATGCGGCTTCCCTGCTCTACCCGATGAGATATACCTCGAAATCATGTCTCATATCCCATCTATACCCATTCCAACACCGATCAATTACGTGTCACAGTCGTATCCAGAGATACGTCGCTTGAGGCACGAGACACTGTTATCTCTGTCACAAACCTCCCGTTCACTTCGTAGATTTTTCTGGCGTTATCTATGGCAACGTATCGAGGTCCATGAGGGAATGAGAATCAGGGAACAAGATGATACTTTGGAAGGCACTCCGTATCTGACCAACCGTGACACCTGGCACAAAGAGGGACTCAAAAAGTACACAACAGAACTCGTCCGTCAATTAGAAATCGTCACCGTCCGCAACCCGCAATTGGCCCAATATGTCAAGTCAGTTCCATCCGAACTATTCGTGCTGCAATTTGTTCACTTGTGTGATAGTTATGTTGACATATTCATCGGTGACTATTCATTTGACAGGGTTCTTGCTGAATTGGCGCGCTGTTTGAGTCTATTCTCAAACCTCCACACAGTCCAGATCGATGTCGCCACTTTAGATTCTAGAAAAACTTTGGCGAAGATCTTTAAACGAACTTTCAAAGCATATTCATTCCCTCAGATTCGCAATGTTTTCGTCATTTCTTTGAGCCAATCCTTGATTGCATCTTGCCCCGAGGCAAGGCGCGTCGGCTTTGCGCCACGATCAATGGCGCCCAAGTCATATATGCGGACTATAATTGACAATTGTCCTCGTCTGGAAGTACTCGAAGACTTCAATGAATTTCTTTGGGAAGCCAATATATGCAAACGTACGATTCTATATTTGTTTTTATCTCAGCATTGCAAGATTCTAACCGTTTTCACATCCCCAAGGCATCGTCGATAACTTGCTAAGCATCCGCACCATCACGATATTTCTTTCAAGAAGAAGAGGACACCCCTCTCATGTATAGACAGTCTCTTCCCTCCCTGCGAGGACTCGGCTGATTCCCTGGTTTTGTAGATCGACATGCTTCAGAAGCTGAACCATCTCCAGACCATCACACTATTTTGGAGACCGTCACCACCTTTGTCTCCAGGTGAGCCAGTTGCACACCTGAACGGGATACAAGAAGGTTGGATAGAAGCGGCCAAACATATTTTGATTCAAATTCAGCTTCGTGACCATCTCGATAAAACACTGGTCATAAGGGACGGGGGTGAACTGAGGAAGATGTTGATAAAGCCGGCTTTGGAAGTTGAATTTTTGGAAGGCCTGTAGTTGCCTGTTGTACATTTTCTACCGTTATGAGGTAACCAAGTATCTGTATCAAATGAGCCCTCGTCGTGTCATGGGTTCTATACTTACACCGTCGATAATTCATCTGTAAAGAATTACATAAATCTTGAGATCCTGTCATCAAGTTAACGTTATTCTGGCATTTCACTACCAAAAGTCAAGTACTCACCTGCAAAACAACAAAAATATTCTACATAGAATAGATACGTAGTACTGACGCATTAGTCGAAGTAAGTGTTACTATGTTGAAAGATAACCGCTAAATATCGTCTCTGGTCGGTAATACAAACGAGGTCCCTCTTGTTACCAGAGTGAGTGCCTGAGAATATCGAGAAGTACCAACGTGAGGTTGGGACAGGGTTCACGTAGTAAGATTTTCTATTGTTACAAAAGTATGGGTGAAACAAGTGTAATTTATATTACTTCGACAGCAACTTAATATGCATAAGAGTGTTACTAAGTAGTACAAGGTGATGAGTTCTTCAGGCTCGAATAGACCTGGATTTCAACGGTTGCGGTAGATATTCGACTCGTGTGCCGTAAGCAAGAGAGGCGGGTCAGGGAATCCTCCTCCTGGCTTGGAGATATATGTTAAACGATGTTCAAAAAGAAACCTGGAACTCACGAAAGAGAGCTCTTGTCCAAATAACTGACTCACGAGACCGAAACTATTATTTTTTAACTTCAGTGCGTCTGTATACGACCGTGTTCGTCACCTAGTATATTATTGTAGCCTCTCGAAAGCGCGTCGGTCGCCTTAAAGGCCCTGCCACACCATAAACCTCTTTTGGCACTCGAGTTGACACCCGTGGCTTCTACTCTATCTAGCTGATGAAATATAATCTCCCATATACCAGTGCCCATTCCTACACTAATCAATTCACCTTCATATCCAGAGATCCATCGCTCTACGCACGAGACACTCCTACCTTCCACAAACCTGCCGTCCGCTCCGTGGGTGGCAGCGTACTGTGGTCCGCGAGGGAATGAAAGTAGGGGGCATGATGCGTTGCAAACGATAAACCACTCCAGAAGTACACAGTTGGACTTGTCCGTCAATTGGAGAACGTCACTGTCCGCAACCCGCAGTTTGTCCAACATGTCATGTCAGTTTTTTTTTTCAATCGATACTGCATTTGTCAACAGCTTACCTTGACGTATTTATTGGGGAGTATTCAATTGACACAGTCCTTACTGAATTGGCCATGGCGCGTTGTTTGAGTCTGTTCTCGAACCTGCGTAGCACGTACAATCCAAATTGATGTCACCTCGGGTTCTAGACGATCCTTGGAGAATATCTTTCAGCGAACTTTCAAGAAATATTCATACCCTCAAATTCGCAATATCTTCGTGGTGTCTCTAAGCCAATTCTTGCTTGCATCTTACCCCAAGGCAAGGTGTGTTGGTTGTACGCAACAATGGTGCTGGGTCCAGACTGCATAAAATAAATTGAAAAGGACCACCTTGGGAAGTATTCGATGATTTCGACGGTTTCATTGACCATGATGCTCTCAAAAATATGATCTCATTTGTATCATTTCAGCTGCAAGTTCAGAGCAAAACCGAACTTTGATCCTGCGGTCCAACTTCGCGATAAGCTCGAAAATTTCCTGACAGTCTTAACTGAGACCACTGAGGTCACACAAACCATCGCGTTGAAGCAAGAAGTTTTGGCGCTGTAGATTACACATTTCTTTGTGCAAGGTCAAGTTTTATTACCTTGACTTGTCAATGGAGCGCTTGATTACATAACAGATTCTGAGTCAAGCAGCAGCCAGAAACGACTCGGATACGCAGGTTAATTCTTTGTCTTTCCAGCTTCTAGGAGATTCCTCAAATAGCTTCCTGACGCTGATATCTATTAACTTAATTTTCGTAGTTCGTCACAGAATATTATATGTTAAGCGGCGCGCTGTACATCGCCTTAAAGTCCCTCAGGCTGCCACACCACAAACCTCTTTGAGCACTCAAGCTGTTAACACATGCGGTTTCCCTGCTCTACCCGATGAAATGTACATCGAAATCATGTCTCATATGCCACCTGTACCCATTCCCGCATCACACAGTTGTGAGCCAACGTCGTATCCACAGACACATCTCTCTGCCTGGTCTCTGTCACAAACCTCCGTTTCACTTCGTAGATTTTTCTGGCATTACCTATGGCAGCGTGTAGGGGAAAATTGAAAATCCATGATACGTTGGATGACCCTCCACATCTGAAGAGCAGTAACTCCTACTACACAATGGAACTCGTCCGTCAATTAGAAATCGTCACCGTTCCGCAACCCACAGTTGGCCCAATATGTTTCAAGTCAGTTCTGTTTGAATTTATTCGTGCTGCAATCGGTTCACTTGTTCAATAGTTATATTGACGTTTTCAATAGCGAATATAAAATAATGACAATGTTCTTGCTGAATTGGCGCGTTGTTTTGAGTCTATCTTTAAACCTGCATACAATCCAGATCGATGTCACATCATATTCTAGACGATCTTTGGAGAACCTCTTAGAACGAACTCTCAAAAAGTATTCATACCCTCAGATTCGCAATGTTTTTTTCGTCGCATCTTCGAGCCGACCCTTGATTACTTCTTGCTCCGAGGCAAGGTGCGTCGGCCCTACGCCACCTGCGCCGAAATAGGCGCCCTGGGGGGGCCTGGCAGTCGTATCTGGATACTATAATTCAAAATTGCCCCTGTCTGGAAGTACTCGAACACTTCAGTGATCAATTTTTGGCAATACGTGCCAACGTACGATTCTACAATCGTTTTTATCTCCTTGCCAAATCCTAACCGTTTTTACATTCCAAACCTCCGCACCGTTACGTTTATAGACAATCTCTTACTTCTCTGCGGAGACTCGGCTGATTCCCTGGTTTCGTAGATCAGCCTTCTTAAGAAGCTGAACCACACCCTCCAGAACATCATACTATTCTGGAAGAAGCCGTCAACAAACATATCTACTTTTCGATATCTATCACCGGGAGAACGAGGTGCGTACCTGGACACGATGAAAGAAGATTGGATAAGAGGCGGTTAAAAATGTTTTGATTGAAATCCAACGTCGTGACAATCTCGAGAAAACACTGGTCATAAAGGACTGCGAAAGTGAAAGGCGGATCTTGATTAGCCGCTCGAGGAAGTTTTAATCTGTAATAGCAGACTGTTGTAATATTATAATAAGGCAATTCCCTATCATCAATGACTTCCTAGTAATTGGATTCATTGAGAAGCCATTGTTGTATGGTTCAACGCCCCGTCAATATATTCAAGTTGCGAAAGGTTGATGATATAACTCGAACCATATGGCTTGGAATCGATCAGATCAGATTGTGCGTGCACCTTATTATGCGGAACCCGTTTAAGATTAACTGATATCATGCTCTGACCCTATGCACCTAAGCATTCAGGTCACGAGCATCCCACGGAAAGAGGATTTTGTCTATGATAAATTGATTCCAAAAGTCTTTTACAAAGGAGACCATGTCTGTGTGGGGGGGTATCTAAGCCAGTTGTCAATACCACAATATGTTTCAGCAAAAAAATACAGATTTTAACTAGACTCGACCTCCAAATATCAACAACCCAGGGAGTGAGGAATAGAATGAATAGACAGTCGTTTGGTCATATGCAGATATAGGTTTGTCACGATACACTCTTATGCTCCATCGTGTCCTACAATTATAAAAGGCATGAGTTGGCTTGCACTGAAGCAGATGAAAAAACGCGTACCAGACTCCATTGTCCATTGATCATGCTTGGCAATATCAGCCTGTGTCACTGTTGGGCGTGTGTTAGCCAACGACTTTAAGAAATCGGCGATCGTCAATGGTGGTTCAAGTAACTCGTCTGAGCCAATTTCGGACCATGCTTTCTCCACCGCTTTTGGATCACCCGGTGAACAAGGAGTCCACTTTATCGGTTCGCCATTTTCAGCCTCAGGGTTTGCAACACGCTTGAAATGAGTGGCAGAAATGACTTTCCGCACGGGTTGCATAAGAGCGTCACGAACAACGGTTGAGATGTCGGATCCTGAGTAGCCTTCTGTCCTGTCTGCTAGGGTACGGTAATCCTTTGGGGCCAGTTGACAAGGAGTCGTCCCGACATGGATTTCGAACATCCGTCGTCGTGCTTCGGGACCAGGAAGGGGAATATAAATTCGTTTCTCAAATCTAGACAGTTATTTATTAACCTGGTTATAGAAAGAGCTATACTCGGACATGCCTTCGTTTGATGGCATTGTCTAACTGCCAGGGTATATTCGTTGCGCCCAAGACAAGAACGCCAGTATCATCGTGACCTACACCATTCATTTGGACCAAGAACTCCGTCTTTATTCTCCGTGACCCTTCAGATTCCGATTCATTACGCGAGCTGGCCAGCGAGTCGATCTCATCGACGAAGATGATGGATGGTTTCGATTCCCTTGCTAATTGAAATAGATTCTTCACTAACCTAGCATCGCTCAATAACTAATTCTGACCAAGAAAACTGAAATTACTTACCTCTCGGAATCTCCCTGCCACTTGCTGACTAGGTCACTAGAACTAACACTATAAAATGTGCTCTTTGCCTCGGTCGCCACAGCTTTGGCTAGATAAGATTTCCCTGTTCCTGGCGGGCCATATAGGAGGATACCTCTCCATGGCGTCCGTTTGCCAGTGAAGAGATGGGGGAATTGAATAGGCAGAAAAACTGCCTCTTGCAAAGACTCTTTGGCGCCTTCGAGGCCCGCAACTTCGTCCCAACTAACGTTTGGTTTTTCAGATATGATAACACTTGCCAAAGTCGCCCGCAGTTTCTTTGTTTCAGGGTCCTGATCACCGTCCTCATCGTTCCTGTCGGTGCGAAGTCAATGAAAGGGTAACAACGGATGGAATGCAACGCGCACTGCTTCCCAACGGCACCAGTTGCACCACCGCCTCCATTTACACCAATAGCATTTCTTCCACGTCTCTCTGTCGTCAGATGTTCTTTCAGGATTTCCGCCCGGCCCAGATATTCATTAATCTTTGACTTGATCAAGTCCTTCGACTTGTCATTTTTCTCATCTGGAACAAGTTTGAGTCATTGAATGGAAGGTGATATTATGGTTATTCGATGGGGCTTACATTTCAATGCTAGCATGAAGTAGTCCAATGCATTCTGGTAATTTTTGTATGCATCGGCATAGTTGTGCCTTTCATCTTCGACGATGGCGAGTTTCACAAGTTCTATTGCACGCTGAACAGTGTGGATCATCGGCCTGGATAGCACATAGAAATAACTATTCCTCATACCTCTAGATTGTTCGTGTTCGCCATCTATAAAGTTCCGCAGTTCCGAAGACAGGTGTGATAGAACGAACCAAGTTCACATCAGGCTTTGACATCAAGTCGAGGCAGTCATATTTGTCCTTAATTGCATCTGAAGCTATTAGCATTAGAAAATAGAGCACAGCCACAATCCCCAGTTTCTAAACTCCCAAGTCAAAGTTTAATGCCAGGTCTGGCGTGAAATTCTATGGCTTGTCTGACATATTTGACACGCGCTTGGGTGGTATCTACCAGGCAGCCTCTCTGTTGAATCCTTGCCGTCTTCCTCATTATGACATTTCATCTTGCATTGCCGCGGTATTATAATGATGGCAGGCAATACTTATTGTTCTTGCGCTAATGTGCAATTGTGGATGAGGGCCCATTGGAGGCTCATGTGTACAAGGCGTGGCTGCACTATTACACATTCCAGGTTGATGCAACAATCACAAATTGCCTCTTTGAGCGAAACAATGGCCTTTCCAGACGGGTGGCTCCCCAGTGGCCCCCCCGCTTGCTTTTTCTTCTTTTGATCTGAATACGACAACAAAGGCAACTTTTTTTATAAGACGTGGCCCCCTTCCATCCGATTTTTTTGTTTTTATATAAAGAGGGCTTTTGCATCGCCTATTGGTATCAATTTCATAACCATCTTTCCTCAGCCCTTCTGAGCTCGTCCAGGAAACGTTTTAGGAAACCTCCAACAATCATACATCAATGCCTACCGCTACAAGCAGCCCTGCAAAATCTTCCGCCCAAGGCGGATCCTCTTTAAAGCTACGCCAGATCACCCCAGCAGCAGCGGAGGCATGGACAGCTCTATATAATCCAACGGCGTCTAATTTCAAGTTCATTGACCTTGATGAACCATACGAGTATCCTTTCAAGGTTTGTAAAAAAATTCCAAAATCTAATTATCACTCGTGACTCAACCTTGCACACATTTATCTTTTATCAAACTTGAAGGACCAAGATCCTGTTTGGGTACGCACAAAAGAAGGTAACTGGTGCTACGGTCGTGTGACAGGTCGCAGCATCCGTGTAGGACATACTCGCCATGTAAGTGACTTGCTTCAATGTTGGATCAAGATTCGCTTATACATCCTATTTATGTTCAGAGCAAGCAAGGATTTTATTATCCTGTAAATTTTGGGTCAAAGTATCACGTGCGAAAGTATTTCGCGCCTATGAACGGAGAAATCAAAGCTGACACTGAAGCAGTCCGTCTACTTTTACGAGACGCTGGGTGGCTAGACTACGACGATGACGAAGCGCTTACACCCAGCACATCGTTGCATACAACCGAGTAATCTTGTTCATAGGCATATTGTCCTCTTTGCATCTTCCATTGTACATTATTAGTCATTTGTCAGACCATTGTTACTTTTTCATTATAATTCATCCGTGCCAGTCGAATTGTAGGAAACTGTGGTATCACCAACTACGTGCACAGCAGATCTTCAAAGGTGGGTGCCAAACAAGCGAATGTTAAAAGAAACATAATGGGCAAGATGTAGTGTATATCATTTATGATCAGAGGCTACATTGCTTTAATTTATGAAATTTTAAGATATGTTATGGAAGCATTTCCAACAGGAGAAGATTCATTACGGAACAAACTCATTATACGCAGCACCCTTAGCAGATCTGGTAACAACCAGAAAGCCATCTGGAAAAGATATGATGAGTAATAGGAAGAAAAACAATGAAGCCATCATAGATTGATTGGATGAGAAGAGATGAGCTGTAGGCAGGATCCATGTTTGCGACTCTGAAAAGAAATCCCATAGAGCTCGGGACGAGTCCGTTGCAAAGCCCAAGTGTGATGAAAACAACCCGTACCTGAAAGAATGTTGGAAATGTCAGTGGCGCAAACATGTTGTCGGCAATAATCACTCACAGGGTTCTCATCTATGCTCCACCTTTCAGATACGCCATCCCCATTGCCTTCGCACTCACGTGGACGTGTCTCGGCTCTGCAACCTCATGACACACCTCAATTGATTCTATCCAAGCATGTGCCATCACATCCTCAATCGTTGACCGGTTTTTCGGATCGGGTTCCAACATCTTGCGAAGGAGGCTGCGACAAGCTCGGGGATTTAGATTATTGATTGTCGGAGGGCATGATGACACCGCCTGATTTGGGCTGGCACAAGCCGTAACATAGGCGGAATAGAGCTGGTCGGTTGCTGGTTGTGCTGCGCGCCATGGAAGTTCTTGGAAGTGCAGGCAGTAGTAGACTATCCCGCATGCCCAGATGTCTACCAATCGCGCGTCATAGGCTGTCAAAGCACACCAAGACCGATACGATGGCAGAAGTGTTCAGGGATATTTTGAAGGTAGAAGAATTTTGAGATGCAACAATAAAAGCAACAAGTAGGACAATGTTAGGCCTCCCCTGCTTTTAAGCAGAAATAAACAATTAGGCAGGCTTACGTTTGCCCAGGAACTGCTCAGGTGCGATGTAGGGCTCGCTTCCACACAGACCGGTAGACATGTGCACCGTCGCTTCCCAAGGGAGGCGATATACTGTGGATGCTCCATAATCACCAATCTATACAGAGGAAATCTGTTAGCTGTAACGAAAAGATGGGAGAAGACGGCTGGTAGAACACACCTTCAGATGGCCTTTGGCATCGAAAAACAAATTCTCCGGTTTGATATCCCGATGAGCGACACCTTGGCTGTGAAGATAGGAAATCCCATGGAGTATTTGCTTAAAACAGCACTCGACCTCACTGGGACTCATGCTTCTGCAAAAAGCAAAAAAAAAAAAAAAAAAGCATTAGCACACAGATCGATGAAAGGGGATCGATGATGTGGGGCGACGACAGCTGAACGTCAGGCGGATGGGGGGGAAAACAAGATCAATGGATTAATCTAGCGACGTGTGGCAACTGCCTTCGCCATCTCGCACAGATGTTTTTATGGGGGTCCCCGATGTGATCAGATGGAAACAATCCAAGAAAGTTTTATGAAGAAAATGCACTTACCCCTTCTTGATTGCAGCGTACAAATCTCCTCCTGGACAAAATTCCATCACTTCACACCAGTGCTGACTTTCATCTTGAATCAGATCAACCGTCTCTACGATGTTGGGATGATGCAACGTCGATGAGATACAGAACTCAGCAGTTAGTTTCTTCACATATTCTTTTTCCGATTCATTCTTGCGGCGTTTGCGGAACTCCTGGTCAAAAAAGGGGGAGACAAACGATGAATACAGACCTTCATTGAAAGATCGAAATCAACGACTTACTTTGATGGCGTAGAGTTTCTCCTCCGTGCGGTCCCATTTGTGCGCTAGTCGGACGACACTCGTTGCTCCCTTCCCGATGGCTACTTTCTGACACACGCCATACTTTTGCGTCAGACTGACAGCGCTATCACCGGCTGTACTTCTTGCTTTCCCGTCTCCAGTGTCCGAGTCTGACTTCCTGGACGACGTCGATCTTTGAGAGCTTTTCCTGTTCAACTTGGGTCCGTTGGCTAGTAAGTCCTTGAGATTAAACTTATGGGATAGGCCATCGCCCTTGTCTGAATGAACGGATGGTGGTTTACGAGTCGGGGTAGTAGAGACAATCTCCGATTTGCTCTTGCTCCCACGCCTTTCCCGCCATGCCGGTATGTGAACAGGTGGTGGGGAGACAACCTTTCCACCGGATACGCCTGCTGACATGCTCCCTGCACGACTCGCTGGTTGACTAGAAGGCCGACTTACCGCACAGCTGGGAGGAGCGGAGCCTCCCTCCCAATAACTATCTGTGGGTGAGGTAGCGGTAGATGACGTTAGCGTCGATAGTGGATCGGATGGGGCCTGTGACGGTAGTTGCTGTTTCAAGTATTTTTGTTGGTGTTGGTCGGAGGAAGAAGAAGAAACATTAGAAAGTGGAACTGCAGTCAGATGCTGCAGGGTCCCACGTGTATATCCTGGTTGCTTATCCCCGGAAATAAGAGCACCAGGCAGGGGAAGAGGGAGGCTGGTTGCGCTAGCTGGAGTGATAGTAGCGAATCCGTTAACAGGAGTGTTCGATGGAGAGAGAGAGAGAGTGGTAAGGTTCTGATGTTTAGATATATGATTGTCAGGGCTATCTCCTTCGCCCTCAGTCTGCGCAGTCTCTGATGATGACTCGAGAATAGCCATGATTGTGATATGGATGCTTGTGTCGGTTGAAAATGATTGACCAGAGTTTGTTGAGGTAGATTTTATTAGGGAGAACAACACTTGTAAATCAAGGTTTAAGTTGATCGAGTAGGAAGCGCAGCAGGCTGTCAAAAGTGGAAATTGGGTATGGTTGTATTCTGTCGAGGCCTGGGTGCGTAAGGTGCTTGATATTCAAGCGGGCGGATGAGTCGTGGTTTGTATCTACAAGGACATTATCATGGTGTACAAACACGTTTAGGGGAGTTTTTATGTTTGGTGGCTAAAAGAAAGTCATACGAAGTCAGGAAAGTACTTGTCTGGGAAAAGAAGAGACGAAATTAACCGAGATGAGCCGAAGCTTGTTTTAGGTTTAGTGGATGATTGTTTTGAATATCTAGACGAGAAAGAGCAGGCTATGGTGCGCCTCTCAATGTCGCCTTTGGGGTGACGATAAGATATTTTGAGCAGACAGATGATGATGATGATGGTGGTGGTAAGAAAGAAAGAATGGAAAACAATTATTTATGGTGATTTATCTCAGATGTGTGTCAGCGGCAAATGGCTCTGTGCCAACCACGTGCGAACATTTATTCAAATTTTATTTCAGCGGCCTCCACGCAACACACGCCTTAGAGACGTGTGATCTACATTATATTATTTTATCTGATTTCCGTAACCGAAGCCTGATTCCCATCTATCTTAAGTACTTACCGTGGTATGAAACAAGACACATCGAGCTCTAAGGCTTTTCCCGATGGAAAGAAGTACGACACTCGGTGAAGACATCTTTATGACTTTACCTGAGGTCATCGTCCCCTAAATATCTTGACAATGTTAACAGTCGTTTTGCATGTCAAAAATGCCGGAATTTCGTCAAGGTTATTTGGTCTTGTGTGGGCGTCGTCGGCAGCTCATGCCGGGATGCAAGCCTCTTTCCTTTCAGTTTCCACCCTAAATTTTGATTCCTTTTGGGTTCTGTTCCAGACTGTTCGGACACGTTTTATGGGCAGAAGTTGATATTTACCGTGAGGCACCATCAGCACTTCTTGACAAATGACCGTAATGAATTGTGGAACCAGGGTCCAGCTGTCATTTTTGTCTATATCAGTCGACCTTGGGCAAGTCCCGCGAAATGGTGGGTGGTCAACTGACCAAACCTCGCGCTGACTCTTGACTTAGTCTAAGGTCCACTTGTTTCACCAAATGTCCCTTCTATAACAATATTAATTGTGTTTGTACCGTAGTACGGGCGGCATCCGGGGCCATCCGCAGAAGAATTGTACGGCGTCCACTAACCGCAAAAAGACCTCATTTTTTTGCTTTTGATGAGAACTCAATTGGACATCATTACTTAATATCATATGGTTACGTGGCTCGGAATGGCACAAACACTCAGCGAGCAAGGTGGTCCCTTGGGTGCTCCAGCATCTTTGTTTTGTAGTGTAATCAGAATTCATCGAGTGAGCTTCTAACACCCTCTTATCTCTTCTCTGTCTCTGGAGATTGGATCAACCCCTCGCAATTTATACGGTGTTACTCGTTCGACGATGGACAGGTTCTCCTATCTCCCGCGGTGAGCTGCCGAGGTCACTAACTTAAGGACTTACTAACTTACTAAGGCCCTATTCGGGATACCGGGCTATGGCCTAAGTTAGAATTTTACCTGAGAATTGAACCCGTTACATATCAGCTGGCAACAACGGACGACAAGTAGGGTTCGATTCCAACGTATGTAGCTTGCTCTAGGCTACGTCGCATACTATCCTCCCAACTGGAAACTTTCATCATTCCTCTCAACGCGACTGGATCCCCACAGGATGGAATCGTCTCAAGCTCCAGATGGCGGCTTTTCGCAACTTAACCGTACCAATCGCTCCAATTCTCACCATCCACTCTGACAAATGTCCATCAAAATAGGTAGCAAATAGCAGATGTCCCTTCCAGTAGCATCAATTACAAGCGACACTGACGTTATAACATTACATCTCCGACTCAACAGCGGTGGGAAGATGTCCCTTGCCACTTGATTATTATAACATGGAGGCAAGTCGCTATCGATGCCTACAAATATTCCATGGAAAAGGAGCTTAGGAGAAGCTGTATTACTGACATGGTTTATTTAGCTCTCGATGGGCAGATTAGAATTCCATTGACAGCGCCGTGGAACCCAACCAGCGTTCCTCTTGGGGTCATTCACTTATAGTCGCTCTCGGTTAGACTCTACCCTATCTACTTATCGGTAGCTCTTCAGCTAATTTTTTTTTAAAGGTTTTACGTGTATCTTCCAGTAGTCAAGTCTGAATTGATTCTTCTCTTGAATCAAACTGGTGGCAATTGAAAGCACATAGAAATTGTTCGATTTAGTACAATTTACGGTTAACCAAATTTGACCTAACGGCCGTCCGAGTCTGGCCTCCCTCCCCTCCCTATCCATATCTGCTTATCATGGTTATCCGCAAATGCCAGTATTTCGATTGTGTGATGTAAAGTTGACAAAGCATGGACCAAAACTCCACGTCTACGTCACGTTCGAATAAAACTTCTGCTACTAGTAGTATTGTTTTCCACAAGTCCAACTTATTGCCGACAACCAACTTTGATTCAATCCCAAATCGTGCAGTCAAAAATCTCATCCACAGAGTTCCACAACTGCCGGCTGCTAATTTAGCGCCCGTCATCGGGACTGATGACGAGTACGTAAACCATCAAACAATCATTATCACTCCCCATCGTGAACCCTTAAAGTCCGCTCAAATACCCTGACTTCGCTCTCATAAGTTATATAATATGGTGCACCAGACGTAAATATAGTTGCGGGGCGGCGAAATTGGCCGCGGAAGACAACTTGAAACTTAATGTTGATATTTTGGCCGGAAAGCAGCCTAAAAGGCATTAGTATACAGTATTACAGCTCTGAAATTAATCATTAAAGTTTTTCGTAGCCATTTCTATTATCCTGTGTATAATGGCATACAAAAAAAGATCACGACAGTACCAAGCCATGAACGCACTCGAAGGCAGGGCACGCAAGCGACTGGGAATCGATTCCAACCTGGGTAAATCCGCCGAAGAATCAGATTCAGATGTCGAGGTGGCATCTCGGACAGATGGTGTGAATAACCAACCACCTTCTTGGCACGGATGATAGTGACCCCGACTTCGATAACATGGAGTGGGAGAGTGACTCGGAATCAAATGCCGATTGGTGGAAAGTCTTGGCGAAGAGATCGAAAACGAGATGAAATCAATCAAGCTGCTGAGACACCATACGAGAGATTCAGCAATGCGAAGCTTACCGCGAAGGAGTGGAAACAAGTTAAGCAGAACCGAGGGCTGGGATACAACAATCTTGCATCACGGACTCAGAGACAACCAAGAAGAAGTACGCTGGAAAGCTGAAAGAGAGGAAATCGTGAGCTCGAAGAAATACAATATTGATCCCTTATCGATCCCTGTTTGATTGATTATATTTATATCTTCCACATATAGACATGATTATATAATGCGGCGGAATTGAGCTTAACTCGGTCATCCAGCTTTATAAAAATCGGTCTTGTCTTCACAAAAGGAGTGTTTCTACGAGAGGAATAATAAAATGGGAAAACCTGAGGCCTGGTGCCGTATTTGATTGTCCAAAAGTAGCGGCGTCTAAGTCTGGTTGCACCACAGCCGGGATTCGGACTCTGGAAGCTTGGAGTCGAACTTTGCACCTGAGCAATATCAGTGCAAAAATTGGGTTTTTTTGTATTGAGGCTATGCAACTTGAAGCTACTAATTCTATCGGCCGAATTTCGCTCTGCGTCTACCAAGTTGAACCTTCCTTTGGTATGTCACTTTGTTTTTCGAACCGGAATCTGGAATTAGCGAGTGGAATAAATTCGGATAATTCGAATAGTCATATGTACTACCTCTAGACAAAATTTCAACGGCAGAAATAAATAACAAAGATATGGAAGATATGTTGGCCACCATCCCGCCACTCAAAGGAAACTTTGTACTTGTTTGTTGGTCGTTGCTACCCTAGAAAATGATTGCAAGCGAAAGTACGCCAGTCTGGAGCTCCGAAAAGGCTCGAGTCGGTACTCCTTAGTTACGGAGACAAGCTCTAAATGTGTAACATGCCAGTGCCACTCTTATTTATCTCGTCACGCGATCGATACCTTAACTTGAAGTCGAAACACTGGAAGTTCGATATATATATCATACATAAAGTTCACCATGTGGTAGTATTCGCCGGTTTTACGAGGGCTGAGTCAAACCTACACATGTATTGGATACTAAGATCAAATCATCGGACAGCGCCAAGCTCATCACGACATCGATTGCACGTTCAGGATCGAATCTATATCATTTTTTTGTTTGTTATGCACACACTTTTTCTGGGCTTCAGAGTCTTGGCTTAGCTAACTTAACCAAGGTTCTTTCTATTAGTTAGTAGACGTGACATATATCCAAAGAAATTTCATGTATACGTCATACCTAGCCGCGGACCCAGGTCACAAAAATACTTCGCGTTCTATCGAGCAACAGAGGTTCCCTACATGACTTAATGAAAATTTGAAACCATGACGATGGCCCTAGGATGTGTCTTGGTTCAATTGCCCAGGGTGACAAGTCGCCAGATTGTCTGTCACAGGCATAGGCGACTAAGTACTACGTATACGAGATGCCCACAGTAATTTACGGACTGGGGTTAACAGGTGTGACTTGCTGATGCTTTACCGTGACAGATGTCGACATGAACTAGTGAAATTTCAAAGATTTTTGTACAGTGATATGCATATGGTATGATGTAAGTCTACTTCAGGCTCTAGGAAAGATAACAGAGTAGAGGTGAATTTTGATTTAGTTTCCTCGCACAGCAGGAAACCTTCCTGTCTACTGCCGCAGATAAAGCGGTTACAGACACACCCACACCAAGTTCACGTGTTATACTCCAAAGGGAAGAAACGGTTACCCCACTATTTTTTGGCATGCGAAATCTGCCCATGCCGCTACTATGTTGGAGGGTTCGAGTTTTGTCTATGCTCCCATTTAAATACCCATTATTCTTACTATGGAATACCATTTTTAGTATTTATCCTCGGCAGGGTTTTCTTTCGGAGGTATTCTCTTTTGTAAATAAGAATTACACAACTGGCATAACACCAAAGTTTTCGCAAGACAATTCTGTTTATCCAACGGAGACCCGGCTTCGTCCAATCTAAGAAGAAGCAGCACATTGAGAGACACCTCGAATATAAAAGCTGCTTGGCCAGTGCACTACTTCGGCATCATGGCGCACGTGCTAAAACTGCACAGTTGACAGGAACAAGGTTTGCTGTGGCTGACTTACGTAACCTATCCTCTCAAAGGCACTGATTTGTTGCTCGGTATAACCATCGACGACATCCTCAAGACCAAGGCAAGTTTGAAACTATTTTCCAGGAAAGCTTAGCTAACAGGTTTCCTCATTTCAATGTAATCATCATCCTCCTTCCACCCTCGATTAACTGGATTTGACCATTTGTCAATCGAATCTTTCGTCTTGCAGATCCCCGACGCAGAATGGGTGAGATTTGAGTGACGTAGATCCAAGCGAATTATGTGTTTATATTGTACCCATAGTGAACCTCCGGTCACAAAAACGCCTGGCTGCAAGCGTCGCAAGCGTCGGCCAACGTAAAATCTGGCTCGACCCCGCTGAGCAAGCCGAAATTGGGAATGCCAATTCCCGCACCCATGTCAAGAAACTTATAAAGGATGGTCGAATTATCATTAAACCCACTACTGTCCACTCGCGAGCACGCACCCGCGACCTTCTTGCTGCAAAGCGAAAGGGTCGTCATACTGGCCCAGGTAAAAGAAAGGGTACTTCAGAAGCGAGAATGCCGACCAAGGTTCTGTGGATGAGGAGACAGAGAGTCTTGAGGAGGTTGTTGCGGAAATACCGGGAGGCTGGCAAGATCGACAAACATCTGTACGTATCGGTTTCCCACCACTTTTCAAAGGTTGTCTCAATTTTCTTGTGGTATGAAGCTACCACGTCCTCTACCAAAAATCCAAGGGTAATGTCTTCAAGAACAAGCGTGTATTGATGGAGTACATCCACAAAGCCAAGGCTGAGAAATCACGCACGAAGGTGCTCTCAGACCAAATGGAGGCTCGTCGTATCAAGAACAAGGTATGTCACTCTCTCTCTTTTATCATCTTAGTATCTTCTTATGCGGGCTCTTCCGTAGGCTGTCCGTGAACGTCGTGCCGCCCGTCTTGCAGAGAAACGACAGGGCATCCTCGCCGTTGAGCAGGAGACGGCCAAGGAGTAGATACATTAGGTTGTCAGTCTGTACCCTTCAAGAGGTTGTTATATGCCATTTTCCTTCGCTGCGTGTACGAGACTTTCCAATCATATCTTTAAATCATTCTTTTGGCTGCTTCAACGTGTGGTTGTTCCAGCCGCTGCAGCAAGTACTAGCTTAGTAAAGCAGCCCATAGGGAGAACAAAAAAAAAATACCGCGACTACGATGTTTTTTGAAGAAACCGAAGCTTAAACAGAAAACGTCCACTTCAGAGAAGAATAAAGCAATTCACAAGACAAATTTAGTCCTCATTCAAACTTACTTATTTCCACCTCCTTTCGTTTTGAATTCATCATGATCTTGATCACTATTTTTATTTTTATTCTTATTTTTTTCTTTTGTTGCTGCCTTCTTCTCGCGTGCCTTCAGTCTTGAGTGGACTGCTAGTCCGGCTAAAGTCCCGTTCACTGAACAAACTACAATTTGTCATGGCATATCCATGTACTATGAACTGGCGGGGTATCAGCCGAAAATATGCCAAATCCTACTTACAATCGTGGAATTGAAGTCCAAAATACGGGTACCTTGCCAAGTAAAACGGATCCCAGTCTATGTCCGCCGATGCTAGTGATGCTACTGTTCACAGGAGACAATGAGCCTACATTTACTGTTCTTTCACCCCCTGTTTTTCTTACTGTCATACAGTTATTCGTATATAAGCAGCGTACGTACCTACTACTAGAGATGTATTCCTGCCTCGCTAGCTCACTGCTGAGAGAAACACGAAATTCTATCGCACTGCTTTTTTGATTTTGGTGCCTTGATGTGGTGTGCTAGGGACGAAGACTTAGTGCTACTGTAACCAGCGTTCCTGTGGGTGACGTAGCCGTGCTTGTACTTACCTTGCTTTCAACCTTGAACCGTTCACATCTACAAGAACCGCCGCGTCTTTCGCAATGTTTATATCGAAAACTCGATTCGCTACTAAGAATAAACAGAAAATGCCAGCAAAGGTTACTCGTATCCTCATAGTCGGGCGAGCCAACTCTGGAAAGACAACAATCCTGCGAAGGCTCTGCAACTCCACGGGAGAACCTATGATCTTCAGTCTGAATGGTCAAAAGGTGATGTACAAGGTCAAAATTTCATGTGCCAGATGCTAAATCCATGCCCATAATCTCAGATCAAGTCATCGGCCCTTGAAGCATCCTTGGAAGTAAGCGGTTCCTGTGTTGGGTCATGTTCAATCAAGTTAATATCCTCATACTGCAGCGTGGAGGGCACGACATCGAGAATCAAATGATATTTGAAGGCTACCCTGGTTTTATCTTTCATGATTCCCGTGGGTTTGAAGCTGGCGATTATGAGGAGATGAGACTCGTTCATAGGTTCATTGAGCGGCGGTCGAGGGAAAAGAATGTGAATGAGCAACTTCATGCCATTTGGTGTGTGTGCCACCGGCATTTAGAAAGAAACAAATTTTTTGATGCAGACAAAAAAACAATTGCTCTGGCTAGGTACTGCATTCCAACAAGTGATTCCCGACCAATCGCTACACCAGAGAGAATATTTTTCAGTGAATGTGGGCTTGGTATGTATCACCTTATCAATATGTTATCATAAAAGATGACTCTGTGAAGTGCCAGTGGTTGTTTTGTGGACCAAGACTGACTGTCTTGACGATGATAAAGTTATACAGCTCATAGATGAAGGCAGCACCATCTCAGAGGCAATGCAACAAGCTCCTCAACAAGCCTGGGCTGAGTATGAAAATGATGTTCATCAACGCTTTGAGGCGTTTGAATATCCACCAAAGGCATATGTTGTATTTCGAAGTGAGTGTCAAATTACACTTATTCTAATAACTATTCTGGCTAATTGCGTGGCGCAGATATGCATGAACCTGGAGCAGATGCTAAATGTTTGATTGAAATAACAACAGCTGTGCTCTCTGGTGAAAATTTACAAGGGCTTTATGGAGTTAGAAGGTGGAGAACCTTGATTTGTTAAAGGTACCATATTAACATGATTCCTAGAACTGTGAATTCGCCAAAATCAGCTCCGTTGAAAGATTTTAAGGACAATAAAGGAGATCGGGCGCTAATTTCTGCTCAGAATGTTCTTGTCGCTCACAGTAACCTCGTCGCAGTGCAAAACGGTGGATTTCATACCCATACACACGTGCATGTGGCATCCGACCACCGTGAGGGTAGGTAATCCGGTCACTATCTGATATTGGATGACATTGGAATCACACGAATAGATATGGGTTTTTCAGGAATGGACAAGCTTCGCAAAATGGTCGCTTTTGGTGCACTCCATGACTCGAAAGTACGACTTGATCTTCCCAGGTGCCACCCAACTACTCGCAGGGCTGTGCTCGAGAAACTCAGAGGGTGGATTGAAGGTCTCGAAAAAACTTATCAGTTCATATGGTTATATGGCCCAGCAGGCGGGGGCAAATCTGCAATTGCGCAAACCATCACAGAACTATTCTATGAAATGAATATGCTGGTCGCCAGCTTTTTCTTTTCGACGACGGTAGAGGGCTGCAGCAACTCAACTCTTCTCATTGCTACAATTGCCTACCAACTTTGTCTTTCAATTCCAGAAGTCAGATGCTACATTGAAGCGGTAGTAGAACGAGATCCTGACATTCTTCGGCTGTCTCTAGAAGCACAAGTCCAGAAATTGATAATCCGGCCCCTCTCTCAAATAAATTTTCAGTCGACGAGCTCACGATCCGCCGGCCCCCTGCCAAATCTGATCGTCATCGATGGGCTGGATGAATGCGGCAACGAAAATATGCAACGTTCCATATTGGGCGCTCTTTCTGGAGTCTTCAAATCCCATGGATTCCCAATCTGCTTCCTCATCACCAGTCGTCCCGAACACCACATTCACGAATCTTTTCATACGGAACCATTGTCCTCGATGACGACATTTTTTCCACTCGACAATTCTTATTTCCCCGATAACGACATTCAAGTATTTCTGAGATCGCGTTTCGACGAGATTAAACGAGAACATCATATTCCAGTATCCTGGCCATCAGAGATGGTTATTAAGCGACTTGTTCAGCAATCGTCTGGACAATTCATCTATGCCTCCACAGTTGTCAATTATGTGAAGTCCCCCCAACACCGGCCAACAGAACGCCTTAATAATATATTTGACATCATCGGTCGTGGAAGCGACACCCCGTTCGCCGAGCTAGATGCTATGTTCAATCGTATCTTTTCCTTCGTGGATGATATTCACACCGTCTTGGAGGTGTTGAGTATTCTCCTCTTTTCGAGGGAGTATTGGTTTCCATGTACTGTGAACTTGAAGTTGATCGAAGGTCTTCTTGATCTCAAAGGCGGTGCTTTACACCGCAAATTAGTTCGTCTACATTCAATTCTAGACATTCCAGCTCCAGACGACGATAAGAATGAAATACGAATTCTCCATGCTTCGCTCAGAGATTTTCTTCAAGATGAAACCAGGTCTAGACAATACTACATTAACGGCCGTGCCCACGCCAAACTCACCCAACGCTTTATGACCTTTATTCCAAGTGTGCAGAGTGAATATCATAGTGAGTGTTATCATGTTCTATTCTTGTGTTATGCACTTTTACCGTTGTTTAACCATATGGATAGGTATAGATGAACTCCCAAGGCTTTCTTGTCAATTCTTTATGGTTCACTGCGTGCTATCAGATCCAACTCCAGAACTTCTAGAAGACCTCCGTAACTTCAATATATCTGGCTTTCTGTCCCTGTTGTCGTCATCATATCCACTGGGATTGTCACCTGTGACAATTAATCGACAGATATCGGAACTTTTTTCCTGGTTGAAACATCAGGTTTGCCATTTTATCAAGTTGAGTCCTAGTCCATTCAATTTCTCACGGAGCGCTGTTTTATATCCTTCAGAGCTGTATACCTCTAGGAAAGGACCTACATACTTCGTATTTGCTAGCATGGGACAAACATATCGTAACCTCCCTAGTGGACGCTTCGCCAGTTCGACTTGCAAGCCTCTTCGTTGTGTCTGCAGTTCATCCACAGTTTTGGAAGCATTGCACCATAATACGAGAAATTGTCAATTGGAAAGAGCCCCGGTGTGATGTGCCGCATCTCCCCAATGCTTGTTTCCAATTCCTCTGTGCTGGAGAACCTGACGAGGAAGAGCCCGCCAGTACTGGGTACCATAAGATGTTATTACAGTTTCTTTATGACCCCAGCCGTTCCGGCCAATTCCACGCTGACGAAGCCAAATTCACATGTCTAGCCACGAAGACTGTCCAGTTCATTACTGATAGCGAAGTGGAAACGTCACAGTAGGTCATTTTATCCTATCGAACTGGATGCTTCGTCAAGTTACTAATAAAAAAAAATAGGTTCGCATTCACTGATCATGTTTTACCTTATGATGATCTACGTATCTGGGCCTCGCAATGCTTGCCGTTTTTTCTCTCGAAAGCATCCCATACAAAGTGCCTGGCAACTCGTTTGGAAACTGACGTGCTTCCTCTGGTCAAGCGATTCAAATATCATGCCCAGAAGAAAAAGTCTGAGGTGATTAATGCCATAGACAGTTACATATACGGTGAGTACTTTATTCTCTTAAGTTTCACACCGTCTCTGAGAACATTCGGTTGGTTATTTAAATCGATATAAAATCAACACTTAGGTGTGTCAGAATCCATAGCAGAGGGCTCTGGGGCCGCAGAGTGACGGCTTGGCGGTCATCGGGAGCACATTAGGGCTTCTTACCCTCAGGACGGCGGTTATAGGTGGTAAATGTTATAGATAGTCCCAAGTGTACCGTAGACTGACACTGTAAATAACAGGAAACAGGGCAGAAACAAAGCACGTCGATTGAGTCTCCACCAGTACCGAATAATAGATCTTTTACAAAGATAAGCATACATTCTTCGAGGTAATCTAATGAATTACCTACCTCAACACCATCGACGGCGCGGCTTTTGAGGATGCGAGAGAGAGTAGCTATATCATATGTGTGAAATTATGGTACATTCAGGTTGAAGAATATTGAGTGTGAAATGTCGAGGTTGGCGCCAATGCAGTCTTATCATAACAAGGGAGAACATCTGAGTTGATGACAAGCGAATTGTAAATTTCGCGTGCCGTTATTGGCCTGCCTAGTTGCGGGTAAATCTGCGCTTGGGCACCAGGAATTTGTGGATGAGCAACACAAAACTCTGTTGATTTGAAAAAAAAAAAGGGAAAAAAAAAAAACTTGATATCGGAGCCGACGGACGCTGAGTGGAGACATACTTTGAAGGAGAGGTTCCCAGCCCGCTTTGCTCCGTCATGAGAGGCCGCAGGCCTTTCCAATTCGAAAATGGTCTGTGTATCGGCAGACTAAACAGTGCAATGTGAATAGCAGACTTATTTGTCATTATACGCAGTCCACTTACAGATTCGTTGTCCTCAAATTGTGCAGAGTTGTCATCGTTGGGGACATAACGAGGGTCGATCGTTTTCTGGAGTAAAAACGCGTCAGTGACTGTTAATTTGTTACATAAAGTTCAAAACCAGTACCATCCAATGATCTGTGGCAGCTGGAATGGGATCTCCATAGAGAGAACGATGACCTGATGTGAGCACAAGTGTGAAAGATGGTAAAGGAATATGGGAAAGCTGCATGTAGACGGAAGACTCAAGTCGGATGATGGTTAAAAGCTGGTGGGATGAAAATGAGGGGGGAAGGTGTGAAGCAAGAAAAAGACAGTATGAGCTGGTGGATGACAACTGGGGGAGTCTTGAAACGAAAGAAAGGGGTTCTTATACAGCTGAACTAAATCGGTCGCCGCTTTTTTGAGGCTCAGTACGAAAGACCGGTGCACTATTCTGGATTGGGTAATCACTCGAATCTCCACCCGCACTCAACAAAAATCCTCGATCCACAATTAGAATCCCGACCTCATCTCAATGCTCGCTCCAGCCGTTAGAGTCATTGCGAGGATCTAAACATTCCCCAACTTGATGGAGCGGTTCGGAAAGGAAACAGTGAGACTGGGATCAAATCATCTGGTCTCAGCAGCAACCTTCATCTGCGATATCAATTTGTTCCTTCGAACCCCTCGTTGACGACAATACAATATCCGCCGACTTTGAAAGAACGTCATCTGGGAGAGAAGACATTGCTTTCTGTGGGCGAAACAGTCAACAACTGCCATTGGCACCACAGCCTTTAGAAAGAAATTACGGCGACAAACTTTGTCTAGAGAACCTGTAGGAAGAGACGGCTTGATTTTCTCAATGAGCTTGGTATCTAGAATCCAAGGTGCTGGCGTCAACCTTTCCTTGGATGGAATTGGATAGGCTCATATACCGCCGACTCTGGCAGCGGTAACCCATGGCCGTAAACACAGTCTTTCCTCAGTATTATCTCGGTCCGTCGTCCCATCCATCACGCATCGTAGGCTGAGGCCTTCCATTTCACCAGCCTTCCTCGACCGTATGCGTGACGCACGTCACGCACACGGTCACGCGAATAACGACAATGTGGCGGACGTGAGTCAGAAATTCGTCCATCCAACTCCCATGTATTCATATTTTGACAGCAAGTAAATGAGGTGTGACCACAATTCGAAGATGTCCAACGACAGAAGCAGGAAGAATGCCAGGCCATCAGTTCCGCAAGAGTGAATTCGAAGGGCCACCGATGCCACGGAACTCTGTGTCGAAACACAAAACAAGAACTAACCACTGGCAAAGCATGAAAGCCGCACAACAGACGTGAAATATGATTTTAAAATTAGCGACTCACCGACTGAAGGCCCACTCCCGTCTTAGATTTTTTAAAACGCCTATTGTGTCTCGGTACCTCCAATCTGAAGGTCTATTCACCGCATGCGGAAGAGCTACTCTATAGGCCAGCAACTGAAGAGCACTCTGGGGCTTCAAGATATCTCTCCTGGGTCCAATTTGACTAAAGGTTATCTCATGGAGTTTGGTGCAGCTCCTGAGGTGCTGAGCCTTAAGGCAGCCTCAATAAAACACACCATGATGAACTCGCCAGTAATATCGATTGAATGTGAGCTAAAAGGCAGACATAGGTGTCCTCCTTTCCTAGGTATCACTATGGAAGAACTTGGTCCGTTCGATGCACCGATATTTCATTGTGGCAATGTGGGTGGAAGGTGTCCAAGACATTAAAGCCATTGAAAGCACCGACTATCGATTAATGACCAGGTCAATACTAGAAGCCGTGAGTATACAGTATATTTGCGACGATGGTGGTGGTTGACTGAGAAAAAATCAGGACGATCGCTACCGTTGCGGTGTTTCAAAGTTCACTCAGTATGAATCGGAATAGAATTGGTTGACTCTACAACATTTGATGAACTCATGATAACTGCCACTCTTTTTCTACCGTCGTCGTTGGCTTTCCAGGTTTTTTTTTTGGTATCTTCAGAATTTGGTATAGGTACAAATCATGTTTTTCACTGCATAGTCAACGCTGACTTTCAACCTCGAAATTTATGACCCCATATGCCGTGAAGCCTGAAGCTGGGTGCTTGAAGCTTGAAGGATGTCCTCCAAATTTTAACGGACCGAGCACTTATGGCCGCCTGTGTCGTCTCCGTTTGTTTGATTGGCTTGAGATTTCAACCGCCAAAGATCTATCTCCTCCACCTCTTCAAGCTTCAAGCTTCGGGGTTCAATGCTACGCTTTTTATATTAATATTCTGACAGACAATGTACCGTCATCACTCAAGCGCAACTCCTAGGGACTCGCCAAGTCCCCCCTTGGCCCTTCCTTGCAGTATGTTTGGCGACGACTGTGCTCCGATGCTTCTACGCTCCAGAATGAACAAAAACGGGGGTCTGCATATGCCAAACTCAACAATTCTTAACCTGCCGGCCCAGTTCTTTTTTTTGAGTGGGATCCGAATCATTACAACTATGTGTCGCTCCTAACCCATTTCTTCCTCCAATAAAGATTGTTCGCTGGCCAGCTGAATATTTTAAAATGCTTCAACTTGATCTTCTCCCCTTTGGTTTCCGTGCTGCAGGCGTTGATTGTTTTGCCGGCCGGCCTCTGGCCGTCGCAGGAGTTGTGCTTAGCATGTATTCAGGTCTGGACCTTTTTCTTGGATCGGGTGGCTGTTTCTGGTTTCATAAGTCGCTGTTGGCTGCCTCATTCCTGGGTGTATCATCTTTCGAAGGCGCGACCAGATTCTTTCGTCCTCCTCACCATCTGTCAGACCAAACCCCTCTTGGAGACATGGATAACGGTGGATTGTATACTAGCTGACAGGTGCAATACATGACACTTGATCCAAAAATAACAAGCGATTTGTGATATCAGATGAGAGAACTTCAAGTATGAGACTGTTCCGCTTGAATTACCCTCTTGTCTTGAGTCAAAGACATCTCCATCGGACATCCCGAAACATAACTAGTCAACCTCGAATGTCGGATTCCCGATGCACGAGACATAGGTGCAGTGATGGCAGGACCTATGATCCTGAGGGCCCTTCTGCAATGGTTGCGCATCGACTGGGATGATACGAATTAGTGGGCAATGTATGTTCATCAACTCACCGGTTTATTGCGATCGGGATTAAAAACATGTCGTGAAGCCTGGATGGCACACTTAATTATATATCACGGTCCATCATCTCACTCCATTCAGTTGTATTTGATCTGTTGAGTACCATGAAGTTCACTGGTGCAAAATATACAATTTAAGGTGTTCCTGATGAGCCTATGGCATCCTATATACCCCCAAGGTGGCATATTTAGAGGCCTAGATTTCATTTATGTACCTACTCTAATAGTTCCATGTAGTGAATATTGGATGCCTTTGGAATAGATGAGCAGAGGGGGGAATTTGCGGGACATTACACACCTTGGATAGATATGTTCTGGTTATCCCCCAGCCCTATACCTTGGACCCCATAGTCACACATATTAATGATAGATATATATCAGCCTTCTATTGAACCTAATGCTCCTCCTGAAGGTGGGTATGGGTGGTGATGATGAGCATACATATACATTTACTACTCCTCGGAATTGCGGTTACCAATGACATTGTAAAATTACACTAAAGCTACATAAGATTTGTATGTGCAATAAAAATCAAATGAAACGAAGCGAAAACAGTGGGAAGCACATCCGCATTTGGGATGGGAGGGGTGATGGCAAGATGTCCATCAGCGCCACCGACGTGTTACGATCCCGATGCGGACGTGATGGGGAAGGGACTGAAGGGAGGGACATAAGGGAGGGAGTCTAACAGGTATACACACAGGAGTTATTCAACGTTTAACTCAACTGAGGGGAAGATCTCTCTAAGCCATCTAATTGAACGGGGTCAATTCAATTACTGACCTCTTCTAGTTAGAGATGGTGATGGTGGTAACCGTAGGTGAGAATTGGGCTCCAGACCATCAATTTTTTTTTGGGGGGCCAGATTAACTCACCGGGTCCACATCTGATACCAGATTATCCTTGTGTAACAATGATAATAAGGAATAACTACGCGACGATTTCTGCCTAATATGGACACCCCGTTGACTTTCACGGACCCTACTATTTTTTATGGAACGAAGGATCCCTTACTGAATAAACAATGATGGAATCATATTCAGAGAACGTAGATTGCCCAAATATATTTTATGTATAGAACCATTGGGACTTTCCGTTCTGAATTCTGTTGTTACAGGTCTTGCATTGCCGTTCGCACAACGAAGTATGTGTAATATATGTTGTACCGTTGACCTGGACAAATCGGGATGTAACCGCTCCAAAACGATGATACGAGTACGCATTTCACTGAAGCGTCGTTTTCAAAAATTCCCAAACCGATTCAGATCTTGATGCTGACACATAACGGGACATACAAACGCAAACATGTTTTCGCATGCAAACGGCGGCTGTAGTTGCGATCGATCAGCGCGTTTCACCACTAGGGTGAGAATTGATATTGAGCTAGATGCAACTCAGCTTACTGGGATGGAGAATGGAAAGGATTTAGGAAAAATGGAAAAACCTAGCACTGCAATGACGATCCTTCTCGCTTGACCTCCAACCATGTCAGCGTCAGCCAATATTGGGTGAGAGGCTGTCAGCCCTTCTCGTTCAATCTGTATCTGATCTGTTTGCTTTTTCTTTTTTTTAAAAAAAAAAGCGTTCCTATGATTGGTTCCTACGTAAACGTGATGTTGTACACGCTGGAACTCGTTGAAGCATACATATATTATTTTGCCAGCCCGAGATCGTCGAAAGATCCTAAATTTCTCAAGTGTTGTGTTGGCGCTAGCCTGGTGTCAGATACAGTTGGGACCATTGGGGTTTGTGCACTGACTTTTATAGTGAGTCCAACCAAATGCTATTCATCGTTTGTTTTTTTTGGTTTGTTGACTTTTGCCTAAAGACCAACCGCGTCTTTACTGGTATGCTGCTATCTCCATTGATGGGGGCCACTAAATACTGACAGCAATGGTCGAAAAAAAAGACACCGTCACGGCAGATAAAATATATTGGGCCTTCCAGATGTACATCATTAGCAATGTGCTCAGTTCGTTTGTCTTTCAGAGTTACATGGGTCATCGTTACTGGGTATTGTGAGTTACAGAGTTTAGCTTTTTTTCGTTTAATGCTCTGATGCTGGGACCCTCCTTCCCCCCTTCAAGATCCCGCAACTACATCGTTTCCGCCTTCATCATCATCCTGATACTTGCATCCGTTCGTCTACCCTCGAGAACACTTGACCATTCTTGTTGATTCATTATTATTATTATTATTTCTAGCTTGCAACAAATATAGGCCTTGCTGCGAACAACCGGGCTATTGTTAACAGTGAGGTGTTCACAGCAGCTAGCGTTCACCTGCGCCAGACATGGATTATGTACGCTCCATACACTCAGCATTGGGATACACCGAATTGACTATAAAGTCGTGTTCAGAGTTATCTTGGTCACTGCTATGCTAACAGATGTTTCTATCACCATTGCCCTTCTCTGGCAGCTGAATATAACAGGGCTGTACAGCCCGTTGAACCTCCAAACAAAGCGGTATATTCCTTTCCCTCCTGATGATTACACACATTTTTTGGGCGCTCATATCAATTTCCACCGTAGACTCGTCGCAAGAATATCGTCACAAGCCATAAAGACAGGAGTCGTTACCTGCCTATTCGCCCTTATAACACTGGTTACCTACCTATCATATAAGAACCAGAGTATTGCGACCTGTGTTGCATATATGCTAGGTCGAGTTTACACCGCGACCATGTTATTCTCACTTATATATCGTGACAAACTCTTGTCTGGCGACGAATTGAGAAATGCGACCCTTCCCTCCCTGAATGGGTCGGATTCTGGTGAGTTGGGATTTGATGATACACTTTTCACTCCCCTCATCCTAAATCTTTCAAACAACGTGGTAGCTTCCGGTATGATTCGTATCCGTCCCAACCCCGTTTTTTCGTCTCAGGAAACCCCCAAAGGAAGGCCCCAACACGACGTGCGTCTTTTTTTTTTTCTTTTTTTCTTCTTTTTTTTTTTCGGAGAAATAATGGCCGAAACGCAACAGAACTTATTTACGGACCACAAGAGCTACGAGCTCACGTCGTCTCATCTCACATCGCCCGATCCACACAAATTAGAATTAACAACCCCAGAGTAGGAGTCCACAGCCTTCATTGGACAAAACTTGTTTTTTATCAGTTGCAGAAAACCCTTGGTATTAGCGACCCTGTACTTATTTCCTTTTGTTGTTTATTTTATTGGATTAGTTGCTATTCAATATTTTTACCCTGTTCTCCACTTGAGTTGGTGGGCACTATTGGTGGTGGTACATTGCGGGAAGAGCTTCCAGTGGCTCTGGAATTGTGAGACCCAAGGGGCGGCGGCGGCGGCGCAAATGAACTCGATCCACCCGGCAACGACAAGGTGACAGTCGCAGGAGGCGTTAGGAGGCCGTTTCGCAGGTTTGTCGCCGAATTCGATTACTTCCTTGTCTGCATATGAGGCTGATTCTGGAGGAGCGGTAGGTAGAGAAGCAGGAACAGGAATGGGTTTCTCTTTCTTCTTCGAAATTGGTTCTTTCCACTGAATCGGTTCTTTCTTCTGAGCTGTTTCTGTCTTCTGAACTGATTCTTTCTTCGAAATTGATCCGGTTTGCAGAGCTGGTTCCCTGGGTTCGACTTAATTCTTTTTTTCTGAACTGGCCGTGGCTTTGGACGAGGCGGCGCAGGTATAGAGGGAACTGGGACAGTTGGAACAGCATTAGATGGTGGTGTTGGTGATGGTTATTGCTGTGAAGGTTGAGATGGAGCCACCAGCGCTTTCGCTTCAACACGAGGTTTGGGTATTGCTTTACTGGGCGAGATTTTTGGTGGTCGCGGAGGTTGTGCTTTTGAAGGGACGGGAGAAGAAGGCTGTGGGAGTCTACTTACTTCTTCCTCTCCCCCCTCTTTACGAGCAATGGGTTTTGGTACGACCATTATGCTAATGTCTACTTTTCCTTCATCCAAGCCAAGAGGTTCACGCTCTAATTCATCGATGATCTGATGTTGTTTTTCTTTGCCTTTGGTTGACTTCAGTGTGTGTGTGTGGGGGGGGGGGTCAAGATGTCAGAGAACGGAAAAGTGGTTTGGATTTGCAAAGAGGTCCACTATTACTGATAACTGATAAGTTTGATATAAACTGCTGGGTATCACCTTCTCCTCGACAAGCAGAA
>Ga0193743_1000371_pt1 | contig 35450 bp, 20 predicted proteins | sample L2c2metaG_FD_143038 | JGI IMG/M metagenome (GOLD analysis project Ga0193743, IMG submission 143038) | Soil microbial communities from a riparian zone of the East river system, Colorado, United States - L2c2 | ecosystem: Environmental > Terrestrial > Soil > Riparian zone | place: USA: East River... | reverse complement strand
GGCCAGGGTGCGTAGGGCCGGTGCCAGCCCGCGCTCGGACAGGATCGCCGGGTGGATGCCGCGGGCGAGTTCGCACAGTTCCTCGTTCGCCGCGGCGAGCTCGTCGACGATCCGGCCGAGCTTGGTTCGCAGCTCGGACAGCTGCTCGGGCACGGTGGACTGGGCCAGGCTCAGCGCGAGGCTGAGCGCGACCAGGCGCTGTTGAGTGCCGTCGTGCAGGTCGCGTTCGATGCGGCGCCGGGCGTCGTCGGCGGCCTCGACGATCCGGGCTCGGGAGGCGGTGAGCTGGGTGCGGCTGTCGGCGTTCGCGATCGCGGCTGCGAGGAGCTCGGTGAACCTCTCGAGGCGTTCGTCGGTGTCCATCGGCAGCGGCTCCTGGGACTGGACGGCCATCGCGCCCCAGAGACGGCCCTCGACGACGATCGGGCTGGCCACCGCCGAGATGATGCCCATACGACGGTGGATGTCGCCAATTGGGCCGTCGACTGTGATCAAGTGCGCGCCGCTGCGGGCAGAGCGTCCCGTGCGATACACCTCAAAGGAAGCCATCCCCTCCTGGAATTTCCAATGCACTCCGACCGGGAAGGCTGCGTTGACCTTGCTCGCGGAGCCGACGTAAAGGACTCCCTCACCGTCGGCGTCGTACCTCATGACCGTTGCCGAATCCGTTCCGACCAGGCGCCCGACCTCGTTGCTGACGGCCGCGAAGATCTCGTCGGGTCGGACGCTGTGCGCCACCAGCGTCGCCACCCGCCGCAGCGCCGCCTGCTCGTCGGCGAGCCGGCGAAGGCCGTCGCGGCTCTCCTCGAGCTGGGCGCGGCCCTCGGCGTTCGCGATCGCCGTACCGACGAGCTCGGTGAACCCGGCCATGCGCTGTTCGGCGTCGGCCGGAAAACGCTCGCGCCGCGTCCCGACGCCGATCGCGCCCCACAGACGCCCCTCCACCACGATCGGCACCGCAACCGACGACCGGATTCCCAGCCGGCGGATGGCGTCACCGGACGCGCTGGAGGCTTGGCTGTAGTCGTCGTTGCGGGCCGGGCGGCCGGTGCGCAGGACCGCCGCCATGGCCACGGGCGGCTCAGGGTTCCAGCGGCTTCCTATCGGGATCTCGTCGGGGTGTGCGCCGACGCCGGCGACGAGAGTCGTCGCGTCGTCGGGATCGAGGCGGGCGATGAGCGTGGAGTCGGCACCGAGGATCTGGCCGACCTCCTGCGCGACGGCCGCAAGGACCTCGGCCGCCGGTACCCCGTGGGCGACGAGGGTGGCGACGCGGCGCAACGCGGCCTGTTCCTCGGCGAGCCGGCGCAGTTCGTCGCGGCTTTCCTCGAGCTGGGCGCGGCCCTCGGCGTTGGCTATGGCGGTGCCGACGAGCTCGGTGAAACCGGCCATGCGCTGTTCGGTGTCGGCCGGGAAACGCTCGCGCCGCGTCCCGACGGCGATCGCGCCCCACAGCCGTCCCTCGACGACGATCGGCGCCGCGACGCCTGACCGGAGTCCCAGCCGGCCGACGGCGTCGGCGTACGCGTCGGAGGCTTGGCTGAAGTCGTCGATGCGGGCCGAGTGGCCCGTGTGCAGGACGGCCGCCAGGGCCAGCGGCGGCTGCGGCGTCCAGCGGCTTCCTATCGGGAACTCGGCGGGGTAGGCGCCGACGCGGGCCACGACGGTGGTCGCGCCGTCGGGATCGAGGCGGAGGATGTTCGTGCCGTCGGCGCCGAGGACGCTGCCGACCTCGTGTGCGACGGCGGCGAGTACCTCGCCTGGTGGCAGCCCGTGGGCGACCAGCGTGGCGACCCGGCGCAACGCGGCCTGCTCGTCGGCGAGCCGGCGCAGTTCGTCGCGGCTTTCCTCGAGCTGGGCGCGGCCCTCGGCGTTCGCGATCGCGGTAGCGACCAGCTCGGCGAACCCGGCCAGCCGGGCCTCGGTGTCCGCCGGCAACGGCTCCGCGCGCGAGGACGACACGACCATCACGCCCCACGCCCGGCCCTCCACGCTGATCGGCGCGCCGACCGCTGCGCGGACGCCCCACGCGTAGACGACGTCGGCGACCGGGCCCGAGGCGCCGCTGTAGTCGTCGATCCGCGCCGGCCGCCCGGTCTCGAACACCAGCGTGGCCGCGTTCCGCCCTCGGAGTTCGACCCGAGCGCCGACGGAGATCGGGAACGCAGCGCCGGTGGCCCTCCACGCGCCGAGCCACGTCGCCGCGCCGTCCGGGTCGTACCGGAGCATGCTGGCTAAGTCGGCGCCCAGCAGCCGCCCGACCTCCGCGGTGACCGCAGCGAACACCTCCTCCGACGACACCGCCCGGGCGACCAGGGTCGCCACCCGGCGCAGCGCGGCCTGCTCCTCGGCGAGCCGGCAAAGTTCCTCGCGGCCCTCGGCCCTCGCGGTAACGAGGGCTTCGGCCTCACGGCGGCGCGCGGTCAGGCCCGAGCTCGCCGCGCCGGCGACGAGGACGAACGCGACCAGGGCCACCACATTGTCGGGGTCGGCGACGGCGAAGTCGTCGAGCGGCGGGATGAAGTAGTGATCCAGCAGCACCGCGGCCGCGACCGCGGCAACCAGCGCCGGGACCAGCCCACCGACCAGCGCCACCACCACGACGGCGAGCAGGTAGAGCAAGGTCTGGCTGGGCAGGGTCACGACCTCGCGAAGCTGGGCCAAACCCAGGGTCAGCAGGGGAAGAACGACCAGCCCGGTCAGCGCCCCGGCGAGCCGGTGGCGCGGGGACAGCCCCGCGCCTCGGGCAGGCAGCCGTAATCGGGTCGCGGCGGGCTCGCGGGGGACGCTATGCACGTTGGGCTTGCTCTTCCCGTCAGGTTGGTGCCGGTAACGCTGATGCCCGGTCCCGTCAGCAAACTGGGGGTCAGCCGCCACGGCCAACGCCGCACGATCCGTGCCTCGTGTGTTTTACTGATCCAACCGCCTGCATCGCTGTCCTAGCGGGGCTCGCCGGTGCGACCCGACGCTCCTCCCCGCCAGCTTCGCGTCGAGGGCGCGCGGTGTCGCCGCGGCCAGCGCCCCTTGTGGTTCCCAGCTGACCGGTATTCCCGGTACCTGCTAGCTGCAACTGGGCGACAGGCGCGCGGGCAGTGCGATCGTGTGGTTGCCGAGTGCCGTGGCCGGCTCGCGGCCGCCCGCGGTAGGCCGAGGATCTCGCTGCACACGATCGGAGCGGCCGCGACCGTTGGGCCGGCGAGGACGTCGGCGGCGCCGGTAGAGGTGGCCGACTACCAGGAACCGGGGAAGGTCTCGGTGGAGTCGACTCGATTACCCGAGTTGGTGCTCAACCCGGTCGCTCTGGGACGCCGCCGCGCGATGAGAACCGCCAGTGACCGCACGAGGGCTCCCCAAGGTGGTCGCGACGAACGTCTAATGCAGCGACCAGCACGTGGTCACGTCGCACGACCGTGCCGAGCCTGGTATCGAACTCCTCACTTCCGCGCCTTGTGCGATCCGCCCCGCCCGCCGGCAAACCAGGGTGGAGACGTGGCGCGATCTAGAACGACTAGTTCGAACCTCTGTTCCCATCCCCACGATCCTGGCCGGCCCTATCTGCGTGGCTGGTCGGGGTCAAACCGGAACCGCCCGATCCCGCCTCGGTGACCATCGACGCGACCGAGGCCAGCCGCATTACGGGACCACCCGGCCGGATCGGGGCGCGTAGCTGGGTTGACGCCGGGCGGCCACGTGAACCCGATCTACGGCCAGTGGGGATGAACGTCCAACTCTCAGCGCGCAACGTAGTTTGCGGCGCGCAGCCTGCGGCCCCTAGGTGCGCGTGCGCCCCGGAGGTTTACCGGAGTGGTGCGCACGCGCTTGCCGAACAGGCCGCGCCGTTCCGCGCCCCCCGCTTGGGGCGCGGCTTGAAGACGTATAGAAAGTCCTCACAGGACTGTCCGAGACACTGTCCGGACATGACTGTCCGGACATGACCCTTCGAGTCCCGCCTGATGCTGATGCTTGACGTTGTGGTCCCACCTGATGCTTGACGTCAGGGCCTGATCGGCTTTCCTTGCCCCGGGCTTTGCGGGTGGGGTGGAGGCCGGGATTGGCTCTGGTCGAGTTGTCTGCTGTCGAGCAGCGCCATCGTGCCGTGCCGGCCGTGGAGCGCGGTGAACCGAAAAAGGTGGTGGCGGCCCATGCAGTCAGCGGGTAGTTGGGCACTCCGGCTACCGCGCCATGGAAAACGGGTGGTGGCCGCAATGGTTTGGCAGCCGATCGAGGTGAAGCTGAAAGCGCAAGGCTAACGCCCGCGGCGCAGAAGGAGAAAATCATGATTGCCTCGGTTCAGCTTAGTACCGTGACCGGCGAGCACCTTCTTGCCGTGCAGGCGAACGATCTAGATCCCTACATCACTCTCACGGTCCGCCAGCACAGCCTTCACCTCACTCGCGATCAAGCCCGTCAAGCCGCTGACGCACTCCGCGCCTGCGCTTTGACAGCCATCGACGACGAGTTTGGGAACATGGAGGTCATCCTCTGAATACCGGTGAAGACCGCCGGCTGCATGCGCGGACCGCAGAACAGGGACATCCTAGATCAAAAGCCTAGTACGACCAGCAACGCCACCGAGACCTCGGCCAGCAAGCGACTCTACGCCAGCTGGCTAACCGACTGGTTGGCGTCCTCCACGGGTGCATCAAGACCCGCACCTGCTACGCGGGATGGCAATGGGAGGTCCTCAGAGCGCTGGCGCCTCCAGGTCGTCCAGGTTGCCCAGGTGCCGTCCCGGGACGTCAGGCGCTTTCAAACGCCAGGGGGCCGTTCGTCCAGGAAGTCGACGATCACGGTCTTGGCATTGTCTGCGGACTGGACCTGCCGGCCGCAAGCCGGATCACGTCGGCCGGCGAGCTTGATCACAGGCTTCGTGCCTCCTGTGCGCGCCCACAGCAATCTGATGTGAACATCAGATCATCAAGTATTGCGAGCAGCAGGTTTCCTCGACCGCGTCACCGCCGTCGGAGAGACCGCACGAATCCAGTGGAGAAACGCATGTCCCACCTCGCCCTGTACACCTTCGGTGTTCTCAAGAGTCCTCTCGGGGACCCCGGACGTCTCACGCGGGAGTTCCACGAAAGCGTCGTCGCCGTCTACCAGGGGATCGACCAAGCTCGGGGATATATCTCCCACGCCAGTCCGACAGAAGATTCCAGCGAGAGAGGATTCCAATTCGACTGGGACTGGGCGGAGTGGGGCGAGTTCGTCGTTCCGAGCTGGTACCAAAAGGGTCGCACGAGTGACACCACCGCCCTGGCCGCGACTTTCTCACTGTGGACCGACCTGCGGGCCGCCTACGACTTCGTCTACACCGACCTGCACCGCGTGGCATTGAACCGGCGTTACGATTGGTTCGAGAAGACCGGTCGCCCGGGTCTGGTGTTTTGGTGGGTCGGCGATGGCACGATTCCGACCTGGCAGGACGGGGTCCGGAGGCTGGAGTACCTGCAGGACCATGAGCCCGCGCCCCACGCCTTCACCTTCCACCACCCGTTCACACCAGACGGCGCACCGACCAGGCTTGACAGCATGGGACGATCGGGCACGCAGCAGAAGGCCGGCGATCATGCCGCCGCGGAGCGGCTCGAAGCCTGATCATTCCACCGCGGAGCCACAGTCGCGGCGAAGTGGTCGTCGAGCCACGCCGCTGGCAAAGTCGGACCTGGCACAACAGGCCGAGCTAATCACTTGGCGGTCGAGTACCCAGACGAAGGCTGTTCATCCCTCGACGGCGCTGGCGCGAGGTCTTCCCCGTCACTCCAGCCACCCTGCTCACCTGGCACCGCAAGTTCATCGCCGCCAAGTGGGACTACAGCGCACGCCGCAAGCGAATCGGACGACCGCCAACCCAGACGGCGATCAAAAAACTCGTACTCGCCCAACGCCGTCACCCAGCGATACAAGGACATGGCCGCCCGCCTCGGAATCGACACCCATCTCCACGCGCTACGCCAGCAGACGGTCGGCTTGCTTCTATGGTATTTGGTGTACCACGAGTCAGGATCGCGCCGCCCGCGTAGCCGCGCTCCATCCGAAGGGACAGGCGATGAACGGACCCCACGACCTGGGCGGCCGGCACGGCTTCGGCCCCGTCACCCCCGAGCTCGACGAGCCGCCGTGGCACCACGACTGGGAGGCCCGGATGCATGTCATGGCGCTGGCCTGTCAGGTGCGTGGCTTCTTCGTGCTCGACGAGCAGCGCCACGCCTGCGAGCAACTGCCGCCAGTCCAGTACCTGCACGGCAACTACTACGAGCGCTGGAACGCCGCGGTCACCGGCATCCTGATGGACAAGGGCGTGCTCGACCCCGACGCGTTCGCGGCACTGACCGCGCAGTTCCTAGCCGGGACCGCCGCCCGCGCCGCCACCGACCGGCAGAGCGACGGCCTTGGCGACACCCTCGTCCGTGCCCTGCGTGGCGGGGCGTCGGCATTGCGAGAGCCGGTCGGCAAGCCCGCGTTCACGGTCGGTGGCCGGGTCACCGCCCGCAACCTCAACGTGGCGACCCATCACCGGCTGCCGTCCTACGTCAAGGCCAAGACCGGCACGATCACCGCCATCCCGGGGGCGTTCACGCTCAACGACTCCCTCGCGCACGGCGGCGGCGAGAACCCCACGTTCGTCTACACAGTGGCCTTCCTGGCCTCGGATCTGTGGGGTGAGGCGGCCGAGTCACCCCGCGACATGGTCTACCTCGACCTGTTCGAGACCTACCTGCTGCCCGCGTGAGGTGAGGAGCCGTCATGAGCACATCGCACACCAGCCCGAACGACGAGCACCACTGGCAGCCCCTTGCCGAGACCGAGGCCAAGGTCAGAGCCCTTGAGTCGCTGCTGGTGGAGGCCGGCCACCTCACCCCGGCCGACATCGACCAGATGGTCGAGGAGTTCGTGCACAACCTCGGCCCGATGAACGGCGCCCAGGTCATCGCGAAGGCATGGGCCGACCCGCAGTACCACGCCCGGCTGCTGGCCAACGCCAGCGCCGCGATCGACGAGCTCGGCTTCCTCGGCCTGCAGACCGAGGTCGTCGTCGCCGTGGAGAACACCCCCACGGTGCACCACATGGTCGTCTGCACGCTGTGCTCCTGCTACCCGTGGACCCTGCTCGGGATCCCACCCACCTGGTTCAAGGACCCGCAGTACCGCTCCCGCTCGGTCATCGAGCCACGGGCGGTGCTCGCGGACTTCGGCGTCACGCTCGCCGACGACGTCGAGGTCAAGGTGTGGGACACGAGCGCCGAGGTCCGCTACCTGGTGGTGCCCCAGCGCCCCGCCGGCACCGACGGGCTCTCCGAGACCGAACTCGCCGGGCTCGTTACCCGAGACTCGATGCTCGGCGTCGGGTTCGCGCTCGCCCCCCAGGCCACGACATGACCGCGCCGCTCGCCATTCTCGAGGAGCTGCCCGCGGCGATGGCGATCCCCCGACGCAACGGCGAGCCGGTGTTCGAAGCACCGTGGCAGGCCACTGCATTCGGCATGGTGGTATCGATGCACCAGCACGGTGCCTTTCCGTGGTCGGCGTTCAAGACCCTGCTCATCGAGGAGATCGCCGCCGCGGCGCGGTGCGGCGATCCCGGGAGCTACTACGACCACTGGGTGGCGGCCTTCGAGCGGCTGCTCGGCGACCTCGCCCTGCTCACCCCGCAGCAGATCGGCAACCGCACCGCCGAGTTCCGGCGCGGCGACCGGCCCGACCACCCGTGACCGCGCAGACCGCGGGCGACACCGTGCTGCAGCCCCCCGCTGGCCCATCGACGGCGAGCACTACCTACCGCCGTCCACCCCGGAGCGGGTGCACCGGGGGACCCTGCCTAACCGCGACAGCGCGTCAAACCGAATTGCGTGAGGACCGGCCGGAGATCGATCACCGCTGGTGACCGGGATGAGCCACCCGCGGCGGTGTAAGTCGAACAACGGGGCCAGGATGGGATGCCTGCGGGTTCCAGAACTCGGCCCGGGCGCTACCTGCCAGTTTATGCCGCGCGTTCGTATTCGTTGATCGGCCCTCCCAGGACCAGTCGGCCCTTGATCCGTTCGTGGTTGAGGTTGGCCGCGGAGTGGGCTGGCTGTGGTGGCCGTAGCTCGCGGGCGCGGTGGGGTCTTCGTCCGTTGTGGTGGCGGACGTAATTGGCCGCAAACTGAACACGTTCAGGCGCACTGATCGATTATTTGAACAGTTCAGGAATAACTGTTGATCACTGCAGCTCGTCAGCGAAAGTCCCAGCTGAAGTCTGTGCGTGCCGAAAATCCCGTCCACCTGCACTTCCGTGGCTGCTTTGCGCAAGATGAGACCGAATGGCACGACGAAAACGCAAGCCATGGTGGAAGTTTGATTTCCCTCGGAAAGGAACAGTGACTGGCATGAGCAGCGGAACTGAGGTCGGGCGACAGACTGGTAACGGGCGGGCATCGCGAACGGATGCTTTGGCATCAGGAGGTTCGCGATGAGCCGGGACGCCACGGTGAGGGTGCTGATCGGATCTCCGCTCGAACGAGAACACGTGGACCGCATTACTGCGATCGATCCCTGCCTCGAGGTGCTCTACGCGCCCGATCTGTTGCCCGTTCCGCGTTATCAAGCTGACCATGTCGGCACGAGCCGTCAGCTCACCGACGGGCAACTCGATCAGTGGCGCGCCCTACTGTCGGCCGCGCATGTCAGCTTCGACTTCGACTGGTACGCGCCTGCCGAAATGCCAAGCAACTGCCCCGACCTGCGGTGGGTACAGGCGAGCAGTTCCGGGATCGGCCAGTTCCTCCAACGCACAGGGCTCGACCGCACAGAGATCATTTTCACCAAAGCGGCGGGCGTGCATGCGGTCCCCTTGGCTGAATTCGCGTTGACCGGCGTGCTGCACTTCGTCAAGGGGCTGCCGACCATCGCCACCCGACAGGCAGCACACCATTGGGAGCGCTACACCACCCAGCAGTTGGCGGGCCGGCGGGTGATGATCGTCGGCCTTGGCCAGATCGGCCGCAAGGTCGCTGAGGTCTTCACTGCGATGGGGGTCGAGGTCTGGGGTGCGACCCGGAACCCACACAACGTCGATGCCCCATCCGCCAGCAAGATCGTCGAGCTCGCCTCGATGGACGAACTCCTTCCAGAGGTGGACGCCATCGTGCTGTGTTGTCCACTCACGCCGCAGACCCAGGGCCTGCTGGACAAGCGTCGGCTCAGCCTCCTACCGGCTGGGGCGATCGTGGTCAACATCGCCCGCGGCCCGGTCATTGAGGAAGCCTCTTTGATCGAGGCTCTCGCCGATGGCCACCTCGGTGGCGCGTGTCTGGACGTCTTCACCGAGGAGCCGTTACCAAAGGACTCACCCCTGTGGGGCATGCCCAACGTGATCATCTCCCCCCATTCCGCCTCTACCGTCGACGTGGAGAACGCCATGCTGACGGACCTCTTCTGCGACAACCTTCGCCGGTGGCTCGACGACCAGCCCCTTCGGAACCTCTATTCAAACGAGGAGGGGTACTGACCTCCGCATGAGGCTCCCGGCCGTTCGGGCGTTCTGATGTGTGTCGGATTCCACGCCAAAGCCGGAGCCGGCGGGATTCTCAGTCACAGTTTCATGTGTCATGAGATAGAGGACATGTGGCTTGATGGCCGACCTGTGGGTGAGATCGGTCTGGTCCATGCCGCCGCGGCCGCCCTCGGCGCACCGGTAGTGGTCGAAGACCTCGACGATGCTCTCGAGACGCCAGGCGCCAAGGAGGTCATCGACTCGGGTGAAGCTCACGACGCGGCCTCCGACGTGCTCTGATGCGCTGTCTTCAGCAGGTAGGTGTGCTCGCCGTCGAGCACCAGCCGGCCGTGCTGGTTGTGGACCGTTGCCCGGGTCGTCACCTGACCCGCGTCGCCGTGGGAGGCCAGATCGATGATCTCCAGTTGCGGGTAGAGCGTGTCGCCGGCGTGGACCTCGGCGAGGAATTTGCACGAGACGCTGGTGAAGGCGATGAAGACGTCGCCGATGTACTGCGGGAACAGGGTCGCTCCGGCGCGGTGAATGCCAGCACCTGCAGGCCGTGAACGACCGGCGCGGTGTGGCCATGGCTGCGGGCGTATTCGACGTTGTAGTGGATCGGATGGTTATCGGCGGACACTGCTTGGAACGCCGTGGCGTGGGCGTCGGTAAGGGTCCGGCTGGGCGCCCGGAAGATGTCCCCGACCTTGAGATCCTCGAACGTCCGAGGCTCGACGACCGTGAAGGTGGCTGGATCGAACTGGTCCGCGCCGGAGGCGGTTGGCTGGGTCATAGGAGGTACTCCTTACGCCGAGCTTGTACGGATCGGGTCGTCAGTGGCGGTATCACGCGACGGCATGGCGGTCTTATTTCCTCGCCAGCGCTCTGCGCCCGATGCTGGCGGCGAAGAGCGGGGTCTCGCGCCGGTTGTGGTCGCCCGAGGCTGCTTGACGGGCGGCGGCCGCATCTTCAAAAGTGGTCCCGTTCTTCTCGATGAAGGCGATGAACTCGGTGGTCGGATGGCTGGTCACCTGGTTGATGTACTCGCAGCTGTTGGCATCCAGTGGTTTCACGCTCAGGTCCCAGATCACTTGGACTGTGGTCCAGCCGCGCGGGGTGAACACGTCTGAGAGCGACACCATGTGGCAATGCTGTTTCTCAGCGACCTCGGCGACGTAATGCTGGATCACCAGACCGGTCCCGATCATTTCCACGTTGATGGACATGGGGCGGCCGTCGTCGGTGGTGGTGGTGTAGCCGGCGGCCTCGTGGTCAGGTGGCGCGCACCGATTCGCTTGTCGACAAAGTCCACTCTGCGGGAGCGAGCGGCCGATCAGCCCCGTGAAAGCCTCGGGGCTCCACCCGGGGTTCGCGGGGAGATCCCGAGCCGCAGGGGCCGCCCACGCCTTGCTTCGGGCAGCGCCCATCCACGCCACAGTTGGGTGGATCCTTCGCCCGTCCCCTGGCACCCCGCGTCAGCGAAATTTGCCGACGCCGACGGTGCTGAGGGGGAGCTCCAGTCGCAGGGTGGTGCCCGATCCGGGTGGGCTGTCCAAAAGGATTCGTCCGCCGACCGCCTCGGCGCGGTCTTTGAGGCCGAGCAGCCCGGTGCCCTGGGCCATGGCGCCACCACGCCCGTCGTCGCGGACCTCCACCCGCAGCAGATCGGCGCCGTTGCCCTCGACGGTGTCCACCTGGACCTGGACCAGCGAGGCGCCGGCGTGTTTGGCGGCGTTGGTCAGCGCCTCGGAAACCACGTAGTACGCCGCGATCTCGACCTGCTCCGGCAATCGCCGCTCGACCGCGACGTTCAGCTCGACGGGCACGGCACTGCGCAGCGCCAGCGCCTCCAGCGCGGCGTGCAGCCCGCCCTCCACCAGGACCACCGGATGAATGCCGCGGGCGAGTTCGCGCAGCTCATCCAGCGCGCTCGTCACCTCGCTGACCAGCGAGTCCAGCTCGACCGCCAGCTCGCCGGAATAGGGCGGCGCCCCCGCCTGCGCCGCGCGCAACCGAAGGGCCAGGGAGACCAGTCGCTGCTGGGCGCCGTCGTGCAGGTCGCGCTCGATGCAGCGCCGAGTGTGGTCGGCGGCGGCCACGATCCGCGCCCGCGACGCGGTCAGCTCGGCATACAGCTGGGCGTTGTCCAGCGTGACGGCGAGCTGGCCGGCGATGAGCCCGACCGCGTCGAGCCGGTCGGAGGTGAACGCGCCACGCAGCAGCCGGTTCTCCAGCAGCAGCACCGCCCTCGGGCTACCCCGGCTCAGGATCGGTACCGCCAGCAGAGAGCAACAGTCCGGGTCGGTGAAGTACGGGTCGCGGGCGAACCGGTCATCACCGGTGGCATCGGCCACGACCAGCGGTTCACCGGTGCGCTGGACGTAACGCAGCACCGACATCGGCAGCTCGTGCTCGTGGCCGGTGCCGCTGATCGGGGTGGTGCCACCGGCGGGTGTCGGCAGTAGCCAGTCGTGCCGGTCGTTGTCCCAGAGCAACAGGTGGACCGCGGTGGCGCCGGTCATCGCGCCGAGCACCTCGACCACTCGGGCGTGCAGCCGCTCGATGCTGGTCTGCGCGCTCAGCGCCTGCGATGCGGACAGGATGCCAAGCAGGTCCAGGGTCCCGGTACTGACCACAGCGCGGGCACGCGGACGGTCGGTCGACTCGTCGACGCCGACGGTCGCGTCGGGGGGTGGTCGCAGGGCGGGATAGGCCCAGTCGAGTTGGTCGACCTTCGCGCTCGCCCCCCAGGCCAGGTAGTGCTGGCGGGCTTGGGCCAGCAGCTCGAACCCAGCGTGATCGAGGCTGCGAGCGAGGCAGAACCGGGCCGCCCGCTCGGTGATCAGGGCCCGATGCCAGGGCCGGGGACGGCCGGCGGCCTCGCGGCGCGCGGTATCGAAACCCCACGCGGCCGCGCGGAAATCACCGAGCGCCCAGGCACGTTCGGCTTCGAGCAGCCGCAGCAGGTGCAGGAAGTTGTCCGGGGCGTCAGCGGCGCGGGCGGCCAACCACTGGGTGACCTCGTCCAGCTCGGACAACAGCGCCTCCCGCTGGTCGGGGTCGCTGGCGCGGGCCTGGTCGGCGAGGGCCAGCCCGCGCAGCAGACGGGCCACGGCGCTCGGGTACTGGCCAAGGGCAGCCGGCAGCAGCGGCATCGCCGCCGCGGTGTGCCGCAACAGGCCGGCCGGATCGCCGAAGATCCCGGCGGCTAGCGCGCGGGTGAGGTGCCCGTTGAGAAGCGCCAGCGGGTTGCCGACGTACCTCTCGGGCGTGACCTCACCAGCCGCGACGGGGCCTTCGCCGCGAAGCACACCGGCCAGCCAGCGGTAGCCGTCGAGCCACTGGGCGATCTGTTCGCTGCCGGTATGCCGGGCGAAGGCCAGCGCGGCCTCCACCTCGGCGACGCAGGCGTCCAGCGATGGCGCGGCGTCCAGCAGGCCCGTGACGGCCGGGTAGTAGGTGTGTCCCGCAGTGGCCAGGTCACCCCCGGCGATCAGCCCTTCCCGGGCCCGCTGCGCGTCGTGCACACCGTTTTCGATCGGCTCGCCCCAGCAGCTCAGGATAGCGAACAGGAAGCGCGCCTTCGAGGTGCCAGGCTCGTAGCCGCGGGCTTCGCCCAGCGCAAGGATCCGCCGCCTTCCCCGGTACCCGGCAGGGTAGTCGCCGCGCAGCACCACGGCGTGGAAGGCGGCGTGGCAGGCGGGGCCGACCAGGGCACGGGCCGGGCCGTGCTGGATCACGATCCGCAGCGCCTCAAGACTCAGCCACCCGTGTATCGAGAAGTCCTGGCCGAAGTACGCCGGCGGCAGCGTTGCGTCGATCAGACCGGATGCGGCCAGCAACACGGGGTCGGTGATGTCTGGCCGGGCCAGATCATCGGCGGCGTCGGTGTGGTCCAGCCAGCGGTACAGACGGTCGGCCTGGCGGTCGAGCTCAGCCGGCAGACGGTCTGGCGCCGGGACGTCCATGCCGAGCTCACGCAGCGACTCAACACCCAGCGCGACCGCCTCCGCGAAACGGGTCCGGTGGGTCAGGCTTCTCATCTGCGCCGCCGTCGGGTCGGCGCGCTGTAGGGCGGTGAGGCGTAGCTGCTGGATGGTGCGGTACTCCTCGTCCGCCTCGTCCAGACGCCCGCTGCTGAACAGGGCGGCGTGCCGGCCGGTGTGCACCTCCCTCAGCGTGGCGGTCTGGCCCGGGTCGATCAGCCGCAGCGCGCCCGACAGGAGCGCGTTCACCAGCGCGTACTCGCCGATCAACGCCGCCTGGTCGGCGGCGCGGCGCAGTAGTCGCACCACCCGGGCGCGTTCCGAGGGATCCTCGACCGCGTCGGCCACCGGCAGGTACTGCTCGGCCGCCGCGGCGAACAGTTCCGGCACCTCGCCCAGCCGTCGGGCCATGGCCAGCTGCAGGGTGCGTCGCCTCGGTGGGTCCAGCCCGGCCAGGACGGCCTCGCGGATGCGGTCGTGACGGAACCGCACCGCCTCCCGCACCCCAGGCTCGGCCACCAGCAGGGCCTCCTCCAGGGCGGGCGCCAGCGCCTGCTCCACCGCGCCCGCTGCCGTGGCGGTGGCGGTCTGCAGCAGGCTCAGCTCGACATGCCCGCCCAGACACGCCATCGCCTCCAGCACCCGCCGCGACGGTGGCGGCAGGGCCTCGACGCGACCCGCGAGCAGCGCGGCCACGTCGGAGCCGCCGAGGTGCGTGCGCACGGTCGTGTTGTCCCACCGCCACCCGGCGGTGGTCATCGCCAGGATGTCGCGGCGCAGCGCGTTGAGCAGCTCCACCGTCTCGTAGGGATTGCCGGAGGTATGCGGATGGATCAGCTCGGCCAGGCCCGCGGCCGCGGCCGGGTCCACGTGCAGCATCTCGGCCACCATGCCGACCAGACTCGCCACGGACAGGTTGTCCAGTAGCAGGTGTTCCACGCCGGCCTGATCGCGCCATCGGGACAGTGGTACCGCCAGCGGGTGCGCGGCGTCCACGTCGCTGTCCCGAAAGACGCCCACCAGCAACAGGCCCTCGACCGGCTCCTCGCTGAGTACCAGGTCGATGAAGCCGAGCGGGGTGCGCCCGGCCCACTGCAGGTCATCGAGGAACAACACCAGCGGCCGTTTCCGCGAGGCGACCGCGCGCAACACCGCCACACTCGCGTGCTGCGTGCGCACCTGTGCAGTCAGCGGGTCCCCCGCATCCGGCTCCACGGCCAGCAGCGCGGCGAACTCCGGAAGCACCGCGGTCAGCAGACCCGCGTTGGCGCCCACCGCCCGCAGGATTCGCTCGCGCAGCCGCGCCAGCTCATCCTCCGGCTCGGCCAACAGCAGCCGACCCAACGCCCGAAACGCCTGATGCACCGCGTCGAACCCGATATCCCGCCGATACTGGTCGAACTTGCCCGCCACGAACCAGCCATCCCGGCCGGTCACCACCGCCCGCAGCTCATCGACCAGCGCCGTCTTACCCACGCCCGCCGCTCCACCGACCAGCAGACCACGACATCGGCCGGCCAATGCGTCCTCGAACGCCTCCTGCAGCGTCGTCACCTGCGCCTCGCGGCCCACCAGCCGCGATGGTGGCACCAGCCGCACCGGAAAATCACGCCCACCGACACCGACCGCCGCCGCTGCCGGACCGCTCTGGACGCGCCGGACCCGCTCCAGGTCATAGACCAGGCCCTCGGCGCTCTGGTAGCGGTGGTCCGGTTCCTTCTCCAGCAGGTGCAGGATGATCGCCGACAGCGGCGCCGGGACCGCCGGGTTCACCTCCGCCGGCGGCCGCGGCACCCGCGCCAAGTGGGCATGGACGAGGCGCAGCGGGTCCCCGGAGCCGAACGGTGGCGCACCCGTCGCCAGCTCGTACAACGTGGCACCCAGCGCGTACAGGTCGGCACGCTGATCCACCGACCGACCAGTACGCCCGGTCTGCTCCGGCGCCAGATACGCCAACGTCCCCACGATCTGGGTGTGGTGGCTGAACTCCGGGCGCACCTCGACCAACGGCCTCGCCAACGCGAAATCCACCAAACACGGGGCGCCATCGCCCGAGAGCACGACATTCGCCGGAGTGATATCGCGGTGCATCACCCCGCGGTGGTTCATCCCGGCCACCGCCCGAGCCAACCGCACCGCCAGCCCGATCAGCTCGTCGACGTCCAGCGGCGTAGGCACCCCCGCCAGGCTGACACCCCCCACGTCCGCCAACACGATCGAGTCCGGATATATCGGCGTATCGAGCAGTTGCGCGACCCCCACCACACCGCGCAGCCGGCCCAGCATCCCCAGCTCATGGCGCAGCCGCCGCGGCGCGTCCACCCCGAGCGGCTCCTTACGGATCACCGTGCCGCCGGGCAAGAACAGCCGAGTCACCCGCGTGCGCTCGCTCTCGTGCACTACCTCGGCCGCAACCCGGGGAGCTGGCTCCGGGCCCACCCCGTGCACCCCCATCCGACACCCCCAGACACCGCCCGACCCGCACCTCATACCTAGGTGCCGTCACCGGCCGGTGATCGGGTGGAGACGATCCCCGTCCTCATCGCCTGACACATAGCCCACGGCCGCACTCTTCACGAAGGGATCCCGGAGCGACCCGGGGGATGCCACGGGGGACCCCCCCGGGTTATCGGGGCAGACGCCCGCAGCTCCCGGGGTCGGGCGGGTTGCTTTTCACTCGCACGTCCGGACTAGGGCGAAACCGCATGATCCCGCTCCCCCGATTCTTGGCTTGAACAGTCGGTACGCGTCGCGCGCACTCGGCGGGTTGCGCATCAGTAGCTGGTCAGGGGCGCGCCGCTGGCGACCACACGCGTCTGGCGGGACGCACCCGGCCGTCCGCGGCGGTGAGCGGAAGCTCCACGCGCAGGGTGGTCCCCACCGCCGGGGGGCTGTCCAGAAAGATTCGCCCGCCGAGCGCCTCCACGCGGTCCTTGAGGCCGAGCAGACCGGTGCCCCGGGCCACGGCGGCGCCACCGCGACCGTCGTCGCGGACCTCAACCCGCAGCACCTCGGCACCCTCACCCTCGACGATGCCGACCTGGATCTGGACGACCGAGGCCTCCGCGTGCTTGGCGACGTTGGTCAGGGCCTCGGAAACGACGTAGTACGCCGCGATCTCGACCTGCTCGGGCAGTCGCCCCTCGACCCGCACGTCCAGCTCGACGGGGACGGCGCTGCGCAGCGCCAGCGCCTCCAGCGCGGCGGGCAGCCCTCCCTCCACCAGAACGACCGGGTGAATGCCGCGGGCGAGCTCGCGCAGCTCGTCGAGCGCGCTCGTTACCTCGTTGACCAGCGAGTCCAGCTGCGCCGCCAGCTCGCCGGAATCCGGTGGTGCCCCCGCCTGCACCGCGCGCAGGCGCAGGGCGACGGAGACCAGCCGCTGCTGGGCACCGTCGTGCAAATCGCGCTCGATCTGTTGCCTGGCCTGGTCGGCGGCGGTGACGATCCGGGCGCGCGAGGTGGTGAGCTCGCCGTAGAGGCGGGCGTTGTCGAGGGAGACGGCGAGCTGGCCGGCGATGAGCTTGACGGCGTCCAGCCGCTCGGCGGTGAACGCTCCTCGGATGAGCCGGTTCTCCAGCAGTAGCACCGCCCTCGGGCTGCCCCGGCTGAGGATAGGCAGCGCGAGCAGCGAGCAGCAGTCAAGGTCGGTGAAGTACGGGTCGCGGGCGAACCGGTCATCATCGGTGGCATCGGCCACGACCAGCGGTTCACCGGTGCGCCGGACATACCGCAGCACGGTCATCGACACCTCGTGCTCGTGCCCCGCGGCGGTGGTCCCGGCGGTGCCGCCGGCGGGTGTCGGCAGTAGCCAGTCGTGCAGGTCTTCGTACAACAGCAGGTGTACGCCGGTGGCGCCGGTCATCGCGCCGAGCACCTCGACCACTCGGGCGTGCAGCCGCTCGATGCTGGTCTGCGCGCTGAGCGCCTGCGACGCGGACACGATGCCGAGCAGGTCGAGGGTCCCGGTACTGACCCCCGCGCGGGCGCGCGACAGGTCGATGGGCTCGTCGGCGCTGAGGGTCGCGTCAGGGAACGGCCGCAGGGTGGGATAGGCCCAGTCGAGTTGCTTCACCTTCGCGCTCGCCCCCCAGACCAGATACTGCTCGCGAGCCTGGGCCAGCAGCTCGAAGCCGGCGTGCTCGAGGCTGCGCGCGAGGCAAAACCGGGCCGCCCGTTCGGTGATCAGGGCCCGATGCCAGGGCCGGGGACGGCCGGCGGCCTCGCGGCGCGCGGCATCGAACCCCAGCTCGGCGGCGCGGAAATCACCGAGCGCCCAGGCACGTTCGGCTTCGAGCAGCCGCAACAGGTGCAGGAAGTTCTCCGGGGCATCCACGGCACGCTCGGCCAACCACCGGGTCACCTCGTCCAGCTCGGCCAGCAGACCATCGCCGTCCTCGGTGTGGCCGGCGCGGACCTCACCCGCGATGGCCAACCCGCGCAGCAGGCGGGCCAGGGCGGACGGGTAGACGCCCAGGGCCGCCGGCAGCAGTGGCATCGCCGCCGCGGCGTGCCGCGCGAGGCCGGCCAGATCGCCGAAGATCGCGGCGGCCAGCGCGCGGGTGAGGTGCGCTTGGAACAGTGCCAGCGGGTTGCTGGCGTACCGGTCGGGCGCGATGGCATCCGCCGTCTCGGCGTTCTCGCCGCGCAACACACCGGCCAGCCAGCGGTAGCCATCGATCAGCTGGCCGGTCTGTTCGCTGCCGGTGCGCCGCACGAAGTCCAGCCCGGCCTCCACCTCGGCGACGCAGGCGTCCAGCGATGGCGCGGCGTCCAGCAGGCCGGTCACCGCCGGGTAGTAGGTGTATCCCGCGTTGGCCAGGTCGCCCCCGGCGATCAGCCCTTCCCGGGCCCGCCGCGCGTCCCGGACACCGTTTTCGATCGGCTCGACCCAACAGCCGAGGAGCGCGACCCCGTAGCGCGCGTACGAGGTCCCGGGCTCGTAGCCGTGGGCCTCGGCCAGCGCGAGGGTCCGCCGCCAGCCCCGGTAGTCGGCGGCATAATCGCCGCGCAGCACCAGGGCGTAGTAGGCGGCATGTCCTGCCGGGCCGATCAGCGCACGGGCCGGGCCGTGGTCGACCAGGATCCGCAGCGCCTCCAGGCCCAGCCACCCGCGCAGGGCGACGTACTGGCCGAAGAAGGTCGGCGGCAGCAGCGCGTCGATCAGCGCGGCCGCGGCGAGCAGCGTCGGGTCCGTGATCGGCGGCCGAGTCACATCGTCCGCAACGTCGGTGTGGTCCAGCCACCAGTACAGGCGATCGGACTGGCGGTCGAGCTCAGCGGGGAGACCGTCCGCCGCCGGGACTGCGATGCCGAGCTCACGCAGCGACCCTGTACCCAGCTCGATCGCCTCCGCGAACCGGTTGCGATGGGTCAGGCTTTGCACCTGCACCGCCGTCGGGTCCGCGCGCCGCAGAGCGGTCGGGCGGAGCTGCTCGATCCTCCGGTACTCCTCGTCCGCCTCGTCCAGGCGCCCGCCGCTGAACAGGGCGGCGTGCCGGCCGGTGTGCACCTTCAGCAGCGTGGCGGTCTCACTCGCGTCGATCAGCCCCAGCGCGCCCGAGAGGAGCGCGTCCACCAGGGCGTAGTCGCCGATCAACGCCGCTTGGTCGGCCGCGCGGCGCAGCAGCCGCACCGCCCGAGCGCGTTCCGGGGGATCCTCGATCGCGTCGGCCACCGGCAGGTACTGCTCGGCCGCCGCGGCGAAAAGGTCCGGCACCTCGGCCAGCCGGCGGGCCATGGCCAGCTGCAGGGTGCGTCGCCTCGGTGGCTCCAGCCCGGCCAGGATGGCCTCGCGGATGCGGTCGTGGCGGAACCGCACCGCCTCCTGGGCCGAGGGCTCGGCCACCAGCAGGGCCTCCTCGAGGGCGGGCGCCAGCGCCCGGTGTAGCGCGCCGGCCGGCGTGGCGGTGGCGATCTGCAGCAGGCTCAGCTCGGCTCGCCCGCCCAGGCACGCCATCGCCTCCAGCACCCGCCGCGACGGTGGCGGCAGGGCGTCGACCCGACCCGCCAGCAGCCCGGCCACCTCGGAGCCGCTGAGGTGCGCGCGCACGGCGGCGATGTCCCACCCCCACCCGGCGGCGGTCATCGCCAGCAGGCCGTCGCGGCGCAGCACGTTGAGCAGCTCCACCGTCTCGTAGGGATTGCCGGAGGTACGCGGATGGATCAGCTCGGCCAAGCCCACAGCCGCGGCCGGGTCCACGCGCAGCATCTCGCCCGCCATGCCGACCAGGCTGGACACGGGCAGGTTGTCCAGCGGCAGCTGCCGGACGCCGGCCTGGCCGCGCCACCGGGACAGCGGCACCGCCAGCGGGTGCACGGCGTCCACCTCGGCGTGCCGAAAGGCGCTCACCAGCAACAGGCCCTCGACCGGCTCCTCGCTGAGCACCAGGTCGACGAAGCCGATCGAGGTGGCCCCGGCCCACTGCAGATCATCGAGGAACACCACCAGTGGCCGTTTCCGCGACGCGACGGCGCGCAACAGCGCGACCCCCACGCGCTGCGCCCGCACCTGCGCGGTGAGCGGATCGCCCGGATCCGGCGCCGCGCCCAGTAGCGCCCCGAACTCCGGCACTGCCGTGACCAGCAGGCCCGCGTTCGCTCCGAGCGCCCCCGCGATTCGCTCGCGCAGCCGCGCCAGCTCCTCTTCGGGCTCGGCCAACAGCAGCCGCCCCAGCGCCCGGAACACCAGGTGGACCGCGTTGAACTCCAGATCCCGCCGGTACGGGTCGAACTTGCCGGCCACGAACCAGCCGTTCCGGCCGGTCACCACGGCTCGCAGCTCGTTGACCAGCGCCGTCTTACCGACCCCCGGCGCGCCACTGATCAGCACCCCACGACATCGGCCGGCGAGTGCGTCCTCGAACGCCTCCACCAGCGCCTCCACCTGCGCCTCGCGGCCCACCAACCGCGACGGCGGCAGCAGCCGGACCGGAAAATCGCGCTCACCGACGCGAACCGCCGCCGCTGCCGGACCGGTCTGGGCGCACCGGCACCGCTCCAGGTCGTAAACCAGCCCGTCGGCGCTCTGGTAGCGGTGGTCCGGTTCCTTCTCCAGCAGGTGCAGGATGATCGCCGACAGCGGCGCCGGGACGGCCGGGTTCACCTCCGCCGGCGGCACCGGCACCCGCGCCAGATGGGCATGGACCAGGCGCAGCGGGTCCCCGGAGCCGAACGGTGGCGCACCCGTCGCCAGCTCGTACAACGTCGCGCCCAGCGCGTACAGGTCAGCGCGATGATCCACCGACCGGCCGGTCCGCCCGGTCTGCTCCGGCGCCAGATACGCCAACGTCCCCACGATCTGCGTGTGGTGACTGAACTCCGGGCGCACCTCGGCCAACGGGCTCGCCGACCCGAAATCCACCAGACACGGGCCGCCGTCGCCGCCGATCACGATGTTGGCCGGCGTGATGTCCCGATGCATCACACCCCGGCTATGCATGCCCGCCACCGCCCGGACCAGCCACACCGCGAGCTCGATCAGCTCATCACCATTCAGCGGCGTGGGCACTCCCGCGAGCCTGATGCCCCCCACGTCCGCCAACATGATCGAGTCTGGATACTTCGGCGTATCGAGCAGTTGCGCGACCCCCACCACACCGCGCAGCCGGCCCAGCATCGCCAGCTCTTGCCGCAACCGTCGCGGCGCGTCCACCCCGAGCGGCTCCTTACGGATCACCGTGCCGCCGGGCAAGAACAGCCGAGTCACCCGCGTGCGTCCGCTCTCGTGCACTACCTCGGCCCCAACCGGGGGATCCGGCCCCACCCCGTGTGCCCCCATCCGACACCCCCAGACACCCTCGAACCCGCACCTCACACGGTGTTTACACCCATGCCAGGGCCAGGGCGAGAGCTCAGAGAAGCGCGGTAGGCCTCGACGGCGGTCCCCGTCGCGGGCCGAGGTGCCGTCACCGGCCGATGATCGAGTGGAGACGATCTCCTCGTGCTCATAGTCGGACACGTAGTCCACGGCCAAACTCTGCACGGACGGATACCGGAGCGACCCCGGGAATGCCACGGGTTCCACACCGGGTTACCGGCGGCGATGTCCGCACCTCCCGGAGTCGGGATGGGCTGCGCACCGGTTGCCCGGCGGAAAAAATGGACCTGCGTCGACGTCGCAGCCGAAGCAGTACGCGTACGACATGAGAGTGCGTACCTGGCGTAAGGCGGAGTGGATCCCGTGCCACAGTGGGCCTTCGGGACTCAGACACAACCTGGTACGTACCGGGCAGTCGTCGAGGACGCCCCGACTGATGGGCCTGCGTGTCAACTGCCGGTGAGTGCACCCGTGTCGTTCACGGGGGCGAGCGCAGCCGATTTACGTCAAGAGTGAGACCCGTTCGAGGGCGCGCTATTGGCTGCAGGCCGGACGGGTTCCCAGCGAAGCGGAGTGATCGAGATGGACTGGCGAAAAGAGGCAGCCTGCCGCATGAAGAGTCCCGAGCTGTTCTTCCCCGCCGGGACCACCGTGTCCGAGTCCTGAGCAGCCGGACCAGCCCGAGCGGCACCGGTGCGGGTGGAGCGCATTCTCCGCCGGGCCGGTAGCACGGGACGCGAGGACGACTCGTCCCGCCGGCGCGTCCGAGTCGATCGCGACCTCGATCCTTGATCAACTATACCGAAGGACCAGCAACTCATGACCAACCTCGCGCGCAACCTGCTCAACACCGCGGCGAAGCACCCGGACAGGCCGGCGGTGAAGCTGGACGAGCAGATCCTCAGCTACGCCGACCTGCTGGACACCTCGGCCCGGATGGCCGCACTGCTGCGGAGCCTCGGCGTCGACCCGGGCGACCGGGTCGCGCTGCAACTGCCGAACGTGCCCGCGTTCGCCATCGCGTGCTACGGCGCGCTACTCGCCGGCGCGACGGTGGTGCCGATGAACCCACTGCTGAAGGCCCGCGAGGTCGGGTACTACCTCGGCGACTCCGGCGCCACGGTGGTCGTGGTCGGAGAGCAGATGCCCGAGGCCGCCCAGCAGGCCGGCGCAGCCGCGGGGGTCAAGGTGCTGGTGGTCGGTCCCATGGGCCCGAGCGAGCTGCCCGACGAACGGGTCGAGCTGATCGAACGTGCCGACGCGGACACCGCGGTGATCCTCTACACCTCCGGTACCACCGGTAAGCCCAAAGGCGCGGAGCTCACCCACGCCAACCTGGCCAGCAACGCCCGGACCGCGGCGGAGACCCTCGTGGAGATCGGCCCTCAGGACGTCGTGATGGGCTGCCTGCCGCTGTTCCACGTGTTCGGCATGACGTGCGGGCTCAACGCCAGCGTGCTCGCCGGCGCCTGCCTCACCGTCCTGCCCCGCTTCTACGCCGACCGCGCGCTGCAGATGATCGAGCGGGACCGGGTGACCGTGTTCGAGGGCGTGCCGACGATGTACTCGGCCATGCTGCGCGCCGCCAACCGGGGCGACGTCGACCTGTCCAGACTCCGGACCTGCGTCTCCGGCGGCGCGGCCATGCCGGTCGAGGTACTGGAAGAGTTCGAGCGGGAGTTCGAGTGCGTCGTCCTCGAGGGCTACGGGACGTCCGAGACCTCCCCCGTCGCGTCGTTCAACCACCCCCATACCACCCGCAAGCCCGGCACCATCGGCACCCCGGTACGAGGCGTACAGATGCGGCTCGTCGACGCGACCGGACGTGACTCGGCCGATGGCAACATCGGTGAGATCGCGATCCGCGGCGAAGGCCTCATGAAGGGCTACTGGAATCGCCCGGACGCCACCAAGGAAGCGATCCCGGACGGCTGGTTCCGCACCGGCGACCTCGCCACCCGTGACGCGGACGGCTACTACACCATCGTCGATCGCAAGAAGGAGATCATCATCCGAGGCGGGTTCAACATCTACCCCCGCGAGATCGAGGAAGTGCTCTACGAGCATCCCGCCGTCGCCGAGGCCGCCGTCATCGGCCTCAAGCATCCCGAGCTCGGCGAAGAGGTCGGCGCGGCGGTGGTGCTCAAGCCCGGGGCCACCGCCGACCCCACCGAGCTGCGCGACTTCGTCAAGTCGAGGGTCGCGGCGTACAAGTATCCCCGCCACATCTGGCTGGTGCCGTCTCTCCCCACGGGCCCAACCGGGAAGATCCTGCGGCGCGAGGTGCAGCCGCCACCTGAGGTCGTGCTGTGAGGCTGCTCACCCGCCCTGGCGAGCGGGGCGCTGGGCTCGGCACCTGGCTCACACCGGGGTTCCCCCGCCGCGTACTCCCCGGGGGGCACCCAGGGACTTACCCGCGGGCGCGCGTTCTTCGGCCGCATAACAGTGGGCGGAGTTGGAACTGCCCGGGAGGACCATCCCCCGGGTGTGGAGACGCTGGGTGCGCCGTGTCGGATTCTCCGCGCGACAGCAGCATCCGGCGAGGCGGGAGCCGAGGACATGTCCAAGAACAAGAGTGGCAAGAAGCGCAAGGACGACACGACCAACGGCCGGGTGGCGGTGCTTGACCGTGCACCCAAGCTGCGGCGCAAGGCCTACGAGGCCGAGCTGGCGACGCTGCAGGGCGAGCTGGTGGCCATGCAGGAGTGGGTGAGGTCCAGCGGCGCGAAGATCTGCGTGGTGTTCGAGGGCCGGGACACCGCGGGCAAGGGCGGCACGATCCAGCGGATCGTCGAGCGGGTCAGCCCTCGGGTGTTCCGCGTGGTGGCGCTGCCCACGCCGACCCCGAGGGAGAAGTCGCAGATGTACGTCCAGCGCTACCTGCCGCATTTGCCTGCGGCGGGCGAGGTGATCATCTTTGACCGCAGCTGGTACAACCGGGCCGGGGTCGAGCGGGTGATGGGCTTCTGCACGCCCGAGGAGACGGCCCGGTTCCTGGAGATGGTCCCGGGGGTGGAGAAGGAGATGGTCGAATCCGGCATCATCTTGATCAAGTACTGGCTGGAGGTCGGGCCCGACGAACAGACCCGTCGGCTGGAGGGCCGGATCGACGACCCGCGCAAGGTCTGGAAGCTCTCGGACATGGACCTGCAGTCCTACAGCCGCTGGTTCGACTACTCGCGCGCCCGCGACGACATGCTCGCCGCGAGCGACACCGCCTGGGCGCCGTGGTTCATCGCGAGCACCGACGACAAGAAGCGGGGCCGGCTGAACCTCATCAGCCACCTGCTCAGCCAGGTCCCGTACGAGCCACTCGTCAAGGCGCAGGTCACACTGCCCGAGCGACAGGAACCCGGCGACTACCGCCCGTCGACCTACTCGGCGCGCCACATCCCGACACCGTTCTGAGTCGGCGGCCCAGGCCCGCCGGCGGAGGCGTGCGGGGAGCCACCGGCAGGGCCCGCGCCGCCGGGGTTTCCGTAGGGGCGCGCGGGATGTTCGCGGTAGCTGTAATTGTGCCCCAGAGACCTCAGGCGACATGCTGACCGCATGGCGTTGCGCTGCCTTCTGGTCGACGATGACGCCCATTTCCTCGAGTCCGCAATGACGCTGCTCCAGCGGGAAGGGTTGCAGGTGGACACCGCATCGTCGGGCGCGCAAGCCGCCCAGCGGATCGGTGAGCTGCGACCTGACCTCGTACTGCTGGATATCCGGCTCGGCGAAGAAAGCGGCTTTACCGTGGCGCGTGAACTCCACGCGGCATGGCCAACAGAGGGGCCGCCCGGAGACGCCCCGAAGATTATTCTGATCTCGACGTATTCCGAAACGGACTTCGGGAGACTCGTCGAGGCGAGTCCCGCACTGGGGTTCATCGCCAAGTCGTCCCTCTCCGCCCGGGCCATCCGGGAACTGATCGAAGGACGGGCTAGCGGGCCCTGAGCCAGGTGAGGACCGCCAGGACGCGACGGTGATCATCGGAGGCCGGGGGCAGCCGCAGCTTCGTGAGAATGTGCTGGACGTGTTTCTGGACCGTAGTCTCGGTCACCCACAACGCCCGGGCGATTCCGATGTTGGACCGCCCCTCGGCGATCAGCCCGAGCACCTCGCGCTCGCGCTCGCTCAGTGCGGCCAGCGGGTCGTCCCGACGTTGCGCGCCCAGGAGCTCCTTGACCAGCGAGGGGTCGACAACCGAGCCGCCCTTCATGATCCGATCGAGAGCGTCGATGAACTCGTTGGCGTCGGTGACCCGGGTCTTGAGCAGATAGCCCACCCGCTCGCAGCTGGCCAACAGCTCGACCGCGTCCCTGACCTCGACATGGGCCGACAGCAGCAGGATCCCGATGTCCGAGAACTCAGCTCTGATCTGGTGGGCCGCGACCAGGCCTTCGGTGCGATGCGTCGGCGGCATGCGGATATCGATGACGGCCAGGTCCGGACGGTGCACGCGGACCAGGTCGAGCAGCGCGGCGCCGTCGACTGCCTGACCGACCACCTCGAAGCCGGCTCGCTGGAGCAGGCTGGTAACCCCCTCGCGGACGAACACGTCGTCGTCGGCCACCACGACCCGGCCCTGGCCCTGGTGCGTTCGTCCGACCCGCTCGTCGGCACCGCTGCTTTGGAACGTTGGAATCACCTGAAAATCCTAGATAGGGCGAAGCGCCCTCAACCATAGCCCGCTGTCCTAGCGTCACCTCGACGATCTAGGCCACCATCACAAACGGCGGTAGGGTCCGCGAGTGGCCGACCACATCGCCGCGCTCGCCGGAGAGGTCGCACGCCGCATCGCGGCGCGGCTTGCCGACCTGGCTCCGGAAATGACCACGATGTTCGTCGACACGATTCCCGAGTTCCACCACGACCAGGCCGTGCAGCGGCTGATGGTCGCCAGCACCACTTCGAACCTGAGCGCCGTTGTCGACATGCTCATGCTGGGGATCTCACTCGAGGACATCGTGGTGCCGCCGGCGGCCGCGATGTACGCCCGCCGGTTCGCCCAGCACGATCTGTCGCTGGAGGCCCTGCTGCGTGCCTACCGGCTGGGCGAACACATGTTCCTGCAGTGGGCCATTGAGGATCTCAGGCGGCAGGCGCTGCCCGCCGACGATGCGCTCGCGGTGACCGGCCACGTCGCGCTGGTGCTCAACGGCTATATCGATCGGGTCATCGAGGGTCTGATCGACATCTACCAATCCGAACGTCAGCGCTGGCACGAACGGTCGGACGCGGCCCACGCCGCGCAGGTAAGGGCGGTGCTGGCCGCCGAGGAGCTCACCACATCGGCGGCCGAGCAGATGCTGGGCCTGGCACTGCGCGGGTGGCACACCGCGGCGGTTGCCTGGGTCCACCCCGACGATGCCGCGGCGCAGCTCGGCGCGGTGGACCTGTTACTCACCGAGGCGTCCGGGCGAACGCCGATGACCGTGTACGCCGATGCCAGCACGATCTGGGCCTGGATGTTCTCCCCGAGCCGCCCGAGTGTGGACGTCGACCGGCTGGCCGCGCAGTTGACCAAGCATGGCCAGCTCCGGATTGCCCTTGGCGAACCCGGCACCGGACTGGCCGGGTTCCGGTCCTCGCACGAGGAGGCGCTGCGCGCCCGCCAGGTGGCCGAGATCGACGCGCGGCCCACTCAACAGCTGTACCCGCACGCCCAGATCGCCCTGGCGGGCCTGCTCATCGACCGACGCGACGCCGTGCGGCTGTGGGTGCAACGAACGCTCGGGGAGCTGGCGCGGGAGGACAAGGCGATGGCCCGGCTGCGGCACACGGTGCAGGTGCTGTTGGAGGCCAACGGGAGCTATACCGAGGCCGCCGCCCGGATGCACGTGCACAAGAACACCGTCCTCTACCGGGTACGCAAGGCGGAGGAGCTGCTGGGCCGGCCGGTCACCGAGGATCGGCTGCCCATCCAGGTCGCGTTGCTCGCCTGCGACCAGCTCGCAGCCACGACCAAGACACCCAGGCCCGACGTCAGCATGGCTGCCGTGCACCTGCAGGGGCGAAAGCCGGATACTCCCTAGCCGTGACGACAGCGGGTCTCCCTCGCGCAAGGCTAACCGTCAGGTTTGGGTCTACGGAGCGGGAACCGATGCTCAGCAGCAGCGGAGGTTCATCCATCGACGGCGAGGTCGAACGCGGAACTGGGTCGGCGGAGTGACCGCCCAGCAGTGGGCCTATCCCCCTGATAACGGAGGAAGCCCCATGACGGACTCACGCCGCGCCGCCGCGAGGACGGACCGCGAAGCGCTCGACGAGGCTGTCGGACAGCTGGTCGGCCGAGACGGGGCACCGACCGAACGCCGGCGCCAGACCGTCCGCCTCGTTCCCACGCCGGCCCCCGACGCCCGGGAGGCCGATGGCCGTCGACATGGCGTTGGTCGACCGTTCGTGGATCGTCGCGTGGAGTGTGCCGAGCTGGATGGTCTGCTCTGGGCAGTTCGGGCGGGCGAGAGCCGGGCGTTGGTGGTGGTCGGCGAGTCGGGCGTGGGCAAGACGGCGTTGCTGGACCACCTTGTCGCACAGGCGTCGGGTTGCCGGGTGCTGCGCGCCTCCGGTGTCGAGTCGGAGATGGAGCTGGCCTTCGGCGGGCTGCACCAGGTGTGTACGCCGCTGCTCGATCGCGCCGAGCGGCTGCCCGACCCGCAGCGCGACGCACTGCGCACCGCGCTCGGGCTGGCCGCCGGGCCCGAGCCGGATCGGTTCCTGGTCGGTTTGGCCGTATTGGGCCTGTTGGCCGATGCGGCTACCGAGTGGCCGCTGGTGTGTGTGATCGACGACGCGCAGTGGCTGGATCGGGCCTCGGCGCAGGCGTTGGCGTTCACCGCCCGCCGGCTGGTGGCGGAGTCGGTTGCTTTGGTGTTCGCCGCGAACGATGCCGAACAGGTGCCGGAGTTGGCCGGTTTAGCTCGGCTGCGGGTGAGCGGCCTGCCCGAGGCGGAGGCCCGGGTGCTGCTGGACTCGGTGCTGCCCGGCCATGTGGACGAGCGAGTGTTGGACCGGATCGTGGCCGAGGCGCGGGGCAACCCGTTGGCGCTGTTGGAGCTGCCCAGGGGCCTGACCGCGCCGGAGCTGGCGGGCAGTGGCGACCTGCCGGGCGCCTCGGGGGCGCCCGGGCGAGTCGAGGAGAGCTTCCGGCGCCAGCTCGCCGCGATGCCTGGCGAGACACGGCGGCTGTTGCTGGTCGCGGCGGCCGAACCGCTGGGTGACCCGGTGCTGTTGTGGCGGGCGGCCGGCCGGCTGGGGATCGCGGACGAAGCGGCGGCGCCGGCGGCCGAGGCCGGCTTGATGCGGATCGACTCGCGGGTGCGGTTTCGCCACCCGCTGCTGCGCTCGGCGGTCTACCGGGCCGCCCCCGCCGAGGCGCGCCGCGCCGCGCACCAGGCGCTGGCCGAGGAAATCGACCCCCAGGCCGATCCCGAGCACCATGCCTGGCACGCCGCGCAGGCTGCCACGGCGCCGAACGAGCAGGTGGCCGCCGAGCTGGAGCGCTCGGCGGCTCGGTCACGGGCGCGCGGCGGCCTCGCGGCGGCCACCGCGTTCCTGGAACGAGCCGCCCAGCTGACGCCAGATCCGGCCAGGCGTGCCCAGCGCCGGCTGGCAGCGGCCCAGACCACACACCATGCCGGCGCGCCGGCCGCGGCCCTGCGGCTGCTGTCGATGGCGGAGGCCGGACCGCTGGACGAGTTGGGTCGTGCTCGGGCGGAACTGTTGCGCGGCCAGATCGCGTTCGTGAACCGCACCGAGGAGGCGGCCGCGCTGCTCTGGGGTGCCGCCACCCGGCTCGAGCGGCTCGACCGTCGGTTGGCCCGTGACGCGTACCTGGAGGCCATCTCTGCGGCCTGGCTGGTCGGCCCGGTGACAAGCGGGGTCGACCTGGGGGAGCTGGTCCAGGCCGCGCGTTCCGCACCCATCACGCCGCCACGCCCGGTGGACCTTCTCCTGGACGGGCTGGCCACCCGGCTCACCGACGGCTACGCCGCGGGGGCGCCGGTACTGAAGCGGGCGCTGCTTGCCTTGCGCGGGCCGGACAGGCCCAGGGAGGAGGCGATGCGGTGGCTGCACCTTGCCGGCGCCACCGCCGGGCACCTCTGGGATGAGCGAACCTGGGAGACGCTGGCCACCGGCCACGTCCAGCTGGCTCGTGAGCTCGGCGCGTGCGCCATGCTGATGCACGCCCTCAACATGGCGATCGCCATGCACGCGTGTCTGGGCGACCTGGCCGCTGCCGCGTCGCTGGCCGAGGAACAGGCCGCGCTCACTGAGGCGACCGACAGCGCCGTGCCGGCCTACGCCGCGCCGATGCTTGCGGCGTGGCGAGGGCGCGAAGCCGATGCCGAACAGGTCTTCGAGTCGATCGGTGACGAGGTGCTCCGCCGACACGAGGGCCAGGGTGTGATCATCATTGACTGGGCGCGAGCGGTGCTCTACAACGGCCTGGGTCGCTACGAGGACGCGCTGGCCGCGGCGCAGCCGGCGAGCGAGCACCCGCCCCAGATCGGCGGGATGCCCTGGGCGGTGCGGGTCGAGCTCATCGAGGCAGCCACCCGCGCCGGAGAGCCGGAGCGCGCCGCCACCGTCTTCGAGCAGCTCATCGAGCCCACCAACGCCGCCGGCACGGACTGGGCTCTGGGCATCCAGGCTCGCTGCCGTGCCCTGCTCAGTGAGGGCCAGGCCGCCCAGGCCGCCTATCAGGAGGCGATCCAGCGGCTGGGCCGCACCCGCATGCGGGGTGAGTTGGCGCGCGCCCACCTGCTCTACGGAGAATGGCTGCGGCGGGAGCAGCACCGGGTCGACGCTCGGCAACAGCTGCGCACCGCCCACGAGATGTTCGTCGACATGGGCGCGGAGGCGTTTGCCCAGCGGGCCGCCCGCGAGCTGGCCGCCGCCGGCGAGACGACGCGCAAACGCAAGATCGAGACGACCGGTGAGCTCACCGCCCAGGAGGCGCAGGTCGTCGCCCTGGTCCGGGAGGGGCTGTCGAACCCGGAAATCGGTGCACGGCTGTTCATCAGCCCGCGCACCGTCGAATGGCACCTGAGCAACATCTTCGGCAAGCTCAACATCACCTCCCGCCGGCAGCTCATCCGCAGGTCCCCGTTCCTGGGCGGCGCCGCCACCTCGACCGGAGCTGGCGGAGGTCGAGTCGGCTGACCTGGGCCGCGTCGCCGAGCAGAGCGGGCCGCCGGGGGCGCGTCCGGGCCGAGCAGCGCCTTAGGCCGTGTCCGGAAGCGTCGCCACGTGGACGAACGTGGCGAGGGCGCCGCCGGCCAGACAGACGATGCCGACCAGATGCACCGCACCGGAATCGGCGAACACCAGCAACACCGTGCCGAGGGCAAGGCAGGCAATGGTGGCGGCCACCGCCAGCCGGCTCGGTCTCCCGCCGGCAGTGTCCGGCCCGGCCGGTGCGGACACCGACCCGCGCACCGCCGCTCCCTCGTCGAACCGCCCGCGCAGGTGCAGGGCGAACAACAGCAGCAACGACGGGACCAGCACGATCGCGCCGATCGCGACAGCGACGGTGATGGCGACCAGGGTGGACCGCCCGGCCGCCGCCTGGCCGATGGTCAGACCGGGCAGGAACCAGGGCTGTTGGGCGAAGGCCCAGCCCACGATGATCGCGGCAACGGCGAGGGCGGCCGACACCCGAGCCGGCTCGAAACGGCCGCGCCAGACAAAGACGAGCGTGCCGAGCCCGGCCACGGCCGAGACGACGACCATGGCGAGCCCGCCGCCGGCGGTGAGGCGGCTGCCGAACGCACCGACGTCGACGTTTACCACGGTCACGCTGACCAGCGCGAGAACTCCGGTGCAGACGCCGGTCCGCAGCGCCCGGCCCCGGAAGTCCAGCTCCAGGGCCCGTTCGCCGAGCCGGTGCGCGTCGGCGGCCAGGTAGACCGCGGCCAGGTAGGCGGAGGTGGCCACCGCGAGCACGCCGAGCGCGATCGAGGTCGGGTTGAGCCAGCTGGTCACCGGGTCGCCCTGGGCGTTTCCGGGCGGCACGCGGCCGGTGGCGATGGCTCCGACGACGGTGCCGAGGGCGAACGGCGTCAACACCGAGGAGAGCGCGAACAGTCTCTCGATCGGGCGCCGACCGGGGGCCGCATCGAGCTGCCCGCGCAGCGCGTACGCCGCCCCGCGCAGAATGATGCCGATCACGGCCAGCAGCAGCGGCGCGGCCAGGGTGGAGGTGATCGAGGCGAAGGCGACCGGATAGGCGGTCCAGCAGACGACCAGGATGAAGATCAGCCAGACGTGGTTGGCCTCCCAGACAGGCCCCATCGCGTGGCGGGCGTGCTCGCGGGCGGCCGCGCGACCCGCCCGTCCGGCGCGGACGGCCAGCATCCAGAACCCGGCGCCGAAGTCGGCACCGGCCAGCACCGTGTAGGCCACCAGGCCGACCAGAATGAAGACAACCGGGAGGTCAGCCAGCACGATCGCGTCCTTCCAGCATCCGACTGTCGCCCTCCAGCGGCACCCGGCTCAGCCGCCGCAGCAGCCAACCGACCAGGATCACCAACGCCGCATAGACCCCGATGAGCGTGCCGTAGCCGACCGGCACCCCGGTCGCGCCGGTCACCGCCCCCGACACACGCATCACCCCGTACACGATCCAGGGCTGCCGGCCGACCTCCGTGGTGATCCAGCCGGCGATCAGCGCCACCACGGACAGCGGCCCGGCGGCGACCAGACCGCGGTAGAACCACCGCGACCTCGGCAGCCGGCGCCGGCGCAGCCGAACATAGAGGTACACGACGCCGAGCAGGGCCATCAGGGTGCCGATGCCGACCATCGACTGGAAGGCGAACCGCACCACGTTCACCGGCGGCTGGTCGGACACCGGCACGCTGGACAGCCCGATGACCGTGGCATTCGGATCGTGGAAGGCCAGCAGCGACAACATCCGGGGTACCTCGATCCCGCCGACCACCTGCTGGCCGTCGTACCAGCCAAGCAGGTGCTCGGACGCCCCCGCCGTGGTCTGGCCGAGCCCCTCCAGCGCGGCCAGCTTCACCGGTTGGCCGACGGCGACCTCGCGGGCCACCCAGTCACCGACCACCGCCTGCAGCGGCGCGGCGATCGCGGCGGCGGACAGTGTGATGGTCAGTGCGGCCCGTTCGTAGCGGCCCCACCGCCCCCGCAGGAATCCCCAGGCGTAGCTGCTGGCGAGCAGGAAGCCGGCGACCACATAGCCGGCCAGGTACATGTGGACGAACTGGTGCCAGAAGTACGAGTTCCCGAACAGCGCCGACCAGGGGTGCACGTCGACCGCTCGCCCGTCCTCCAGCCGGAACCCGCTCGGGTGGTTCATCCAGCCGTTCACCGCGATGACGAACAGAGCTCCGGTCACCCCCGCGAGCACTACCGGAATGCCCGAGGCGAAGTGCCGCCAAGCCGGCAGCCGATCCCAACCGTAAACATAGATCCCAATGAAGATCGCCTCGATGAAGAAGGAGAAGCCCTCGAGCGTGAACCCGAGCCCGAACACATTGCCGAAGGCAGCCATGAAGCCCGGCCAGAGCATGCCGAACTCGAAGCTGAGGATCGTCCCGGTGACCACCCCGACGGCAAACAACGCGAGCATGACCTTCGACCAGCGCCTGGCCAGAACGCGATAAAGCACATCGCCGGTGCGCAGATAACGCCATTCGGCGAACAGCACCATCGGCGGAAACGCGATGCCGAAACAGACCAGCGGAATGTGCACCGCCAGCGACAATGCCTGCATCTGTCGCGCCTCGAGCAGGTACTGCTGATCAACCGGCCCGAAGCCGCCGGTCGCGGCGGTGATCAGCACGCTCACGTCCGCCTCACGCGCCGCGCTCGTTGAGCTCCGCATAGGCGATCCCGGTGAGGTTGCCCTGGGCCACCAGGATCTCCCGGCGGTTCGACCCATCGAGATCGGCCAGGTAGACCGTGCCACCCAGGTCCGTCACGAACATGCGCCCGCCGACCGGATCGAGAGCGATGCCGATGCCCTCCATCAGGTGGGTCGACAGGATCTCGGGCTCCCCGCTCCGGTTCGTCGCGTCCAGCGGAGCCCGATTCACGGTATTGCCGCGCGGCGGGTCCCCTCGGTCGGTCCAGTACAGCGCGCGAGTTGCCAGGTCGAGCTCGATATCGATCGGCTCGGGCAAGTCTTTGAACAACACCTCGATGTCGCCGCGAGCGGCCGGGGTGTCGCCTGCCGGCACGTCGATGCCGGCCCGCAAGATCTTGCCGAGTCCGGCGTCACTCGGGCCCTTCTGGGTCCAGTAGAGGTGCCCGCCGGCGACGTCCACGCCGACTCCGACGCACCACTTGGTCTGGTCGCGGCTGTCGTCACCCTGCCCGGTCTGCACCAGTGTCTCGACGTTCGAGCCGTCGAGGTCGCTGCGCATCACCCGCATCCCTTCGCGGTCGCACCAGTAGAGCTTCCGGCCCGCCGCCTCGAAATGCAGCTGCTTCGGCGTGTGCGTCACGCCGCTGGGCACAATCGTCGTTCGATTGCTGCCATCGACGTCCACGCGTTCGATCGAACCGTCGTTGAGCTGCGGAATCCCCATGTTCGTCCAATAGATGTGGCCGGCGACGACATCGACCGCGACCCCATCGGGGACGCGGCACCCGGTGACCAGGACCTTCTTGTCGGAACCGTCCGGGTTCACTGAGAACAGCCGCCCGCCACCACTCGCCTCGAGCACGAACAATCTCTCTTGCGGCTGCGTCACAGTCGCTCCTTTCGGGGGGTGCGCGACGATTTCCTTGCAATGGGAACTGTGCGCCGCACCGACGCGGCGGCCATCACCGGAAGTACTCACTCCCGGTACTCAAAGACCGCTGTCCCTGCTCGGGTCAGCGCGGTTGCCGGCCGGGGAATGTTGCGGACGTTGGCCCGGGCAATCTTGAGCATCTCCCCGCTGGCCTGCGAGATCACCGCCTGGACCCAGATGCTCGCCCTACCCACCCCGCCCGACGGTGGGAACCCAAACGACTGCGGTTACGGCTGTTCTCCACCGCCGGCCGGCTCGCCCGCTCCGGGCGGCGAACCCGCCTGCACCTGCCCGCGCACGCGCCCTGGGCCGGGCTACCCGTCGGCGCCCTCACCACCCTGCGCGCCCTGGCCGAACCCGGCTGACTCCTCGCGAACCCGTCCCGACAACCCACCCCCAAGCCGGCCAGTGGAACCGGCCGCCCAGCCGAGCGACATCGGCCGAACCGTCACACCCATCCATCAGAATCAACGCTCAACGCCGACCAACAATCGGCGAGATCACTCCCCGGCGGCCGGCGAAAGATCTGGGTTAGCTCCACTGGCAGCCTCTGTTCCGAGGCGGTCAGTTCTTGTCGGTGCGGATGGTTATTCTTGAGCCATGCTGGTTGAGCAGGTTCCCGATGGCTTGGAGGAGATTCCTCCGGGTCCAGAACTTGCCGCTATACTCGCCTCACTAGATATTTCCCGGGTTGCGGGTGGAGATTTGCCCATTGTGTTGCGGGCGCGAGCTCGGCAGCGTTCCCACAATGAAGCACAATTTCTGCGTGTCATCGCCGAAATGGGTCGGCGTGACCCTTTCGCCGGAATGGACATGGTCGCCACTCTCGATGAGCCGGCCCGCTATGCCGCCGACGAACTCCGCGTGGCGTTGGCCTGGACTCGGCGCAGCGCGGAAGCCACTCAGTGTTATGCCGACGAGCTGGTGTTCCATTTGCCCCTGGTGCACGCCGCCCTGTCCGCTGGGCGTATCGACCCGGCCAAGGCCCGGGTGTTCTGGCATCACCTACACCCTTTGCCACCCCACCACGCCGAGTCGATCTGCGCGGCTCTGCTGGTTCTCGCTGGCCGGCTCACCACCGGCCAACTCGCCGCCCGCCTCGCCCGAGCAGTCATCGCCATCGACCCCGACCGCGCCCGCGAACAGTACGAACGGGCCGTCACCGAACGCAGCGTGATCGCCTACCTGAACCCCGACGGCACCGTCACCCTCACCGCCACCGGCCTACCCGCCCACGAAGCGGCCGCCGCCTGCGAACGCATCCACCACCTAGCCACCCAGATCAAACGCGCCGGCCACCCCGCCACCCTCGACCAAATCAAAGCCGACGTGACACTCGGACTACTCAACCGCCGCTTCGACCACATGACCACCACCCACATCATCACCGCCATGACCAGCGACGTCGAGTCTGGTCAAGC
>Ga0193743_1000370_pt1 | contig 35544 bp, 33 predicted proteins | sample L2c2metaG_FD_143038 | JGI IMG/M metagenome (GOLD analysis project Ga0193743, IMG submission 143038) | Soil microbial communities from a riparian zone of the East river system, Colorado, United States - L2c2 | ecosystem: Environmental > Terrestrial > Soil > Riparian zone | place: USA: East River... | reverse complement strand
GAAATGCTCCAAGTTGCCGTCGCCGTGGCAACGGGCGACGCTCTCGATTTGGCGCTTCACGATGTCGGGTGTTCCGCACAGGACAAGACCGTCTTCCAACAATCGTTGGAACAGCTCCCGCGGACCTCCGAGATTGAGCGGGAATGCGGGGTTGTCTTCTGGCCGCCGGAACAGTTCGACGAACCCGAAACGGGCCAGATATTCACTGAAGACGTAGCCGATGCTCTGCACGCCGAGTTCGTAGGCTTCCTCGAAGGTCTTGCCGAACACCACACCTCGCGTAACTCCGACGCCCTCGCCGAGCGCGAGATTGCGGCCGTTCTCGGCGGCGATGCGCCGGTACTTCTTGCAGAACTCCAGTAGTTGCTCGGGCTTCGACACCAGGATGAACGGGACGATTCCGCGAGCCGCGCAGCGCACTACGGTGCTTTCGCTGGCCGCATAGCCTTGCCAGAACTTCGGGTGTGGCTCCTGGAATGGAGCGGGAACAACGCTGATCTCCACGGACTTGCCTGTGACGGGGTCGATTTCGTTCGGCGCGCCATACTGTTCGGTCACCTCGCGGCAAGCCCAGTCGACGCCTTCGGGAGTGCTGGGCACCTGGTAGTACTTGCCCTCGTGGCGGAAGCTCTCCTGGGTCCACGCCTTGATCATGACTTCCAGCACTTCCTCGAAGACCTCGCGGTTCTGCTCGTCGACTGCTGACCCGTCCATCGTGGCACCCTGCACCTGGTACTTCTGGCCAAGCACGTTGGTCCATCGCGGCTGGTATCCACGCGCGACACCCACAGTCACCCGCCCGTGTGACAAATGGTCAAGGGTGGCGATCTCCTCGGCCAGGCGGATCGGGTCCCAGGTGGGCAGCACCACACCGAGTGGGGCGAAGATGATCTTCTTGCACAGCGCGGCCAGGTGTGAGTAGAGCACCAGCGGTGAGGAGGACAACTCGAAACCCTCGGAGTGGAAGTGGTGTTCGGTGGTACTGAACGACTCGAACCCGACGTCCTCGGCGACCTGGCAGATCTCGATGATCTCCTCATACATCTGGCCGACGCGTACACGGTTCCTGCCGATCGGGCGTAGTGCAGCGCGCTCTTCGGGCGTGCCGGGGACGGTGGGCAGAACGAAGACGTTGAACTTCACGATGGAGCCTTTCCTGTTGGCTGAGAGTTGATTCGAAAGCTTGACGGCGGTGAGGTGTTGGTCAGTCGAGAACGAAGCTGAGCAATCGGCGGTTGAAGTCCGCCTGGCACTCCAGCGGAGCGAAGTGCCCGCATTCGTCATACTCGACCAACGAGGCGTTCTGCAGCTGCTGGTTCAGCCACCGGGTCCCCTCGATCGGCCATGACGGATCTTGGATGCCGTGGATCTGCTGGACGGGAACGTTCACGTCCGGGATGAGGTCGACCTGGTCGAGGTCGATAAGGGCCTGAATGCATTGTGCCCCAGCCCATGACGGCATCTGCATCGAGTCGTTGGCCAACCAGTTCAGGTACGGTTCAGCCGGCAGATGGTGGAAGGAAGCTTGTAGCGCCCCGTGGCGAACTGCGGGCCGGGCTTGGCACTCACCGGCCAGCAGCGCGGCACCTATGGCGGGATCAAGGCCATACGGGAACCTCTCGTCGGGCTGGAAGCGCACTGCGTTGGATCCGACGATCATCAGCTTGGCGACGCGGTCGGGCCGGGCAGCGGCCAGTCCGAAGGCGACGGCGCCGCCGAACGACCAGCCGACCAGTACGACGTCGGTCAGGTCGAGGCCATCGAGGACGGCGGCGACGTCGCTGATGTGGCGGGCGATGTCATACCCGGATGCCGGCTTGCTTGACTGCCCGTGCCCGCGCAGATCGATGCACACCGTCCTCGCGTGCTCCAGCAGCTCGCACACCTGCGCATCCCAGACGGCGTGACTCATGAAGAGACCCGGCAACAGGACTACCGGGCGACCGTCGCCGATGTCCTGCACGAAAAGGCTGACGCCACTGTCGACCTCGATGTCCATTGACCTGCCCCTCGTTGGAAGTACCAGCCTGCGGCGCTGACGCTAGGGCCGGGAACGCGGGCGCAGCTGTAGCGTTTCGCTCCGGTGCACCCAACCGCCTGGTCGCGCACCGAATGCGTGCGGGCCGGGCGCTGTGCCCTTGCAGACGTCGCGAAACGCTACAGCTCAACACCTTCGGCGCTTCATAGGCTGTGCTGGCCCAGAACACACACCGACGCACGATCACCACGACCCAAATCCCCAGTGACAGTTCGACGAATGCGTTCAACGACAACGACGTCGGGCCCAGCGCCACCGTCACGTCACAACCTTGTGGAGTCCCTATGCGATGCCGCGGCGCGGTAATCAGGCAAACGCCTGGACGGTACGAGATCGTCGACCTCGACGTCGACGATCCCCGCCAGGATGAGATCCGCGTACGACTAGTGGCCTCAGGCCTGTGTCATTCCGACGATCACGTCGCCACCGGCGACCTTCCGGTTGGGATTTATCCGTTCGCCGGCGGACACGAGGGCGCCGGGATCGTCGAGTCGGTAGGCCCAAACACCACAGCGTTCGCTGCAGGCGACAAGATCGTCTTCTCGTTCGTACCCGCATGCGGCAAATGCCGATGGTGCGCGACGGGGCATCAGAATCTGTGCGACCTTGGCGCGAACTCCCTGCTCGGCTCCCGGTGGGATGACCCCGCCAGCTTCAGGATCCACCTGCCCGACGGCACCCCGGTGGGTCAGATGGCAGGCGTGTCCGCGTTCAGCGAGTACAGCACCATCTCCGTGCACTCCGCGGTCAAGGTGCCAGCCGACACCGATCTGACCGTGGCCTGTCTGCTGGGCTGCTGTGTGGGCACCGGTTGGGGAGCTGCCGTCCACACCGGACAGGTCGGCGCTGGCGACACCGTCATCGTGATGGGCGTGGGCGGAGTGGGCACCAGCGCCGTCCAGGGAGCCGCCCACGCCGGGGCGTTGAACGTCATCGCGGTCGACCCCGTGGCCTTCAAACGCGACAGCGCGATCCGCCTCGGCGCCACGCACACCGCAGACACCATGCGCGAGGCGAGCGCGTTGGCGAAGAGCCTCACCAACGGACAAGGCGCCGATGTCGCGATCGTCACCGTCGGTGTCCTCCAAGGCCGCGACGTGGCCCAGGCGTTCTCCGCGATCCGCAAGCAGGGCATCGTCGTGGTCTCGGCAGTGGGCACGATGACCAACGTGGGCCTGCCGATCCCGTTGGGCGAACTCACCTTCTACGAGAAGCAGCTCAAGGGTTCGCTGTACGGCTCCTGCAACCCGAACTCGGACATCTCTCGACAACTCGAGCTCTACCGGGCAGGACGGCTGAAGCTGGCCGAATTGATCACCAACACCTACCCACTCGATGACCTGGCCACCGGCTTCGACGACATGCACGCCGGCAAGAACATCCGCGGCGTCGTCATCTTCGACGAGTCCTCGTGATCACCGCAGCCCCAGCCAGCGGACAGCCTCCACTGCGCGGCGCCATGGTCCTTGACTTCTCCCACGGGGTCGCCGGACCGCTCGCGGCCATGGTCATGGCCGACCTCGGTGCGCGCGTCATCAAGATCGAATCACCGGGCGGTGACGGAGCGCGCCAGCTCGGTGGTCCGATCGGGGACGACTACCTCGGACTCTTCGAGACCTACAACCGCGGCAAGGAGTCCGTCGTCATCGACCTACGGACCGCCGATGGCCGCGCTCAGGCCTTGGCGCTCACAAGGGAGGCCGACGTCGTCATTCAGGCGTTCCGGCCCGGCGTCATGGACCGCCTCGGAGTGGGCGTCTCCGCGGTGCGAGCCCTCAATCCGCGCGTCATCTATGCATCGATCAGCGCCTACGGGCCCGAGGACGACCGCAGGGGGGTCGACACCGCGTTGCAGGGTGAGACCGGTTGGATGTCGATCACCGGTGAGCCCGACGGGCCGCCGATGAAGATCGGCGCCCTGCCCATCGACGTCGCCACCGGGCACGTCGCTGCCCAGGCCGTGCTCGCGGCGCTGCTGAACCGAGCGGTCAATGGGCACGGTGACGTCGTCGACGTCTCGCTCTACGACGTCGGATGTCACTTACACGCCCACGATTTCACCGAGTATCTGATGACCGGCCGTGTCGCCAAACGCACAGGCAACCAGATGGGACTGGCCGCCCCGTCCGGGGTCTTCGAAACCGCGGACGGGGCGATCGTGCTCGCCACCTACCTGCCTGCCCACTGGGCCACGACACTGGACGTACTCGACAGCGACGAGTTGCGCCACGATCCCCGCTTCGGCACGCCACGGGAACGAAGCCGGCACCGCGCCGAATTCCACGAGGCGATCGAACGCGTCTCCCGCACCAAGACCACGCACGAGTGGACTCTGCTGTTCGACGCCGCGCGGCTGACCACCGGCGAAGTGCTCGATACCGGGCAGGTCACCGCGTCGGAGCAGTTCGCCCGCAATCAACTGGAGTTGCGGGCGACCGATGAACGTGGCCGCAGCATCCGCACCATCCGCAATCCCACCTCCTTCGGTGCGTTTACGCCGAGCAACCCGCACCCCGCGCCGCTGCTGGGCCAACACCAGAATGCGTTGCCCTCACTTGGCGGTGCTGTCCGGCATTCCGCCCGCCCACGGTTAGACGACGATTCGGAGCGACGATGAGCGCCACGAGCAGCACACCGGAAATCCCGACGGAGCCACCAGTTCTCACCCAGCTCCTCGGCTCGGTCCTGCTGATCACGTTGAACCGGCCGTCGGCAGGCAACTCGATCAACGCCGACCTGGGCCGCGGTCTGGAGGACGCGCTGCACCAACTGGACACCGACCCACGCATCCGCGTCGCGGTGCTCACCGGCGCGGGGCAGAAGATGTTTTGCGCAGGAGCCGATCTCAAAGCCCTCGCGGCCGGTGAGTCGCTGTCGCCGGACAGGGACAAGAACCGCGGCGTGGCCGCGCTGTTCCGCCGGGAACTGCGCAAGCCGATCATCGCCGCGGTGAATGGTGTCGCACTCGGCGGAGGCACCGAAATGGTGCTGGCGTGCGATCTGGTCATCGCAGCCGACACCGCGGTGTTCGGCCTGCCCGAAGTCACGCGCGGTCTGCCTGCCGGCGGAGGCGGCGCGCTGCGGCTGCCCCGCCAGATCCCCCTCAAATTGGCCATGGAGCTGCTGCTGGTCGGCAACCGCATCGACGCCGCGACCGCCGAGCGATTCGGACTCGTCAATCGTGTTGTGCCACTGAGCGAAGTGCAGCGCGAGGCGCTGGACATGGCCGAACGGATCGCGGCCAACGCACCCCTTGCGGTACAGGCGAACAAACGGCTTGCCTTAGAGGGCCTGGGCTTCGGGGTGGTCCACCACCCAGCACTGTGGGAATGGCACGACGGCATCGCCCGTGATGTCCTGCGGTCCCTCGACGCCCGAGAAGGGCCGCGCGCCTTCGCCGAGAAACGGCCGCCGCAGTGGACGGGAAGCTGAAAGTGCTTGAACCCCGTTCGGCGATCGTCGGTCTGGGCCTTACCGACGTCGGCAAGATCTACGGACGCGGCGCCGGCGACTTCGCCGCCGACGCGGTCCGGCGCGCCGTATCGGATGCCGGAATGTCGATGACCGACATCGACGGGCTACTGGTGATGTCGGGACTCGCCAAGGGGGTGAACCTCACCCTCGCCGACACCCTGGGGATGTCGGACCTGGCGTTGCTTGCTGAAATCAAGGCTTACGGCGCGACGGTCGGAGCCATGATCGAGTACGCATCCATGGCCATAGCCGCTGGACGGGCCAGCGCCATCGCGTGTGTCTTCGCCGACGCGCCATTGCGAACGAACACCGGCGGAGGGGCCGCGTGGTCGACCTACACCACCCGCGGCGCGGCAACCGGATTCGCGAGTCTGCGGACGGCCATCGGCTTATCCTCCCCGACAGCGCATTACGCGCTTGCCGCCCGCCGGCACATGTCGCGCTACGGCACGACCAGTGAGCAGTTCGGCGCGGTGGCGGTGGCGCAGCGGCAGTGGGCTCAACACAACCCGCAGGCCCAGTTCCGCGAGCCGGTCACCGTTGACGACCACCAGCGGTCCAGGATGGTGTCCGACCCCCTGCACCTGCTGGACTGCTGCCTCGTCAGCAACGGGGGCGCCGCGGTCGTCCTGACCAGCGCCGAACGTGCCCGCGACCTGGCCCGCCCGCCCGTGTACGTATGGGGTTGGGGCCAGGGCCATCCCGGCTACTCCTGGGAGCGCGGAAGCGAATTCGGTCTGGTCACCGGGGCGGTCCAGTCCGGACAGGCCGCCATGAAGATGGCCGGCGTCACCCCCGCCGACATCACCGTCCGAGAGATCTACGACTGCTACACCTACACCGTCCTGGTCACTCTTGAGGACTACGGCTTCTGCGCCAGGGGCGAAGGGGGTCCGCTCGCCGCAAGCGGCGCACTGGCCCCTGGCGGCGCGTTGCCCACCAACACTGGCGGCGGCCAACTCTCGGCGTACTACCTCGTCGGCATGACCCCCCTCATCGAAGCGGTCATCCAGGCACGCGGGGACGGCGGTGACCGCCAAGTCGCCGACAACGACGTGATCCTGGTCAGCGGCAACGGCGGAATCCTCAGCCACCACACCACGATGATTCTCAGTCCTCAACCCCGCAACCGAACATCGGAGACATGATGTCGGTGCCCCCAGTGCAGCGAGATCACTCCTCGGCCGCATTCTTCGACGCCGCCGCCGAAGCCAGGCTGCTGATCAAGAGGTGCACGAAATGCGGTGCGTACGGTCCGCCGCCCCAGACCACGTGCCGACGCTGCGGCAGCGACACCACCTGGTCGCCGGCCAGTGGTGACGCCACGCTGATCACGTGGACCACCACGCCACCCAGCAGCAGCGCACCTGACACCGCGCCCAGAACCTTCGGCTACGTCGAACTGGCAGAAGGCCCCTGGCTCGAAACCATGCTCGTGGACGTTCCCGCGGACGCGCTTCGCGAAGGCGCGCCAGTGCGCGTCACGTTCCTTCACCACCAGGACGGCGAACCCATCCCGGCGTTCGGACTCCCCGCGACGATCCAGTCAGGAGCCACTCGCCATGTATGAGTATCCGAACCTGTTCATCGGCGGTCAGTGGGTGCCTTCCACCGGTAGCGCCCGCATCACTGTGCACTCGCCGCATTCGCTCGACCTCGTCGGCTCGGTACCGGACGCGACCGGCGACGACGTCGACAAAGCCGTCACCGCCGCCCGCACCGCGTTCGACCAGACCGACTGGCCCGATCTGCCTGCGGCTGACCGGGCGGCCGCACTTGGCCGTCTGAAAAGGGCCTACATCAGCCGGATCCCGCTCATCGCTGAACTGCACTCCCGACAGATGGGCTGCCCCATCACCTTTGCCGAGCCGCTGCACGCCCAGTTGCCGGTCACCGTTCTCGACTACTACGAGAAGCTCGCAGACACCTACGTTTTCGAGGAGACCCGGCCAGGAATGGGACACGACTCGTTGGTTAGCCGCCGTCCCATCGGGGTGGTCGGCGCGATCATTCCGTGGAACGGACCAACCTTCCTGGCGATCTGCAAGCTGGCGCCGGCGATCCTGGCCGGATGCACCGTGGTGCTCAAACCGTCGCCGGAAGCGCCCCTGGACAGCATGGTGCTGGCCGAGATCGCCGACGAGGCGCAGCTGCCCCCCGGGGTGTTCAACGTAGTCCCCGGCGGCGCCGAAGCCGGTGAACGGCTTGTCACCCACGACGGTGTCGACAAGGTGGCATTCACCGGGTCGACCGCGACGGGTCGGCGGATCGCAGCGTTGTGCGGCGAACGACTCAAGGACGTCACGCTCGAACTCGGCGGCAAGTCCGCGGCCATCATCCTCGACGATGCCGATCTAGCGAGGACCGTGCGAGGGCTGGTATCCACCTCGTACGTCAACAACGGGCAGATGTGCGCGGCGCAAACCCGCCTGCTGGTCTCCGAACGGATCCACGCGTCCTTTGTCGACGCACTCGTCAGCGTGTCCGAGTCGTTGACCGTCGGTGATCCGCTTGACCCCGCCACTCAGCTTGGCCCACTGGTGTCGCGCCGACAACGCGACCAAGTCGAGGCCTACGTCCAGGTTGGCCTCGACGAGGGCGCCAAGCTGGTCAGCGGCGGCGGGCGCCCAACTGGCCTGACCACCGGGTGGTACGTCGAACCGACCGTGTTCGACCACGTGGACAACGGCATGCGGATCGCGCGCGAAGAGATCTTCGGCCCGGTCCTGTCGGTCATTCCCTTCTCCGACGACGACGAGGCGGTCCGGATCGCCAACGACAGCCCCTTCGGACTAGCGGGCACGGTGTGGACGACAGACCCCGAGCGCGCACTGCGGCTGGCCCAACGCGTCGACAGCGGAACGATCGGGATCAACCACTACTCGATGGACCCCGGCGCACCATTCGGAGGGGTGCGCGCCAGCGGGACTGGACGCGAACTCGGACCCGAGGGACTCGCGGAGTTCCTCTACAGCAAGACGACATCTCTCCCCCGACACCGGCGGCGCTAGTGTCGCAGCGGCTAGGTCGGCAACGTGGCGTGATGCTCACGCACTGGCGATGGTGGAGCCAACTGGGTGTTGTGCGCAGCCGGCGCCAGGCCGTCAACGACGATGTCCAAGTACCTCCGCCATCCTTCGGAGCCGGGATCGAACGAGGGCAGCGTGCCCGCAATCATGAGGATGAGCCGCGGGGTGTCCTCCGGAACGAGGTCGGCGCGAAACGCCCCGGTGTCCTGTCCGCGTCGGACCAACTCGCTAACGGGCTCGAAGAATTTGTACGCCAGGTCCATGGTCATCAGCCCGATGTTGGCTGCTGTGGCGAGCATGGTCTGTTCGCGCGATGCGAACTTGACGCCGGCCTCCAGCGCCAGCACCAGCGCTGTACGCGGGTCCGGTTCGCGCTGCGCACGTTCCAACTCCGGCAGCATCACTTCGCTGAAGTGCTGGTCCAGCACAGCCTTCACCAGAGCTTGCCTTGTCGGGAATCGCCGATAGACCGTGGCCATGCCGAGTTGGGCCTCCGCGGCGATCTCTTCGAACGATCCGTTCGAGCCGCGTCGACTGAACACGCGGTCCGCCGCATCGACGATGCGTTGGAAGTTGCGCGCTGCGTCCGCACGCAGATTCCGCGCACTCGTGGCGGTCATGGCGCAATCCTAACATCTGAGAATCCCTTCTCAATTCCTGCAGTAACTGATAACCTAGAGTCAGTTATCACTTTTATTCGCCGGCCATGCCGGAGAAGCCGCAGGTCAACCGAGACTCTGGAGGAGTTCGTGCATGACCCAAATAGCTGAGATCGAGGTCCCGGTCCTCATCGTCGGCGGCGGCGTCGCCGGACTGACTGCCTCGATGCTGTTGTCGAATCTCGGGGTGCCGTCGCTCTTGGTATCCCGCTACCCCCACACATCGCAGCTGCCCAAGGCGCACATCCTCAATCAGCGCACCATGGAGATCTTCACCGACATCGGTGTTGCTCCGGCGGTACTCGCCCAGAGCACACCCGCCGAGAACATGCACGGCGTCGCCATCTACACGGGTCTCGACGGCGACGGGCCGGCAAACCGCTATGCGCGCCGCATCGCCTACGCAGACGGATGGGGAGCCGGAAACACCGATCCCGACTATCAAGCGGCCAGCGCCTGCGCAACCGCCAACCTTCCGCAGATCCTGCTGGAACCGATTCTCAAGCGCCACGCCGAGCAACAGCCCGACGCAACCGTGTGCTTTCACCACGAGCTGATCGATCTCCACCACGATGAGAACGGGGTTCATGCGGTGATCCTCGATCATGCCAACGACGTGCGTTACCGCGTCCGGTCCTCGTATCTTCTCGGCGCTGACGGCGGACGCACCGTCGCGGAGCTGGCCGGCATTGAGATGGCCGACCACGTCGAGCTCGGGCACGCACTCAACGTGCACATGTCAGCCGATCTGTCGCCGTATTTCGACGACCCGGAAACCTGGATCCGCTGCATCTACAACCCCGACTACCCGGAGTACCTCACGTTCGGCTGCGTGATCATCGGCGTCGGGCCCAATCAGTGGGGGCATCGCTCCGAGGAATGGCTGGTTTCGATGCCACTGGTCACCGACGACCCGGACGCCGCCGACCCGGCCCGAGCCGTCAAGCGGATCGGCGAATCGCTCGGCATCAAAGACTTCCAGCCACGGATTCACCACACCAGCAAATGGGTGATGGACTCCGTGCTGGCCAAGACGTTCCAGACCGGGCGCGTCTTTATCCTCGGCGACGCCGCCCACCGCCACCCACCCACAGGCGGGCTCGGGCTCAACAGCGCCGTCCACGACGCGTACAACCTGTGCTGGAAACTCGCCGCAGTACTCGACAACCGCGCCGGCACCGGCCTGCTGGACACTTACACACCCGAACGTCGCCCCGTCGCCGCCGCAAACATCCAGGCATCGCTAAACGCTGCGGTGCACCACTTTGCGATCACCGAAGCCCTCGGCCTTTCGACCGACAAGACCGCAGAAGAGAACTGGGCTGCGCTGCGGCCGCTGATCGAGGACTGCGCCGACTCGACATCTCGGCGACACAAAGTCAGCCAGGTCTTCGGCGAGTCCACCAATGAGTTTCGCTTGCACAACATCGAAATCGGCTACCGCTACGAGTCGACTGCGGTCATCAGCGACGGCGTTCCGATCGCTGAGCCGCTCGATGATCAACGTCTGTACCAACCCAGCACCACACCGGGGGCTCCGCTTCCGCACGCTTGGGTTGAGCGGGCCGGCGAGCGCATCGCGCTGCGCACTCTCATCCATCGCGGCCACTTCGTGCTGATCGCCGGCGAGGACGGCCATGACTGGATCGAGGCAGCCGAGAAGGCCGCCATCCGAAAGGGCATCGCGCTCAACACGGCCCGGGTCGGAATGGGTGATGTCGATCTGGTCGACATCCGCTTTGCGTGGCTGAAGAGCCGTGGCATTAGCCGCACCGGTGCGGTTCTCGTTCGGCCCGACGGTCATCTCGCATTCCGCTCAACCCACGCCGTCGACGACCCACTCGCGGCCCTGAATTCAACGCTCAACCGAATCCTCGATACCAACTTGTCGTAAAGGAGCACTCATGCGGGTAGGCAATCTGTCCGATCGACTCACCCTCTTCACCGAACGCGGAGCCGTCGACGTCGCGCAAGCCAGCGGCGGCCTTTTCGGACCCGACCCGCAGGCCGTGTATGCACGGTGGGACGAATTCCGCGGCTGGGCCGCACAACACCGCGATGCCGCCGGCGCCGAGTTCTCTCCCGCCGACCTCGGCGCCCCATCCCCGCGCCCACCACAGATCTTCGGCATCGGCGCGAACTACCGCGACCACATCGCGGAGGGCGAACACCTGGGCATGAACATCAAGCTCCCCGACTATCCACCGGTGTTCACCAAGTTCCTGTCATCGTTCACCGGGCCGTTCGGTCAAATACCGCTGCCCAGCGCAACCGTGGACTGGGAAGCGGAGCTCGTGGTGGTCATCGGCAAGGAGGCGCACAACCTCGACTCCAGCCAAAACGGCTGGGACTACGTCGCCGGGCTGACGGTCGGCCAAGATCTCTCCGACCGTGTGGTCCAACTTCGCGATCAGATCCCCCAGCTCAGCCTCGGCAAATCGTTTCCGGGGTTCAGCCCCACCGGCCCGTGGTTGGTCACTGCTGACGAATTCGCCAACCCCGACGACCTGGAGCTGGGTTGCGCGGTCAACGGCCACACGAAACAGAAGGGCCGCACCGGCGACCTCCACTTCTCCGTACCCGCCTTGGTCGCCGAGTTGTCCAAGGTCGTGGTCCTTTACCCCGGCGACGTCATCTTCACTGGCACCCCCAGTGGGGTCGGCTTCACGCAACAACCACCGGTATACCTCGCCGGCGGCGATGAGCTCGTCACGACCATCGAAGGTATCGGCGAGATGCGCCACACCTTCGTCACGACCTAACCACCACACTCAAGGAGACCAAAGATGCCCTTACATCGCTTGACCGGAATCACCATCGGCGTACCGAATGTCGACGAAACCGTTGGCTACTACACCGAATTCGGGCTCACTCCATTGGGAACTGATCCCGACACCCGCGAACACCTATTCGGCACCGTGGACGGCGGCCAGCAGCTGCGAATCACCCACCGCCCGTTACGCCAACTGCTGTCCCTGGGAATCGGCGTCGACGACCCCGACGATCTGGCGCGTATCGCCTCGTCACTGAAGGGACTCGACATCGACGCCGACATCACCACGTCAGACACACAGTTGTCCACCGTCGAACCAGTCACCAAGACTGCGGTGACCATCTCGGTAGCCCCCCGGCTAGTACAAGAAGCGACCCCCACGCCCGGCTATAACTCGCCGGGCATCGTCGAACGCGCCAATCACCGCGCCTTCTGGCAGGACCGCACCGTTGGTGTGCGCCCGCGCAAACTTGGCCACGTGGTCATTGGCTCGGCCGACGTCGAGGGGTCCCAGCGGTTCTATGCCGAAGGCCTCGGATTGAAGATCAGTGACACCGCACCTGGGCTGGCGACGTTCCTGCGCTGCTCTGCTGACCACCACAATCTGCTGCTGCAGAACGCCCCGGTGAACTTCCTGCACCACACCGCCTGGGAAGTCGACGACATCGATGAAATCGGCAGAGGCGCAAAGGCAATGCTCGAAAACCACCCCGAACGGCACGTGTGGGGATTCGGACGCCACTGGGTCGGATCGAACTTCTTCTACTACCTACGCGATCCCGCAGGCAACTTCACCGAGTACTACTCGGACATGGACGAGATCCTCGACGACCAACTGTGGGAGCCGGGAGTGTTCAACATCGCCGACCTGACCCGAATCCAGGACTGGGGTCCGTCGCTGCCGCCGTCGATGCTTGCACCTGACGATCTGGCCGAACTGATGGCCGGTTCCCACTAGCCCTCGACCAACCGGTGCAACACAGCGCGGTTGCCGCGCAACTGCATCACCACGTCGGAAAGGAACCCCATGGCACGCATCCCCTACCCTGATCGGGCCACAGTGCCTCCCGAGCTCGATGCCCTACTCAGCCAGATTCCGCGGCACGGGCCGGTGGAGATGATGAGTCACGCCGCTCCCGTGGCACGCCTCTTTCTGCTCCAGGGGCAGGCACTCATCACCAGCATCGAGCTCTCGGCGCGGTGCCGAGAGATCGTCATCCTGACGGTCGCCACCCTCACCGAATGCGCCTACGAATTCACCCAGCACGTACCAATCTCCGCCGCCGTTGGCATCACGGACGCGGAGCGCGACGCGATCCGACGGGGCGCGTTCACCGACGAGGTCCTTCCCGCGGCCGATCGTGCGCTCATCGCCTTCGTCAAGGAAACGGTGGAGAAGCCAAGAGCTTCCGACATCGCATTCGACGCGATCCGTCCTCTGTTCGACGACCGCCAAATCGTCGAAATCATGCACATCATCGGAGCGTATTGGGCATTTGGCCGGATCTGCACCAATCTCGACATCGAATTGCAGGAGGCCAACGACCTCAGTTCAGCCGAGGCACTCGCCCAACTCAAGCCATAGACGGCGTTCGGGAGCTTTCACCGTAGAGCTGCGCCGGCTAGCGATGTGTTCTGCCTGGAGCGGGCGCAACTAGGGGTGGTAGACGGGTATCGGTTGTCGCGATTTGGCGAGCAGGTCATCGATGACCGGACCCAGTTCCGTGGGGTTCCAGCGCGCATCCTTGTCGATCTGTGGCCCGTGTGCCCAGCCTTCGGCGATCCGGATCTGCCCGCCTTCGACCTCGAAGACCTTGCCGGTGATGTCTCGGGATTCGGCGCTGCCCAGCCAGACCACCAGCGGCGAGATGTTTGCCGGGGCCATCGCGTCGAAGCTGTCGTCGTCAGGGCGCGCCATCGACTGGGCGAACGCAGTGTCGGTCATTCGGGTGCGGGCAGTTGGGGCGATCGCGTTCACCGTGACGCCATAGCGGCCCAGCTCGACCGCGGCGACCAGCGTCAAGGCGGTGATGCCGGCCTTGGCCGCCGAATAGTTTCCCTGCCCGAAGCTGCCCTGTAGGCCAGCCGCCGAGCTGGTGTTGATGATGCGCGCATCGACCGCCGCGCCCAGTTTGGTCTGGCCGCGCCAGTACTGTGCTGCGTGGCGCAGCGTCGCGAAATGGCCCTTGAGGTGTACTCGGACAACGGCGTCCCATTCGGCTTCGCCGGTATCGACCAGCTCGCTGCCGCGGATGAATCCGGCGTTGTTCACCAGCACGTCCAGGCCACCGTAGGTGTCGACCGCGCTCTGGATCAGAGAGTTCGCGCCGTCCCAGTCCGCGATGTCGTCCCCATTGACTACCGCCTCACCGCCCGCCGCGGTAATCTCCTCGACCACCTGGTGAGCCGGACCCACCGCCGAGCGTTGCACGGCGATGTCGTTGACCACCACACGTGCGCCTTCCGCGGCGAAGGCAAGCGCGTGAGCCCGCCCGATACCCCGCCCGGCACCCGTAACAACGACCACCCGGCCGTCGACCAAACCCTTGTCCATCTCCGTGTCTCCTAACTTGTATTCGTATGTCTCGCACGTACACCCAGCGCGCGTGGCTAGCGAGTCGCGCGCCAGGTAACCCGCGTGAACAGGAGCTGCAATGGCAGCCGCGCCCACAGCGTCAGCGCCGCAATCGTCGAGAAATCTTTGGAATTGACGGCCATGTTGATGTTGGCCGGCTATACCGCGACCAGCGTGGCGAGCAGCCACCATCGTGCCCAGCGCCGCGTCCGATCCGGCAAAACCGCTACCTCACCGGCGATCTCGGCGATCGCGCTGGCCGCCACGAGCTGAGGGCCCGGCGTGCCCCTGGTTGCTGCGGTGTGGCGTCGGCGCCGAGGTGCGGCAGGCCCAGTCCCAGCTTCATGTGCGGATCCTTCTCGATATGATTGGCCGACCAAGTAATCGGCTCATCGCCACCGTAGCACATTGTTTGGTCGGCCAATCAGTTAGGCTGGCGGCATGACACCCCAGCAACCGAGCCACGATCCGTTCGACGTCGGGCCGGGCGGGTCCGTGAGCCGGGCACTCGGCCACGTGTCCCGGCTTCACCGCGCCGCGGCGGGCGAACTCCTCAAGTGCACTGGCCTGTACCCGGGGCAGGAGTTGCTGATGATGCACCTGTGGGACGCGGGGCCCGTGCGTCAGGCCGACCTGATCAACGCCCTGGGCGTCGACCCCTCCACCGTGACCAAGATGCTTCAGCGCCTGCAGCGCACCGGCAAGGTCACCCGGACCACCGACCCCGCCGACCGACGCGCTGTTCTCGTCGAGACAACGGAAAGCAGCAGCGCTCTTCGCCCCGAGATCGAAGCCGCCTGGAAATCGTTGGAAGAGCGCACGGTCGGCGCACTGGACCCCGCCGAGCGCGCCGAACTGCACCGATTGCTGAACAAGGTTGCGGCCAACCTCAGCCCGCAGAGTGCCACCTGCCCGTAACGCGATCGATATCCGTTGCGACTCGAGCGCACGTTAGACCTGGCAGATGAAGCCCGGACGATTCAGCAGCGGGTGGCTTTCAGAGGAAGGTGCTCGTGGCGGCGGACCAGGAAGCTCTCCGCCCAACGTGGAGCATCGTCGGGATCGAGTGTGAACACGCGTGTCCGTTCCAGCAACGTGGTCAGCACGGCCCTGGCCTCGATGCGCGCGAGCGCGGCTCCCACGCAGTAGTGGATGCCGTGCCCGAAGGCAAGGTGACGACGAGGAGACCCGCGGGTGAGGTCCACGACGTCCGGGGTGTCGAACTGTGCGGGGTCCCGATTCGCCGAGCCAAACAGCAGCACTGCCGTTGAACCACTTGGGATGTCGACGCCTCCCAGCGTGGTGTCGTGCGGAATGCTGCGCATCTGCTGGCGGAACGGCGACTCGAGTCGAAGCGCCTCTTCCACGAAGGTGTCAATCAACTCGGGCTTTTCACGCAGAAGCTGTTGCAGGTTGCGGTCGTCGGCGAGCAGGCGGACGGCGTTGCCGACGAGGCTGCTGGTCGTTTCGCCGCCCGCACTGAGCAGGGTGTGCAGAATGATCTGCACCTCACCCTCCTGCAGCGTGCCGGCGTCCAGGGCCCGCCGGACTGCGAGCAAGATGCCGTCCTCGTCGGATTCCGTTGTGCCGGCGACCTGATCACCGATCCACTCTTGAATGGCGCCGATGCGGGTGACGAGTTCGTTCAGGCGGTCGAAGGTCATGGTGCCGCCGATCATGGCGGTCGAGTCGAAGGCGGCTTCCAGGAGCTGTGCCGGGTTGATGTCGCGGAACCCGATCAACTTGGCGACCACGGTGATCGGCACGACGTTTCCGACGGTGCTCATGAATTCGAACGGGTCGTCGCGAAGCGCCTCGTCGACGGCAGTCGCGCACAGCGCTCGGATGTCGTCCTCCAGGGTGAGCATGCGGCGGGCCACCAGCTCTGGAAATACCGCGCGCCGGTGGGCCGTGTGCAGCGGCGGATCGGCCGTCGCGAGTGTCGGTGGGGCGGCGCCTCCGAAGTCGAGCCGAGCCGGCAATCCGTCGTCATCGCGGTAAAGCAGCGACGAGATTCTCGAGGAGAAGTCTTCCGGGCGACCCACCGCCTCGGAGATCAACTCGTACGTGCTGACCGTGATGACGTCGGTGCCCGGCACTGCCCATACCGGCGCCTGCGTCCGCAATGTCCGGTAGAAGTCGTATGGCTCGTCGAGGACGCTGGGGTGCAACAACGTCGAAGCGTTCAACTCACTCATGCGCACTCCCGGATAGCTGGTTGAAAAGGCTCATCGTCTCGCCGTACACGTGGCACTCGGTGACCTTGTCTCCGGTGAACGTGTACACCTCGCACGTCTCCACGGCGATCTCGCGAAGTGTTGGCGCGACACCCCCGTACTCCCCGGTGTGGATGCCGGTGAGGGTCCAGCGGGCGCAGACATGGCCGTCGGCACCGAACAGCAGATCCTCGTGAAGGTGAAGTCGGTCGAATGCTGCAAAGAGCTGCCCAAGGTTGTCCCGAATGTCCGGCACCGTAAGCGCCACGCCCAGCCCGCTCAGCCATCGCATGCAGTCGAGCGTGAAGCCGCTCAGGTACGCCTCGATGTCGCCATGGTTCAGCGCGGCGACCGCCTGACGAACCAGGCCCGCTTCGACGTTGTCGGTCACGGGGCCGCCCCGACCGCACACCATTCTGTGGACACTCGTCCACTTTGATGGACAGTGGTCCAGAAATCAAGACGGATGTTCGCTAGAGTGGCGCCGTGACGGATTCGGTAGGCGAAGACCCGCGCAGCCGGCGCCGTGCGGCACGTCGCGCTGCGAGCACGGCCGAGATCCTCGACGCCGCCGAGCGGGTCTTTAGTGAGGACGGCCTGCGCGACGGCTCGCTACGGCGGATCGCCGAGTTGTCCGGGTACTCCACCGCGGCCATCTACAAGTTCTTCGAGAGCAAGCAACACCTGGTCACCGAAACGCTCAGCCGCCGCGCCGACGAATATCTCAGCGAAGTGAGGAAGGCTGCAGACAGCGAGGGCACCGCGTTGGAGCGCCTCCACTTGATCGTCGACGCCGCGGCCGCCTACTTCAGCGCTCGAAAGACCTTCAGCTCGCTCATCCGGCAGGTCCAAGGAGGAGCGGCCATCCTCGGTCCCGTGCTCGGCGCCTTCGCCGATGACGTCGACGGACTCTATGGGCAAGCCATGGCGTTGATGACCGAGCTGGTTCGGGAAGGACAGGAGAGCGGGGAGATCCGAGCCGGCGATCCCCGCGCGCTGGCCCATCTCGCGTCGGTACTGACCAACGAATTCGTCCTGGCGGATCTACCCCTTAGTCGGGCAGAGTTTCACGCGGTCTTCGACGGCACTTTGAGAGCACGTCGAACCGTGGCCCGAAAACCCGACAGCCGCCAACGATCCGGCGGGCCTTGATGGCACGACTCGACATTTCCTCGCCGAAGCGAACGGCCTCGTGTTGAACCTGCTGAGCTTTCAGCAGTAGGCCGGCTTGGCACGTGACAGTCGCGTTCGGACTGGCCTGCGCTACGGGATATAGGAGTGCAACAGCTCTGCCATCCGTCGAGGGTGAGAAGTGAATGGAGAGTGATCCGTTGGCCACTCGATCACCTCGTCGGCGCGGGTGGCCATGGATCGTTGAGCAACGGGGGGAATCGCGCGGTCTCGCGTAGCGACGAGATACGTGCATGGCAGTGATTTCCAGGCCGGTTCCCCCTCGTAGTCCATGTCCCCGGCAGTGAGGCGCATCGGGCGCAACCGGGCGACGAATTCGGCGCCGGTCTCGTCGTCGGCATCACCGAAGAAGAGGTGCCTCGCCTTCGCGGGATCGACGTCGACACCCGTCTCGGTGATCAGGATTGCGTCGAGCAGCTCGCTCCGATGGGCGGCCAGGATGGAGGACGGGTGCTCGTCGCGCTCGGATAGGAACGCCGCCACGTACACCAGCCTTGCGATGCTGGAATTCCCACTGGCTGCGGCCGATACCACGTTGCCACCGTAGGAATGGGCCGCGACGACGGCGCCAGGCTCCGCTGCTTCGATCGCTCGTCGTGCGGTGGCGACGTCTGCCGCGAAGCCGGTAAGGGGCAGCTCGACGGCGACAGCTGATGCGCCGAGCACCGCAAGCTCGGCGATGACTGGCTCCCAGAGTTTCGCGGTGAACCAGGCGCCGTGGATCAGCACCACCTGCGCCGTCCGGCATTTCGATGCCTCCGAGCTCGTCGTCGAGGTCACGAGGCGAATGCTCCCGTCATGACGGCGGCGGTGACTCCACCGTCGACGACGAGGTCGGCGCCGGTGATGAAGCTGGCGGCCGGACTGAGCAGGAAGTCGACGGCGGCCGCAATGTCGTCGGGTGTGCCGATTCGCCCAGCGGCCGATCCGTCGATCATCGTCTTCATCACCGGCCCCCACCCGCCGTTGAGTTCTTGCTTGCCCATGGATGTCGAGATGATTCCCGGACTGACCGAGTTGATTCGCGCTCCGCGTTTGCCCCACGAGGATGCCGCGGCGGCGACCCGAAGGTGATTGACCCGCTTGGCGAACCCGTATGCCTCTTGCGGGTTGCGGAACTGTGCCGGAGCGCAAGCCCGTAGCGCCAGCAGATCCCACGCTGGTGCACTGGCCAATTCGTGCCCGACCACGGGATCCATGGGCGGGTGGAAATGCCCGGCCATGCTGGCGATGACGACTCCGGCGCCGCCGGCCTGGATGACCTCACCGAACTGTTCGAGCACCAAGGCCACGCCGACGAGGTCGACGTGAAGGATCGTGTCGATGTCGGCCTGCTCGGGTGACACGCCCGCGGTGTGAACGACGCCGGTCACCGGTCCGAGCGCCGCAGAGTAGGCAGCGAGGTCGGCGACTGACCGTGGCGAAGTCACGTCGACGGCGACGCCGCGGACATCGTGTCCGTTCGCGGTCAGCACGCGCGTCGCGGCATCGAGCTTCTGCTGACTCACATCGGAAAGCACAACGGTGCGACCGGATCCGAGGCGGTGTGCGATCGCGGTGCCCATTCCCCCGGCGCCGATGATGACGAAAACGCTGCTACTCACTTAACCTGTCCTTGGATGCTTACTGCGGAGTGCCCTTGACCCCTAATGGGCGCGTGGGTAGGTCATCAGATCCACCCAGTTCTCGGGGGTCAGATGCGTCCCTCCCCCGGGCCTGTACACGCCGATGTCGCCGTTGGTGTCGAGGAACATTCCATTCTTCTGGTCGTAGGTGCCGTAGGCCAGGCCGCTTGCCTGGGGTTGCGGGGCGTCGGCGGTAGGCGGGGCCGCGGGGTCGAGGACCGGCGCCGGGGGTGGTGGCGCCTCAGCGGGCAACGGCGGCGAGGGCAACGGACGCCCATATGGCGGAATCATCTGGTCGAGCGGAGCCTGGTAGGGAAGGGGCGGCGGCTGCGGTCCCTGCGTCGCGGGTGGGACCGGCAACGGGTAGGGAGGCGTCAGAGCCGGGCCGGGCCCGGGTGGCACGCCAGGGGGCAACTGAACAACCGGCGGACCCGGATCGTAGTCGGCATCCGGCGGAAGATTGGGGAACTTATTGGGTGGCAGAATATTTCGGTCGTCGGTGATCGGAGTGCCGATCGGGACGGGCGGTCCCCGCCACGGGTTGTTCCCCAGCGGGACGTACCCACGAGGGTCCCGGCACAGTTGAATGGTGGGTGCGCGTTTGCCGGGGAATTCCTGGCACGGATAGTTTCGGGCTCCACGGACCACGGTGGGATCATTCTGTGCCACTTTGCAATACAAGTCTTTGGGCAGTTCACGCAGTGTTTCGTCGGCGGGTGAACGGATCAGGGGCGGCGGGATGAACCCCGTCGTGCAGGGTGGAGGGTCACCGACATTGAGCTTGAAGTCCGACTTCGTTCCCTCGTCTGGCGGCAGTGCACCCGCGGCTGAGGTGGACACGGCGAACGCCGCAGGCAGGATCACCAACGTCTGCTCGATCGACTTGTGGTAGATCACACCGACGCGACCGATGTTGGCCAAGCTGGCGGCCAGCATCGGAAACGACGCGCGAATGCCGGTGAACGTCTGGGTGGCTTGGTCAGCCACCGACGGCGCAGTTTCCAACAACGTCCGAATTTGGGGGTCGGCGGTGCGCACCTCTCCGGTCAGTCGGGCCAGGGAATCGGCCAAGGACTTGATGTCGTCGCCGCTGCGGATTTGAGCGTCGAGGAACGGGCCCGCCTGGTCGATCAACTGTGTCGCTTCGGCTGAGTGCGCGTTGGCCTCGTCGACGAGAAGCCGCGACGATTCGATGAGCCGGGCCAGTTCGGGTCCGGAGCCGTCGAACGCCTTGAAGGTTTCCCTCAGCAGGTCTCGCAGTCGGCTCTCGTTGAGACTGTCGGCCAGCTTCTCGGCTTCCCGTAGCAGACCAGCGACGTCTTGGCTGATCGCGGTGTGGTCGCGAGCTATCCGCGACCCATCGAGAAGCGCCCCCTGCGTCGCCTCGGCTGGTGGGACGAGGTCGACGTACTGCTCGCCGATCGCCGACACGCTCTTGACGGTGGCGATGACGTTGTCCGGGATTCGAGTGCGGCTGCTCAGCCGGAGATGGGCGTCAACTCCCTTGTTGTGCGTCAGCTTGACGGCGTTGACCGTGCCGACGGTGGTGCCGCGATAGGTGACGTTCGCGTTCTCATAGAGGCCGCCGCTCGCCGCGAAGTTGGCGGTGACGTTGTAGGTTCCGATTCCGAGCGCGGCAGGCACGCGTAGATAGAACAGGACGGTCGCCCCCACCGTGAGGACTGTGACCACGGCGAAGACCCAGAGCTGCCAGCGTGTTCGTCGATCGAGCATCAGCGTGGCGCCCCCTGGCCCGCAGCATTCGCCGGTGGGATCGCGAACGGATCGGCCGCCTGCCCCGATAGATTGGCCATCTCACCGACCAAGAAGTCGGGTGTGTTGATGATCTGGTCGAGGTGCTTCATGTTCGGATCGAACGGCGAAGTCGTCAGGAGGGACTCCCCCATCCGCCGCACCGTCAGATCGATGGTGGTGAAGACATTGAGGTAGTCGCCCCGCACCGCTTGCTTGATTCCGGTCGACGGAAACGGGAAGGTCGGCAAAATCTGTAGCGCCCTGACGAGGTCATTGGCGTTGTCCGCCAGCGACTTCACCACGGGGTAGACGTGTTTCAAGTCCGCGGCGAAGTCATCCTTGGTCTGGGCGAGGATGCGTGAAGAAACATCGGCGAAACGCCGTAGTGCGGTGAAGGCGTCCACGATGCTGTTCTTGTCGTCATTGAGCACCTGCAATGCCTTGGGCAAGGCGTCGAGGGCGCGGCTCAATCGGTCGGTGTTGCGTGCCAGGGTCGTCGCGAAGCGGTTCAACGAATCGGCTGCCGCTACGATGTCGGCGGTCTGCCTGTCGACCGCTGCGGTCAACTCGGCGAGCCGGGGTATGACGTCGGCGAACTCGCCTGCTCTCCCGGCCACCGCGGCATACGCTTCGTCGGTGATGTCTTGCAGGGCACCGAGATTGCCCTTGTTTACGACGACACCCAGAGATGACAGAACTTCCTCGGTGGTGGGGTATCGCCCGGCCCGTTCCTCTGGGATCTGGGCCCCTTGTCCGAGCGTTCCGGTCGGCTGTTCCCGTGGTGCGGCCAGTTCCACGTGTTGGGATCCCAGCAATGAGGTTTGAGCGATCTTGACCGTTGCGTTCGCCGGTAGTACGGCATCCTTGTCGAGCGACAGCGTGACCGCCGCGTAGAACGTCCCGTCAGCGCGTTGAACGGCCTCGACGCCGGAAACGCTGCCGACGGTGACATCGTGGACCATCACCGGTGAGTTCTGCGGCAGAGCGGCAACGTCGGGCAATGCCACGGTGACGGTGTAGGAACCGCCGCCGTGTCCGGCGGTGCCGGGCATGTCCATTGAGTTGAGTCCGCCGAACTGGCAGCCGGTGAGCAGCAGCCCGCTCGCCGCGATCGCCATCGTGCTGCGGCGTGCCCGCCCGGGGGCGCGCCGTCGGGATCCGGTCATCCGCCGACTCCTGGGGCAGGCCCTGGCTCCGGCGGCGGCAGCAGCAACGAGCTGAGGTCGGTGCCCGGGGGGATCGCCGGAGGGGTGACGCCTGGCAGCGGTTGCCATTGCAGTTGGGACACCGGCGTCTGGGCTTTCGCAGCGGTTTCTGGGGTGTCGTAGATGATCTGCCCCTTGTAAGCCTGGATGCTGTTGATGGGGTGGAACAGGATCGGCGGATAGTTGAGGGCGAATCGCCGGAGTACCGGTGCCATCCGCTGCCGACACAGCTCGGCGCGCTTGTAGTAGTCGGGGGTCCCAGCCCCCTCGAACACGCCGCCGCAGATGAATTGGACCGGGTTGCCGAAGTTCGGCACGGTCAAGATGCCGGCGATCGAGCCCTGTGCGGGGTTGTACATGTTGTAGAAGTTCGCAAGGCTGTTTGGCGCCACGTGCAGGATCTGTTCGATGTCGTCGCTGTGGTCGGAGAACAGCTTGGTGAGGTCGGCGAGCCGATTGATCTGACCGATCAGTGTGTGGTTGTTGTCGTTGAGGAAGCCGCGCACGTCTGCGAGCGCCTTGTTTAGGGTGTCCAGTGTGGTGTCGAGGTCAGCCGAGCTGTCGGCCAGCACTTGCGAGACCGAGGCGACGTGGTTGGAGAACTGCACGATCTGCTCATTGCTGGCCGACAGAGCGTCGATCAGAATGTGCAGATTCTTGACGGTTCCGAGCAGGTCGGTGCGCGAGTCACCCAATCGGCCTGCGGCTTGCGACAATTCGCGAAGGGCCTGCCGGAACGAGTCTCCATTGCCGTCGAACGTATCGGCGGCCTGGTTGACGAACGCGCTGAGTGGTCCTTGCAGCGAACCGGGCCCGGGCCCCAGTTGGGCGCTGATCTTGGTGAGCTCGTCCTTGACCTCGTCCCATTCCACCGGAACGCCGGTGTGGTCCAGCGCGATCGTGGCGCCGTCGGCCAGCGCCGCCCCACCGGAATACACCGGCGTGAGCTCGACGAACCGTGCCGAGACCAGATTGGGCGCCACGACGATGGCACGCGCATCGGCCGGCAGCACGACGCCGGGCCGCACCGTCATGCTGATCTTGGTGTCGGCGGGCCCGGGTTCGATCGACGTGATCGTCCCCACCGCAACGCCGGCCACCTTGACGTCGTCACCGGGGTAGAGCCCCACGGCCGAGGAGAACAGGCCGGTGACCCGCTGGCCGGCCTGTTTGGGCCACGCCACGTACACGCCTGCGGCCAGTGTCGTGACTAGCACGGCGGCGAGAGCGAGTCGCGGCCAGCGGTTGTGGCGGCTCAATTGTGCAGCGGTCATGGCGACTTGGGCCGAATGATCAGTCGGTCGCTGATGAAGCCGCGCAGGTAGTCGGCCAAGCTGTCGGGCAGTTTCCCAGGCTGAAAGTAGGTATCCAGTAGCACTGCACCCATACTCGGTGGCGGGACCCCGTAGACGTTGACGCTGAATCCCGGCGCTGAGCCGACCACTTCGCCCAGTGACGTCGCATACGGCGGTAGCCCGGCTAGCGCGGCACCGATGTGATCGCGGCGTTCGTTGAGGTTGTCCAACACCAGGTTGAGCTTCGCCAGCGCGGGACCGAACTCGACGCGGTTGTCTGCGACGAATCCCGACAGTTGCCGTGATACGTCGTCGATCCCGTCGATGAGAGTGTTCAGCGCCTGCCGTCGCGCATCGAGCGCCGCGAACAATTGATTGGCGTCGTTCAGCAGCTGGTTGATCTGACCCGATCGCCTCGCCAAGGTGTCGGACACGGACCTCGCGTGTTGCAGCAATTGGTCGAGTTGCTCATCGCGGGTATTGAGGCTGCGCGACAGCGCGGTCACACCGTCCAAAGCACCCCGCAGCTGAGGTGTCGCATCATGCAGGGTGTCGGTGAGTACCTGCAGTGCCTGCGCGAATCTTGGTTTGTCCAGCTCGCTGACGTTGTGGCCCAGGTCCTGAAGCGCGGTGTTGAGAGTGTAGGGCGTGGTGGTACGGCCCAACGGAATCGTCGTCGACGCACCGCCGCCGGCCGTGGTCAGCGACAGCGACTTCTGACCGAGGACGGTATCGGTCTTGATCGCCAGCAAGGACTGGTCGCCGACTGCGATGCTCGTCTTGACGGTGAACGTCACCTTCGCGGCGCCGTTGACGAGGTCCACCGCGGTCACCTGGCCCACCACGATCCCCGCGATGTCGACGTCGTTGCCGACCATGACGCCGGCGGCGTTGGTGAAGTACGCGTCATACCGCTTGCCGTGCGGCCAGAACGGCAGCTTGGTGTAGCCGAAGGACACCAGGACGAGGCATACGACCAACGCGATGCCGAAGACACCGGTCCGCGTCGCGTTCCGTGGGTGCTTACTTGGTGAAGGCACATCGCCCCTTGTTCGGGTCTGGTGGACTGCCGAATGGGATCAGGATGTCGCTGCCTGCAGGACCGTTGATCTTGAGCTGAATCGAGCAGAAGTAGATGTTGAAGAACGCGCCGTACGCGCCCAAGGCGCTGAGCCGCAGGTAGTTCTCCGCCAGCGGTTCGATGACGGCGTTGACGTCGGCCTTCTTGTCATCGAGCGTGGTCGCCAGTGGCCGGACGTTGTCGATCACGCCCTGCAGGGGACGCCGGGACTGGTTCAGCATGTCGGTGAGGTCCACTTCGGCCGACGACAGCGCGGGGATCGACTCGGCGATGGGTTCACGTCCCTGGGCCAGCCGGGTGACGAGCTGCTGTAGCTGGTCGACGCTGGAGTCGAGTTGGGCGTTCTTGTCATCGACGGTGCCGAGCGCGGTGTTGAGGTTGGTGATCACCTCACCGATGAGCTCGTCGCGCGCCGCGAGTGTCTGGGTGAACGAGCCCGTGCTGGACAGCATGTCGGACAGGGCACCGCCCTGTCCCTGCAGTAGTTCGATGATTGCGTTGCTGACGTCGTTGATCTTGCTGCCGTCCAGGCCCTTGAGGACCGGCCGCAATCCGCCGAGCAGCGCGTCCAGATCCAGTGCAGGCGCAGTGTTGGCTCTGCCGATGGTCGCTCCCAGGGGGAGCTTGCGGAGTTCTCCAGGGCCGGAGGCGATTTCGAGGTAGCGGTCTCCGACGAGGTTGAGGTAGCGGACGACCGCGCGCGTCGAGGTATACAGCTGGTAGCGCTTGTCAACGGTGAACGTGACGTCGACGCTGTGGTCGGGCGCGAGGGCCACGTCCTTCACCGATCCCACTGCCACTCCCGAAATACGCACGTCCTGACCGGGTTTCAGCCGGGAGGCGTTGACGAAGTCGGCGTGATAGGTGCTGCTGGAGCTGAACCGGAACTGACCGAAGATCACCACCAGGCCCGCGGCGACGAGCACCATCACAACGGTGAAGATGCCGACCTTGATCGCCGTCTTGCCACCCGCGCCCATCAGAAATCGTCCCGTTCGGCATAGGCGCCGTTGAACAAGAACTGAAGTGTCGACGGTGCGTCGAACTGCAACTCGGTGTTGGGCTGATATGGCACATATGCGTTGTCCGTCACCAGGAACGGCGGACGAAACCAGGATCCGTGGTTGAACTTGGTAGGGAGGTCCGGCAGTCCACGACAGTTTGGACCGCCGGACGCGTTGACGATCGGCAGACTTTCCGGATACGTGTAGGCGGGCGAACCGGGGATGAAACTCGAACTGATGAACAGGCCGGGCTTGACGCCGCCGATGTACCTGCCGAACGTGTCGATCCCCTGGGATATCGCCTTGAACAGGCATCCGTACTCGGGCGAGTAGTCACCGAGTACCTTCGCTGGAGCACGCAACCGTTGGACGGCGGCGATGTAGTCGTCTGCGGCCGGCTCCAGGGTGGCGGACCCGCTATCGGCCAACCCGGTAGCCGCGAGCAGAGTCGCGTTCAGGTTCTCGCGCTGATCGACGAGGGTGTCGCTGATGGACGGCACGTTGTCCAGCGCCGTCATCAAGTCTGGCGCGGCATCGGCGTACACATTGCCCGCAACCGCGGTTTTCGCGAAGTCTTGTTGCAGCGATGACAACTTCGGATTGAGTTGCGCCAGAAGGGTGTTCACCCCGGCCAGAGTGGCGCCCAGGTTATCCCCGTTGTCCCTGAGTCCTTCGCCGATGGCCGACAGGGTGGCGTTGAGTTCGACGGGGTCGATCTTGTGCAGCGTGTCGACCAGAGTTTGGAACAACGTGTTGACCTCGACCGACACGGTCGACGCTTCGAGGTGCGCGTTCGCGGACAACGCGGTGGTCGAGAGGTTCTCCGGCGGCACGAATTCGACCGACTTCGCTCCGAATACCGTGGTGCTGGCGATCCGGACGATCGCGTTCGACGGTATGTAGCTCATCTGGTCGCGGTCGATCGCCAGAGTCAGACGGGCGTGGTCATCGACGTAGTCGATGGCCGAGACCCTGCCAACCTGCACCCCGAGGTACTTCACCTTGGCGTCGGTTTCCATGACCAGTCCGGCGCGAGCGGAGGTCACCGTCACGGTGTCGGTGGGACGAAACGCCGCTGTGTAGGACAGGTAGGTGAACGCTGCGAAGGCCGCCAACAGGCAGGCCAGGACCGCTGCGGCCATTCTCACCGTGCGGCGCCGGGGAGTTCCGATCACCGTGATCGTCCTCCTCGTCGTCGTCGGCGTGGCCACTAAACATTGAGTTTCTATCACATAGAGTCCTCAATCACATAGAGATCGCAATGAGATCATGCACACCGTCCTGTGAGGCCATTCGGCTCAGAACGCGCCCAACGATGCCGTCACGGCAGCCGCGTGGCGTTGCGCTTCTCGTTCCGTATCGTGGCGGCGGTCAGCCGCGCACGCCGTGGATTCCGACCACGCAGCTGGTCATTGCGGTGCGGAGACGTGCGTGAACCCGCGTCAATCCCCGCGCGACTGTTGCTCGATGTATGTGGCGATGAGTTCGACCAGTGCGCGTCGCTCTTTGGAGGTGTCCAGGGGCGCCGGGACTACGAGCTGCGCCAGCACCATGCCTTGCAGTCCCGTCCACACGAGATTGCCGATCGCCGCGGCGCGCGGGGCATCCAATCCCTGGCCGATCTTCTTGCCCAGATGGGCAAGAGCCTCCGCCATCTGTTCCAGGTGACGTGCCGCACTCGCGTCACGGATCGTGCGGGTGGACACCAGGATCTCCAACGACGCCATCGACGTCGGAGTCGAGAACCCTTCCCAGGCGGCGGTGACGATGGCCTCGGCGCGCTGCCGGATGGTCAGCTTGGAAAGATCATCTGGAATGCTATCCAGCGCTTCGAGAAACAGATGGAATGCCCGGTCCACCACCGCCATCAACAATTCGTCGCGTCCGCCGAAGTGGTATTGAATGACGCCCCACGTGACGCCGGCTCGCCTGGTGATGTGGCTAGCACTTGCCGCGGCGAAACCGTCCTCCCGAATGCACCGAATCGTTTCCTCGATGATTGTTTCCCGGGTGCGGTCCGCGCGGATTTGGCTGCCACCGGGCGGTCGCCGCGGGGTCGGTTTGGCAGGTGCAGTGGAACCCATAGTGCACTCAATCATCGCATTGCTTCGCTGCGCGACGTGTGCGTCCCACGCAAGAACGATCCGCCAGGCGTGGATCCCTAAACAGGGCTCAACGCGCTCGGTCCACGAGTTCCGCGGCGCGGGCGTGCCGTGCAGTCGGTGCGCTGGCCGTTTGAGGCGCGGGTTTGATCAATTCGTGTGCTGCTGGGCGACCTCCTTGGGTGAGCCGTTGGTCGTCACTGTTACCGGCGGTGTGCGCCGACCATCATGACCGCCATCACCACCGGTGAGGTCCCGCGATTGTGCCAGCGGTGCCGCGTCCGTCTTGAATGTTGACATCGCCTAGGTGCAAGGTCTTTTCAACCCCGGCGTCGAGTTCCAGGTTGACGTCACCTGACAGCACGATCTCCATGTCCACCGTGTCGGTGGTGTGCATGCCGGGATTGTCGAACTCGTTCGTCTCAACCGACCGGGGTCAGCGTGAACGGCAGCTCGATGTTGAGCACCTTGTTGATGCCGCAACTGCCGCTCTCGTTGAGCGTGTTGTCCCAACCCTTCAGGTTGGTCGGGTTGAACTGCTGATCCAAGAAGAACTTGAACGTCTGCGTCCCCGGGGCGGTGGTGCCGTCCGCGCAGTGCTCCCAACCGTCGATGGTGCGGACGACGAACCACATGGGGCTGATGTAAGTCACGGGTGCGGTCCAGCCCTGGTCGCTCGTCACGTGTCCTGAGCACTCGGTGTAAGTGCTGCACGTCGTCGTAATGGTCCACGTGCTGGTAACCGACTCTTCGTCATGGAATCGGTCATTGGTCTTGGCGTACTGGCCATTTGAGAACGCCGTGAACGTTCCGTTCAGCGCGACGTCCGCCTTGGTATCGGCGGCGGCCGTCTCCGGAACGCCGACAACACACACTGCCCAGCCAACCAACGCTGAACTCAGTGCCACCCGGCTCGTGATCGACAGCCAGCTCCTCTCCATCCTCAGGCGTCCGCCTTGAGGACAAGGTCTTTCCAGTCCCAGGCAGTCGAATCGGTGACCAGATCCGACTGCGTGTGCGCCATTCCGTCGGGACCGACATACCGACCGGTCCTTGGGTCGTAGCTGGCGACGGCCACCGATGAGCCGTCGGCTTCTCCCGCAGTGAACGACGCAGGTGCCACCGGTGGCTGGGTTCCATCGGGGCTCGGCGGAATCTCGGGGGGTATATCGCCTGCCGGCGGTGGAGCGGGTGGCGGTACCGCACCAGGCGGAGGCAGCGGAGGTACCTCGGGACCAGTGCCGGACGGCTGCGCTCCAGGAGGCAGCGGCGTTCCCTCCACGGGGCCGTATAGCGGAGCCTCCCCAGGCACGCGATCGTCGGGCGGGATGCCCTGTGAAATGAGATTCGGGTCGATCGGGTACGGGCCGAACACGTGCGGGTGCAACGCCAGTGGCTCGAATTGCTTGTCGGTGTCACAGATCTGGACAGTCGGCGCGCGCTTGCCTGGATGCGCCATGCAGGGCAGATTGCGTATGCCACGAACCATGATGGGCGAATCCTGCGGCAACTTGCAATACAGCCCGTCGGGAGTGTCGACGGTCGTCGTGTCGGCAGGGGATCGCCACTGCGACGGGGGTAAGTAGCCCGCGGTACACGCCACCGGATCGCCAAGCCCAATCCTGAAGGCGCCAATGGGCAGCCCGGTCGCATTGTTGCTCGGCCCGGTCGATGCAATACCTCTGAAGAACGATGGGACCAGCACCAGAAGCTGCTCGAGGGACGCGTGATACGTCACGGCGACTTTGCCAAGGCTGGTCAGATTGGCAAGCAACAGGGGCAGTGTCGGCTTGACCTGGTTGAGTAACGCCGAAACTTCGTCGAACGCGCCAGGGCCCTTCGTCAGAAGCGAACGAATCTGGGGGTCATCGTCCACGAGTTGACCGGTTACACCGGCGATACTGCGCGCCCAGATCCGTGTAGCGTCACCGGATTCCACGGCACCGTCGAGTATCGGCACGCTGTCATCGATCAGGGACTTCGTCTGATCGGCTGCACCGTGGAAGTCCCTCGTCAACGTGTAAGACGAATCCAGAAGCGAGCCCAGATCGAATCCAGCATCGTCGAGGCCCTTCGACGACTCGTTGATCAACGCACTGAGCCGTCCCTTGGGAATGCTGCCCATCAGGGCGCTCACCTTGTCCAACATCGGACCAACGGGTTGGGGAATCGTGATCATCCGCAACGGGATGACGGCACCGTCCTGCAGGTAGGGCGGATTCGAGTTACGCGGCAAAAGGTCGACGTACTGTTCGCCGACCGCGGACAGGCTATGTACTTCCGCCATCAGATCGGCCGGAACCTTCGGTGAGGTGTTCAGCGACAGCGTGGCGAAGGCACCGGTCCGGTTCAGGTCGACGTCAGTGACCTTGCCGATCTGCACGCCCCGGTAGGTGACGTTGGCGAATCGGTAGAGCCCGCCGCCCGACGGCAGCTCCATCCGGACGGTGATGCGTCCGATGCCAAGAAGGGTCGGCGCCTGAAGGTAGCCGAATATCATCACCGCTACCCCGACGACGGACACGATCGCGAAGATGATCAACTGTGCTCGGACGAACCGGGTGAGCATCAGCCACCGCCTTCCGGTGGCGCGGCAGGATCTGGTGGCGGGGGCGGCGGCGGCATCTTCACCGCGTCTTCGTACGTCGCAGGCGGAGGCGAAATCGGGGCACCGAGCGGATTCCTGGTGTAGTACGCGTCGTAGCCCGTGTCCCCGGGAGCGGGAACCAGTTGAGCGTTCTGGTCCTGGAAGCGGGTGCCCGCGAGCAGCGTGCGCTTCAACCGGGGCGTCGTGAAGTCGATGACGATGAATAGGTTCATATAGTCGCCGCGGACCCCGCGGTCGACGATGTTCTGGGTGAAGGGCGCCAGCGGGAGGTACGCGATCGCCTTGCCGATGTCCGGCCCGACGTCCGCCAATGCCTTGATCGTCGGATCCAAGTTCTTGAGGTTAGCCACTAGGTCGTCCCCCGCGTCATTGACCAGACCGGTCGCGGTATCACCGAACGTGCCCAGCTTCTCCAACGCCGACGTGAGCTGCGGGCGTTCCTTGATCAACACGTCCAGCGCAGGCGGAATGTCGTGCAGCGCATACGAAAGCACGTCGCTCTGATTGAGCAGCGTGCCCGACAACCGGCCGAGTGCCTTCATCGATTCGATGACGTCGGCGCGCTGCCCGTCGAACACGCCGACGAACTTGTCGAGGCGGCTGAGCAGATCCCGCGCCTGCGATTCCCGGCCCGAGAATGCCGTGTTCAAGCTGTGCACGATATCGCCAATCTGCCCGAGACCACCCGCGTTGACGAGTGTCGACAGTGACGCCAGGGTCTGCTCGGTCGACGGGTACGACGACGTCATGGCCAGCGGGATCGTGGCTCCCGGCTGCAATCGGCCCTCTGGCGCCTTTCCCACCGGCGGATTGAGGGCGAGGTGCATCGAACCCAACAGGCTGGTCTGGCCAACGGTTGCCACCACGTTGGCAGGGACAATGACGTCGGGTTTCACCGACACCTGGACGTCCGCACGCCAATCGTTCAACGTCATGGTGCCGACGCTGCCTACGACGACGTCGTCGATCATGACGGGGGAATTCGACTCCAGGGTACCGACATTGGCGATCTCGACGTGATAGATCGTCGCGTCGGAACCCCGCCCGACCGCGCCGGGCAACGGCAGCGAGTTCAACCCCTGGAAACCACATCCGACGGTGGTCAGCAGGACACAACAGGCGAGAACGGCGCACGGCCTCACGATCCGGGTAGCGGTCATGGTTGCGGCTCTCCCGCAGGCGGGGTCGCTTCGGCAGGCAGTGGCGCCTCGGCAGGCAGGGGTCCCGGCGGCGGCAGCATCATTCCTGCCAGGTCGGTTGGCGGCGGTCCCGGCACATATCCAGCGGGGGGCGGCTGGTCATTGTCGAGGCCCGTATACGCCGACACCGCAGGCGGAGTCAGCGGCGGCCCTGGGGTCGGACCCGCTCCGCCTGGGGCCAGCTGGGGTTCGGTGTAGATGAGGTCTTGCTCAGGCGGATGGGCGGCCAGGATCGGGTTGAGTGGTATGGGCAGGTAGTTGAAGTTCAGGTTGCGCAACGCGGGTCCGAGGTAGTCGGCGCACAGCTTGCTGGTCTCGGCTGAGGTGGCGTTCTCGACGGCGCCGATCGAGCTGCAGATCAACTGCACGGGGTTTGAGAAGTTCGCGAAGGCGAACGTCCCGACAATCGAGCCGTCGACGGGATCGACGAAGTTCAGCGTGTTGGCGATCGCGGTCGGTCCGACGTGCAGGAGTTGTTCGAGATCCCGTTGGTGGTCGACGAGTACCTGGGTCACGTTGGTCAGCCGCTGGATCTGTTCGGCGGTCTGGTTCCGGCTGCCTCTGATGAACCGTTGGACGTCTCCGACGACGTCGGAGACGTTGGTCAGCGCCGCATCCAAGTCGGACTTGCTGCCGTCGAGGACGCTGGTGAGGGTGGCGAACCGATCCTGAAACTGCACGATCTGTGTATTGCTGTCGCGCAGCGCCCCGATGAAGGTCGCGAGGTTCTTGATGATGTCGACGATGTTTCCGCTGCCGTCAGCCAGTATACGACCGACCCCAGACAGCTGCGCCAGCGTCTGCCTCAGCTTATCCCCGTTGCCGCCCAACGCATTCGCGGTGCTGTCGATGAAACGGGACACCGACGTTCCCGACACGTCGCCGGCAGGACCCAGCTCCGTGGCCAACCGCGTCAGCTGTTCCTTGACCTCGTCCCACTCCACCGGAACAGCTGTCCGTTCGACCGGAATCACCGCCCCGTCGGGCATCTTCGGTCCGCTTGTCTCGTAGGCAGGCGCGAGTTGGACATAGCGCGCGGAGATGAGGTTCTGCGCGACGATCACGGCGGTGGCGTCCGCGGGAATGGGCACGTCGCGGTCTACGGTGAGCGTCAACTTTGCCTGTGCCCCATCCGGTTCGATGGCCTTGATCAGGCCGACCTTGATCCCTGCGACGCGCACCTCGTCGCCCGGGTACACGGCCGTAGCCTTGACGAAGTATGCGGTGATCGTCGTCGGCGCGAAGAACGTGCCGCGGACCACCAGGCCGATCCCAGCAAGGAGAAGCACGACCAGCGCTGCGGCCGTCACGTAGGTCAGGCGAGCTCTGGACATCAGTGCGGCCCCTGCGGGATCCCGTTGTACGGGAACGGGATCTCAGCACGCGGACCGGCGTTGTCCGGCGGCTGGCCTGCGTCGGTTCCCCGCCTGAATCCCGCGATGTAGTCCAGGAAGGGTTGGGTGAACTGTGCGGGGATGAGATTGGGGATGTATGCGGTGTAGTACGGCCCGTTGCCGACGATCTCACTCAGAGTCGTCAAGTACTTGGTGAGTCCGGGCAGTGCTTTGGCGAGGTTGTCGCGGTTCTTCTCCAGAACCGCCGTCACGGTGTTCAACTTTTCCAGGGTCGGCGCCAGCTTCTCCTCGTTGTCCGCGATCAGGCCGGAAAGCTGTTGAGCCAGAGACGATGTGGAGTTCAGCAGATTGACGATGGTTTGGCGGCGTGCGACGAGCACTGCCAGCAGATCGTTCGCGTTGAGGATCAACTCGTTGACCTGCTGACTACGTGCCCGCAAGATGCCGGTGACGTCCGCGGTGTTCTTCAGCAGTTCTGCCACCGAATCGTTGCGGCCGTTGATGGACTTCGAAAGTCGGGTCAGTCCGTCGAACGTCGGACCCAGTTGCGGCGCGATCTGGTCAATCGTGGCCGACAACGTGTCCAAGGACTGGTTGAGCGATTGGAAGCTGGTTCCGGCAGTGTTGGTCGTGAGCTCGCCAACCGCTTCGCTGAGTGAATAGGGCGATGCCGTACGGGTCACCGGAATGACTTCCAACGGAACCATTCTCGCATTGCCTGCCGACTCCAGCGTGAGGACGCGTTCGCCGAGGAGGGTGCCCGTCCGAACGTGCGCGGTCGTCTCCGATCCGAGCGTCACCGTTCCGTCGACGGTGAAGTCGACCAGAGCCTTGCCCCGTTGCAGCGCAACGTCGGTCACCGTGCCGACTTTGACGCCTGAGATCTTGACGTCGTTGCCTGCGCTCAGGCCGCCCGCTTCGGTGAACAGCGCCTGGTATCTGATGGCGGTGGCCCAGTTGACCAAGCGGTCGGGCTGCAGTCCGACGGCGATGACGAGCATTATCAACACGACGCCGATGAACCCGGCCCTGACGAGATGCGATCCGCGGTACTTGATCATGGCTGTTCCGCGCACCTCCCCGTTTCCTGCTTGAACCAGGGGAAGACCGAGGTGCGGCCTTGCAGGTCACTCACGCGAATTTGAATTCCACACATGTAGTAGTTGAGGAAGCTGCCGTAGGACCCGATCCGAGCGAGCTTGCGATAGTTTTCCGGCGACTTGGCAATCGCGGCGTCGAGCGCATCGTTGCCTGCTACGAGCGAAGGCGCGAGGCGAGTTAGCTGGTTGATCGTGCCTGCCAGCGGCGGACGGGCTTCGGTGAGCAGATCGGTCAGCGACGCGGTCCCGCGGCTCAACGCATCGATCGCGGTGCCGATCGGCTCTCGATCCTTCGACAGCTCGCCGACGAGGCGGTGCAGGCGATCGATGGTCGCCGCGAACTGGTCCCCGTCCTCGGCGAGGGTGGCCATCGCACCGTTGAGGTTGTCGATCAGTTGCTCGACGATCTGGTGGTTATCAACCAAGGCGTTGGTGAACGACGACGTCTGGGAGAACAGCGATTCCAGCGTGCCACCCTGACCCTGCATGATCTGGATCAGAGATCCGGTGAGCGCGTTGACATCCTGCGGATTCAACCCCTGAATCACCGGTTTGAGGCCGCCGAGAAGCAGGTCTAGGTCCAGGGCAGGCGCGGTGCGGTCCTTCGGGATCCGGCTGCCCGCGGGCAGAAGCCGGGTCGACCCGGGGGAGTCGACCAGTTCTAGATACCGATCGCCCACGAGGTTCAGGTAGCGCACGGCGGCGTGGGTGCTGGTGGTCAGACGAACGGTGCGATCGGCGTCGAAGTCGACGACGACGGTCTTGTCCGGCTGGAGTCCAACCTCCGTCACACTGCCGACGCGCAGGCCCGAGATTCGGACGGTATCGCCAACCTTCAACCCGGAGGTGTCGCTGAATATCGCCGAGTAGCCGTTCGAGGAACCGCCGCGGTACTGGCTGAAGACCATCAATACGCCAGCTGTCGCCAGCGTCATCGCCACGGCGAAGATTCCGAACTTCACGAAGGTGAAGCGACTTCGATTCATCCGGGTTGTCCTACCTGCGCGGTGTTCCGCGGCGGCCCGTCGATCGGACCGTACAGATACTGCTTCAGCCAGTCGGAGTTGAGCATGTTTCCCGGGTTCGTGTACTTGTACGGGTTGGTGCCGGTGTCCGCCACCAGGTATGGAGAACGTGACTCGAAGGCGGGGTTGGGAAAACCGACGCATTGCGGGCCGCCCTTGGCCGCGACCTTGGGAAGGTCCTGCGGGTAGCGGTATCGGTCGGCGCCCCAGGTGAACCCGACCACGACCTCAGCGC
>Ga0193743_1000369_pt1 | contig 35594 bp, 31 predicted proteins | sample L2c2metaG_FD_143038 | JGI IMG/M metagenome (GOLD analysis project Ga0193743, IMG submission 143038) | Soil microbial communities from a riparian zone of the East river system, Colorado, United States - L2c2 | ecosystem: Environmental > Terrestrial > Soil > Riparian zone | place: USA: East River... | reverse complement strand
TGGTTCGGCGGCGCGGGCGGCCGCGGCGCGCGCTGCTGCTGCTGATGCCAACCCGGCTGCTGCTGCCCCCACTGCTGCGGGTTGGGTGCTTGGGGAGGGCTCTGCTGTTGGGGAGGGCTCTGCTGTTGGGGAGGGCTCTGCTGTCGGGCAGGGCTCTGCCGTTGAGGCGGGGTCTGCTGCGGGTTGATGGCGCTGACCTGCCCGGTGTCGCGCGGCCCCTGAGGCGGTCCGAAGAGGGGTGACGGTGGGGGGGAGCCGCCGGTCGGCTGGCGGTCGGGCTCGCGTGGCGGCTGCGCGGGGGGTTCGGGCGCGCTCGGTTCCCGGGGCGGCGGTGCTGGCGGTTTCTCGGGCGCTGGCGCGGCGTCGGTCGGCACGAAGTCGACAGGCGGCCGTGAGGGCAGCGGCGTCGCCGCCCGAGTGAAGGTCGGCTCGACGGGCGCGGGTGCGGGTTCGTAGTCGGATTCCTCGGGCCCGGTCCAGCCGAGTTGCCTGCGCAGGGCATCGTCACGCTCGCTCACGGCACCAGGCTCCTTCCCGTGGAATCAGACGATGCGACTGCCTCCCTCGATTCAAGTATCAACCACACCCGGCCCCCGCCAACCGATCATCCGGGAGTCGGCAGCGATTTCCGGCGGCCAGCAAACGGAAATCGCCTGCGATCGTGACCCTGAAATGCACCCCTCCGACACCGTCCGTCAGCAGGGGCGCACGAACCTTCGCCCAGTCGAGCGGTCTCAGCACTTGATCGGGCTGCCGTCCGGCGGTGCTGCGTGGCAGGGCCAATCTGCACAGCTCAGCGGGCTGTCGCCAGGCTGCGGGGTCACCGTTGGCTGGTTGGATGGCCCCGGAATTGGTGTGCAGCGGGTTACCGATCCGCTGGTACGCTCGCATCCGGCGAAGGGGTTCGACGAATGGGTCTGCTGGGCAAGCTGGAGAGCTTCGGCAAAGCGGCAGGGGATACCGGCAAAGAGCTCGGCGACGTGGCTGCGGTCGTCAAGGGCCTGCGCGCGGCCAACGCCCCGATCCTCCACGGCGGCCAGTTGGTGATCGCAGGCATGAAGGTGACCACGGGCATCGGTGAGCCCGACGACGGCGTGGACTTCGGCCAAGGTGGCGTGCGACTTCACGGCGCCGCTGCAACGCTGATGTCCGCGCAGCCCACGACGAGCTGGTCGGGCGCGGGAGCGAACTCCTACGCGCTCCAGAACGTCAAGCATGTGACGCGGACCAGGGCGATGGCCGCCGCCGACCACGAGGTGCACGGCGTGCTCACCACCGAGGCCTTCCAGGTCGACTTTCACCGGGACCGGCTCGACCGTTGGTGCAACTGGCTCGCCGACGTTGGGCTGGTGACCTTCGGGCTGGGGCTCATCCCTGGCGTCGGTCAGGGGTTGAAGGCGGCTGCGGACGCCCAAGCGGTGCTCGTCGCGGTCGGCCGCAGCTCGCTTGAGCTGGACCAGCTCTCGTCCGAGGTCGAGGAGAACGCCGCGGCCTTGCAGCAGCTCGTCGGGCGCTACGAGAAGGTCGGGCAGGCCGCGAACCTCACCGACTTGGGTACAGACCAGAACCCGCCCCAACCGCCCCCGCCGGCTCCGCACGAACGGTCGCCCGAGGACGGGTCCGGAGCCAAGCCTCCCGAGGGCGTGCCGACCACGCCTCCGTGCGAGCAGCCGCCGGGCAGCCCAGCGCAGTTCGTCTCGCCGATGCCAACATCTGGGGGGTCAAAGGGTGGGAGCGGATCCCCCGCGATGGGTGGACCTCCGCAAGCACCTCCAATGAGCCTGACCCACGTGCCCGCCTCGCCCAGGCAGGAGACATCGGGCGGCGGTGGCACCCGTGCGGCCACCGGCGCTCCGGCCGTGGGCGGCATGCTGCCCGCGGCGATGAGCGCCGGAGCCGCTCCGATGGCTCCCGCTCCTGGCGTCCCGCTGGGGCTAATCAAGGAGGCGGTGCAGGCGGCCCTCAAGGAGGAGGCCGAGAGGCAGGCCGCCGAGGACGAGGAGAAGGACGAGGACAGGGACGGCAAGCCCGACGACGAGGAAGACAAGGAGAAGGACGGCAAGCCCGATGAGGAGAAGGACGACGTGGCGGCTGCCCCCGGCGGGAGCGATGCGAACCGGCTGACCACGCCGATCACGGTTACGGTGGACCCAGAAAATCCGATCGGCCCGCCGCCGGCGCCAGCACCATAGGACAATGTTTACGAAGGGGAATCACATGTCCGGCGATTTGCGAGTTGCGACGGCCCAGCTGCGCGAGCTGGCCGCCAAACAGCGGTACGCGGCCACCGAGATCCGGTCGGCGGTCGAGGTCGCCGACGGTGTGGACACTTCGGTGCGGGTGACCCACGGGGTGATCTCGTGGTCGACCGCGACAGCGTTGGAGGCCGTGCAGGACGCACGCCGCGCCGCGGGTTCGGGGATGGAGGGATTTGCGGAGGAAATGGCCGACAAACTGGACGCGTCCGCTGGGGCGTACGACAGGATCGACGGGCTGGTCGGTGGCCGGCTCGGCGACCGGATGCAACCCCGATGACCACCGCGGGGAGTGCCAGACAGGACGCCATACACATCGATGACGTCGTCGGCGTCGAGGTCACCATCGACGGCATGCTCGTCATCGCCGACAAACTCAACGTCATGGAGTTCCCTCCGTCGATGGGGATCCGGCCCAACATTCCGCAGCTTGAGCTGCGAAACGTGGTGTGGGAACAGGTGACCCGAGACCTCGTCGCGCAGGGTGTGCTGACCGTGTTCGGAGAGCCCCATCCCGAGGTCGCGGCGATGGTCGACACGCTCAGCCGTGCCGACCGAACACTCGAGGGCCGATGGTGGCGCCGTGACGTTGGCGGCAAGATGGTTCGCTTCGTGGTGTGTCGCAAGGGTTCTCGGCACGTCGTCGCCGCCCGTGACGGCGAGATGCTCGTGCTGCAGCGCGTCGCGCCACAGGTCGGGCTGGCAGCGATGGTGAACGTCGTCCTCGGGTCGGCGACCCCAGCGGACGTCGAACCACTGACCGCCCAGGCAAGCAGACTCGGCGAGTCGAGGTCGGCCAACCAGTTGACTCAGTTCGGCATCAACCCCGCCTCGGCGCGGACGTACGCCGACCTCATCGCCGACCCCAGGAGCTGGGTGGAGATCACGGCCAACGAACGGCATTCGGGCGGCACTTACTCCCAGGCTGACGTTGCCGCGGGTGTGCTCGATTCGCGGCACGGCCGCATCGTGTCCATCCCGCGGCGGGTCAACGGTGAGTTGTACGGCAGCTTCCTGCCTGGCACGAACGAGAACCTGCAACGCGCGCTCGACGGCCTGATCGAGTTCCTCCCGTCGGGTACGTGGTTCGACAAGAACAACGCCGACACCTCCTACCCGGACTGAAAGGCATCACCCTGGTGGACGACTCTCCGCCGCACCATCCCGAAGGCGACCACGACGATCTGGCTGCGTTGGACTTCTCCGCGCCCGACGTCGATTCGAACGCGTCGGTGCTCGATGCGTTCGGCGACTACGCCGTGGACGACGACTCGGAAACGGCCGACGTGCTGGACGCGATCGATCCGCGCCCGTATGACGCAGAGGACGACGAACTACCGGTGCCACTGTTCACCGTCACGAATCCGCCCGGCACCGTCACCGTGACAACCTCTATGGATGGGCGCGTCAACCGCATCGATCTATCGCCGAAGGCAACCACGATGACCGAAACGAATCTCGCCGACGAGATCGTCGTGATCGCGGGCCTGGCCACCCAGGACGCCAGGTCGGCGCAGTACTCCTTCATGCTCGAGGGCATGCGCCAACAAGGCCACGAGAACGTCGCGACGCATGACTTCCTGACCAGAGACCTCGACCTGCCGTCGCCGGACCAAGCGCAAGCGGCGCGGGCCCAGGTCTTCGCAACCCGATACGCGAGTAACCATGACTGACCAACTGGCCGGACTCTTCGGAAGCGCGGTCGGCATGCTGCCGAGCGCCCCCGCGCGATCCCTTGAACTGTTCACCGAGATCACCACGCTGGACGAGACCGCCTGCGATGCCTGGGTGGGGCGTATCCGCTGCGGCGACACCGACCGGGCGACGCTGTTCCGCGCCTGGTACTCGCGGACGAGATTGGGCCAGTTGGCCGGCCTTGCCGAGATCTCGATGAACACCCTGAATGCCCGGGTGCCCATCGGCGGCCAGTTCGGCGACATCACCTACCCGGTGAACTCGCCGCTCGCCATCACCATGGGCTTCGCCGTACACGAGGCCGCCGAAGGCAACCACGCCGACGCCATGGAAGCGCTCGAAGACGTCCCGTCCACCGGCGCCGAGCACCTGGTGGCGTGGGTCAAGGCCGTCATCTACGGTTCCGCCGAGCGCTGGACCGACGTCATCGACGAGGTGCGGGGCGCGAGCAGTTGGCCGGACAAGTTCCTGGCCGCCGCCGCGGGTGTGGCGCACGGCGTCGCGGCCGCCAACCTTGGACTCTTCACCGAGGCGGAACGCCGTCTCACCGAATCCAACTCGTCACCCGCCGGGGAGGCGTGTGCCACCGCGATCGCCTGGTATCTGGCCATGACGCGCCGCAGCCAGGGCAACGAGGAATCGGCCGTCGCGCTGTTGGAGTGGTTGCAGGCTACCCATGCGGAGCCGAAGGTCGCTGCGGCGCTGAAGGATCCGAACTACCGACTGGTCACCACCACGTCGGAGAAGATCGCGGCGCGCACTGATCCATGGGATCCGACCAGCGTGGTGGCGGATACGTCGGCCCGCGACAAGCTCTTGATCGACGCGCAGGCTGAACTCGACCGCCAGATCGGGCTGAGCAGGGTCAAGGATCAGATCGAGAGGTACCGCGCCGCAACGCAGATGGCGAAGGTGCGGGCCGCGCGTGGGATGAAGGTCGCCCAGCAGTCCAAGCACATCATCTTCACCGGGCCCCCGGGAACCGGCAAGACGACGATCGCCAGGGTGGTCGCCAACATCCTCGCCGGTCTGGGGGTGATCGCCGAACCCAAGCTGGTCGAGACCTCGCGGAAGGACTTCGTCGCCGAGTACGAGGGGCAGTCGTCGGTAAAGACGGCACGGACCATCGACCGGGCCGTCGGCGGGGTGTTGTTCATCGACGAGGCGTACACGCTGGTGCAGGAGCGCGACGGCCGCGCCGACCCGTTCGGCACCGAGGCGTTGGACACGCTGCTGGCCCGGATGGAGAACGACCGCGACCGGCTCGTCGTCATCATCGCGGGCTACAGCGCCGACATCGACCGCCTACTGGAGAGCAACGACGGTCTGCGGTCGCGGTTCTCCACCCGGGTCGAGTTCGATTCGTACTCGCCGGACGAGATCGTCGACATCGCCAAGGTGCTTGCCGCATCCAACGACTCGACGCTCAGCGAGGAGGCGGGCAAGCGGGTGCTGGAGGCCGCCACTCTGTTGAGTCAACGCACCCTCAACGGCAAGCCGGCGCTCGACATAGCGGGCAACGGCCGTTACGCCAGGCAGTTGGTCGAGGCAGGCGAGCAGTACCGGGACATGCGCCTGGCACGCTCGGTCGAATTCGACAGTCTTGGCGTCGAGCAACTCAGTGAGATCAACGGCGAAGACATGACCGAAGCCATCGATGCCGTGCACGCACGGCTGAGCATCGTCGAGTAGAACCATGGCAGGCTTCCGACTCACCACCAAGGTCCAGGTCAGTGGCTGGCGGTTCCTGCTGCGCCGCGTCGAGCACGCCATCGTGCGCCGCGACACCCGGATGTTCGACGACCCGTTGCAGTTCTACAGCCGGGCGGTGTCGTTGGGCATCGTGATCGCGGTGTTGGTGTGCGCAGGCGCTGCGCTGTTGGCGTACTTCAAGCCGCTCGGCAAGCGCGGCGGGGACAACCTGCTCGTCGACCGCACCACCAACCAGCTGTACGTCGTGATGGGTGGAACCAATCTGCTGCATCCGGTGTACAACCTGACCTCGGCGCGACTGGTTCTCGGCAATCCGGGCACTCCGAGCGCGGTGAAGTCCGACGAGCTGAACTGGATGCCGAAGGGGCAGCCCGTCGGCATTCCCGGTGCTCCGTACGCCACTCCGGTGTCCACGACCGCCGAGTCCATGTGGACGTTGTGCGACACCGTCACCAAGCCGGAAAGCGTTGCGCCGACGGTGGATTCATCGATCATCGTGCTGCCACTCGTCATCGATGGGTCGGTCGCGCCCATGCGTTCCGATCAGGGCGTGCTGGTGTCCTATCAGGACAAGGACTGGTTGGTCACCGACACCGGCAGGCACGCGATCGAACTGTCCGACCGTGCCGTCACGTCGGCCGTCGGGATTCCGGTGACAGCCAAGGCAACTCCCATTTCGGAGGGGTTGTTCAACGCGCTGCCGAACGCGGGGCCCTGGCAGCTGCCGCAGGTACCTGCCGCGGGTGCGCCGAACGACGTTGGACTGCCGGTGAACCTGGTCATCGGATCGGTGTTCCAAACCGTGACGGACTCCGACGAGCAGAAGTACGTGGTGCTGCCCGACGGGGTGGCGAAGGTCAACGACACGACGGCGGCGGCGTTGCGCGCCACCAACTCCTACGGCCTGATCTCCCCGCCGTCGGTGGAGTCCAGCGACGTGGCGAAGATCGCCGAGCAGGTCTACACCTCGCCGCTGCCGGACAAGCCGTTGGAGATCCAACTGCGTGAGGACGCCCCGACGCTGTGCTGGTCGTGGGAGCGTGAACCGGGTGACCAGTCCCCCAAGACCACCGTTGTCATCGGACGCCACCTGCCGATCGGCGCCGGATCGTTGAACACCGGTATCGATCAGATCGGTGGCGACTCAACGGTGTTCATCAACGGCGGACAGTACGTGCGACTGCAGTCGCCGGATCCGCGCTACGGCGAGAGCCTCTACTACATCGATCCGCAGGGCGTGCGTTACGGACTGTCCGACGATGAGACCGCCACCGCGCTGGGGCTTTCGGCGCCGAAGACCGCGCCGTGGCAGGTGGTGGGCCTGCTCGTCGACGGCCCGGTGTTGTCCAAGCAGGCAGCACTGCTCGAGCACGACACGCTGCCCGCCGACCCCAATCCGCGCAAGGTTGTCGATCCGAACGCGGTTCCGGCGGCACGTCCAGGAGGTGGGGGATGACCACCAAGAAGTTCACTCCGACCATCAAGCGGGGACCGCGACTGACGCCGGGCGAGATCAATGTGACGCCGCCCGACGACCTCGGTATCGAGATCCCGGCGTCGGGTGTCCAGAAGATCCTGCCGTACGTGATGGGCGGCGGCATGCTCGGGATGATCGCGATCATGATCTTCACCGGCGTGCGGCAGCTATCGCCGTACATGCTGATGATGCCGCTGATGATGATCATGGGCACCGTTGGCTTCATGGCCGGTGGCGGGCCGAGCGGCAAGAAGGTGCCCGAAATCAACGCCGACCGCAAGGAGTATCTGCGCTACCTCTCCGGTCTGCGGACGCGCGTCACGTCGTCGGCTGCCGCGCAGGTGACGTTCTTCAATTACCACGCACCGCATCCCGACGATCTGCTGTCGATCATCGGCACGAACCGGCAGTGGTCGCGTCAGGTGAACAACGACTTCTACGCCGCCACCCGGATCGGGATCGGGGCCGAACCTGCCGTCGACCGACTGCTCAAGCCTGCCGTCGGCGGTGAACTCGCAGGCCCGCAGGCTGCACCTCAGCCGCACCTCGAACCGGTCAGCCACATGTGGCTGACCAAGTTCCTGCGCACCCACGGCCTGATTCACGACTGCCCGAAACTCGTTCAGCTGCGCACCTTTCCGACCATCGCGATCGGCGGTGACCCAGCGGGCGCCGCCGGACTGATCACCGCGATGGTCTGCCATCTGGCGGTGTTCCATCCGCCGGACCTGCTGCAGATACGGGTGCTGACCGACAACACGGAAGACCCCGAGTGGGGCTGGCTCAAGTGGTTGCCGCACGTGCAGCACCAAACGGACACCGATGCCTCGGGCGCGACGCGGCTGGTGTTCACCCGACCCGACGGGCTGAGCGATCTGACCGCGCGTGGCCCGCACACGGCCGACTCGACGCCCAGCGGTCCGTATGTCGTCGTCATCGACCTCACCGGGGGCAGGGCCGGGTTCCCCGTGGATGGCAGGGCCGGCGTCACGGTGATCACGCTTGGCAACCACCGCGGCTCGGCGTATCGCATCCGGGTCGACGCCGACGGCACCTCCGACGACCGGCTGCCCAATCAGAACTTCCGCCTGGTGACCGACGTGACGGACAAGTTGTCCCCGGCTCAGGCCGGCCGCATTGCGCGCAAGCTCGCCGGCTGGTCGATCACCGGCACGATCATCGACAAGAGCACCCGGGTGCAGAAGAAGGTATCCACCGAGTGGCACCAACTGGTCGGGGCGCAGACCATCGAGGAAGTGACGCCGAACCGCTGGCGGATGTTCAGCGATCTCGACCACGACCGGTTGCGCATCCCGTTCGGGCACGAACTCAAGACCGGCGAGATCCAGTACCTCGACATCAAGGAGGGCGCGGAGTTCGGTGCGGGCCCGCACGGGATGCTCATCGGTACCACGGGTTCCGGAAAGTCGGAATTCCTTCGCACGCTGATTCTTTCGCTCGCTGCCACGCACCATCCCGATCAGGTCAACCTGTTGCTCACCGACTTCAAGGGCGGTTCGACGTTCCTCGGCATGGAGAAGCTGCCACACACCGCGGCGGTGGTGACCAACATGGAGGAGGAGGCCGAACTCGTCAACCGCATGGGTGAGGTGCTGTCCGGCGAACTGGACCGGCGTCAGTCGATTCTCCGCCAGGCGGGTATCCAGGTCGGCGCGGCCGGTGCGTTGTCGGGCGTCGCCGAGTACGAGAAGCACCGCGAGCGGGGTGCCGACCTGGCGCCGCTGCCGACCTTGTTCGTCGTCGTCGACGAGTTCGCGGAGCTTCTGCAGAACCACCCCGACTTCATCCAGCTGTTCGACCGGATCTGCCGCGTCGGTCGGTCTCTGCGTGTGCACCTGCTGCTCGCGACGCAGTCGCTGAACACCGGCGGCGTACGCATCGACAAGTTGGAGCCCAACCTCACGTATCGCATTGCACTGCGGACCACCAGTTCGGCTGAATCCAAGGCGGTGATCGGAACGCCTGAGGCGCAATACATCACGAACAAGGAAAGTGGCGTCGGCTTTCTCCGGGTCGGCATGGAGGATCCGGTGAAGTTCCACAGCGTCTTCACGGGTGTCAACTACGTGCCGACGGCGGTGGACGAAGTCGGCGACGTGGCGCCCAAACACGCAGCGGTGAGCAAGGTACGGATCCGCCAGTTCACAGCGGCGCCGATCGCAGAGGCGGTGACGTCGTGACTTCGCGAAGACGAGCGCGAGTGAGGATCGCAGCGAGGTACGAGCGAGGCCCGGAGCGAGCGGGAGTCGAGAAATGACAATCGAATCCGAACAGCGGGTGTTGCGCGAGGTCGTCCTCGAGCAGCTGACCACGGGTGAGATCAACGCGTATCGCATGTGGTTGCCGCCGTTGACCGAACCGACGCCGGTCAACGAACTGGTCGAGCGCGACCATCGTCAGCCATTGCGCTTCGGTCTGGGCATCATGGACGAGCCGCGCCGGCATCGGCAGGAGGTGTGGGGCGTCGACGTCTCGGCGGCGGGAGGCAACATCGCGATCGGCGGCGCGCCGCAGACCGGCAAGTCGACGTTCCTGCAGACGATGATGCTGTCGGCCGCTGCTTCCCACACGCCGCGTCAGGTGCAGTTCTACTGCATCGACCTCGGCGGCGGCGGACTGATGTATCTGGAGGACGTGGGTGGCGTCGCCACGCGGTCCGAGCCAGACCGCGTGAACCGCATGGTGGCGGAGATGAAAGCCGTTCTGCGCCAACGCGAGGCGATGTTCAAGCAGCACCGCGTCGGTTCGATCGCGACGTATCGCCAACTGCGCGACGACCCGAACCATCCGGCATCGGCGGACCCGTTCGGCGACGTGTTCCTGGTGATCGACGGCTGGCCAGCGTTCGTCTCGGAGTTCCCCGAGCTCGAGCCGGTGGTTCAGGACCTGGCGGGGCAGGGACTGGCGTTCGGCGTGCACACGGTGATCTCGACGCCGCGCTGGACGGAGTTGAAGGCCCGGGTTCGCGACTACCTCGGAACCAAGATCGAATTCCGCCTCGGAGACATCAACGAGACACAGGTCGACCGCATGACCCGCGACATCCCGGTCAACCGGCCCGGCCGTGCCATCTCGATGGAGAAGCACCATCTGATGATCGGGGTGCCACGCCTGGACGGCGTGCACAGTGCGACGGACATGGTGCCCGCCATCACCGCCGCGGTACAGCACATCGGATCGCTGCACACCGACGAGGCGCCGAAGATCAGGGTGCTCCCCGACCGCATCTATCTTCGCGAGCTCGACCCGACCCCGCCGGGTCCCGACTCCGATTACCGCACCAGGTGGACGATCCCCCTCGGCATCCGCGAGGCCGACCTGACGGTCGCCTACAGCGCGATGCACACGTCGCCGCACTTGCTGATCTTCGGGGCACCGAAGTCCGGCAAGACCACCATCGCCCATGCCGTCGCATCGGCCATCTGCGCGCGCAACAGCCCGAAGCAGGTGCGGTTCATGCTGGCCGACTACAGGTCGGGCCTGCTAGACGCCGTTCCGCATGACCACCTGCTCGACGCGTTCGCAACCAACCGGAACAACGTGGCGCTCGAGGAAGCGATCAAGGCGCTAGCGGCCAATTTGCAGACCCGCCTGCCACCGGCGGACCTCACCACCACGCAGCTACGGTCGCGGTCGTGGTGGACGGGGCCCGATGTGGTCTTGCTCGTCGATGACTGGCACATGGTGGTGGCCGCAGGTGGCCCGTTCGGACCGATGGCGCCGTTGACGGCGCTGTTGCCTGCCGCGTCCGACATCGGGCTACACATCGTCGTCACCTGCCAGATGAGCCAGGCCCAGCGGGCGTCGATGGACAAGTTCGTCGGGGCTGCGTATGGCGCGGGTTCGCCGACGCTGTTCCTATCTGGGGAGAAGATGGACTTCCCGACCAGCGAGTTCAAACTGAAGCGGCGCCCTCCTGGCCAGGCACTTCTGCGATCGCAGGACGGCAAGGAAGTCATTCAGGCGGCCTACATGGACCCCCCAGAAGAAGAAGTGTTCGCACCACCCCTGGCGGACCGGTAGAATTTTCCCAGACGTACAGCAACGCTTCTGGCAACTCGCCAGCAAAGGGATCGGGGGATCGATTCCACGGGGGAGCAAGCAACCGCTCCAGCACGGGTCGGCGACCCTCTATGCAGTGTTTTCGAAATATGTAAGGAGCAAGGGCAAATGCAACCCTTGGAGCACAACCCAGGTGCCATCGGAGTCGGTTCCCAGGTCGTCGCAAATGGCGCCCGTGGCCTAGCGACCGGCATGGCGGCGACAACCGAGGCCAGCGCATTGGTGCCCGCAGGTGCAGAGGAAGTCTCGGTGCAGGCCGCCATGGCGTTCGCGACCGAGGCGCTTGAGGCCAATGCGCTGAATGCCTTCGCTCAGGAAGAACTGGCACGCACGGGAGCGGCGTACATCGAATCGGCCGGGATCTACACGGCTGTCGACGGCTCCGGTGCCGCTGCCCTTTCGTAATGACATTCGTGTCGTAATAACAACCGGACAACCAAGAAAGATTGAGTCCAGCAAACTATGTCCGCAGTGCCCGCAATGTTGGCGATGTTCTACGGAGCATTGCCACCAGAGGTGAACACAGCCAGGTTGATGGCTGGAGCCGGCGAAGCGCCGATGTTCCAGGCCGCGGCCGGCTGGGAGACCCTTGCGATCTCGCTGGAGACACAGGCCGAGGAGCTCGCAGCCAGCTTGGTGGCACTGCAGAGTTCGTGGCAGGGCTCGGCCAGCCAGCAGGCTGTCGACGCGACCACGCCGATGGTGGTTTGGTTGCGCACCACGGCATTGCAGGCGCAGAAGCGGGCGATGCAGGCCATTGCGCAGGCGAACGCGTACATGATGGCGGCGGTCACCACGCCGCCAATACCCGAGATCGAGATGAACCACATCACGCACGGGGTGTTGGAAGCCACCAACTTTCTCGGGGTCAATGCGGTGCCGATCGGGGTCAACGAGGCCGACTACTTCGTTCGGATGTGGAACCAGGCCGCCGCTGTGATGGAGGGCTACCAGGCCGAGACCTCCATGAACACGGTGTTCGAGCCGATCGCACCGATGAAGCCGATGGTCGTGCCCGGCGTCGGCGAGAGCTCGGCCGCGATGGCCATCGGCGAAAACGTCGCGATGATGGGCGGCGCGATCATCCGTGAGGCGACGTTCGCCCAAGTGACCGCGCAGGGCTCCATGCAAATGGCGGGACTGGCGGGCGGGAATGCGTTCAGCCAGGGAAGCATGGCTGCCACGCGCGCTGAGGGCGCTTCGCAACAGGGGCAGAACGCGGGACAGCAAGCAGGTCAGCAGCAGGGCAAGGCGCAGCAGGGTGTTCAGATGGCCACCCAGATGGTCTCGCAGATGGGTTCCATGGCCGTGCAGCTTCCTCAGCAGGCCAGCCAGATGGTCATGCAGCCCGCGCAGCAGCTCAGCCAACAGGTGACGCAGATCTTCAGCCAGATGGGTAGCGGTTTCGGATCCGACAAGGGTGCTCAGATGGGCCTGATCGGCGCCAGCCCGATGTCGGGCCACCCGTTGGCAGGCGGATCGGGCGCCAGCTCGGGCGCCGGTTTGGTGCGGGCCGCATCGCTGCCAGGGATGGGCGGTTCGGCGGCTCGTACGCCGTTGATGTCCAGCCTCGTCGCCCAGCCGATCGAACCGAGCGTGTCGCCGGTGGCGATGGTGCCGGGCGCGGCGGCGGGAGGCAGTTCGGCCGGATCTGCGCCGGTCGGCGCCGGTGGCGCCGGTGGCGGCCCCATGGGAGCGGCTGGCCACGGCAGAAAGGGGGGTAGCGGCGCCAAGACGGGGCTGCTCGCGCCCACCCTCCTCCCCCAGGACCTGGGCGAGGACGAGGGCGACGACTGGTAGTCGTCGACACAAGACTTCCCGGCCCAGGGGGGCTGGAAGACTCGCCATTCCCTTGGTGAGGACATGAGAAGGAAGGTATGCAGAAAATGGGTCAACCGTTGCAGACAGACTCTGCTGTCCTCGCCAGCGAGGCCAGTAACTTCGAGTCGATCTCGGCGTCGCTTCAGGGCGTCATGGGTCAGGTCGACTCGACCGCAGGCTCGATGCAGATGCACCTGCAGGGCCTTTCCGGCTCCGCCGCACAGGCCGCATTCGTGCGGTACCAGGAGGCAGCGCAGGTGCAGAAGGCCGCGCTGGACGAGATCTCGGCGAACATCCACACCGGTGGCGTGCAGTACGTCTCCACCGATGAGGACCAGGGTGCGGCCCTCGCACAGGCCATCCCAGATATCGGCATGAACGCCTAGCTACGACAACCAGCCAACAGAATCGGAGAAATCATGAGTGAACAGGTATGGAATTTCGCCGCGATCGAGGCGTGCGCTGGCGAGGTCCAGGGCTACGCAGGTGCGGTGCACGGCTTGCTCGACGAGGGCACTGCCTCGCTCGGCAGGTTGCAGGCTGCGTGGCAAGGCGCTGCGCAGGGCTCCTACGAGAGCGTGCAGATGCGCTGGAACAGTGCATCCACCGAACTGAATGCGGCGCTGCAGAATCTCGCGCAGACTATTAGCGAAGCGGGTCAGACGATGGCTCACACCGAAGCCGGAGTCGCAGGCTCCTTCAGCGCGTAGCGAACCGAGCATTGAGGTGGGCGGGACGGCCGACTGCCGCTCCGCCCACCTCAGCCCGCGCCGCAACGTGAACCAACCCTTGAGAGGTTTCCATGTCGGCCGACTATGACCGGCTCTTCCACTCCCCGGACGCGACTCAGCCGCCCGAAGAGGAGACTGCGAGCGTCGACCGCGACTCGGTAGTGCCCGGCATTGCTGGACCCATGCCGACCCACGCGGCACGTCCGGATGCGCCCTCGGGCCCCTCGTCGGGCCCCATGCCCGTCGCTCCGCCTCCGACGAAGACGGCCGTCGCGGCCGCGCCGCCGCCACGCCAGGCCGAGATCACCAGCCAGATGCGGCCTACCCAAGCCACCGGGCAGCAGCGGCTACCGAACGGCATGATGCGCGTGCCGCAGGGTTCGCCGACGGCTGGCGCCCGCTACGAGCAGGCTCGTCCCGCACCGGCCCCGCCCGCGCGGCAGGCGCCCGCGCCCGCGCCGTCGCAACACTTCGCCGAGCCGCCATCCGAGGGCCGGGCGGTGTGGACGTCGGCCCAACAGGTGGCGGCCCAGCCTGCGCCGACGTCGGCCGCGACGATCGGCAATCACCGCGCCATCGATGCGCTCTCGCACGTCGGCGTGCGATCCGCAGTGAAGATGCCGTCCCAGCGCGGCTGGCGGCACATGATCTACATGTTGACGCGCATCAATCTCGGACTGTCGCCGGACGAGATCTACGTACTGGATCTGCACACGCGGATCCGACGCAATGCCCGTGACTCCTACCAGATCGGTGTCTTCGGCCTGAAGGGCGGCGTAGGCAAGACCGCACTGACCGTGGCGCTCGGTTCGGAGTTGAGCAAGGTCCGCGGCGATCGCATCCTGGCCGTCGACGCCGACCCCGACGGCGGCAACCTGGCCGACCGCGCGGGCCGGCAGTCCGCCGCGACCGTCTCGGATCTCTTGTCGGACAAGGAACTCACCCGCTACAACGACATCCGGGCCTACACCAGCATGAACGCCGCCAACCTGGAGGTGTTGTCGTCGGAGGAGTACAGCGGGGCGCGTCGTGAGTTCAACGATGACGACTGGAAGGGCGCCGTCGGCATCGTGTCGAGGTACTACAACCTCGTCCTCGCCGACGGCGGCGCAGGCCTTTTCCAGCCGGCCTCTCGCGGCGTCCTGTCCACGGTGTCGGGTCTGGTGATCGTGGCCAGCGCATCGATCGACGGCGCGCGGCAAGCCGCCGTCACGATGGACTGGTTGCGGCAGAACGGGTATCAGGATCTGCTCGGCCGGTCGTGTGTGGTGATCAACCACGTCGTGCCGGGTAAGCCGAACATCGACGTCACAGATCTGGTAGAGCAGTTCGAACGTCACGTCCCGCCGGGCCGTGTGATCGTGTTGCCCTGGGACAAGCACATCGCCGCGGGCACGGAGATTCAGCTCGACCTGCTGGGCAAGACGTTCCGAAGGCGGATCACCGAACTCGGCGCCGCGCTATCCGATGACTTCGACAGGCTTGAGCGTCGTTGACCACCACGGCCGCCGCACCCAGCACGCCGGGCGTGACGCCCGGCCGGCCGTCGACGACCCGTGTCACGGTTCTGACGGGACGTCGCCTGACTGATCTGGTGCTCCCCTCATCCGCGCCGATCGAGACGTACATCGACGAGGCGGTGGCGGTGCTGGCCGAGCTGCTCGACGACACCCCGGCCGAGGTATTGGCCGGCTTCGACTTCAAGGCGCAAGGGGAGTGGGCGTTCGCCCGTCCGGGTGCGCCGCCGCTGAAGGCGACTGAGTCGCTCGACGACGCCGGGGTGGTCGACGGGGCGCTGGTCACCCTGGTGTCGGTCAGCCGCACCGAGCGCTACCGACCACTGGTCGAGGACGTCATCGATGCCATCGCGGTGCTCGACGAGTCACCGGAATTCGACCGCGCGGCACTGAACCGCTTCGTGGGCTTGGCGATTCCCGTGGTGTCCCTGGTGATCACCGGCGCCGCACTGCGCGCATGGTCGGACACCGGACATGACTGGTGGTGGACGCTGGCACTCGGTCTCATCGCCCTGGGGGTGCTCGTCGGAAGCGTCATGGCGAGGACGCGTTACCACAATCTCGACATGGCCGAGAGTCTGCTGATCGCAGCGGTTCCGCTGCTTGCCAGCGCGGCGGCATTGGTTGTTCCGTTGCCGGCCGGCATCAACGGGCTCGGCGCTCCGAACGTGGCGGGTGCCGCGGCCGTCGTGCTGCTCCTCGTGATGGCGACGCGTGGTGGCCCGCGCAAGCGTGCCGAGGTCGCGTCTTTCACCGCAGTGATGGCCATCGCGGTCACCGCCGCGGCGACCGCATACGGATATGGGTGGCAGTACTGGGTTCCCGCCGGAGCGATCGGCTTCGGCCTGATCGTCGTCACCAACGCGGCGAAGCTGACGGTCGCCGTCGCCCGCATCGCGCTGCCGCCGATTCCGGCTCCCGGCGAGACCGTCGCCAATGACGAACTGCTTGATCCGGTTTCGAGTCCAGATGCTTCTGACGAGGAGTCCCCGACCTGGCAGGCGATCATCGCATCGGTGCCCGAGTCGGCAGCCCGCCTGACCGAACGCAGTCACCTGGCCAAGCAGTTGCTAGTGGGCTTCCTGACCGCAGGCGCGCTGGTGCTGGCGCTCGGTTCGATCGCGGTGGTGGTGCAGGGCCACTTCTTCCTGCACAGCCTGATCGTCGCCGGGTTGGTCACCGCGATATGCGCCTTCCGGTCGCGCCTCTACGCCGAACGGTGGTGCGCCTGGGCGCTTTTGGCGGCAGCGGTGTCCATTCCGACCGGCGTCACCATCCGGCTGTGCCTGTGGTATCCGGAGAGCGCGTGGCTGGTGCTGAGCATCTATGCCGCGGTTGCCTTGGTCGCGTTGATCCTGGTCGGTGCGACCGACGGCGTGCGGCGGATGTCGCCGGTGAGCAAGCGAATTCTCGAACTGCTGGACGGTGCGGCAATCGCCGCCGTGATCCCGATGCTGCTGTGGATCGCCGGTCTGTACGACGTCCTTCGGAACCTGCGATTCTGACGCAGCCGAGCGGCTCAGCCCTCCTGGTAGCTCCAGGCGCGTAGTTGATCGGCAATCTTGTCGAGATCGGGCAGGACACCGGTGGCGACCGCTATTACGAAGTCGAAGCGTTCGTCCTCGGGCGCGCTGGTCCACTGACCGTTGATGGCCAGGAAGGTACGGCACGCGGTCCACGCCAGTCGCTTGTTTCCGTCCACCAGCGCATGGTTCCGGGCCAGCGAGTGCAGCAGCGCGGCGGCCTTGAGGTGCAAGTCTGGGTAGGCATCCTCGCCGAACACCGACGCACCGGGTCGCGCCAGAGCAGATTCAAGCAAGCCATAGTCCTCGACGGCGACGTCCCCACCGACGGCCCCGCGGGCGATCTCCAGTAGGTCGTCCAGATCCAGGTATTCGGTCATGCGTCCTTGAGGCGCTCGAGAACCCCGGCTTCCTCACGCACCACGCGCTGCAGCGCCGCGGCAACCCTGGCCTTGTGCGCACGCCGGGCGATGTACTCGTCGATCGCCGACAGTGCGACAGCCTGCATCGACCGCCCCTCCGCGGCAGCCTGCCGGCGCAGCGCTTCTGTCTGCTGAGCACTGGTCCGGAGAGTCATTCCCATGACCGAAATGATACCGGATTGATACCACTCAAGGGTTGTGGACGCACTCAGTAGCGTTACGCGCCCTCTTCCGAATCCGCGGTGATCTCGGCGACCGCCGCATCGATGCGTTCGCGGTCCGCGTCGATCGACGCGGACGCCTTGGTTGCCGCCTTCTGCAACGCCTCGTTGACCCGTCCCTCGACGGTCTCCGCACCGAGCCGTAGCAGCCCGTCTTCGATGAAGACGCCGGTCAGCCAGTGGTGCCCATTGAGCGTGACCTCGACGGTCTCGGTTTCGTCGGTCGCCGTGAAGGACACGGTGTTCATCTTGGTCAACTGGTCGTCCATCAGAGACTGCAACCGCTGCGCCTGCTTCAACACGGCAGCGACCTGTGGATGCATCTCCTCGGTCAACTGGAATCCTTGTTGTCCTGGACTTCCCTACGGCGACGATTGCCGATGACTGCCTCGGTCCACGGGCGATCCTCGGAATAGATGTCCTCATCGGGTGCCAGGCCGGGCGTGCGCTTCCTCTCCTTGCCGCCGCCCTGGCCTTGACCGGCGCCATGCATCGGCATGCCACCCATTCCGCCCATGCCGGCGCCCGACGCCCCGGCGGCACTTGGGCCGGCAGCTGCACCGGGCCCGCCGGCCGCCGCACCTGGTCCGACGGACACACCGCCGACGTTGGGCTGCAACCCCATTGGCGGGATCCCGCCACCGCCGCCTCCGCCGGAGCCTCCGCCCGCGCTCGCCGCGGCGGGCCTCAGGCTCGGATCATCAGTGGGCAGCTTGGGCACGTTCTTCGGTCCGCCCGCTGGCAGACCGCCTGGCGCGCCGCCACCCGAAGGCGATCCACCGCCAGACGGGGAACCACCGCCGGCTGGGGAACCACCGCCCGAAGGCGATCCGCCGGCTGATGGGGCACCTCCACCTGCAGGGCTCTGCGCGGACAGCGGCGATGCCGGTGGCGCCGCCGTTGGCGGCGCTCCGCCCGGCGGCGCTTGGCCCGATCCACCCGGTGCTGCAGGCGCGTTACCGTCCGGACGAGGCGTCTGGCGCGGGTCACCGTTGGACGCGACCGGCGTAGTCGGAACTCCACTCGGGGGTGGCGGTGTGCTCGGCGTGACGGGGTGCGGCGCTGCCTCACCCGCGTAGCCCTGCCGGATCTCCTCGGATTCCTTCTGCAGCTGCTCCATCTGGAGGCCCAGGTTGCGCGCCGCACTGCCGCCGTTGGCGGCTGCCGCGGCCATCTGAGCCTTCAGCGCTTCGTACTGTTGGTACACCTCGGTGTGCTTGATGAGTGTCTTCACGTGCGCGTCCGAGATGCGCATGGCCTCACCGGCGAGCGCCTCCCAGGTGGACCCGAGTTGGGACAACCAATGGCCGTAGTCGTTGAACTTGCCGTACGCCTGCTCGGCCGCCTCGCCCTCCCAGTTCTGGATCTTTACCTGAAAGGTCTCCGCAGACTTCTTGAGTGCGGCGCCGTTGGCAGTCCAGGCTTGCCACGCCTCTCGCAGCGATGCGCCGTGATCACCCGTCGAGAGCGCCTGTTGCGCCTTCTCCACGTCGAGGTACTCGTCGGAGCTCAATCCGAGCGGTTTTCCCATCGGTGCCGGCGGCGTCGGCTCGGGAATCGTGTTGGTATTCGGCATCTGCGGCTTGGCCGGGGGTCCGACCCCATCGAGGTTCGCCTTCCAGGCGGCGTCGACGTCGTCGTAGGCCTGGGCGACCGAACGCAGTGATTCCGCGAGCCGCGTCCCCTCGCGATGGCCGTAGTTCTGGTTCTGATAGAGGAAGCTGGCGTTTTGTTTGAGGTTGTCGACCGCGGTCTTCGACAGATGCAGCTGATCTGGCGGCACGACGAGGGGATTGTCCGTGAGCGGGTTGCTCCATTGCAGTCCGTCGATCTGGACCGCCTTGGCGACTAGATCGATCGTGTCGACTCGTACTTCTCCCGTCATTTCCCCTCCTCGGGAATCCAGCTTACGCCACTCAGCAAACCCCGGATCATTGTTCCAGCGCCATCTGGTAGCGGCTTTCCTCGCGAGGATTGATCAGCCGGATGGGCAGCTGACGATGCCGCGGAGTGTCGATGAAGTTGCTTCGCAGCACTACCCGGCCCACACCCGGATGCGGACCCAGGTAGGTGGTGGCGTTGGGCCACGCCACCTTGGCCACCTGGCCGATGCGTGCGTTGATGAACCCAGCGAACTCTCGGAACTGCGGACCGAGAGTGACCACGGCGCCCGAGGCGGCCGACCGCACCACGAACTGGGTGAACAGCCGCGCGTCGCCGAGATTGATGCTGACGTCGACGTCGTCGAACGGCATGTACACGGGGTAACGGTCGGCGGTCTCGCCGACGAGCACGCCCGCCGAGCCGATCGGCAGCTCGTAGTGCCGGTCGGTTAGTGGGCTGAGGCCCTGCAGTGCGGCTGCCCGCTGACCTCCGAACAGGCACGAAAAGCCGCGCGGCGTCGAGGGATTCGCCAGTGTCGTCAACAACACCGTCGTGGTCGGCGCGGCTCCTGGACGCACCCGGACCCTGGTGATGGTGTGATCGGCGCGCGCCGACCACCAGACGTCGGGGCCACCGGCCGCCGTGTAGGCCGCGGTGAACGTGCTGCGGCCCTTGATCGACGACCAGCTCTCGCGCTCGAAGCTGATCTCCGTCGCCCGGTCGAAGTCGTCGAAACTTCGTCCACATCGCGCGTCGATCCCGTTGCTGGCCAACTGATCTGCGATCCGGGTGGTCGACGCGACGAGGTAGCGAGCCAGCCCGGCCACGCCGGCTTCCCGCCGCTGAGCCGGTTTGCGCGTCTGCTCGGGCAGCGCCCGGAGCACGATCCACGTGCGCCGGTTGGCGGGCGCCGGGTACGGCCCGACCACCTGCTCGTAGAGCGCGACGAGGCTGGACGGCGCGGTCTTGCCGACCCGGTACCCCGCCGAGACGATGTCGGCCTCCAGATCGGGACAGTATGCGGCGATGAGCTGTTCGACGAGCCTGGTGTCGACCACGTCGTCGGTGTAGGCCTCGCCGGACACGATGACCGTCGGAGTGAAGGGCCGCGGAACCAGCTCGATCACCGAGATCAGGTGATCACCCTGCCACCGCACCGCGACGTGATCGCCGGGAATCACGGTGGCCCCGACGGCCGGCGCCGACGGGGCTTCCGGAGCGGCCTTGTGGCGTCGCCGCCAGGAGAAGATCGCCGTGATCCAACCGGTGAGCCTTCGGCCACGCACGGTGAGCACGACCGAGATCGCGATGATCACCGCAAGCGTGACGCCCAGCCAGAGCAGGTCCTGCGGGATGAATATCGTGATGCACGCCGGGATCAGCACCGCCGCCCACAGCAGGTGACCGGTGGTGACGCGAAGGCCGAACTGCGCCAGAAAGGCGTTCATCGACGCCTCAGTGCGCGACGGGCCAACGCCCCGATGCCGAGCACGACCGCCAGCGCGGCACCGGTGAGCACGACGATGGTGATCGGCCCACGGTCCGGCGGCGGGATGTACACCGGCGGCGGCAGTTGCTTCACCTTGTACGGGATGGTCTTCGGGCCCGGGGGCACGTCCCAGGTCAATGCGGCGACGGGATCGATGACGCCCGCGCCGACGTAGTTGTCCACACCGCCGCCGGGATGCCGGGAGGTAGCGGTGATCCGGTTCATGATCTGGGCGGGGGTCAGATCGGGGAACCGTTGCTTGAGCAGCGCGGCCAGGCCCGACACGTACGCCGCGGCGAAGGACGTGCCGTTGATGGGAGCCGGGCCGTCCTGGCCCTGCAGCGCGTTCACCGGGTTTCCGTCATAGCCGAGCGCGGTGATGTTCTCGGCAGGTGCGGCGGCGCCGACCCACGGGCCGGACATCGAAAAGGTGCTCGGCTGCCCGTTCTGGGCGATGCCGCCGACCGTGAGCACCAGCGGCGAGTACCACGCGGGCGAGACGATCGTCTGCACCTGTTTCCAGCCGCGGGGATCGGCGGGCGTCGAGGCGTCTGGCGGCGGGTTCTGACTGCAGTCCTGCCCGGTGTTGCCCGCCGCGACGACCACGACGACGCCCTTGACGTTGACGGCGTACTCGATCGCGGCGCCGAGGCCGGACTCGTTGATGGGGCGCGTGATCTTGTAGCAGGCCGCCTCACTGATGTTGATTACTTGCGCGCCAAGGTTTGCTGCGTGCACGATCGACCGGGCCAGACTGCGCAGCGAACCCGCGGTCTGCGTGGTGTTGGGGTCGTTCGGATCGCTGCGCGCGCCCACCGGCTGGAAGTTGTCCGACGTCTGGCGCAGCGACAGGATGCGCGCCTCGGGAGCCACCCCGATGAAGCCGTCGGTGGGGGCGGGCCGTCCCGCGATGATCGACGCGGTGAGCGTGCCGTGCGAATCGCAATCGGACATTCCGTTGCCACCGGCGTCGACGAAGTCCCCGCCGGGCAGGGCAGGCACGCGCGGCGACCCGTTCACGCCCGTGTCGATGACGGCGACAGTTACTCCCTCGCCCGTTGCGAACTTCTGCGCATCGGCGAGCCGGAGGTAGTCGCTGGCCCATGGTTTGTCGGCGAAGTTGGCCCCAGGAAACACCGTAGGCGCCGAGCACGCCCGCCGTTGCTCGGTGGGCAGATCTGGCCCCGTCTCATCAGGTGGCAGGGCCGCCGGGTCGATCGTGGGCGGTTCGATCGCGACCGCAGGGGGTGCACTCACCAACGCCAGGATCAGCGCAACGAGGAGGACGCCGATGCGACGCAGCATTCCTCACCCCCCTCGACGATCGACGCACCCACGTTGTGCTGAGTCCCCCCCAGCAAAGTGAGAAATGCGCGACTTATGGCGCATCCTCTGACGTCAAGCCCCCGGACCCTGTTCACGGGGCAATCTTACGGGCGAGTGGACCAGGCAATTGCCGCTTTCTTTCCCCGGCTGCGTCGAAGCGCTCAGGCGTCGAGGTCTTGCTGGACCAGCGCGGCCACGGTGTTGAGCGCTGCGTCGTCGTCCGAGGCCACGGTGACCTGGGCGCCGTTGCCTGCGCCGAGCGTCATGATCATCAGCGCCGAACCGGCGTCCACCGGCTCACCGCCGTCGAGGGACAGGGTCACCGGCACGCCGGCGTTGAGCACGGCCTCGGCGATGATCGCGGCCGGGCGGGCGTGCAGGCCGATCGACGATCCGACGATGACGGTCTTGGCGGGCATGTGGGGGTCTCCTTCTGTGGTGGGTTTGGGGATGTCAGGCGGCGACGAGTTCGGGGGACGTTTCCGAATCGGTCTTGGGCTTGGCGAACTGCTTGGCCGCGATCACGGCCAGTGCGCTGGCGACGGTCCCGATCAGGATGGCGATGACGAACCAGACCGGCTTGCCGATGGCGAAGAGGACGAAGAAGCCGCCGTGCGGAGCGGGTGAGGCCGTACCGGTCGCCATGCAGATCGCGCCGGTGACGGCGCCGCCGAACATCATCGAAGGGATGACGCGCAGCGGATCGGCTGCCGCGAACGGAATGGCGCCCTCGGAGATGAAGCATGCACCCAGAAGCCATGCAGCACGCCCATTTTCACGCTCGGGTTCGCTAAACAGCTTCGGGCGCACCACCGTGGCCAACGCCATGGCAAGAGGTGGCACCATGCCTGCGGCCATCACCGTCGCCATGATCTCGTAGGAGGCCGTGGTAGCCGCCGCGAGCCCGGTGGTGGCGAACGCGTAGGCGGCCTTGTTGACCGGACCGCCGAGGTCGAAGCACATCATCAGGCCGAGGATGACGCCGAGCAGGACGGCCGACGTTCCGGTCATTCCGTTGAGCCAGTTGGTGAGGCTGGTGTTGACCCAGGCCAGCGGACGGCCGAGCAGCAGGAACATCACCAAGCCGACGGCCAACGATGCGAACAGCGGAATGATCACGACGGGCATGAGCCCCCGGAACCATTGCGGCACTTTGATTCCGCTGATCCAGAGCGCTGAGAAGCCCGCGACCAGGCCGCCGACGATGCCGCCGATGAACCCGGCGCCGACGAACCCGGCCACCGCACCCGCGGTGAAGCCCGGTGCGATGCCGGGCCGATCGGCGATGGCGAAGGCGATGTAGCCGGCCAGCGCGGGGATCAGGAATTGGAAGGCCAGGCCGCCGAGGGCGAACATGACTGCGCCGAGATACTGCCGCAGTCCACCGCTGGGTAGATCGGTCAACGAGTTGGTGAGGGCGATGATGTTGCCCAGTTTCTGCGTCTCGCCGTCCGGGGTATTGGCCATTTCGGTGCCGCCGAACAGGAAGCCGAGGGCGATGAGCAGCCCACCGGCCGCGACGAACGGAATCATGTAGCTGACGCCGGTGAGCAGGATCTGCCGGGTGCGAGTGCCCCACCCGACTCCACCGGACGCGGACGGGCCGGACGACGACGATGCGCCTGCCACGCCCTCCACTCGGGCTGCATTCGGATTGTCGGCCGCCGCAAGGGCTTCGGCCACCATCTTGTCGGGCTCGTTGATCGCGCGCTTCACGCCGGACGCGATGACCGGCTTGCCTGCGAAGCGACCTCTGTCCTTGACCCCGACGTCAGTGGCGAAGATGACGGCGGCCGCGCCTGCGATGGTCTCGGCGGGCAGCGGCGTGCTTCCCGACGAGCCCTGCGTCTCGACCTGCAGATCGACGCCGGCCTTCTTGCCAGCGGCGACCAACGAATCGGCGGCCATGTAGGTGTGCGCGATGCCGGTGGGGCAGGCGGTGACGGCGACGATCGTCCGCTTCTCGGCCTGGACCGCAGGCGCGGGCTTGACGGCTTCCGGCGTGGCAGGGGCGGGGTTGACCACACCTTCGACCAGGTCGACGATCTCGGCGGCCGACGAAGCGTTGCGCAGCGACTCGACGAAGTCCTTGCGCACCAGCGCCCTGGCCAGGCTGGACAGCAGCTTCATGTGCTCGGCGCCACCGGATTCCGGCGCCGCGATGAGGAAGGCGAGGTCGGCGGGGCCGTCGGGTGCGCCGAAGTCGACCTTGGGTGACAGCCGGGCGAAGCCGATGGTGGCCTCGTCGACATAGGGGGAGCGGCAGTGCGGGATGGCCATCCCGCCGGGCAGTCCGGTGGCTGATTGAGCTTCGCGCGCCATCGCGGCGGCGATCAGCCCGTCGCGATCGGTGGCACGTCCGGCGGCGGCGAGTCGGCCGGCGAGCAGGCCGATGACGGCCTCCTTGTCGCCGCCAGCGTCGACGTCGAGGGCGACCAGGTCGGTGGTGATGATGGACATCTCGCTACTTTCTGGTGGGTTAGGGTTGGGCGGATGCGGGCGTAATCGCATACACCCGAACGGCTTTGAGATCGATCTGCGCGGGAGACGGCAGCGCCGAGCCGGGCAGTGCGGCTGCCGCGCTGCCGTAGGCGACGGCCATCTGGAGCCGCTGTGGCGGCTCTGCCCCACCGACTTCGGCGCGGAGGTAACCCGCCAGTGCGCTGTCGCCCGCACCGACGGTGCTGCGCGGCGTGATCGGCGGGGGCGTGGCCATCCAGCTCCCGGTCTGGTCGACGAGCACGGCGCCAGCCGCGCCGAGGGTGACCAGCACCGCGCGGGCACCCCGGTCGATCAGTCGGTGCGCGGCCAGCACCACGGGTTCGGGATCGCCTGAGGCAGCCGCGCTTTCGAGTTCGGCAGGCGATGCGCCGACCAGCCAGGCGAGTTCCTCGGAGTTGGGCTTGATGACGTCGGGTGCGGCCCGGCCGAACGCCGCGGCCAGGGCGTCGAGCGGACGCTCGGACGTGTCGACGGCGACCCGGCACGCGGCGGGCGCCAGCGTGGCGACGATCTCGGCGTACCAGTCGTCGGGCATGCCCGGTGGCAGGGAACCGGACAGCACCACCCACGACGCACCTGCGGCGGCGTCGACGACGGCCCGGGTCAGGGCGTTGCGTGCGGAGTCGTCGAGCGTCGCCCCCGGTTCGTTCAGTTTGGTCGTGGTCCCGTCGGATTCGGTGATCGCCAGGTTGGTGCGGACGGTTCCGGTCACCGGAACGCACCGGAACGTCACGCCGCTGGACTGCAGGGCCGCGACGATGGGGTCGCTTTCGGCGGCAGGCAGGACGGCGACGGCGTCCACCCCTGCCAGGGTGAGGGCGCGGGCCACGTTGACGCCCTTGCCGCCGGGCTCGGTGGTGGCGGACGTGACCCGGTGCACCGCGCCGCGGGTCAAGGGCGTGCCGAGCGTGACGGTGCGGTCGATGCTCGGGTTCGGCGTCACGGTGACGATCACGCGGGGCCTCCCGCAGTGACGACCTCGACACCCTCGTCGGTGAGCATCGTGCGGTCGGCGTCGCTGATCTCGCTGTCGGTGATGAGCGTGTCCACGCTCGAGATGGGGGCGAAGCTGACGAAGTCCTCGCGGCCGACCTTGGTTGAGTCGGCGGCCACCACGACGTAGTTGGCGCAGCGGACCATGGCGCGCTTGACGGCGGCTTCCTCGCTGTCGGGCGTGGACAGTCCGTGCCGCGCGCTGATCGCGTTGGTGCCGATGAAGGCGATGTCGACCCGCATGGTGTCGAGCACCCGCAGCGCCTGCTCGCCGACGGCCGCCTGCGTGATGCCGCGCACCCGGCCGCCGAGCAGTTGCAGCGACACCGACGAGAAGGCGGCCAACCGGGCGGCGATGGGTACCGAGTTGGTGACGACGATGAGCTCCCGGTCGGTCGGCACCAGGGCCGCGATGCGTGCGGTGGTGGTGCCTGCGTCCAGCAACACACTCGCCCCGCTCAACGGGAAGAACTCAGTCGCCGCGGCGGCGATGGCGTCCTTGTAGTCGGCGCGGGTGGACTCCCGCTCGCCGACGCCCGGCTCGACGAGGTGCAGGGCGCGCACCGGAACCGCGCCGCCATGCACCCGGCGAACGACACCGGCCTTGTCGAGGACGGCGAGGTCGCGGCGGACGGTCTCGGTGGTGACGTCGTAGGCCTTGGCCAGTTCGGCGACCGAGGCGCGGCCCCTGCTGATCACCAGAGCGGCGATCGCCTCTTGGCGCTCTTCCGCGTACATGACCCTCCGCTTGTGTGGGATATCTGCGTTCTGAATGTTGATATGTTTGGTTTTACCCCTGGGTGTGTTGACTTGTCAATCATTTCTTGTAACCTGGTTCACATGAGCACGCCATCTTCGACGACGTCACTTCGCGTTCTGAACGGGACGCCATCGCCGGCCGGGACCGTCCTGCGCGGTGTCCCAGCGGTGGGCGGGGTGCAGTACGCGCCGGTGATCCGGCCGGGCGCGCGCCCGCGGATCGACCAGGTCCCGGTGGCCGAACTGGACGAAGCGGACCGACCCGCCGAGCTGGCCCGATTCACTGCGGCCGCCGCAGCGGTGGCCGATCGGCTGCGCACGCGAGCCGGGCATGCGACGGGAGTCGCCTCGGAGGTGCTGGCCACCACCGCGACCCTGGCGCAGGACCGGGCCTGGCTGGCGGACGCCGAGAAGCGGATCAGCGGCGGAAGTCCCGCCGTGCAGGCGGTGGCAGCGGCGATCGACAAGATCGCGGTGATGTTCACCCAGCTCGGCGGGCTGATGGCTGAACGGGTCACCGACCTGCGCGACGTCCGCGATCGCGTCATCGCCGACCTCAGCGGGCTGCCCGAGCCCGGTGTGCCGGTACCCGACGTGCCGTCGATCCTGTGTGCCGAGGATCTGGCGCCGGTCGACACCGCGGGTCTGGACGCCGCACTCGTCGTCGCACTTGCCACCACATTCGGCGGCCCGACCAGTCACACCGCGATCATCGCCCGCCAGCTCGGCATCCCCTGCGTCGTTGCGGTCGCAGGCCTCGATGCGGTGCCTGCCGGCACGATGGTGATGGTCGACGGCACACTCGGCACGGTCACCGTTGAGCCCGACGCCGACGCCGCGGCAGGGGCCGTCGAGGTGGCGCAGCGCGAGGCCGACCTGGCCAAGGACTGGACGGGTCCTGGTGCCACCGCCGATGGACACGTCGTCGCGATCCTGGCCAACGTGCAGGACGGCGCGGCCGCCCGGTTGGCGCGTGAGACTCCGGCCGAGGGCGTCGGCCTGTTCCGCACCGAGCTGTGCTTCCTCAACCGCGACACCGAGCCCACCGTCGACGAGCAGGCGCAGATCTACGGCGACGTGCTCGAGGCGTTCGACGGCCACAAGGTGGTCATCCGCACACTCGATGCGGGATCGGACAAGCCGCTGAAGTTCGTCGGCCACCCGGAGGAGGCCAACCCCGCTATGGGTGTGCGTGGCATCCGCATCGCCGAAGGCAACCCGGGCATCCTGACCCGGCAGCTGGAGGCGATCGCCGCGGCGGCGCAACGGACGGGCAGCTCGCCGTGGGTGATGGCGCCGATGATCGCGACGCCCGCTGAGGCGGAAGCCTTTGCCGCGCAGACCCGCTCGTACGGCTTGACGCCCGGCGTGATGATCGAGGTGCCCGCCGCGGCGCTACTGGCCGACCGCATCCTCTCCCACGTCGACTTCCTGTCGATCGGCACCAACGACCTGACCCAGTACACGATGGCTGCCGATCGGATGTCGGCCGAACTCGCGACCCTCACTGACCCCTGGCAGCCCGCGGTGTTGGCGCTGGTCGCCTCGGCGGCGAAGGCCGGTGCCGCGGTGAACAAGCCGGTCGGCGTCTGCGGCGAGGCTGCCGCCGATCCGCTGCTGGCCTGCGTACTGGTCGGCCTCGGGGTGACGTCGCTGTCGGCGGCCGCGGCGGCGGTCGCGGGCGTCGGCGCCAAACTCGCCCAGGTCACCCTCGCGCAATGTCGGGCCGCGGCCGATGCGGCGTTGGCGACGGCCAGTGCCGCGGACGCGCGGGCCGCGGCGATCGCCGCTCTCGGCTAGTGCGGCACCCCAGCCGGGCGAGCACCTCTGCTCGCGGGGAAGGAGCGGGTCGCTGCCATGGCGGTGGAATTAATCGGACTGTAGTCCGGTTACCTTGGGTACGTTCCAACCAAGGAGGTATCGATGCCAGCCGTCACCGCCGACACGCTCACCCTGCCCCGGGTCACCGGACCCGCAGCCTCGGACACCGAACGCCCGGTGCGCTCCATCACCACCGGACCGCGCGGCTACGAGGGCGAGGGCTTCCCCGTCGTCCGCGCCTTCGCCGGCGTCAGCGCTGCCGACCTCGACCCATTCGTCCACATGGACCAGATGGGCGAGATCGAGTATCAGCCCGGCGAGCCCAGGGGAACCGACTGGCATCCGCATCGCGGCTTCGAGACCGTCACCTACATGATCGACGGCCGGTTCGCACACCAGGATTCGCACGGCGGAGGCGGTCTGATCACCGACGGCGCCACCCAGTGGATGACGGCCGGCTCGGGCATTCTGCACATCGAGACCCCGCCCGCCGAACTGGTCGAGAGTGGCGGCACCTTCCACGGCGTCCAGTTGTGGGTGAACCTGCCGAAGAAGGACAAGTTCGCCGCCCCTAGGTACCAGGCCATCGAAGGCGGCGAGGTCAAGCTGCTGTCGTCCGAGGACGGCGGAGCGCTGGTTCGCATCATCGCAGGCGACGTCGGCGACGAACGAGGACCCGGCTCGACGTACACGCCGATCACGTTGGCGCACGCGACCATCGAGCCCGGCGCGCGGGTGAACCTGCCGTGGAACCGCGACTTCAACGCGCTCGTCTACGTGCTGTCCGGCCGCGGCACTGTCGGCCCGGTGGCCCATCCGATCCACCAGGGTCAGTTGGCGGTGTTCGGTCCTGGCGACCGCATCTCGGTGAACGCCGCGGACAGCCAGGACTCGAACCGTCCTGCGATGGAGGTTCTGATCCTGGGCGGCAGGCCGATTCGCGAGCCCGTCTTCCACTACGGACCGTTCGTGATGAACTCCAAGTCGGAGCTGGTTGCTGCCGTGGAGGACTTCAACGCGGGCAAGTTCGGCGTCATCCCGCCGAACGCGCTCATGCCGCACACCGCCGGTCGCTAGACGCGGCTGGCGACGGGCTCCACCGGCTCGGGGTAGAGCAGTTCCAGCTCGCCGAGGTTCGCCGCGACGGTGACCAGTGGGAGGGCGGCCGATACCGAAAGGGCGTCGCCGCCCGACTCGGCCCGCAGCGCCAGCACGAAGTCGTCGCTGATGGGTCCGTGCTCGGCGGTATTCGCGGCCCCGTCGAGGCGCTCGCAGATGGCCTCGGCGTGGGTCTCGAGTACCTCTCGTGCCCGCGGATAGGCCGTGAGCGGCGGCGGGACAACGTCGGCGATCAGCTCCGCCGCCGAGCGGACCCGGATGGCGCGGTTGGCGGATCGGATCACCGGTGCGCGCAGGTCCGTCGACCCGCCACTCTCCGAAAGGTACTGGCGTACTGCGTCATCCAGCGTCCGAGATGCAGTCAACGCCTCGTGTCCGAGGGCGAACACGCGGTCGTTGGCGGCCTCGGATGCGCCCCGGTTGACGCGACGGACCGCGGCCCGCAGGTACGTCGCGCCCACCGCGCAGGCGGCGTCGATCGCCCGGGACACCGTCGCCGACGCGCCGCGCGGCCACACCAATAGCGAGACCACGACCCCGACCATCGCGCCAACCACCACGTCCTCCACGCGGATCAGGCCAACGCTCCAGCCGGTCGGCACGATCACGTTGAAGATGATCAGCACCATCATGGTGAACATCGCCTGCCCGGCGATGAACGAAGCCACTTCGGGCACGTACGCCGAACCGAACGCGACGATCGGCAGCATGGTCCACATCACCACGGGGTCGACGCCCATCAACTCGATGAACACCGCGCCAAGCACGAACCCGATCCCGGTGCCCGTGACGGCGCGCAGAACGCGGGTGCCGGTGGTGAGCGCGCTACTGCGCAGCACCGACATGGCGCCCATGACCACCCAGAATCCGTGCTGGACCGGGAAGAGATGGGTGATCGCGACGGCGGACGCCAGACCGAGGCCGGTGCGCAGGCTGTTGCGCACCACGACCGCTCGCGTGGCGACGAAGCCGGCGGTCAGGTACGCGATGGCCTGCGACTCCGAGTACACCCGGTCCGACGCGCCGGACTCGGGGAGTCGACGGCCCAGCACCCGGGCCCACACCGGCCGGGCGTCGGCGTCCGCCGCGATGCCGATGATGCGTCCGGTCGCACTGACGCAGGCCGAGATCGTGCGACGGGTCAACAACTTTCGGCCGACGCCGATCGCGGCTGCGTCGTTGTCCTCGCCGAGGATCTCGACGATGTCGTCGCGGTAGCGGGTCTGCGCGACCAGCCGCTGGACGGCCAGCGCCAGCGCAAGGTCCGCGCGGAGCTCGTCGCGGCCATCGGCCTTGGGCGTGGTGAGCACGTTCGCCGAATCACGCAGCACCCGCACCACGGGCTCGCGCATCTCGGCCAGCACATCCCCGGAGGTGTCGATGACGCGATCGGAGAGCCACTGCAGGTCGTCGACCACCCGCACCAGCGCGCGACTGCCCGCGGTCAGCGCGACGGGCCGGAAGTCGGCACCGAGGAAGTTGGACCGCAACGCGCCCATCGCCGACGACACGTCGTCAGCGGACGCGACACCCTCCAGCCGGTCGGCCAACGTCCGGCACACCGCCGCGGCATGCCGGCGCAGATCGTCGTGATGCCGCGGCGGCAGCAGGAACAGTGCGGCGGGCACGGCGAGTGCCAACGCGATCAGCCACCCGAACAGCCGTTCCGGGATCGGCCCCGGTGGGGTGCAGACCGGCAGCACGAACGTCAACAACGTCGACCGCTGCCCCGCCGCGACGATCTCGCTGAGTACGCCCGAGAACGTCACCGCGACCGCGAGCAGGAACATCGTGGTCACGGCCAGCCAGGGGATCGGTGCCACCAGCGAGCCGAGGGTGATGAGCACGGCGCCGTTGAAGCCAAGACCGCAATAGGCCACCGCCCTGGCCGGGCGGTTGCCGGGAAAGTCCACCATGACCAGCAATGCCACCGAACCGAAGATGGAAAACATGGGTGTTTGCGAACCATCGCCGACCGCGAACGCGACGGCCGCCACGATGGGCACCACGATCGCCGCCCGGACCGCGCGGCGCAGCGCGTCGCGTTCGGGATCGCGTTCGTTGACCCGGTCCACCGCCCGGCGCCACAGGCCAGCCGGGGTCAGCATGCACCGGATGGTACCGGCGGGCTGGGCGCCATCAGTCGTTGTCGGCGAGCGTGCCGAACCGGCCCGAATCCAGTGCATTGAGGAGCTGGTCGGCGATCCATTCGATGTCGCCGTTGCTCCGCGGTGGCAGTGCAGCCTGCTCGTAGCCGACCAGAAGGTAGAGCGCCCACGACGCGAACACCTGCGCCTGATGCTCGTTTCGCAGGATCTCGAACGCCGATTCGACGAGGAAGTCGAAGCGCTGCCGGTCGACGGCCGCCTGCACCGCGTGCACCCCGGCGTCGATGGCACTCCACACCCGGATCGCGCCCTCGGCGCCGTGCGGTAGGGCGAGCCCCTCCCTGATCAGCGTGCCGAGGCGACGGCGCGGATCCGGCTCGGCCCGAATGACGTCGATGACGCTGACCGTGCGGGCCTGGCGCCAATGCGCGATGAGTGCCTGCGTGTATACCGACCAGCTGGTGAAGTAGTGATAGAAGGAGCCGGTCGTGACGCCGAGCCGATTGCAGACCTCGGCGAGCTTCAGCCCGCCGTATCCGAGGTCGGACAGGACGTCGAGGCCGGCGTCGAAGTACGACTGTCGGGTTACGACGCTCGCCATGGCGTAACCCTAGTTCTCGGGTGGTGGGGCGCACGGGCTGTGGGTACCCATCTGCGCCGGCAAATTGCTGGTCGGGATCCGGGGTACATCTGGCCGTCACAGGCGAACGTTTGCTGAGGGAAACATTTTCTAGCCTTCCGCAACCATTTACCTCGGAGACACCGGTCACCTGTGGCACAATTTGACTGTGCCGTATACCGCGACCCGGGGTCCAGGACGTCCGCCTGCAGCTAAGGCCGCGGAGACCCGTGAACGCATCGTGCGGGCGGCACGCGAGGTGTTCAGCGAACTTGGTTACGACGCAGCGACATTCCAGGCAATCGCGATACGTGCAGACCTGACGCGGCCCGCAATCAATCATTACTTCGCCAGCAAGCGTGTGCTGTACGGCGAGGTGGTGGACAAGACCAACGAGATGGTGGTCGCCGCCGGAATGGCAAAGGCCGAGGTGGAGACGTCGCTTCTGAAGCGGCTGTCGGCCTTTTTCTCGGCCGCGATGCAAGCCGATTCCCGCGATCGTTCAGCCGCGGCCTTCCTGGTCACCTCGGTGCTGGAATCGCAACGACATCCCGAATTGAGCCGCGACGAGCACAACTCACTGAAGACGTCCCGCGCGTTCGTCACGTGGGCGATCACCGATGCGATCGAGCGTGGCGAGCTCACCACCGAAACCGACGTCGCGACCCTCGTCGAGATGCTGATTGCGGTGATGTGGGGGATGGGTTTCTATGCGGGCTACGTCGGTGGCCAGGACGAGCTGCGCGTCATCGTGGAGAAGCTCGAGCTGCTTTTGGCGAACAAGTTGTGGAAACTCGCCGAGTAACTCGGAGCCATCCGCCCAGCAATTCCACGTAGGTCACGTGGATATCGAAAGTCCCGCCTGGCGTGACGTGGCGCACACAGCCGTATAGCTAGGCTAACTTGTTCGGTAGCATGGCGAACATATGACTTTCAATCGCGTGCGCCTGTGCGCCAGACTCGATGGAACGACACGATGAGTTCACTGCGCACGCACGACGACACTTGGGACATCGCGACCAGCGTCGGATCAACCGCGGTGATGGTGGCGGCCGCCAGAGCCGGTGAGACCGACCGCGACGCCCCGCTGATCCGCGACCCGTACGCCAAGATTCTGGTGGCCGGTGCTGGCACCGGTGCCTGGGAGTTCGTGCTCGACGGCGGCTTCGTGGCCAAGGTCGCCGAGGTAGACGTCGAGGCCGCCGCGATCTTCGAGCACATGGGCAACTACCAGGCTGTGCGCACCCACTTCTTCGACGACTACTTCGCCAAGGCGACGGCTGCGGGCATCAGTCAGATCGTCATCCTGGCGTCGGGCCTGGACTCGCGCGCATACCGGCTGGACTGGCCGGCCGGCACCGTCGTCTATGAGATCGACCAGCCCAAGGTGCTCGAGTACAAGGCCGCGACGCTCGCCGATCACGCCGTCGAGCCGTCGGCTCAGTTGCGCCACGTACCGCAGGACTTGCGGTACGACTGGCCGAAGGCGTTGCGGGAGGCCGGTTTCGACGCGACGCTTCCGACCGCCTGGCTCGCAGAAGGCCTGCTGATGTACCTGCCCGCCGATGCTCAGAACCGGCTGTTCGAGCAGATCACCGAACTCAGCGCCCCGGGCAGTCGCGTGTCTGCTGAGACGGCCGGGGTCACCTCCGCCGGCCGCCGTGAGGAGCTGCGGGAGCGCTTCGAGGGCATCGCGGAGCGGTTCGGGATGCAGAACGCGATGAACATCCAGGAGTTGATGTACGACGATCCCGCTCGCGCCGATGTCACCGAGTGGCTGAACGAACACGGCTGGGCGGCATCCGGCGTGCGTTCCGTCGACGAGATGCGCCGATTGGACCGCTGGGCGCTTCCTGCCGAGGACGCCGAGTACGACTCGTTCTCCACGTTCGTCGTCGCCGAGAAGTCCTGACTCGATCCGGGGGCCTGTTCGCCAACCAGGTGGTTGGTTAGGATCAGCGCACGCGACGAGCAATCAACGGATGATTCCTCGGGTCAGGAAGGACTCCTCATGACTACAGAAGCGTCAGCTCCGCCCAGCTCAGCCGCACTGGCGGTCGACATTCCCGCCGTCGTCGCGGGTTTGCGGAAAACCTTCGCCACCGGCCGCACCCGAGACATCGCGTGGCGCAAACAGCAGCTGCAGGCCCTGGAGAAACTGGTCGTCGACAACGAGCCCGCCATCGCGGACGCGCTCGCCCAGGATCTCGGCCGCAAGCCGTTCGAGGCGTGGCTGGCCGACATCGCCCCCACCGCAGGTGAGACAAAGGATGCCGCCAAGAACGTCGGCAAGTGGATGCGCCGCCGTCACCAGTTGCTGGAGCTGTCGCAGCTGCCCGGCCGCGGCTGGCTCGAGTACGAGCCGTACGGCACGGTGCTCATCATCGGCGCGTGGAACTTCCCGTTCGTGCTGACGCTTGGACCCGCCGTCGGCGCCATCGCGGCAGGAAACACCGTCGTGCTCAAGCCGTCCGAGGTGGCACCGGCGTCGTCGGCGCTGATGGCCGAGCTGATTCCGCGGTATCTGGACAACGATGCGGTCGCCGTGATCGAGGGCGACGGCTCGGTCAGCCAGGAACTGATCGCGCAGGGCTTCGACAAGCTGTGCTACACCGGCGGCACCGAGATCGGGCGCAAGGTCTATGAAGGCGCGGCCTCTCACCTGACGCCGGTCACCCTCGAGCTGGGTGGCAAGAGCCCGGTGATCGTCGCCGCCGACGCGAACATCGGTGTCGCGGCCAAGCGGATCGCCTGGACGAAGCTGATCAACTCCGGCCAGATCTGCATCGCGCCGGACTACGTGCTCGCCGATGCGAAGATCCGCGACGAGCTCGTCACCAAGATCAAGGATGCGGTGACCACGTTCGAGTCGGCCAATGCCGGCGGGAAGCGCATCGTCAACAAGCGCCACTTCGATCGGCTGGTCGCCGCGTTGGCCGCGACCAAGGGCGATGTGGTCATCGGCGGCGGCTCGGACGCCTCCAAGCTGGACATCCAGCCGACCATCGTCGTCGATCCCGACCCCGCAGAGCCGTTGATGACCGAGGAGATCTTCGGGCCGATTCTGCCGATCGTCACCGTTCAATCCCTGGACGAGGCAATCAGTTTCGTTAACTCGCGGCCGAAACCGTTGGCGGCCTACCTGTTCTGCAAGAGCAAGAGCGTGCGGGAGCGAGTCGTCAAGGAGGTGTCGGCCGGCGGCATGGTGGTCAACCACCTGCTCTTCCATTTCGCCAGCAATAAGCTTCCGTTCGGCGGGGTCGGCCCGTCGGGAATGGGCGCCTATCACGGCAGGTTCGGCTTCGAGGAGTTCAGCCACCGCAAGTCGGTGTTGACCAAGCCGACCCGACCCGACGTCATGGGTTTCATGTATCCCCCGTATACAGAGAAGGCATGGAAGCTGGCGCGCAAGCTGATCTAGCTTGACGGCCCGCCCCGAACCCAGTCGCTTCAAGAGAGGAACCCCAGTGCCAGGAGTGCAGGATCGCGTCATCGTCGTCACCGGAGCCGGTGGTG